>Ga0126307_10000732_pt1 | contig 21536 bp, 20 predicted proteins | sample Plot28_FD_89955 | JGI IMG/M metagenome (GOLD analysis project Ga0126307, IMG submission 89955) | Serpentine soil microbial communities from UC McLaughlin Reserve, CA, USA - Plot28 | ecosystem: Environmental > Terrestrial > Soil > Grasslands | place: USA: UC McLaughlin Reserve, Lake County... | reverse complement strand
GCCTTCTTCAGCCCCTCGCCGCCGCGCGGGATGATGAGGTCGACGACGCCCTCCTGGCCGGCCAGCTCGGCGAGCTCGTCGCGGCCGCCACCCGCGACCAGCGTGATCGACCCCTCAGGGAGCCCGGCCGCATCGCTCGCCACCCCGGCCAGCACCGCGTTCGAGTGGGCCGCCGACGACGACCCGCGCAGCACCACCGCGTTGCCCGACTTCAGGCACAGCGCCGCCGCGTCGATCGTGACGTTCGGCCGCGCCTCGTACACGACCGCGACCACGCCGAGCGGCACGCGGACCTTGCGCATGTCGAGCCCGTTGGCCAGCCGCCCGCCGTCGATCACCTCGCCGACCGGGTCGGGCAGCGCGGCGATCGCGCGCACGCCGTCGGCCATGCCGCGCACCCGCGCCGCGTCGAGCGCCAGCCGGTCCATGAGCGCGCTGGAGAGCCCGGACTCGCGCCCTGCCTCCAGGTCGCGCGCGTTGGCCTCGAGGATCTCGGCCACCCGCGCCTCCAGCGCGTCGGCGATCGCGTGCAGCGCGGCGTCCTTGGCCCCGGAGTCGAGCGTCGCGAGCGTGCGCGACGCGCGCTTGGCGGTGAGGCAGAGGTCGGCTACGGAGCGCTCGGCGATGGCCATCCGAACCGTCAAGTCTAGGCCAGCACGAAGTAGTCCCGGTGGACCGCCTCGTCGGTCGCGCGCGGCAGGATCTCGCGCACCTGGGCCGACTTGAGACCGCGCACGCGGCGCAGCTCGACCTCCGAGTAGTTGGCAATCCCCTTGCCGATCGGCCGCGCCCGGGCGTCGACGACCTCGACCGCGTCGCCCGCGTCGAACCCGCCCCGCACCTCCACGACACCCACCGGCAGCAGCGACGTGCCGCCCTCGCGCAGCGCCCGCGCGGCGCCGTCGTCGACGACGATCGCGCCGCGCGACGGCTTCGCGTACTTCAGCCACAGCTTGAAGCTCGACTGGCGGACGGTGTGCGGCGCGAAGCGCGTGCCCACGGCCTCCCCCGCCCACGCCCGCTCGACCGCGCCGGGCTCGAACCCGCCCGCGATGACCGTCGGGATGCCCGCGGCCGCCGCCATCTCCGCCGCCACGACCTTCGAGCGCATCCCGCCGCTCCCCAGCGGCGAGCCGCCGAGCCCGATGTCGAGCGCCTCGAGCGCCTCCGGCCCGTCCACGACGTCCACGAGCCGCGCGCCCGGGTCGACCCGCGGGTCGGCGGTGTAGAGCCCGCCGGTGTCGGTGAGCAGGACGAGCAGCTCCGCTCCGACGAGCACTGCCACCTGCGCGGCCAGGAAGTCGTTGTCGCCGAAGGAGATCTCGTCGGTGGTCGTCGTGTCGTTCTCGTTGATCACCGGCACGATCCGCCACTCGAGCAGCTTGCGCAGCGTGCGCCGCGCGTTGAGGTAGTGCGTCCGCACGCTCATGTCGAAGAACGTGAGCAGCACCTGCGCGCTCTGCACGCCGCGCTCGCGCAGCAGCTCGTCGTAGGTCCGGTACAGCCGCCCCTGCCCCACCGCGCTCGCGGCCTGCAGGTCCTCGATCGCGCTCGGCCGCCCCGGCAGCTCGAGCAGCCGCATCCCGCGCGCGATCGCGCCCGACGTCACGATGACCACGTCGATCCCCGCGGCGTGCAAGGCGGCGACCTCCTCCGTGACCCGCCCGAGCACCGACAGCCGCGGCGCGCCGGAGTCCTCGGTGATCACCGAGGAGCCGAGCTTCAATACGGCGGCGGGCATGGCGGGGCCGCAGCTTACGAGAGCTCGAACACGACGCCGCCGATCTCGACGTCGTCGCCCGGCTCAAAGCCGCGGGCCTCGAGCGCCGCGACCACGCCCATCCGCCGCAGGCGGTGCTCCACGTGCGCGAGCGCCTCCTCGTTCTCGAGGTCGTGCCGGGCCACGAGCCGGTCGATCGCGTCACCGGTGACCCGGAACCCGCCGTCGCCGACGCGCTCGACCTCGAACGCCCGCCCCGCCGCCGGCCGGAAGACCGCGTACTCGGCCACGCCGTCCTGGCCGGCGTCGTCCGCGACCGGCTCGGCCACCGGCACGCGCCGCAGGAGCTCCCGCCGCAGCTCGTCCAGACCCGCTCCGGTCGCGGACGAGGTGACGAGCACGGGGACGTCGCCGCCCAGCCGCTCGCCCCATGCGGCCGCCGCCCGCGCCGCGTCGTCCTCGGGCACGAGGTCCGCCTTCGATAGCGCCAGCAGCCGCGGCAGCTCGGCCAGCCGCGGGTCGTGCGAGGCCAGCTCGCGCTCGATGACCGCGTGGTTCTCCACGGGGTCGGACCCGTCCACGGGCGCGACGTCGAGGACGTGGACGAGCAGGCGAGTGCGCTCGACGTGCGCGAGGAAGTCGTGCCCGAGCCCCGCGCCCGCGCTGGCGCCCTCGATCAGCCCCGGGATGTCGGCGATGACGATCTGCCGGTCGCCGGCGTCGAGCGTCCCGAGCACCGGCTCGAGCGTGGTGAACGGGTAGGCCGCCACCTTCGGGTGGGCGCGAGTGAGCCGCGCGAGCAGCGACGACTTGCCGGCGTTCGGCAGCCCGACCAGGCCCACGTCGGCCAGCAGCTTGAGGTGCAGCTCGACCGGCCCCTCCTCCCCCGGCAGGCCGCGCTCGGCGAGCCGCGGCGTCTGGCGCACCGACGACTTGAAGCGCGTGTTGCCGCGACCACCGGCCCCCCCGCGCGCGAGCACGACCTCCTGGCCCGGCCGTACGAGGTCGTAGCGCGTCCCGTCCCAGCGCTCGACCTGTGTCCCGGGCGGCACCCCGATCACCAGCGGCTCGCCGTCGGCGCCGTGGCGGTTGGCGCCCTGGCCGTGGCCGCCGCGGCCCGCCCGATAGTGCGCCCTCCGGCGGAAGGACTGGAGGTCGCGCAGCGAGTCGTGGCAGCGCAGGATCACCGCCCCGCCGCGGCCGCCGTCGCCGCCGTCCGGCCCGCCCTTGGGCACGTGCGCCTCCCGCCGGAACGACAGCGACCCGTCGCCGCCCGCGCCGGCGCGGACCTCGATCCTGGCGCGATCCGTGAGGGACACGGGGTAAACGGTAGGCCCATGGCCGACGACAAGCCCGTCTTCCTCATCACCGGCGCATCGAGCGGCATCGGCGCCGCCACCGCGCGCCAGGCGGCGCAGGCCGGCTACCGCCTCGTGCTCGCCGCCCGCTCCGAGGACAAGCTGGGGGCCCTCGCAGCCGAGCTGCCCGAGGCCCTCGCCGTGCGCTGCGACGTCCAGGAGTGGGCCGACCAGGAGGCGATCGTGCGGAGCACCATCGACGCTTACGGCCGCATCGACGTCGCCTTCGCCAACGCCGGCTTCGGCGGCGCGCGCGGGTTCGAGGGGAGCGACCCGGAGACGTGGAAGGAGATGGTCCTGACGAACGTCTACGGCGCCGCGCTCACCATCCGCGCCACGAAGCCGCACCTGGTGCAGAGCAAGGGCCACCTGCTCCTCACCGGCTCGCTGGCCGGCCGCCGCGCGCTCCCGTCGGTCTACAGCGCGACCAAGTGGGCCGTCACCGGCATGGGCGACGGCGCGCGCCAGGACTTCGAGGGCACCGGCGTCCGCGTCACGCTGATCGAGCCCGGCATGGTCGACACGCCGTTCTTCGACGAGCCGAAGCCGGGCAACCTCGAGGCCGACGACATCGCGCGCGCGGTGATGTACGCGGTGTCCCAGCCCGCGCACGTCGACGTCAGCGAGATCGTGATCAGGCCGGTTCGTTGACCGAGATCACGCGGCCGCGCCGGCCCTCGCGGAACTCGACGATGCCCGCGCGGCGCGCGTAGATGGTGTCGTCGGAGCCGATGCCGGCGCCGTCGCCCGGCTTGAACCTGGTCCCGCGCTGGCGAACGATGATCTCGCCGCCGGTCACCTTCTGGCCGGCGAAGACCTTCACGCCCAGGCGCTTGGGGTTGGAGTCGCGCCCGTTGCGGCTGGAGCCGAGTCCCTTCTTGTGTGCCACTACTTCTTCCGTCCGATTCCGGTGATGCGGATGCGCGTGAGCTCCTGCCGGTGCCCCGTGCGCCGCTTGTACCCGCGCTTGGGCTTGAACTTGAACACGCGCAGCTTCGGCCCGCGCTCGTGGCCGACGATCTCGGCCTGGACGCTCGACTTGGCCAGATCGTCGGCGTCGAGCACCGGGTCGCCGTCGCCCGCGAGGAGCAGCGGCGTGAGCTCGACCGTCGCGCCGGCGTCGTCGGGCAGGCGCTCCACGAGCAGGGTCTGGCCCTCCTCGACGCGGTACTGCTTACCGCCGGTCTTGATGACTGCGTAGGACACGATCACTCAGCCTTGGCGCGCGAACGGCGCCGTCCGCCTCTGCGGCCGCGGCGCCGAGTGCGTGAGGATAGCGCTTCGCCGTCGGCCTCCTCGACCGCGGCGGGCGCCGTGCCGGCCTGCGCGGTGGCGTGGTCCTCGTCCGACAGCGTCTCGACGGCGGCGGCCTCCTCCTCCGGGGTGACTTCCTTGGGCTTCGCCGTGCGCGCCTTGCGCCCAGCCGCGCCGCGCTTGGCCGCCGCGCTGCGCTTCGCGCGGTCGCCGGCGCGGTCGCGCGCCTTGGCCCGCTCCGCGGCCTCGCGCTCGGCCGCCTCCGCGTCCGCCCCGACGAGGATCGCGGTCGCCGCCGTGCGGCCCGCCTCCTCGATCCGCACGAGCTTCTTCTCGCCCACGAACGCCAGCCCGTTGTGCACGGTGATCAGGTAGCCGTCGACCTTGGCCACCGCCGCGTCCGGGTCGTACATGTGCGGCTCGACGATGTCGACGTGGGCCTCCTCGCCGGCCCGGAACGGCACCGCGCGCTCCTCGATCTCGGCGGCGCTGCCCTCCATCGTGATCGCGAAGTGGTCGAGCGGGAGTCCCTCGGAGCCCTCGAAGAAGAACCGCCGACCGGTCTCGGACTCGAGCACCTGGAGCTCGCGCGCCCCGTCCGCCGTGAACCACGCCGTCACTTTCGGGTTCAACCGCACGAGGTAGGCCTCCGGCGCCTCGGCGCCGGCCGCCGCCACGATCTCGCGCAGCTGGCGCGCGGTCTGGATGGCGATCGTCTCCTCCGACTTCACGACGCCCTCGCCGTGGCAGGTCGGGCACGTCTTGCTCATGATCTCGCGCACGCCGTCGGTCACGTTCTGGCGCGTCATCTCGACGAGCCCCAGCGGCGAGATCTCGACCACGAAGGTCTTGGTCCGGTCCTCGTCGAGCGCCTTGCGAAGCGTCTTCAGGACGGCGTCGCGGTTGCGCGCCCGCGCCATGTCGATGAAGTCGATGACGATGATGCCGCCGATGTCGCGCAGCCGGAGCTGGCGCACGACCTCGTCGGCGGCCTCGAGGTTCGTCTTGGTGATCGTGTCCTCCAGCCGGGCGGCCTTGCCCTTGCCGGTGAAGGACCCCGTGTTGACGTCGATGACCGTCAGCGCCTCGGCGTAGTCGATCATCAGGTAGCCGCCGCTCGGCAGGTCGACCCGGCGCTCGAGCATGCCCTCGATCACCGGCTCGACGCCGAAGGCCTCGAACAGCGGCTGCTGGTCCTCCCACAGCTCCACGCGGTCGACCAGCTCGGGCGCGGTGCGCGAGAAGAACGACACCAGGCGGTGATGCTGCTTGGGGTCGTCGACGATCGCCTTCTCGAAGTGCGCCGAGAAGATGTCGCGCACGACGCGCACGGACAGGTCGGCCTCCTGGAAGACCAGCGCCGGGGCCGTCGCCTCCTCCACGCGCTTCTGGAGTACCTCGTTGAGCTTGAAGAGGTACTGGAGCTCGCGCTCGAAGTCCTGGCGCTTGGCCCCGTGCGCCGCGGTACGGATGATCGCGCCGCCGCCGCCGAGATCGAGCTGCTTGGCCTCCTTGCGCAGGCGGTCGCGCTCCTTGTCCTCCAGCCGGCGCGAGACGCCGACGCCCTCGCCCGTCGGCGCGTAGACCATGTAGCGCCCGGCGATGGTGATCTCCATCGACAGCCGCGCGCCCTTGGTCTTCAGCGGGTCCTTGACGACCTGGACGACGACCTCCTGCCCGGGCCTGAGCAGCTCGGTGATGCGCGGACCCGAGCCGCGGCCGCGCTTGGCCTGCTCGACGCCCGGGAGCAGGATCTCGTCGACGTGCAGGAAGCCGTTCTTGTCGAGCCCGATGTCGACGAAGGCGGCCTCCAGGCCGGCGAGGACGTTGTCGACCTTGCCCTTGTAGATGTTGCCGACGATCGACCGCCCGCCGCGGCGCTCGAAGTAGACCTCGGCGACGCGGTAGCCGGCCGGGACCTCAGCCTTCTTGCGGCGGCGCGAGCGCGACTTGGGCGGCGCCGCCGGCTCGCCGGCGGCCTCCAGCATGGCGACCCGGGTCTCGCCCCGGTCGACCGTTACGAGTACTTGCTTTCTCAAGATGTGACCTCATTGGAATACGGAGGCCCTCCCCTTCAGCTCCGCCGTCTCGCGCGCCTGCGCGTGGATGGAGTGGAGCAGGCCGAGGGCCAGGAACGTGGCGAGCATCGACGAACCGCCGAAGCTCAGCAGTGGGGCCGTCACGCCGGTGATCGGCATGATCCCCACGTTCATCCCGACGTTCACGAAGAGCTGGAAGAGCAGCATGACAGTGATGCCCCCGGCGAGCAGCGCGCCGTAGAGGTTCTTCGCGACGGTGAGGATGTGCAGTCCGCGCCATATGAGCAGCGCGTACAACGAGAGGACGAGCGCGCAGCCGGCGAAACCGTAGGTCTCGCCGACCACGGCGAAGATGAAGTCCGTGTGGTGCTCGGGCAGGAAGTTCAGCGACGTCTGCGTGGCGTTCTCCACGCCGCGCCCGCTCTTCTCGCCGGAGCCCATGGCGATCAGCGCCTGCTGCTGCTGGTAGCCCTCGTCGCCGGGGTCGGCGGAGGGATGCAGGAAGGACGTCAGGCGGTCGACCTGGTAGGGCTCGAGCACCTGGACCCCGAGCGCCGGCGCCGCGACCAGCACGAGCGCGATGGCGACCGCGAACAGCGCGGCGAGCGCGGCGAAGTGCCGCCACGGCGCGCCGGCCACGAACAGGACGGCCAGCGTGCCGGCGACGTAGACCATCGCCGAGCCCAGGTCGGGCTCGAGGATGACCAGCATCGTCGGCAGCAGGCCGAGGAGCATGATGCGCGCCGTGGTGTCGCGCCCCATGCGCCGCATGCGGTCGACCACGAAGGCCGAGAGCGCGACGACGAGCAGCACCTTGCCGAGCTCGGACGGCTGGAAGTTGAAGCCGGGGAGCGCGATCCAGGACTTTGACCCGCGCGTGGCCTGGGCCACGACGAGCACGAGCACGATGAGCCCGATCATCGTCCCGTAGACCGCGTAGCGGAGCTCGCGCAGGCGCGAGTAGTCCACGCGCGACGCGGCGTACATGAGGCCGAGCCCGACGACCGCGTACGCGGCCTGGCGCAGGACGTAGTAGTCCGGCGACCCCGGCACGTCGTTCTCCGTGGCGCCGTTGAGCGCCACGAGCGAGCACGCCACCAACCCGAGCGTCGCGACCAGCAGCAGCGGGTCCAGCCGCAGGCGCCACACGCGCGGCACCAGCGGCGGCGGCGGATCGGAGGCGGGATGGATGGTCGGGATGCTCATCGCGTGTGGCTCGACCCGGGCTTGCACTCGAAGTCGCGCAGGCGGAACCAGCGCGTCAGGATGTCGCATGCGGCGGGCGCGGCGGTCTGCGCCCCGAACCCGCCGCGCTCGACGGTCGTCACGACGACGATCGGCCGCGTCGGGCTCGCCACGTAGGCCGCGTACCAGGATTGGTCCGGGTTCGGCGCGCGCTCGGCCGTGCCCGTCTTGCCGTAGATCGGGTACGGGAAGCCGCTGAACACGTCGGCGGAGGTGCCGCCCGGCGCGGTGGCCGCGGCGTGCAGCCCCTCCATGATCGCCTCGCGGTGCGCCGGGTCGAACTCGACGCGGCGGCGCGCCGGCTTGGCGACCTCCTCCACGAGGCGCCCTGCGCCGTCCTCGATCGCCAGCCCGAGATGCGGCCGGACCACCCGCCCGCCGTTGGCCAGCGTCGAGTAGGCCACGGCGAGCTGCAGCGGCGTGGCCTGGAGATCGCCCTGGCCGACGGCGAGGTTGACGTTGTCGCCCGCCGACCACGGGCGCTCGATGCCGCCGCACTTGAACAGCGCCGCCGTGGTCCCCTCCTCCACATGCGCCTTCGCCGCGCACTTGCGGTACCGCTCGTAGCCCGTGTCGCGCCACTTGCGGTCCGGGATGAGCCCGTTGAACTCGCCGGGCACGTCGATCCCGGTCCTGCGGCCCATGCCCAGCCGCCGTGCCCACTCCTGGAGCACCGGCCCCTCGGCGTTGAGCCGGTTGCCGAGCTCGTAGAAGAAGACGTCGGAGGAGACGCGCAGCGCGTCGGGGAGCGTGAGCGCGCCGTAGGAGGCGTCGCCGGCGTTCTTGAACTCGCGGCCGCCGAGCTCGAACACGCCGTCGTCGACGATGACGTCGCCGGCGCTGATCACGTTCTGCTCCTGCGCCGCCAAGGCGGTGATCGGCTTGAACGTCGAGCCCGTGGGATAGGTCGCGGCGATCGCCCGGTTGAACAACGGCGCGCCGTTCTCCTCGGAGGACAGCCGCTCGTAGAGCCGCTGAGAGAGCGGCTTGGCGAACAGGTTGGCGTCGAAGCTCGGGTACGAGCCCAGCGCGAGGATCTCGCCGTTGGTCGGGTCCATCGCCACGTAGGCGCCCGCCCGCGCGCCGTTGACCGCCGCGGAGGCGATCGCCCGCGCCATGGCGGCGTTGGCCGCGCGCTGGAGGCCGAGGTCGAGCGACAGGCGCAGGCGCTCGCCCTGCTTGGGCTCCACCCGCGCGACCTCGCGGCGGTCATCGCGGTTGCCGAGCGAGTTGATGATGATCCGCGTGTAGCCGTCGGTCCCGCGCAGATAGCGGTCGTAGGACTTCTCGATGCCGCTGGCGCCGATGCGCGTGCCCTGCTCCACCACGCGGTAGCGGCGCAGCTCGAGCTCCTCCGGCGAGATCTCGCGCAGCGTGCCGAAGAGCTGGGCGGCGAGCTCGTCGAAGGGGTACTCGCGCTGGTACTGCTTCTCGACCGAGATGCCGGGGAACAGCTCCTTGCGCTCGCGCAGGAAGTTGTACGCCGAGCGGTCGACGTCGGTCTCGATCGTCACGTTCGAGTACGGCGTCTCGGCCACGCCCTCGATCACGCGCTCGTGGATGACGCGCGCCCGCTCGCCGAGCACGGGGCCGAGGCGGCGGTAGAGCGCGCGTGTCGCCGGCGGGACGCCGGAGTAGGGCGGGACCGCCACCGGGTCGGCGCTGCGCGCGGCGGCGGCCAGGCGCCGGCGGTTGCGGCGCTGGACGGGCGTGACGCGCTTCGGCCCGAGCTCGCGCATCTCGCGGTCGAGCGCGCGCAGCCGCCGCTGCGCCGCCAGCCGGCGCTTCTCGGACTGCCCGCGGCTGCGTCGGTAGGCGTCCGCCTGCGCGAGCACGGCCTCCGGCAGGACGCTCGGCACCACCTGGACGACGGCGGCGACCTTGGTACGCACGAGGACGCGGTTGTTGCGGTCGACGATGTCGCCGCGCGGCGCCTCGATGCGCACCTTGCGCACGCGGTTCTCGCGCGCCTGCGACACGTACTCCTCGCCGGTGAGCACCTGGAGGAACCACAGGCGGAAGAAGACGATCGCGAACAGGGCGAACGCGAGGCCGCCGAGCACGGCGACGCGCACCGCGAGCTGCGGCGTGATCGGCGGGCGGCGCTCGTCGAGCTGCGGCGGCATCAGGCGCGCGAGAGCGGGCTCAGGCCGCCGGTCGTGTAGGCGCGGCGGCGCCGGCGGCGCGGGTCCTCGGGCAGGTACGGCAGCAGCGCGCGGCGCACGACGGCGTAGACGGGCAGCGCCAGCAGCGTGTTGAGCACGATGACCATGAGGATCTGCCGCGCGAGCAGGAACGAGACGGGCGCGTCGACGCCGAGCAGGAACTGGAGCGTCGCGAAGCCGATCGCGGCGACCGCGGTGCCCACCGCGCCGACCACCACCGGCGCCAGGCCGTGCGCCGGGTCGCGCAGCTCGCGGATGCGGCCGGACCCGTAGCCGACGGCGGTGAACACGAGCGACGTGACGCCGAGGGTCTGTAGGAGCGCCGTGTCGATGAACAGGCCCAGGCAGAAGCCGAACAGCGCGCCGGGCGCCGAGCCGCAGAGGAAGCCGACGGCCACGACCAGCAGCGGCGAGAGGTCGGCAGGCACGCCGAAGATCGCCACCTGCGAGACGGTGGTGAGCTGGAGGATGCCGCCGAGCAGCCCGATCAGGGCGAGGCGGCCGGTGGCGCCGGGCGTCAGCGTCACGGCCTCGCCTGCGCCAGCTGCGCCTGCGGCTCGGTGAGGACCTGGACGATGTCGAGCCGGCGCAGGTCGGCGGCCGGCGTGACGTGGATGCGGCGGTCGAGCCGCCCGTCACCCGTCTCGATCCGCTTGACCGTACCGATCAGGATCGAGCGCGGGTACAGCGACTGGAGCCGGTCGCTCTTGGTTCCGGCCGTGACGATGCGGTCGCCGACGCGGACCTCCTCGGCCTGCGGCACGAGGTCGAAGATCAGGTCGCCGGGCGCCCCGACGGCGGGGATGATCGTGCCGGGCTCGCCCGAGCGCGACGCCTCGGCCGACACGCCGAAGTCCTGGTCGGTGAGCAGCGCGACGACCGCATTGCCGTCCGACACCGACTTCACCTTCCCGACGAGTCCCTCGCCGTTGACCACCGGGTCGCCGACGGCGATCCCGTCGGAGGACCCGCGCGTGATCGTGACCGTCTGGTACCACTGGTTCGGCGAGCGCTGGTACACGCGCGACTCCACCGGCTGGTAGGCGTCGAGGCCGCCGGCGGTGTTCTGGACGCGCAGGCCCTGGAGCTCGGCGTACTCGCGCAGCTCGACCTCCTTGCGCGCGAGCTCCTGGCGCAGGCGGTCGCGCTCGGCCTTGAGCTTGTCGCGCTCGTCCTTGGCGTCCAGCGTGTCGCCGAACCAGCCGAACAGGTCGCGGAACGGCTTCAGGGCGCGGTTGGCCCCCTCGCCGACAGGGGCGAGCAGCTCCAGCGCCCCGCGCTGGACCGAGTGGAGCCCTCCGCCGGAGGACTCCCCGAAATATGCCGTCAGGAGGATGAGCGACAGCGCGACGAGCGCGGCCAGGACCGCACGCCGGCGTCGCACGACCTTGTCGTGCATAGACCGTCGAAGTTAGCGCCGCGCACGGCGGCTTCGGTTGTTGTTGTTCCGGTTGGAGCGGTGAATCGCTTCGAACTCCTCGAGACTGCGGCCGGAGCCGACCGCGACGCACGTCAGCGGCGACTCGGCGCGGTGCGCCGGCATCTGCGTCTCCTCGCGCAGGCGCTCGTCGAGCCCCTGCAGCAGCGAGCCGCCGCCGGCCAGCATGATGCCGCGGTCCATGATGTCGGAGGCCAGCTCGGGCGGCGTGCGGTCGAGCGTCTCCTTGATCGCGTCGACGATCTGCACGAGCGGCTCCTCGAGCGCCGCGCGGACCTCCTCGGAGGTCAGCACGACGGTCTTGGGCAGCCCGGAGACGAGGTCGCGGCCGCGGATCTCGGCCTGCACCTCCTCGTCGAGCGGGTAGGCCGAGCCGATCTCGAGCTTGACCTCCTCGGCCGTCTGCTGGCCGATGAGCAGCTTGTACTCGCGCTTGACGTAGTTGATGATCGCCTCGTCGAGCTCGTCGCCGCCCACGCGGACGGACTGCGAGACCACGATGCCGCCGAGCGAGATGACGGCGACCTCGGACGTGCCGCCGCCGATGTCCACGATCATGTTCCCGGTCGGCTCGCCCACGGGCAGGCCGGCGCCGATCGCCGCGGCCATCGGCTCCTCGATCAGGTAGGCCTGGCGGGCGCCGGCCGACAGGCACGCCTCCTCGACGGCGCGCTTCTCCACGCCCGTCACGCCGGAGGGCACGCAGACCACCACGCGCGGATGCGCCCAGCGGTTCTGGTGGACCTTCTGGATGAAGTGGCGCAGCATCTCCTCGGTGACGTCGAAGTCGGCGATGACGCCGTCCTTGAGCGGGCGGATGGCGGAGATGGTGCCGGGCGTGCGGCCGAGCATGCGCTTGGCCTCGATGCCCACGGCGTGGACCTCGCCGGAGCGCGAGTCGATCGCGACCACAGACGGCTCCGAGAGCACGATGCCGCGCCCGCGCACGTAGACGAGCGTGTTGGCAGTGCCCAGGTCCACGGCCATGTCACGGCCGCCGAAACCGGTGAGGTATCCGAAGAAGCCCATGAGGAAGCGCGGCTCACGCCTCGCCGGGCGGCCAGTCTATCGGCAGCAGGTCGATCAGCCGGGCCAGCGGCAGCCCCACGACGTTGAGGTAGTCGCCCTCGACGCGGGTGACGAGCACGGCCCCCGCGCCCTGGATCGCATAGCCCCCTGCGCGGCCCCGCCACTCGCCGGTGGCGACGTAGGCGTCGAGCAGGCCGGGCCCCGCGTCGCGGAACGTCACGAGCGTGGTCACTGCGTCCGACAGGACGTCGCCGTCCGCGGCGAGCGCGATGCCTCCCACCACCTCGTGCGTGCGCCCGGCGAGCCGCGTCAGGTAGTCGCGGGCCTGGCCCTCGTCGCGCGGCTTGCCGAGGATGTCGCCGTCGACCGCGACCACGGTGTCTGCGCCGAGCACCAGCGCGGGTGGGTGGGGACGAATTGCGAGCGCCTTGCGGCGCGCGTTCTCCTCGGCGACGGCGCGCGGGTCGCCGGCCGTGTCCTCCTCGACGTCCGCGGGGCGGACGTCGAAGTCGAAGCCGGCTTGGGCGAGGATGGCGCGCCGCTGGGGCGAGGCCGAGGCGAGGATCAGGCGAGGTCCGGGAAGAACAGCGCCGCCTCGCGCTGCGCCGACTCGAAGGAGTCCGAGCCGTGGACCAGGTTCTGGCCGACCTCGATCGCGTAGTCGCCGCGGATGGAGCCGGGCGCGGCCTCGAGCGGGTTGGTGGCGCCGATGACCTGCCGCGCCGCCTTCACCGCCTCCCCGCCCTCGAGGACCATGGCCACGAGCGGGCCCGAAGTGATGAAGTCGACCAGCTCGCCGAAGAACGGCTTGTCCTCGTGCTCGGCGTAGTGCTGCTCCGCCAGCTCGTGCGTCATCTGCATATGCCGCAGCTCGGCGATGCGCAGGCCCTTGCGCTCGAAGCGCGCGATCACCTCGCCGGTGAGGCCCCGGGCGAACGCGTCGGGCTTCACGAGGATGAGCGTGCGGTCCATCAGCGCTCGGCCCGCGGCGGCGCCTCGGCGGCCACCGTGGGCTGGTCGGTCGTGCGCGAGCGCCGGCGCCGCGACGACGAGCGCTCTCGCGAGGCGCCGATGTCGGCCTCGCAGTACGGGCAGATGTTCCAGGTCGGGTCGACCGGCTTGCCGCACGAGTAGCAGGGCTCCTTCAGCCGCCGCGAGCAGTTCGGGCAGCGCAGGTAGTCCGATTTGATCTCGTAGTCGCAGTGCGGGCACAGCTGGTAGTCGAGCTGCGCGAGGCGGGCCTCGGCGGCCGTCATCTCGATGTCGCGCAGGCGCACGTCGTCGAGGTACTCCGGCGGGCGCACGATGACGTAGACGATCGTCCCGACGAACGGGAACAGCGACGCCGCCGTGGCGCAGGCCACGAGCATCGGATCGTCGATCCGGCGCCGCGCGTCGGCGTACGTCCAGAAGATGAGCGCGAACCAGACGACGACGAGGATGAGCAGCAACACGTTGACCGCCGTGTTGAGCGCGTCGTTGTCGATCCCGAAGACGCCGAGGGTGAGCATGGGAGCGGGAGGAAGCCTAGTGGGCGGGGTTACAGGAAAGCTCGGCCGAAGGCGTAGCCGATGGCGAAGAAGACCAGGATGACGAGCGCGACGACGATAGCGACGAGCGCCACCATCGCCAGCACGGACGGGCCACGGTCGTTCATTTCGACATCACAGCGCGCTTGCCTTCCGCGTGCCCGGCTCGCTGAGCAGATCGGCGACCAGGTAGATCGATCCGGTGACCAGCACGGCGCCGTCCGCCCCGGCGGCCTCGCGGGCGCGCTCGAGCGCGGCCCGTGGGTCGGGGACGATCTCCGAGGGCGGCCCTGAGAGCTGGCCGGCGAGCGAGGCCAGCGTCGCCGGCGGCAGCGCGCGCGGGTTCGGCGCGAGCGTGAACACCGCCCTGGCGATGTGCGGCAGCAATGTCCGCAGCATGCCCGTGGCGTCCTTGTCGTCGAGGATCGAGACGACCGCGACGACCGGCCGGTCGCCGATGGCGCCGGGCAGCGCGGCCGCCAGCGCCTCGACGCCGCTGGGGTTGTGCGCGCCGTCGAAGATCGTCAGCGGCGCCTCGGCGACGGTCTGCAGGCGCCCGGGGACCTGCACCCGGGCGGCGACCTCCGCCACGCGCGCCGGGTCGAGCGCCGCGCCCAGCCGCTCGCGCACCGCGGTCGCCGCGACGGCGAAGTTCGTGCGCTGGTAGCCGCGCAGGACGGCCGCCGCCGGCTCGGGCTCCGCCGCCACGATCCGCCCGCCGGTGGCGCGCGCCTCCTCCATGGCGTCGGGCTCGAGCTCGCCGATCACCAGCGTCGCCCCGCGGCGCACGACGGCGAGCTTCTCGCGCGCGATGTCGCGAATCGTCGGCCCGAGCCAGCGGGTGTGCTCGAGCCCGACGTTCGTGAGGACGACGACCTCGGCCCCGAGGACGTTCGTGGCGTCGTGGCGGCCGCCGAGCCCGGCCTCGACCACGGCCACCTCCACCCCGCGCGCGGTGAACTCGGCGAGCGCGGCGGCGGTGACCAGCTCGAACTGCGTGACCCGGTCGCCGTCGCTTAGCGTGCGGTCGACCTTCGCCGCGGCGGCCGCCGCGCGCTGCACCGCCGCCGCGAACGCGTCGGGCGCGAGGTCGGCGTCGCCGACGCGGATGCGCTCGGTGAAGCTGGTCAGGTGCGGCGACAGGAAGGAGCCGGTGCGCACGCCGTGCGCCTCGAGCAGCGCCGCCGCCATGCGGACCGTGGAGGACTTCCCGTTCGTGCCGACGACGTGGACGGCGCGGAACGCCTCCTGCGGGCTGCCGAGCACGGTCAGCAGCCGGCGCATGCGCTCCAGGCCGAAGCGCATGCCGAACAGCTCGAGCGAGAGCAGGTGCGACTCGGCCCGCTCGAGCGTCCACGGCGCGGCGCCGCTCACTCTGCTCCGCGTGGCCCCGCCGGGATCAGCCGCTCCATCGAACCGTTACGCGCCATTGTCCAGTTCCGCGAGCTCCCGCCGCAGGCGCTCGAGCTTGTCGCGCTCGGCCTGCACGACGGCCTCCGGCGCCTTGCCGACGAAGCCCTCGTTGGCCAGCCGAGCCTCGGCCCGCGCGATCTCGCCGCGCAGCGTCTCGGCGCGCGCCTGCGCGCGCTTCGCGGCCGCGTCGCGGTCGACGGCGCCGGACGCCAGCACGGCCACGTTGCCGCCGGGCACGCCGACCGTCGCCACCGGCTCGCTGCCGTTCTCGCACCACTCCACGCGCGCGAGCCGCGCCACGTGGGCCGCCGTGCGGTCGTAGCCGTCGGCCTCCAGCCGCGCGCTCACCGTGGCGCCGGCCGCGGCGCCGACCCGGTCGCGCCAGCCGCGCAGCTCCTGCGTGGCGGCGATCGCGCGCGCGAGCTCCTCCTCGGCCTGCGGGTCCTCGAGCGCGGCGTCGGGCTCGGGCCAGCGGCGCGCCATCAGCAGCCCCTCCGCGCCGAGCAGGAGCGACCAGATCTCCTCGGTCACGAACGGGATCACCGGATGCGCGAGCGCCAGCGTCTCGCCGAGCACGTAGAGCGCGAAGTCCACGCCCTCGCCGTCGTAGAGCCGCGGCTTCGCCATCTCCAGGTACCAGTCGCACAGCTCGCCGTAGACGAAGTCGTAGAGCCCGAGCGCCGCGCGGTGGAACTCGAAGGCGTCGAGCGCGCGCGTGACCTCGCGCTCGGCGTGCTGGAGCCGCGAGAGGATCCACGCGTCGTCGACGGTCTGCGGCGCCGGCGGCGCGTCGGCCAGCGTGACGCCCTCCGGGACCCGCTGGAGCACGAGCCGCGAAGCGTTCCACAGCTTGTTGGCGAGCTGGTGGCCCTGGGCCACCTTGTCCTCGTTGAAGCGCACGTCCTGGCTCGAGGACATCGCCATCAGCCCGAAGCGCACGGCGTCGGCGCCGTAGGCCGGGTAGCCGTCGGTGCCGTCCATGAGGGCGATGGGGTCGATGCCCGTGCCCAGCGACTTGGACATCCGCCGGCCGTCCGGCGCCTGGATGACCGAGTGCACGTTCACGCGCGCGAACGGGATCTCGCCCGTGAAGTGCAGTCCCATCATCACCATGCGCGCGACCCAGAGGAAGAGGATGTCGCGCGCCGTCGAGAGCACGTCGGTCGGGTAGAAGGCCCGCACCGCCGGCGTGTCGTCCGGCCAGCCGAGCGTCGCGAACGGCCACAGCTGGCTCGAGAACCAGGTGTCGAGCACGTCCGGGTCGCGCTCCCAGCCCTCGCCCTCCGGCGGCTCCATGCCGACGTACGTCTCCCCGCCGCGGTACCAGACGGGGATCTGGTGGCCCCACCACAGCTGGCGCGAGATGCACCAGGGGCGGATGTTCTCGAGCCACTCGACGTAGCGGCGGCGCTGGCCCTCGGGATGTATGCGCACGCGCCCGTCGTGCACGACCTCGAGCGCCGGCCGCGCGAGGTCTTCCATGCGCATGAACCACTGGAGCGAGATCAGGGGCTCGATGCGCTCGCCCGAGCGGTGCGAGAACGGGACGTTGTGGGTGTAGGGCTCCGTGCGCGCGATCCGCCCCTCGTCGCGCAGCGCGGCGACGACCGCCTCACGCGCCTCGAGCACCGGGAGCCCGGCGAAGCGCTCGCCGGCCGCCTCGGTCATGCGGCCGTCCTCGCCGATGACGCTGACCTCCTCGAGCCGGTGCGCGCGGCCGATCTCGAAGTCGTTCGGGTCGTGGCCCGGCGTGATCTTCAGCGCGCCGGTCCCGAACTCGGGCTTGACGTAGGGGTCGGCGATGATGCGCAGCCGCCGGCCCACGAGCGGGAGGATCGCCGCCTCGCCGATCAGGCGCGTGTAGCGGTCGTCGTCGGGATGCACGGCGATCGCGGTGTCGGCGAGCATCGTCTCCGGGCGCACCGTCGCGATGGTGAGCGACCCGTGGCCGCCGGCCAGCGGGTAGTCGATCCAGTAGAGGGTGTCGCTGACCTCGCGCTCCTCGACCTCGAGGTCCGAGATCGCCGAGCGCGAGCCCGGGTCCCAGTTGACCATGTAGTTGTCGCGGTAGATCAGGCCCTCGTGGTAGAGGTCGACGAAGACCTTCATCACCGCGCGCGCGTAGGCGTCGTCGAGCGTGAAGCGCTCCTCGTCGTAGTCGCAGGAGCAGCCGAGTCGCTTGAGCTGCCCGATGATCGTGCCGCCGTAGGTCTCGGTCCACTCCCACGTGCGCTTGACGAACTCCTCGCGCCCGAGCGCCTCGCGGTCGACGCCCTTGCGCGCCAGCGCCTTCTCGACCTGCGTCTGCGTGGCGATGCCGGCGTGGTCGGTGCCGAGGATCCACTTCGTCCGATGACCGCGCATGCGGTTCAGGCGGATGAGCGCGTCCTGCATCGAGTTGTTGAGCGCGTGCCCCATGTGCAGCGCGCCCGTCACGTTCGGCGGCGGGATGGCGATCGAGTAGTTCTCCGCAGGGTCGCCCTCGGGCTCGGGGTGGAACAGGCCGGACGCCGCCCAGCGCTCGAAGACGCGCGGCTCCGCCTCGCTCGGGTCGTACCGGGTCTGCATCGCGCCCGGAGTCTAGGTCGTGCGCCGCCTTGTTACAGTTGGCCACTGGGTGTCACAGCGTCACGGAGATCCGCTCCTGGAGGCGGCGCGCGACTGCGTCCTCGCCGTCGGCGTCCGCCGGACCACCTTCTCCGACGTCGCGCGGCGCGCGGGCGTGAGCCGCATGACCTTGTACCGGCGCTTCCCGGACCTCGAAGCGCTGCTCTCGGCGCTCATGACCCACGAGTTCGGCCGCCTCGTCGACGCCGCGCGCGAGGGCGCCGGCGGCGCGACGCAGCGCGAGCGCGTGGTGGCGTTCTGCGCGGACGGCGCGCGGTCGCTGGCGGAGGACCCGCTCTTCCGGCGGCTGCTCGACGTCGACCCCGAGCTCCTGCTCCCCTACATCACGCGCCGCCTCGGCGGCATGCAGCAGATGATCCTGCGCGACCTCGAGGAGGCGCTGGCCGCCCGCGACGGCTCGATCCGGGAGGGCGCGCAGGCGGCGGCGATCGAGATGATCAGCCGCGGCTTCGTCCTGGCCTCGGCCGGCGAGCTCGAGCCGCGGTTCGAACCCTGGGACGAGCTCGCGCGCGCGATCGACGGGTACCTGCGGCCGTGAGCGCCTCGTTGAACGCGGCGCGCCGGGCGCGCGAGCTGGCCGCGCTCGCCGAGGGCGAGCCGGTCGACGTCGTGGTCGTCGGCGGCGGCATCACCGGCGCGGGCGTGGCGCTCGACGCCGCGAGCCGCGGCCTGTCGGTGGCGCTGCTCGAGCGGCGGGACCTGGCCCACGGCACGAGCCGCTGGAGCTCGAAGCTGGTCCACGGCGGGCTGCGCTACCTGCAGCAGGGCCAGTTCGGGATCGCGTGGGAGTCGGCGAGCGAGCGGGCGCTGCTGATGCGCGTCATCGCGCCCCACCTCGTGCGCCCGCTGCCGTACCTGATCCCGTGGTCGGCCGCCGTCTCGCGCCTGAGCGCCGCGAAGATCACCTTCGGCGTGCAGATCGTCGGCGACGCGATGCGCGTCGCCGCCCGCACGCCCCGTGGCGCGCTGCCGGCGCCGCGGCGGGTGAGCGGACACGAGGCCCGGCGGCTCGCGCCCGTGCTGCCCGAGGACGGCCTGCGCGGCGCGCTGCTGGCCTGGGACGGCCAGCTCGAGGACGACGCGCGGCTCGTCGTCGCCGTCGCCCGCACGGCCGCCGCGCACGGCGCCCGGATCGTCACCTACGCGCCGGTGACGGCGCTGCGCGAGGGCGGCGTCGACGCCGAGGACGCGCTGACCGGCGAGCGCTTCGGCGTCCGCGCCCGGCACGTGATCGTCGCGGCCGGCGTGTGGACGTCGGCGCTCGCGCCGGAGGTCCGGCTGCGGCCCAGCCGCGGCTCGCACCTGCTGGTGCCCGCCGCCCGCCTCGGCCACCCGCGCGCGGCGGTGAACGCGCCGGTGCCCGGGGAGCGCAGCCGCTGGGTGCTCGCGAGCCCGCGTTCCGACGGCCTCGTGGCGATCGGCCTCACCGACGTGCCGGCGGACGGGCCGCCGGCCGACGAGCCGCGGCCGTCGGCCGCCGAGGAGGCGGAGCTCCTCGCGCTCGCGAGCGCCGCGCTCGGCCGGACGCTCACGCCCGGCGACGTCGCCGGGCGCTACGCCGGGCTGCGGCCGCTGCTCGCGGGCGAGGGCGATGCCGCGACCGCCGACCTGTCCCGGCGCCACGCGGTGCTCCAGCAGGACGGGAGGGTCGTGGTCGTCGGCGGCAAGCTCACGACCTACCGCCGGATGGCCCAGGACGCCGTCGACCGCATCACCGACCGGCCGTGCCGCACGCGCTCCCTGCCGCTCGTCGGCGCCGGCCCGGCGCCGGCGGGCGCGCCGCCGGCGCTCGTGCGCCGCTACGGCGCCGAGGCCGCGGTCGTCGCCGCCGCGGGCGACACCGCGCCGCTGGCCCCGGGGGTGCCAGCCTGCGCGGCCGAGCTGGCCTGGGCGGCGGCGCACGAGCTGGCGCTCACGCCGTCCGACGCGCTCGATCGCCGCACGCGCCTGGGCCTCGTCCCCGAGTGGCGCGCCGCCGGCGCGGCGGCACTGGACGAAGGGACGGCGCACGCGATGCACCGCGCATGAGAGCATCGTGGGTCATGCGCGTCCTGACCACGCTCCTGTCCCTGTCCGCGGCCGGCGCGCTCGTCGCCCCGGCCGCCGCCTCGGCCGCCTGCCCCGCGCCGGCCTCAGGCTGGAAGAGCTGCCTGCGGGGGAGCTTCACCGTGGCCGACGACGGCTCCGCCCGGGTCACCGAGCTGCGGGTCACGCTCGTCGAGCGCCGCGACTGCTCGGCCACCCTCCCGCGCCGGCGCGTCAAGCTGCTGCTGGACGAGGTCGCCCCGGTCGAGCGCTCGGCCAAGCGCCGCGCCCGCAGCTGCCGCAACGACGTCGCGCGCTGGAAGGCGACGCTGCGCGAGCCAGAGGACCGGCCGTGGGGCCTGCGCGCGGGCGACGAGCTGTTCGCCGACTGGACGAGGCTCGACGACGGCGACGACCGCGCCCGGATCACCATCCCCGAGGCGTCGATCGAGGACTAGGAGGCCGGCCGGGCTCCTCGCTAGGCCGACTTCTTCGCGGCCTGCTCGGTCTCTTCCGGCGCCTCGGTGACGAGCGTCGGCTTGACGCCGCGCTCGACGGTCTCCTTGGTCACGACGCACTTCTTGACGTCGCGGCGCGAGGGCAGCTCGAACTGCACCTCCAGGAGGATCTCCTCGATGATCGAGCGCAGGCCGCGGGCGCCGGTCTCGCGCGCGAGGGCCTTGTCGGCCACGGCCTTCAGCGCGTCCTGCGAGAAGACGAGCTCGATGCCGTCGAAGTTGAAGAACCGCTGGAACTGCTTGACGATGGCGTTGCGCGGCTCGGTGAGGATGGTGATGAGGTCGTCGCGCGAGAGCTGGTGGACGGCGCTCGCGACCGGCAGGCGGCCGATGAACTCCGGGATCAGCCCGTACTGCATGAGGTCCTCGGGGAGCACCTTCTCGAACAGCGCGCCCATGTCCTTGTCGGCCTTCGTCTCGATCAGCGCGCCGAAGCCGACGCCCTTGTGGCCGATGCGGCGTTCGATGACCTTGTCGAGGTTGGCGAAGGCGCCGCCGCAGACGAACAGGATGTTCGTCGTGTCGATGGTCAGGAACTCCTGGTGCGGGTGCTTGCGGCCGCCCTGCGGCGGCACGCTGGCCGTCGTGCCCTCGAGGATCTTCAGCAGCGCCTGCTGCACGCCCTCGCCGGACACGTCGCGCGTGATCGACGGGTTGTCGGCCTTGCGGGCGATCTTGTCGACCTCGTCGATGTAGATGATCCCCGTCTCGGCCTTCTTGACGTCGTAGTCGGCGGCCTGGATGAGCTTGAGGAGGATGTTCTCGACGTCCTCGCCGACGTAGCCGGCCTCGGTCAGCGCCGTGGCGTCGGCGATGGCGAACGGAACGTTGAGGATGCGCGCGAGCGTCTGGGCCAGCAGCGTCTTCCCGCAGCCGGTCGGCCCGAGCAGCAGGATGTTGGACTTCTGCAGCTCGATGTCGGCCTCGTCGGCCTGCATCATCTGCACGCGCTTGTAGTGGTTGTAGACCGCCACCGAGAGCGTGCGCTTGGCCTGCTCCTGTCCCACGACGTACTCGTTGAGCACGCCGTAGATCTCCCGCGGCTTGGGGAGGTTGTCGATGTCGAACGACGGCGGAGCCGTGAGCTCCTCGTCGATGATCTCGTTGCAGAGATCGATGCACTCGTCGCAGATGTAGACGCCGGGACCGGCGATCAGCTTCTTGACCTGTCGCTG
>Ga0126307_10000731_pt1 | contig 21539 bp, 23 predicted proteins | sample Plot28_FD_89955 | JGI IMG/M metagenome (GOLD analysis project Ga0126307, IMG submission 89955) | Serpentine soil microbial communities from UC McLaughlin Reserve, CA, USA - Plot28 | ecosystem: Environmental > Terrestrial > Soil > Grasslands | place: USA: UC McLaughlin Reserve, Lake County... | reverse complement strand
GACCACCGCCGCCAGGGCTCGCGCCGCCGCCAGCAGCATCTCCACCGTGATGGAGTGGCTCTGGGCGTCGAGCAGGCCGCGGAAGACGCCGGGGAAGGCCAGCACGTTGTTGATCTGGTTGGGAAAGTCGCTTCGCCCGGTGGCCACCACGCTGGCGTGCTCGGCGGCCGCCAGCGGGTCGACCTCCGGGACCGGGTTGGCCATCGCGAACACGATGCTGCCCTCGGCCATGGTGGCCACGTCGTCGCCGGTCAGGAGGTTCGGCGCCGAGACGCCGATGAAGACGTCAGCTCCGACGAGCGCGTCGCGCAAGGCCCCCCGGACGCCGTCCGCGTTGGTGCGGTGGGCGACGGGGACCAGCTCGGGGGAGAGGTCCGCACGGTCGGCGTGGATGACGCCGTCCTTGTCTGCCACCACCACGTGCTGCGCCCCTGCCTCGAGGAGCACGGTGAGGATTGCCATGCCCGCCGCCCCGGCCCCGGACATGACGATGCGCACGTCGGGCAGCGCCTTGCCGACGACCTTGAGCGCGTTGAGCAGCGCGGCGAGCACGACGATGGCGGTGCCGTGCTGGTCGTCGTGGAACACCGGGATGTCCAGGCTGGCCCGCAGCCGCTCCTCCACCTCGAAGCAGCGCGGAGCAGAGATGTCCTCCAGGTTGATGCCGGCGAAGACCGGGGCGATCATCTCGACGGCGCGCACGATCTCGTCGACGTCCTGGGTGTCGAGGCAGATCGGGAAGGCGTCGATGCCGGCGAACCGCTTGAACAGCGCTGCCTTGCCTTCCATTACCGGCAGGGCCGGGATCGCGCCGATGTTGCCGAGACCGAGCACCGCCGAGCCGTCGGTCACGACGGCCACCGTGTTGCGCTTGATGGTCAGCCGCCGGGCGTCGTCGGGATTGTCCGCCAGCGCGAGGCAGACCCGTGCCACCCCCGGCGTGTAGATCATGGACAGGTCGTCGCGGTTGCGGATCGGCACCTTCGGCTGGATCTCGATCTTGCCTCCGAGGTGGACGAGGAAGGTCCGGTCGGAGACCTTGCCGATGGTGACGCCGTCGACCGACGCCAGCGCGTCGGTCAGCCGCTGGGCATGGTCGGTGTCGCTTGCTGCGCAGGTGACGTCGATGCGCAGCGACTCGGTGCCGGATCCGGTGACGTCCAGCGCTGTCACGACGCCGCCGGCCTCCTCGACCGCGTGGGTCAGCTGGCTGACCGCGTTGCCGCGCGCCGGCACCTCGAGCCGGACCGTGATCGAGTAGGAGATGCTGGGCTGGGTCGCCATGGGCCAGATCGTGTCAGAAGCGCCCGGAACGCGGTGACTCGCGTCACCCGCTCCGCGCGCCGTCGTCAAGACCGGGGTCCCCGGGACCGATACTGATCACCGCACGGGGTTTCGCCGGCCTCCCCGCGGCAACGTCAAGCGGCGGAAGGTGGTCACAGTCATGATGTTCGCAGTCCTGCTCCTGCCCCTCGCCCTGCTCGCCGTCCTGCTGGGGATGGAGCGCCTCGAGCGGTGGACCGTCGACGACGGTGAGGAGACCCAGTCGGAGCGACCGGTCACCTAGCGTCTCGGCAGCCGCACCACCGTCACGAAGAAGTCGTCGATCTGCCGGACGACCTCGATGAAGCGCTCGAAGTCGACCGGCTTCGTGACGTAGGCGTTCGCGTGCAGCGAGTAGCTGCGCATCACGTCGTCCTCGGCCTCCGAGGTCGTGAGAACCACCACCGGGATCGACGACAGCTCCGGGTCCGACTTGATCGACTCGAGCACCTGCCGCCCGTCCATCCGGGGCAGGTTGAGGTCCAGGAGCACCAGGTCGGGCCGAGGCCGGTCGGCGTACTCGCCCTCCTGGCGCAGGAACGCCATCGCCTCCGCGCCGTCGCTGACGACGTGCAGCTGGTTGCGGAGCTTGTAGTCGGCGAACGCCTCGCGGGTCATCAGGACGTCTCCGGGGTCGTCCTCCACGAGCAGGATCTCAACCTGTCGCTCGGGCTGCAGCGTCATCCGCCGTCCTCTCCGTCTCGTCCTCGGTGACTGTCGTGTCGTCGGTCGTGCTGGTCGGCGCCGGCTCTCTGTCCGCCGAGTCCTCCGCCGCCACCGGCAGCGTCCACCGGAAGGTGGCGCCGGTGCCGTGCGAGCCCGGCCGCTCGGGGTCCAGCCAGAGCCGGCCGCCGTGGTGCTCCACGATCTTCTTGCACATCGCCAGGCCGATGCCCGTGCCACCGTAGGAGTCGCGGCCGTGCAGGCGCTGGAAGATCACGAAGATCTTGTCCTCGTACTGCGGGTCGATGCCGATCCCGTTGTCGCTGCACGTGAACTCCCACATCGGTTCGTCAGGCATCTCGCCCGGGGCACCAGCCATCCGGCGCACGCCGATGTGCACCCGGGGGGCCTGCTCGGAGCGGAACTTCAGGCCGTTGCCGACGAGGTTCTGCAGGAGCTGCACGAGCAGGCTGGCGTCACCACGGACCGTCGGCAGCGGGTCGTGGGTGACCTCTGCCTCCGAGTCCTCGATCAGCGCCGACAGCTGGCGCAGCGCCTGGGCGAGCACGTCCTCCAGGTCCACCGGCTCCAGGTCGGCGCCCGAGCGACCGACCCGCGAGAAGGCGAGCAGGTCGTTGATGAGCTGCTGCATCCGCTTGGCGCCGTCCACCGCGAACTCGATGTACTGCTCGCCGCGCTCGTCGAGCTGACCTTTGTAGCGTCGCTCGATGAGCTGGCAGAAGCTTGCCACCTTGCGCAGCGGCTCCTGCAGGTCGTGGGACGCGACGTAGGCGAACTGCTCGAGCTCGGCGTTGGACCGGCGCAGGTCCTCGGCCTGCGCCTCGACCAGCTCCCGCGCCTGCAGCGCCTCCTGCCGTGACTGCTCGGCCAGCGCGAACTCCTGCAGGATCCGGATCCGCATGCCCTCCACCTGTGCGGCCAGGGCGGCGATCTCAGCAGGAGCGCCCTCGACCTCGATCGCGCGGGACAGCTCCCCGGCCTCGACCCGGTCGGCGGCGGCACCGAGCCGGGCCAGCGGGTCGGTCACCCAGCGACGCAACGCCTGCCAGGTCCCGGCCGCGATGAGCAGCAGGCCGACCAGCGCGGCGGTGAGCACGACCTGCAGCTGGCGCTGCGCGTCGTTCAGGTCGTCGTTCGCCGCGTCGCGCCGGGCGAGCACCGGCTCCTGCAGGGCGGTGAGCTCCTCCCGGATCGCGTCGAAGCGCTCCTTGCCCTGCTCGGCGTCGACGATGACCTCGCGGGAGACGCCGCCTTCCGACCGGGCCGCTCGGATGGCCGGCATGGCCACCTGGCGGTGCCACTCCCGGGCGGCCGCCTGGACCGCTGCCAGCTGCGCCAGCAGCCCCGGGTCACCCTCCAGCAGCCGCGCGGTGTCGGCGAGCGCGTCCCGCTCAGTGCTCCGGCCGGTCTGGTACGGCTCGAGGAACTCCTCACGCCCGCCGGCGAGCAAAAAGCCGCGCAGGCCGGTCTGCTGGTCGCTGTAGGCGCGGAAGAGCGTCTCCGTCGAGAGCAGCGCGGGGCCGTAGACCTCGACCCGGTCGGTGGTGGCCCGCTCCAGCTGCACGAGCGCTCCGACGATCAGCGCCGCCAGCAGTGCGGTGACGACCCCGGCCATGGCGAAGAGCAGCGCGAGCCTGCGGCGCAGGCCACCGACGGCCATCCGGCTCACCACCGCAGCAGCAGCAGGGCGACGTCGTCGGTCAGGTCGCCGCCGTTGCGCTCCTGGACCTCGCGCAGCAGCGCGTCGGCCAGCTCGTCACCGGCCAGCCCGTCCTGCAGGAGACGGCGGACGAGCTCGATCATGCCGTCCTCGCCCAGGCGCTGTCCGGGTGCCCGACCGCTGAAGCCCTCGATCATGCCGTCGGTGTAGAGCAGCAGCGTGTGACCCCGGCTCACCGGCGACTCGGCGCTGTCCCAGACCGCCCCCTCGAGCACCCCGAGCGCCAGCCCGGAGTCCTCGTCGGGCCCGCGGCGGGCCGCTCCGTCCTCGATGAGCAGCGGCACCGGGTGCCCGGCGAGCCAGAATCGCGCCCGCGTGCGGTCGGCATCGACCCGCACCATCGCCACCGTCGCGAACACCTCGTCGGAGTCCCGCTCGCTGACGAGCACGTCGTGCATCGACGCGAAGATCGTGTCGGCGTCCGCACCCGAGAGGACGAGGGTGCGCCAGGCGATGCGGAGGCACACGCCTATCGCCGCCTCGTCGGGGCCGTGCCCGGCGACGTCGCCGATCAGAGCGAAGACCGCGCCGTCCGCGCACTCGACGACGTCGTAGAAGTCTCCGCCCAGCAGGGACTGGTGCCGACCGGGCCGGTAGAGCCGGTGCACCTCGACGCCCGGGTCGCGCACCAGCGGCTGCGGCAGCAGGCCCCGCTCGAGCCGGGCGTTCTCGGCCGCCCGGACCTCCGAGGCGTAGAGCCGACGCACGGACTCGTCGGCCCGCTTGCGCTCGACCGCGTAGCGGATCGCCCGGGTCAGCAGCTGGCCGTCGATGGCGCCCTTGACCAGGTAGTCCTGGGCGCCGGCGGCCACCGCCTCGGTGCCCCGGTGCTCGTCGGCGAGGCCGGTGAGCACCAGGACGGCGATCGACGGCGCCACCTCGAGCACCGCGCGCAGCGCGTCGAGACCGTCGGCGTCGGGCAGCCCCAGGTCGAGCAGCACGCAGTCGACCTCGGCGGGCAGCGCCAGCCTCGCCTCGGCGAGCGTGCGGGCCCGGCTCAGCGTCACCTCGGAGCCGGCGTCCAGCAGCAGCTCGCGGACCAGGAACGCGTCGCCCTCGTCATCCTCCACGAGGAGGACGCGCACGGCCGTCGAGGGCAAGTGGGTGTCGTCAGTGCGGTCGACGGCCTGGGCGCTCAGCGCAGCTCCCCGGGCCACGACTCGGGGGCCTCGCCGGCGACCTGGCGGGCGAGCTCCCCGATGTACCAGCGCCGGAAGGCGACGACGTCCGAGGACGGCTCGAGGGTGAGGAGGGTGCCATCACGGCAGAAGGCGTCGGACTCTTCGAGCAGCTGCTCGACCCGCTGGGCGACCTCGACGACGTCGGGCGGCACATGAAGCTCGATGTCCAGGCTGTCCTCACCGCGGGCCAGGGCCTCGTCTCGCACCTGCTCGCTGGCGTTGTTGCGCGCGGACCGGCGGTCCATCTCCTCGAGCAGCTCGAGCAGCGTCCCCGGCACCGGCGACCCCTGCTCCGAGGAGGCGAGCAGCGCGAGCTCGCGGTAGACCGACTCGTAGTGCTCGCTGGCCCTGACCCCGAGCCGCAGGGGGTAGCGCCGGAGCCACACTCCGTGCAGCTCGGACTGGGCCAGGTCGGACGTCCCCGCACCGCTGAACTCAGAGGTCACGCGGCACACCCTCCGCGAGCAGGTCGTCGGCGAGGAAGGACCACGCCTGCTCGTCCGGCCGGCCGACCTCGAACCAGACGACCTTGCCGCCGCGAGCGGGGTCGGGCTCGACCCCCCAGCGGCGGGCCAGCTGCTCGAGCATCCGAAGTCCGCGGCCGGTGCCGGAAGTGAGCCGGAAGTGGTGGACCCGCGGTTCGACGGGGGAGGCGTCGTGGACCTCGACCCGCACCGTGTCGGCGCCGGCCTGGACGTCCAGCCTGATGTCGCTGCGCGCGTGCAGCACCGCGTTGGTCACGACCTCCGACACCAGGAGCACGACCGTGTCGATGTCGGCCGCGGAGCTGCCGGCCGCCCGACGCGCGAACCGGCGGGCCACCGGGACGCTGTCCGTCGATGGCGGCAGCTCGAGCGCGCTCACGCGCCCGAGGGTATCGCGCCGGGGTCTTGCGGCCCGGTCGTCAGGCGGTGTCGCCGCGCCGCCGGTCTGCGGCCCGGTCGCGCGCCTCCTTCGCCTGCGCGATGCGGGCTCGCCGCTCGTCGCGGTCGAGCTGCGCCGCCTCGTCCGGCGTCGGGGCCGACCCGCCGAGCCGAGAAGGCAGCCACCAGTCGTCCTCGCCGCGGGCGGGTCGGTCCGGATAGGTCTCCTGCGCCTCGTGCAGCATCCGCTCCATCAGGGCCCGCAGGTCTGCCGTGACCGCCACCGGGTCGGCGCCGGGGTCGACGGGCACCCGAGGGTCGACCATCACCGTGATCGGCACCCGGGTGCGGCCGAGCCGCTTCGACCGGCCCTTGGTCCACACCCGCTGCGATCCCCAGATCACCGTCGGCAGCACCGGGACGCCCGCCTCCGCAGCCATCCGCACCGCGCCGGCCTTGAACTCCTTCAGCTCGAAGGAGCGGCTGATCGTGGCCTCGGGGAAGACCCCGACGATCTCGCCGCCGCGCAGCGCGTCGACGGCCCGACGGTAGGAGCCGGCACCCGCCTCACGATCGACCGGGATGTGGTGCATGCCGCGCATCAGCGGCCCGCTCACCCGGTGCTCGAAGACCTCCTGCTTGGCCATGAACCGCACCAACCGCCGCACCGGGTGGGCGGCCATACCGGCGTAGGTGAAGTCAAGGTAGCCGACGTGGTTGATGGCCATCACCGCGCCACCCGTGCGCGGGACGTGCTCGGTGCCGCGCAGGTCGAACCGCAGCCCCTGCAGGGCGAAGACCGCCCGCGCGAGGGTGATGACTGGCGGGTAGACCAGCTCGGCCACGGCGGGAACCTACCTGTCGGCGATGTCGTCGGCGAGAGGGGAGAGGAACGGTCGTACGTGCGACAGGTACTCCCCCGGCGCCGTCGTGTGCACATGGTGCCCGACGTCGACGGTCACCAGCCGGCCGTCCCGCACCAGCTCGGCGAGCTCGGCCAGCTCGCCCTGGTCGTTGGCGCTGGTCGGGCCGCCACCCACCACCAGGACCGGTGACGTGATGCGCGGCAGATCGGCCCAGGCCCGCGGGTCCGGGTCGTTGAGCTCGGCGATCACCGCCTCGAGCATCGCCCAGTCGAACGGCACCTCCTCGGGCGCCTCGGGCGGCGGGACCGGGAACTCGCGGGCGCCGGTCGCCGGGGCGGTGTCCTCGAGGACCAGCCGGGTCAGCCGGTCCGGCGCGGCCTCCGCGACGAGGACGGCCACGCTGCCGCCCATGGAGTGGCCGACCAGGTCCAACCGCTCCAGGCCGAGGGCGTCGGCGAGGGCCAGCACGTCGTCGCGCATCAGCGCGAGCGAGTAGCCCGTCGTACGCCCCGAAGCGCCGTGGCCGCGCAGGTCCGGGGCGACCACCCACCGCCCCTCGGCCGCCAGCGCCTCGGCCACGACCGCCCAGTCGTCGGCGTCGCCGGCGAGGCAGTGCAGCAGGACGACGGGGCGGCCTGCCGGGTCCCCCCAGGTCCGGACGGAGAGCGTGACCTCGCCGAGGTCAACCAGCCGGCGCTCACCGGCGGCTCCGCTCAGTGGGTGACCTCCAGCGCGTCGAGGAGCTGGTTGACGGCGTCGTCCAGCTCGCCGGACCCCTGGACCACGAGGTCCGGCTTCTCCGGCGGCTCGTAGCCCTGCCCGACGCCGGTCATGTTCGGCAGGGTGCCGGCCTTGGCCTTGGCGTAGAGGCCCTTCGGGTCGCGCTCGACGACCACGTCGGACGGGGTGTCCACCCAGACCTCGAGGAAGTCGCCCTCCTGGAACAGCCCCTTGGCCGCCCGCCGGTCACCGCGGAAGGGCGAGACCAGAGACACGATGACGATGAGTCCGGCGTCCACCATCAGCTTTGCCGTCTCGGCGACCCGCCGGACGTTCTCGGCGCGGTCCTCGGGGGTGAAGCCGAGGTCCTTGTTGAGGCCGGTGCGCACGCCGTCGCCGTCGAGGACGTAGGTGTGCAGGCCCATGCCGTGCAGCTTGCGCTCGAGTGCGTCGGCGATCGTCGACTTGCCGGCGCCCGGCACACCGGTCAGCCAGAGCACCCGGGGGCGCTGGCCCTTGAGCAGGGCCCTTGCGTCCTGGTCGACGGTGAAGGCGTGCGGGGTGACGTTGTGGGCGCGCCGCAGCGAGTGGCGGACCAGCCCGGCCGCGACCGTGTCGCGGCTCACCCGCTCCACGAGCAGGAAGCCGCCGGTGTCGCGCGAGACGGCGTAGGGGTCGAGCGGCACCGCGGTGTCGGTGGCGATCTCGACATGGCCGATGTCGTTCATCTTCAGCGTGCGGCCGGCCATCTCCTCGCCGGACACCACGTCGCGCCGGCCACGGATGGCGGTGACGACCGCCGGCACCGCGAGCCCGCCCGCGAGCAGCAGGTAGGAACGGCCGTGGCGCAGCTCCTCCTCGCCGGTCCACACCAGGTCGGCCGCGAAGGCCGAGGCGGGGCGCGGGTAGTGGTCGGCCGCCAGCCCCTCGGCCGGTGCGACAAGCAGGTCGCCACGGGTCACGTCGGTCTCGGTCTCGACGGTGACGACCACGGCGGTCCCTGCGTGGGCCTCGTCGACTTCCTCGCCGCCCACCAGCACGCGCTCGACGATCGTCGACCCGCCCTTGGCGTTGACGACGACCTTGTCGCCGGGCCTGACGGTCCCGCCGACGACGGTGCCCGCGTAGCCGCGGAAGTCGTCGGCCCGCACGACGTACTGCACCGGCAGGCGGAACGGCACCACGTTGGTGTCCTCGGACGCCGCCGGCTGCCACGAGGTGAGCGCCTCGAGGACAGTCGGGCCGTGGTACCACGGCATCTGCGTCGACCTGTCGATGACGTTGTCGCCGGTGAGCGCGCTCACCGGGATGACGTCCACCTCCTCGAGGTCGAACCGGGCGGCCGCCGACCGAACGCCGCCGGCCAGCTCCTCGAACGCCACGTGCTCGAAGCCGACCGCGTCGAGCTTGTTGATCGCGACGATGACGGTCCGCACACCCATGAGCGCGCAGACGGTCAGGTGCCGGTGGGTCTGCGGCCTGATGCCGCGCGTCGCGTCGACGAGCAGGATCGCGATGTCGGCCGTCGACGCCGCCACGGCCATGTTGCGTGTGTACTGCTCGTGCCCGGGGGCGTCGGCGATGATCGCGCGCCGGCCGGACGGCAGGTAGAGGTGCCGGTAGGCGACGTCGATGGTGATGCCCTGCTCGTGCTCGGCCTCGAGGCCGTCGGTGAGCATCGAGAAGTCCACCTCGCCCTTGGGGATGGTGGAGCCGCTCCGGCGGGTGTTGCGCGCGTAGTCGAGGATGTCGTCCGGCACGCTCTCGGTCTCGGCGAGGAGACGGCCGATCAGGGTCGACTTGCCGTCGTCGACCGAGCCGCACGCGACGACCCGGACGATCGGGTGCTCGGCCAGAGCCCTGTCCTCGTCGGCCGTGCGCCGGGGAGCCACACCGGTCGGGGTGGTGGTGGTCGTCATCTCAGAAGTACCCCTCGGTCTTCTTGCTCTCCATCGATCCGCCGCCCTCGCCGTCGATCAGCCGCCCGGAGCGCTCCGAGCGGCGGTCGACGAGCATCTCGGCCAGCAGGTCGTCGAGGTCGGCGGCGTCGGACTCCACCGCGGCGGTCAGCGGGTAGCAGCCGAGGGTGCGGAAGCGGACCTTGCGCTGCTGCGGCTGCTCGCCGTCCTCGAGCGGGTAGCGGTCGTCGTCGACCATGATCAGCTGGCCGTCGCGCTCGACGACCGGACGCTCCTCCGAGAAGTAGAGCGGGACGACCTCGATGTTCTCCCGCTGGATGTAGCGCCACACGTCGAGCTCGGTCCAGTTGGACATCGGGAACACCCGCATCGTCTGACCCTCGGCGAGCTGGGTGTTGGCCGTCCGCCAGAACTCGGGTCGCTGCTTGCGGGGCTCCCAGCGGTGGCCCGGCTCGCGAAGCGAGAACACCCGCTCCTTGGCCCGCGACCGCTCCTCGTCCCGCCGGGCACCACCGAAGGCTGCGTCGTATCCGCCCTCGTCGAGGGCCTCGCGCAGCGCCACGGTCTTCATGATCCGGGTGTACTCGTGGGTGCCGTGGGTGAAGGGCGTCACGCCCTCGGCGACGCCCTCCTGGTTGGTGTGGACCAGCAGCTGCACACTCTTCTCCCGGGCCATCCGGTCGCGGAACTCGATCATCTCCCGGAACTTCCACGTGGTGTCGATGTGCAGCATGGGGAAGGGCACCTTGCCGGGTGCGAAGGCCTTCACGGCCAGGTGCAGCAGGACCGAGGAGTCCTTGCCGATGCTGTAGAGCATCACCGGCCGGCGGAAGGCACCGGCGGCCTCGCGGAAGACGTGGATGGCCTCCGCCTCGAGGGCGTCGAGGACCGCGTCGGGGGCGATGGCCGTCTCAGCGGCTGTGGACATGAAGGACTGACCTCGCTGGCTCAGGGGCCGCGCCGGGCGCGACGGGGGGCAGCCGCCATTGTGCCCAGGGAACGTGTCGTCCACCCAATCGGCGTCCCCGGGGCCCGCGTTCGCTGTGAGCGGACAGCCGGCATGCGTCCGGGGAGCGGGAATGCCGTTGCCGGTGTCGGTGCTGCCGTCTAACGTCCAGGTGCGGCGAAACGAAACCGTTTCGTTTCGCGCTGGTGAACGTTTATCGACGGAGGACGGCATGCCACCCCAGGCGAGCGCCCCGGGTGCGGTGCAGGGGCGCGACAGCGCGATCTGCGACGCGACCCTCGCGCTGCTCGTCGAGGTCGGCTACGACCGGATGAGCATGGACGCGGTCGCCGCCCGCGCCCGGGCCAGCAAGGCCACGATCTACCGGCGCTGGCCGGGCAAGGCCGAGCTGGTGCTCGACGCGGTGCGCTCCCGGGCCCCTGGCCTGGTGGTTACGGCCGACACCGGCAGCCTGCGTGGCGACCTGGTCGCCACCTACAGCGCCGCCGCGCACGGGGCGGGCGCCGAGGAGGCGGAGCTGGTGGCGGGCGTGCTGCGCGCGATGCGCAGCGCCCCCGAGCTGGGTGACTGCGTGCGCGCCCAGGTCTTCGAGAGCAAGTGCGACGTCAGCCGCACCCTGGTATCTCGTGCGGTCACCCGCGGCGAGCTCCCCGTCGGCGCCGACCCGCTGCTGCTGCACGAGGTGGCCGGCGCCCTCTGGTTCCACCGGGTCCTCGTTGTCGGTGGGCCGGTGGACGATCAGTTCATCACGCACGTCGTCGACGACGTCCTGATCCCCCTCCTCACCAGCACGCGACCCACAGTCCTGTCCGCAGCACGTTCCGAAGCAGACTCCGAAGCAGACATGGAGACGAAGTGACTGACCAGACCCGACCGTCCGACGAGGCTCTGGGCGAGCTCGTCGAGGACCCGCACACCAAGACTTCGGCATCCTCCGAGGCGCCCGACCCCCGCCGCTGGTGGGCACTCGCCGTGCTCGCGGCGGCGCAGCTGATGATCGTGCTCGACGCGTCGATCGTGAACATCGCGCTGCCCTCCGCCCAGGAGGACCTCGGCATCAGCAACGCCAACCGGCAGTGGATGGTGACGGCCTACACGCTGGCCTTCGGCAGCCTGCTGCTGCTCGGCGGCCGGATCGCCGACTACACCGGCCGCAAGCGCACCTTCGTCATCGGCCTGCTCGGGTTCGCCGGAGCGTCCGCGCTCGGCGGCATCGCGCCCAACCAGGAGCTGCTGTTCGCTGCCCGCGGGCTCCAGGGTGCGTTCGCCGCGCTGATGGCTCCGGCCGCGCTGTCCATCGTCACGGTGACCTTCACCGACCCGAGGGAGCGGGCGAAGGCCTTCGGCGTCTTCGGTGCCCTCGCCGGCGGCGGAGCCGCCATCGGCCTGATCGTCGGTGGCGTGCTCACCGAGTACGCCTCCTGGCGCTGGTGCCTGGGCGTCAACGTCCCGGTGGCCTTGATCGTGGCCGGCCTGGCGCTCCCGCTGGTGCACGAGAGCAAGGCGCACGGCGACACCCGCTATGACGTGCCCGGCGTGCTTCTCGCCACGCTCGGCCTGTTCTCGCTGGTCTACGGCTTCACCGAGGCCGCGCGCGCCAAGCACCCGGAGATCCAGGGCGACACCTCGGTCCTGGGCTGGACCGCTCCCACGACCCTCGCTTTCCTGGCGGCTGCCGTCGTGCTGCTCGTCGGGTTCGTGTGGTGGGAGACCCGGGCCAAGAACCCGATGCTGCCGCTGCGCGTCGTCCTCGACCGCAACCGCGGCGGGTCGTACCTCACGTTCCTGCTGGTGGGCGCGGGACTCTTCGCGATGTTCCTGTTCCTCACCTACTACTTCCAGATCAACCTGGGCTACACCCCGCTGAAGGCCGGCTTCGCCTTCCTTCCGTTCAGCGTCGGCATCATCCTCACCGCCGGCGCGGTGGCCCAGCTGCTGCCCAGGTTCGGCCCCCGGCCGATCATGGTGCCCGGGCTGGTGATGGCGGTCGCCGGCATGCTGCTGCTGACGCAGATCGGCCCGGACACGTCCTACTGGACGCACGTGTTCCCGGCCGAGGTGCTGATGAGCGTGGGCCTGGCCGGGGTGTTCATCCCGGCGTCGAGCACGGCACTGATCGGCGTGGGTCACCACGACGCCGGGGTCGCGAGCGCGGTGCTCAACACCTCGCAGCAGATCGGCGGCTCGCTGGGCACGGCGCTGCTCAACACGCTGTTCGCCGGCGCGGTGACGGCCTACCTCACCGGCAACCCGATCACCGATCCGGCCAAGGCCGAGGCGATCGGCAACTCGGCGCTGATCCACGGCTACCACGTCGCGTTCTTCTGGGGCGCGGTGCTGCTCGCCACGGCCCTGGTGACGACGCTGGTGTTCATCAACGCCCGCAAGGAGGACGTGCCGCAGGACGCCGGCATGGTCGCCGCCTGACGACGCTCCACCACCGGCAGGACCCGCACGACCCGCAGGGCACCGGCCGCCGGCCGGTGCCCTGCGGCACGATGTCCCGGTGACGACCCGGGTCGCGGTGGCCGCGCCGAACGGCCATGCCACCGGCGCCGCCCTGCGGGTGGTCGCCGAGGGAGGGGGCGCCGTCGACGCCGCCGTCGCGGCGATGCTCGTCACGATGGTGACCGAGCCCGGCATCGTCTCGCTGGCCGGTGGCGCTTTCACCACGGTCTGGCCGGCGGGTGAGCCGGCCGCCGTCACGGTGGACGGCTACGTCGCGATGCCCGGGCTGGGGGGGCGGCGTGAGCCCGCCGTGCACGACGTGGTCACGGACTACGGCGCCGGCGTCACGATGACCGCGGGCCTCGGGTCGGTCGCGGTGCCCGGAGCCGTCGCCGGGCTGGCCCTGGTGCAGGAGCGGTGGGGCCATCTGCCCTGGCGCGAGGTCGTCGGGCCCGCGACCGAGGTGGCGCGGACCGGGTTCACGCTCGGTGCGGCGTCGGGCTACTACCTGCCGTACGTCCGCGACTCGCTCTTCGGGTGGGACCCGCAGACCCGGGCCGCGTTGGAGGGCCCGGACGGGCGGTGGCTCGAGACCGGCGACCTCGTGGTCGTCACCGACCTGGCCGACACCCTGGCCATGCTGGCCGCCGTCGGACCGGACGCCTTCTACACCGGCGACGTCGCTGCGATCATGGCCGAGGACATGGCCGACCGTGGCGGCCTGGTCTCGGCCGAGGACCTCGCGGCGTACCGCCCGGTGGTCCGGCCCGCACTGGACGTCGACGTAGGCGCCTGGCGGCTGCGGACGAACCCGCCGCCCGCCATCGGCGGGGCGGTGCTCGCGGCGATGCTGACCCTGCTGGGCGACCGGCCGCGCGGCGAGTGGACGCGCGACGACGTGGCCCACCTGGTGGAGGTGCAGCGACAGGTGCTCGAGGTGCGCCGCGAACGGATCGACCTCGCCGACGACCGGGGGGCCGCCGCGTGGGAGCTGCTGCGCGGGGTCGGGCACGCCGGTGCGACGTCACCGAGCACCGCGCACGTGTCGGTGGTCGACAGCGACGGCGGGGCGTGCGCCGTCACCTCGTCCTACGGCTACGGCTCCGGTGCCACGGTGCCCGGCACCGGCCTGTGGCTCAACAACTGCCTGGGCGAGCGCGAGCTCAACCGGGGTGCGCAGCCGCCGCCGGGCACCCACCTGGCGAGCAACATGGCGCCGACCGTCGGGCGCCGGGCCGATGGAGCGGCGCTGGCGATCGGCAGCCCCGGCGCCGACCGCATCACGACCGCGCTGCTGCAGGTGCTGGCGTCGTACGCCAACGGTGGGACGACCCTGCAGGCGGCCGTCGACCGGCCGCGGCTGCACGTCCACCACGTCGAGGGCGGCGGCGTGCGGGTCGACGCCGAGGAGGACCTGCCGCTTCCCGTGCTGGAGCTCGAGGTACGGCGGCACCACCCGCACTCGATGTACTTCGGCGGCGTGGCGGCGACCGGCGTGACGCCGGACGGGGGGCTTCAGGCGGCAGGCGACCCACGACGTGCGGGAGCCGTGGCCATCGGCTGAGCGCCGGCGGCCGGCGGTGCCAGAGCCGCGAGGAGCAGCACGACCGCGAAGAGCACCACGGTGGACACGTGGACCACGGTGCACCACAGGCAGATCGCGTCGATCCGGAACAGCTCGGCCCACACCAGGTAGAAGACGAACCCGACACCGGCGGCGAGCGCCGCGATCCGCAGCCGCGACACCAAGGGGCTCGCCGTGCGCCACGCGACGGGCAGGCACAGGGCGACGATCCCCACGTAGTAGACGAGCCCGAGCAGGGCCACCGGCACACCGGCCAGCTCGGAGTACGAGCTGCTGGTGACCTTCACGCAGTTGATGGCACCGGTGTCGGGGCAGGCCAGCGTCGCCGACGTGGAGTAGTGCTCGTAGGCGAGGTAGATCGACACCCCGAGCCCCAGCAGGGCCAGGGGCAGCGTGAGCAGGACCGCCCGCCGGGTCGGGGTCACGAGCCCGCGTCGAGCTTCTTCGCCGCCGTCATCACGCCCGTCGACATGCAGACGTTGTGCGGCTGTCCGTCGGTCAGCTCGCACAGGGCGGCCGTCAGCACGTTCGCCGACCCGTTGACGGCCTGCGCGGTGTCGCTCTGCGGGTCGTCGAGCGCGGACGCGATGTCCGTCCGAGACTTGCCCACCAGGACGTCGGGGACGTACTGCGACCCACCGAGGACGAACTCGCCGCCGAGGGAAAGGAACGGGATGGAGCCGGCTGGCCCGGAGATGAACGGTGGCCGGGCGTAGGTCACGAACGTCCGGGCGTCTTCACCCTTCAGCTCGTCCAGCTTCTCGTACGCGCCGTTCACCTTCTGGTTCGTGGACGTCTCGACACCGGTGAACGAGAGGTAGTCGCTGGTGTAGCTCGCGCCGTGGAAGGTCAGCGTCCTGGTGCGGGGGTAGACGTCGTCACTGGCCGACTCCGAGCCACCGAGGCCCTTCCAGGTGCCGAAGCGGGAGAGCGCGACGACCACCGGCCAGCGCTGGGCGGCGCAGAAGGGGCAGTACTCCGCCCCGACGTAGAGGACCTGGGGCTTGCCGTCCTGGGTGATCGCCCTGGCGTCCGGCACCCGGGTCGGCGGCGTCTCGCTGGTGCCGGCGCCGACCGCGTCCAACGCGGACGGGGGGACGCTGGTCGCCGCCTTGACCGCCGCATCGGCCGAGCTGGTGGACGCCGCGGCCGGGTCGTCGGCGCCGTCACCGAACCCGGCGACGCTGGCCACCACCAGCCCGGTCAGGACGAGGGCGACCGCAGCGATGGACGCCACGGCGATCCGCAGCCGGCGGCGGCGCTCGGCGTGCGCTCGCTCGGCGGCGAGCTCGCCAGCGCGGCGCTGGCGATCGGCCGCCTTCCTCGAGTTCGAAGTCGGCGTACGGCTGCTCATGGGCGCGCTTCAGCGGTCACCCGACCAGTAGAGCGCGCCGCGATCCCTCGTGCCGAGGGCCGGACGGTCCGTGTCGCGGGGGACGTTGGTCCCGACCGGTCTAGCGCTTGCGCGTGACGCGCAGGATCATCCCGTCGTTGCCCGTGGTGACCGTCAGCCCGTCGCGGTGCAGCCGGGTGCGGGTGGGCTGGCTGGGATCGGGCTGGACGTCCTGCGGGTCCTCGAGGACGGCCCGGATCTGGTCATCGGAGATCTTCATGCCGGCGGCCGCGGCTCGGGCGCCCTTGAGCATCCGCAGCGAGCCGGCGGCCGGCTGGCCGTTGACCGGGCCGCCAGACCGGACAGGTCCGCCCGTTCCGCCGGAGCGACCGGACGGGCCGCGACCGGCGGAGCGGACGTCGTGCGCCGGCTCGTCGACCTCGTACGGGTCGACCCCGTCCGGGACGGGCGGAGCCTGGAACACCAGCGCGGTGGTCCCGCTGCCGGTGCCGTTGGTGGGTGTGGTCATGTGTTCCTCCGTGGACCGGTGAGACCGCCGTTTACTTGTGGCGGTAGACCAGCCGGCCGCGGGTGAGGTCGTAGGTGGAGAGCTCGACGACGACTCGGTCCTCGAGCATGACGCGGATGTAGTTGCGCCGCATCCGGCCGGACAGGTGCGCCAGCACCTTGTGACCGTTGGTCAGCTCGACGCGGAACATGCCGTTCGGCAGCGCCTCGGTGACGCGGCCCTCGACCTCGACAGCATCGGTCTTCTGCATGCAGGTCCTCTCGTACCGCCTCCCGGAGCGGGAGGCCAGGGCAACCGTTGCCCTGTGGATCACATCTCGTGGCGACCGGCTCGGCCCGGCGGGCTCGAGGTGCGTCGCCTGGGGGTGCCCGCGTGGCCACGGTCTCCCGTGGCCGGCAACTCGCAGGCCGGGGCTCCCGTCCAGGACGGGAGCGACAATCGGGTCAAACACGCCCGCGGGAACCGGTGTTCCCGCGTGTCCAACCCGGCCACTCTACCGCGCCGGCCCGCGTGCCGGTGCGCCGGGCAAGGACCGGTCCTTGCCCGGCGCACTCCCCTCCGCCGGCTCAGCGCCTCACAGCGGCCGCGGGGCGACCCGGCTCACCGTGTCCCCGCCGACCGCCCACAGCACCCCGCCGGCCGAGGTGAGGGCGGCGACGTCGTGCCCGACGTCCAGCGAGCCGAGCACGTCGCCGGTCGACGGCTCGATCCGCGTCAGGTGGCCGCGGAAGCCCACGACCCGGGCCACCCAGCCCGAGCCCGCCAGCTCGGCCACACCCAGGGTCAACCCGGGCAGCTCGGTCTCCGTGAGCACCTCTCCGGTGACCGGGTCGATCTGGGACACGCTGCTGCCGCAGATCCGCGACGACACCCAGACGCTGCGCCCGACGGCGACCCCGCCGCAGGCGCCGTCGACCGGGACGGTCGCCACCACCTGGTCGGTGCGCGGGTCGATCCGGACCACAGCGTCGTCGCTGTCGACGTTGACCCAGACCGATCCGGGCCCGACCGCCACATGGCCCGGTCCCTGCGGTGGGGTGCCCATGGGCACGGTCGCGACGACCTCGCGGGTCGCCGGGTCGATCCGGCTGACCGACGCGGTCGCAGAGCCGTGGTGGTTGGTGACCCAGACGGCGTCGGTGCCGGCAGCGAGCTGCCACGGGTCGTCGCCGACCGCGATCCGGTCCGTGACGGTGTCGTCCGACGGATCGATCCGTACGACGGTGTCCTCGGTCGGGCTGGTGGCCCAGACGGCGCCCGCACCGAACGCGACGAAGGTCGGCTCGCCGGCCGCGTTGTCCGCGCCGCGGCCGCCGATGTCGATCCTGGCGCGGACCTTGCCGGTCCGCCGGTCGAGCCGGACCACCTCGAGGCGCCGTGGCACGGTGACCCACACCGACCCCGAGCCGACTGCCAGGTGGAACGCCCCACGGACCTTGGTGCGGTCCACGACCTCGGCGACGACCGCCGTGCCGTCGGTCACCACCGCAGCCGGCGTCGTCGACGGGGTCGTGGTCGTCGTCGTGGTTGCAGACGTCGTCGTGGTCGCGCCGGCGGCTGTCGGCTCGTCCCCCGCGCAGGCCGCCAGCAGGCAGGCGACCAGGATGCCCACGGCTGCCCCCGTGAGCCGTTGTCCGGTGGTCCTTCCCATCTCGGTCCTCCCCCTCGCTTGTCGGATGTACGGGCCCTGAGACGTGCACCACCCGGATCGGTTTACCTGTCAACCGAAGCCGCGCTGGTGCGTCACTCAGGGCGTCGGAAGGCGGATACTGCGGCCAAGGGGCTGACACGTGGACGAGAGCCGGGTGTGTGCGGGCGCCGTGGTGGCCGACCCGCCCACCGGCGACCTCGTCGGCTCCCTGTTCGCCGCCCACTACCCGCGGCTGGTCCGGCTCGCCGTGCTCCTCGTCGACGACCAGGAGACCGCGGAGGACGTGGTGATGGACGCCTTCACCGGTCTGCACCGCCGGCGGCTCTGGCTGCGGGACCCCGACGACGGCTTCCGCTACCTGCGCTCGGCGGTGCTCAACGGGTCGCGCAGCAAGCTGCGGCGCCGCCGCACCGTGCGCAACACCGACCTGCCGGCGCCACCGACGACGACCGGCTCCGCCGAGGAGGAAGCCCTCCAGCGCTCGCGCGAGCGCGAGCTGGTCGCCTACGTGCGTGGCCTGCCCCAGCGTCAGCGCGAGGTCGTCGTGCTGCGCTACTACGGCGGCCTCAGCGAGGCCGAGATCGCCGCCGAGCTGCGGATCAGCCGAGGGACGGTGAAGGCCCACGCGTCCCGGGCCCTCGACGCACTCGCGCGGGCGATGGAAGGGGGTCGGTGATGACGACGCCGACGACGCAGCCGTGGGACCTGGAGCGCGCGCTGGAGTCCGCCCTCGCCGCCGAGGCCGACGTGGCGGAGATCGACGTCCACGCGGCGGCCAGCCGGCTGGAGGAGCGTCTCGACCGATCACGCCGGACGGCGCGGGTCGTCCTGGCCGGCGCGGCTGCCGCCGCCGTCGTGCTCGTGGTGCTGCTTGTCCAGGGCGGTCCGGACGATCGGCGCAGCGCCCCCCCGGCCGAGGACGACCGCCAGGGCGGGCAGGTGACCGCGGTGGTACCGCAGGGCGCCGGGCTCACCGACATCGGCCAGCCGGTCTACCGGGTCGGCAGCGACGGGCGCACCGCCTGGGTGACCGACCAGACCCAGCGGCTGACCGGCGTCGCGCTCGACGGCGGTGACATCACCACCCGGATCGAGCTGCCCGGCGAGGACGGCAGCGCGTTCGACGTCGAACCGGTCGGTGACCTGGTCTGGGTCAGCCTGCGACTGTCCAACCTGGTGGTCGCGGTGGACCCGCGCACCGGTGAGGTCGTGCACCAGGTCCGCACGACCGGCGACCGCGGGCCGTTCGGCATGGCCGTCGACGGCGGTGATCTCTGGTCGACCGCCGGCGCCACCCTGCTGCGGATCGACGCCGCCACCGGGGAGCTGCTCGACACCATCCAGCTGCCGCCGACCACCCGCGCCTACGACGTGGCCGTGGCCGGCGGCTCGGTGTGGGTCACCGACGTGGGTCCGCCGTTCCGCGTCCTGCGCTACCAGCCCGGGCGGGACCGGCTGGTGCCGACGCTGCTGCCCGCCTCCCCCGCCGGCATCGCCGCGACCGCCGACGCCGTCTGGGTCGCGATGGTGGCCCGCCCCGAGCTGCTGCGCGTCGACGCGGAGTCCGGGCTCGTCACGGACCGCGTCGAGCTGCCCGGCAACGGCCTCGCCGTCACGGCCACCGGCCCCTCGGTGTGGGTGGGGCTGCCGGAGATCGACCAGGTGGCCGAGGTCGACGCCAGGTCCCGACGGCTCGTGCGGCTGCTGCAGGTGGGGAGCTACCCGCCGTTCGCCCGGCAGTACGGCGACATGCTGCTCGTCACGAGCAACCTGGGGGGCGAGCTGGTCCGGGTGCCGCTCGGCGACTGACCGCCGGTTCGGTCAGACGGTGACGCCGAAGGCCTCGGTGAAGGCCTTCTTCGCGTAGGCGTTGCTGGCGTAGGCGAACCCGTTGTCGCCCCAGCCGGTGCCCCAGCTGTTGCGGATGATGAAGCCGGTCGAGGTGTAGCCCACCATCGCGACGGCGTGCCCACCCCGGGCGGTGGCCGGCTTGTACGTCGTCAGCTTGCCCTTGCTCGCCGTTGCGTTGTCCCAGGTGCTGTCGACGTCGAGCCGGGTCAGGATCGGCCCGTTCTGGGCCAGCCAGGTGCGCCAGTCGGTCGGGTCGGTGCCGAGGTTGAAGTACGCGGCGATCTTGAGCTGGGTCGACAGGGCGTAGAACGTGGCCACCTCCCCGGCGTAGAGCTTGCCGGAGGCGAACGGCAGCACCGAGTCCTGCACGGCACCCCACTTGCGCGACACGTCCAACGCCGCCTTGAGCCAGGTGCCGTCGGACTCGATGAAGGTCGTGGGCTGGGCCACGAACTGGTCGGTCTCCTTCGCGGCCATCCAGATGAAGCGCGGTGAGAGACGCGGCGTCTTGGGCAGCCGGCCGGCCTGCACGAAGTGCCAGCGCAGCACGCCCTCGGCCGTGGCCCACCCGACGCACGAGCCGGTGTCCTTCTGGTCGCCGACCGTCCACCAGTCCTCGCGCAGGTCGCGGGACGCCGGGATCGCGCGGGCGGGCGCCCGCAGCACCCCCGCGTCGGCGGCGTTGTGCATCCGCCAGTCGGTCTCGGTCCCGGGCGACGGCTGGCAGTTGAGCACCCGGCGCACCCCGCCGACCTCGGTGCTCGCAACGCCCGGCACGGGCTTCTCCTTGATCGCCACGGCGACCTCCTCCCCCATGCGGCGCGACCCGGCGCCGCTATGGTCGTGACGGTAGACGCAGGTCCGCCCCGCATGGGAAAGGGCGGGCAAAGCCGCGGCGGCGGCCGAGCACCGGGACGGGTCGTGGACGAGTCCGAACGAGCGGTCGAGCGGGAGTCCCGGCGTGAGGTCACCGTCGGCGATGTCGTCGAGCTGAGTGTGTCCGACCTGCCCGGTGCGGGGTACCGCTGGGAGGTGCCTGCGCTCCCTCCCGGGCTGGCCGTCGTCGAGGACGACTGGGTGCAGCCCGACCCGCCGCCCGGCGTCGGGGCCGGCCGGGCGCGCGTGCTGCGGATCCGCGCCGACCGGACCGGCGAGTACGTCGTCCGGCTCGAGCTGCGCCGGCCCTGGGAGGCCGCCCCGGCCCGGGTGAGCGAGGTGCCGGTGTCCGTCACGGCTCCCGCTGGACCCTGATCCCGACGGGCCCGGTCCGGCAGCGGCTAGCGTGCCGCCATGACCGCCGAGCTCACCGTCCTGCACGCCGGCTATGCGACCGGTGAGGGCGTGGCCTCGAGCGTGGTGCTGGTCCGCGACGGCGCCTCTACGGTCGTCGTGGACCCTGGAATGGTCCGCAGCCCCTCGCTGATCCTGGACCCGATGACCGCTCTCGAGGTGTCGGCCGGCGACGTCACGGACGTCGTCCTGAGCCACCACCACCCCGACCACACGTGGCACATAGCGCTGTTCCCGAACGCGCGGGTCCACGACGCGTGGGCGGTCTACCAGGGCGACCAGTGGGACGACCAGCCGGCCGAGGGACGGGAGGTGTCGCCGTCGGTGCGGCTGATGGAGACGCCCGGCCACACCGCCCAGGACATCAGCACGCTGGTCGAGACCGCCGAGGGGCTGGTCGCCTGCACGCACCTCTGGTGGTTCGCCGAAGGTCCGGCCGAGGACCCGCGGGCGACCGACCTGCCGGCCCTGCACGCCAGCCGCGAACGGCTGCTCGCACTCGAGCCGGTCCGGGTGGTGCCCGGGCACGGGCCGGCGTTCGTCCCCGACTCCTCGACCGCTCGCTGAGCGGGCGGCCGGCATGACCCGGGTCCAGGCCGCCACCCTGGT
>Ga0126307_10000730_pt1 | contig 21578 bp, 21 predicted proteins | sample Plot28_FD_89955 | JGI IMG/M metagenome (GOLD analysis project Ga0126307, IMG submission 89955) | Serpentine soil microbial communities from UC McLaughlin Reserve, CA, USA - Plot28 | ecosystem: Environmental > Terrestrial > Soil > Grasslands | place: USA: UC McLaughlin Reserve, Lake County... | reverse complement strand
TGCGGTGTCCAGCTTCAGCTCGGCCTGCGGGCCATCGCCGCCGCCGGACGCGGTGTCCTCGTCTACGCGACCGGCCACGAGGGCCGGGGCATCGGCCTGGTCAACAAGCTGCGGTCGTACGCCCAGCAAGACCTGGGGGCCGACACGCTCGACGCCAACCTGGCACTCGGCTTGGCCGTCGACGCGCGCGAGTACACCGATGCGGCGGCCGTGCTGCAGGCCCTCGGCGTGCGATCCGTGCGGCTCCTCACGAACAACCCCGGGAAGGTGGAGGGCCTGCGAGCATCGGGTGTCGACGTGGTGGCAGTCGATCCGTTGGCCACCGCCCCCCACAGCCGGAACCTCCGCTATCTGCGGACGAAGGAGCGACGGCTCGGCCACGTTCGTCCCGCGGGCACCGCGCTGGGTGACGACTCGTGCGATCTGCCGCCGGCGGTCGACGTCAGCAGCCTGATCCGCCCAGTCGCCCTGCCACCGGCGCGACCGTACGTCGTCCTCAAGTTCGCGCAGACGATCGACGGGCGGATCGCCACGTCGACCGGGGACGCCCGCTGGATCAGCGGCGAAGCGGAGCGCCGGGTGTCCCACGCCCTGCGTGCCGCGTGCGACGCCGTGCTCGTGGGCGTGGGCACCGTGCTGCAGGACGATCCCCAGCTCACGGTCCGCATGGTGCCCGGGGCGTCTCCGATGCGGGTGGTGCTCGACTCGACATTGCGCGTGCCCGAGGGTGCCAAGATCCTCGGCGCCGACGCGCCCACCACCATCCTCACGACCGACCGCTCGGACCCGGCGCGGCGCCGGGCGTTGGAGGCTCGGAGGGTCGGCGTGCGAGTGCTTCCGGCGGGTGCACACGGCGTCGACGTCGACGCCGCGCTCGGGGCCTTGCGCGCCGCCGGCACGGAGACCCTGCTGGTCGAGGGCGGGGCGCGCGTGATCACCTCGCTACTGGATGCCGGCGTGGTCGACCGGCTGATCGTCGGTATCGCACCGACCATCATCGGACGGGGAACCGAGGCCGTCGGCCCGCTCGGAATCACCTCCGTCGCCGACGGCATCCGGCTCATCAACCGGTCGATGCACGTGCTGGACGACGACGTCCTCCTATCCTGGGACATCCGGCCGGCCGCAGGGCGTTGATTGGCGCCTCATCACACCCGCTCAATCCCGAAGCGCCGTCAAAACCCGGGGTCGGTCGTGGACGACTCACGCCGGGATCGGTGCTGGTGGAGTTGTCCGTTGTCGAGCAACGCTATCGAGCGGTGCTGGCCGTGTTGGCCGGCGAGTCGGCCACGAATGTGGCTGCTCGAGCATCATCACGACGAACCTCACGATCGCCGGCCCGAGGTCGTCGCACGGCGGTGTCGGCGGCTCAGCGCAGATGTGGCGATGGACGACGCCGATGGGCCGCGACCGATCGGCCTGGCCGGATCGTTGCTCGGTTGGTCTGCTGGGACTCCGTTCCGAGATGGTGCTACCAACTCAGTGCAGGCGTCCGTCAGACCGGGGGATGCTCATCCTCGCCTTCACAGGCGTCACGTCGGAGTAGGGCCAGTCGCGTCCGCGAAGGAGAGAGATGTGGGTATGTGGTTCGCCTTTTGGGTCGCGTTTGTGCTCCTGTTCGTCGTCGTGCCGCTTGTCGTGGCGGGCTGGCGCGATCGGAGGATGGTGAACGCCACTGACACTCTGCCCGAACCGCGGGCACGCCAGAGGCCAGCTCCTGACGTGGTGGAAGCGCAGAACCTGACGACGGGACGCCTGAGGTTCCTCGCGGGTGCTTCATCGCTATTGGCCCTCGTGTGGCTCGTCGTCGGTCTGATTCGCTGATCGAGTGTTGACATCCCGGGTATGTCAACCCGAGTTGGCCCCGTTGTGCTCGTCTGATCTGGCCCCACCTGTGGCGGGTTGATGGGGGTGTGTGGGCGGCCATCGGGGTCTGCCCGCTGGCCGCCAGCGGATGCTGCCCACTCACGGCCATCTCCTCATGGAGCGTGCTGGTGGCGGGCGACGCGATGGCCTTGCCGGGTGTTGTCCTCCACGGCATCTCGTGGGCAGCGGTCGCCTCAACTCGTGGTCAGTCGCCAGGCGCCGGCGGCGCACGCCAGAAGAACTCGAGCTGGATGTTGTCCGGGTCTCGGAAGGTGAGCATCGCGTTGGGCGTGTAGTCGAACTTCTTGACACCCGAGTGCTCGACGCCCATTTCGTCGAGTCGGTTCGCCCACTCCACCAAGTCGTCGCGTCGGGCGACGACGAACTCGAGGTGGTCGAGGCCAGTCCGGAATTCGCTGAACTCCTCGCCAGGATTCGCGGCGTGACCGACGAGGCAGAGGACGAACTCGCTGCGGGGCTCGACGAGGCAGATGTAGCGCATGCGCCCGTCGTCGGAGGTGTGGTCATACGTCTGGCGCATGCCGAGGAGTTGGGAGTACCAGCCGGCGCTGCGTGCCGGGTCACGGACCGAGAGGGTGATCTCGAGGCGGCCGGTGATTTCAGGCATCGCGAGATCTTCCCAGCCGCGCAGCCGGTCACGTGACCGCGAACGCCGGGTCCGTGACCGACGTCGTCGGAGCCCTTCCCTTCGGGCCGACCACATTCCGTGTGACCATCATTGGGCACCTGCTGGCCGCCAGCGGGCAGTTCCGGATGGCCACGGAGGGGTGTTCAGGCGACGTAGCCAAGCTCGTCGAGGCAGAGGAGATCGAGGCGGCCGTATCGGGCGACGATGCGCGAGAGGCGTCGTTCGTCGGCGCTTCGGCGAGCTCGTTGACGAGCTGGGCGGCCGTCGCGTGGCGGACTCGGCGTCCTTGTTCACACGCCGCCACCCCGAGGCTGATGAGCCAGCCTGGAAGACGTGGAACCGGCGGTGTTCGGGGTTGCTGACGGCGGCTCGCGATGAGTGGTCGGACTCGCAGCGCCGAGTGGACCGAAGCTTGTGGCCCGTGCGTGGCCCGGGCAACCACCCTGGGAGTTCCGCCTCGGCGCCCACACGTCACCTCGCTCGGTCGAGATGCTGGAGCGGCGGCTACTTCCACCAGTGACCCTTGCGGCCGCCGCCGCAGATGGCCGTCGTGGGCGGCCACAACGGCCGGCTTCCTCATCGCGCTCGGAACGGTCGCCGTCGGCGAAGGCGACCTCGACCCGGCTGGCGCCGGCAACGACGTGATGGCGCCACGCGCACTCGTGTTCGGATCGACGAAATCCTATGCGGGGATCGCGACGTGGCGATCCCGCCGGCGATCATCCGGATCTTCGCCACCTACGACGCTTGGCTGAGCCGGATCCGAGTGGCGAGGGTTCGTGGGCCCGACGCGGCGACGCCACGACTGAGCAACTTCAGCCGGCTGTGGATCGAGGCGGTGCGCAGGGGCGGGGATCCCCTCCGAGCTTCGGCCAGGACTTTCACGATCTGCGCCGCAGGGAACGATTGACGTCGCGAGGTGCCAGCCTGAGGGGTAAGCGCGACCACGGGGGGTATCAACTCTAAGCACGATCAAATTCGATACGACGATTGATACGAAGTAGCCGGCTGCCTACGTCCCTTGAATGAGGAGTACTCGATATGGCTCATCCCGCTATGCGTGACCGCCTCGTAGCGATCGCTAGTCAGAACGCCAGCGATCCCGGACGCTTCTTGGAAGATCTGAGTGACTTGCACGATGACTGGCACACGGAGTTTGTACGGTCCTACGGCTTTCTACTCTTCCATAGCCGCCTAGTTCGCTACTTCCAAGCCATCGTGAACTCGCAACTTACAAACCCAATCACGGCTTACACAAACGAGGATCTTGAGGGCCTCGGCGTCCAGCCCTTTCTTGAGAATCTCGCCAACGTTGATTCCATCGAGGAGTTGGCGAGCTTCTCGTCGGCGATCGAGTCGTGGCACAACACGGCACACGGTCGACTCATGACCGCGACCGGAGCTCCGATGATGGACCCGCGCCAGAACATTTTCTTTCGCCCGTTTTGGCAGCTCCACTTGTACATCGACGCCTTCTTCGTCCGAGTGCTGGATCAGTACGGAGACCGGGTACACCCAGGCGAGTTCGTCACACCGACCGCAATCCCGGGCCACATAGAAGCCCGCCATCATGGCTGGGTGCCGAGGATCTGACTGAAGGTCCACCATGCGTCGAAGGACGTCTACCTCACTTGGCCGGGCTCGCCGGGCTCCAAGCCCGCATCGACTGGTGGGTCTCCCACTGGAACGACAACCCCGAGCCGCTCGTCTGGACCCGCACCGCCGAAGAGATCATCGACAAAGTCGCCAGAGGACAAGCCACCCTGGACCGGATCATCACCTCCGCGACACACCACTAGCAACCTCAGGAGGAGGAGCGCGGTCGGTCAGAGCTGAGACAGCCAGAGGCCTTCGACGTAGTGGCTACGAGACACGGAACCGTTACCCGTCAGGATCCGGCCAGGGCCACTCCCGTAGGAAAGGCGATCCGAGCCGTTCGAATGGCCAAACGTCAGCCATGTGGCTCCGTACCCCAGACTCGATCGAATGCCTCTTGGTCGAGAGGCACGAGGTGGGCCTCGCGGATCTGCTCGTCGTGAGCGCGGTAGAGGCCGATCGTCTGCCACTCGTGGGTTACGCCAGCGATCACCGCCGTCCCGCCCGTCAGCACCGCGAAGTGCTGAGGACCGACGAGCACCTCGCCCGGATGCATACGGAACGTCCGATCGGCAAGGTCGCGCCGTCGGGACATATAAGCGACCACTTCCGTGCGCCCGACATAGTCGCCGGCGATGGAGCTTCGTCCCGGAACGTGCCACGAAACGTCCGGATGGAGCACCTCTTCGAGCGGTCCCGAGGAGCCTCCGCTGTAGAAGAGCGCCTGCGCGGCATGCAGCCTCCTGAGTACGGGAGGCTTCGCCGGGTCGTCGGCCGCGAGCACCGCTAGCTCGGAAGGCAGGGGCACACTCTTCTGGTCGCGAACCGCGATGTAGGTGATCGACGCCTCGGCGAGGACGAGCTGATCTCGCACCACGGTGAAGTCGACCGTCACCGTGGACGCCGTGGAGCGGGCGGCGCGGGATGTCACTCGGAGGAGGTCGCCGAGCCGCCCCGGAGTCCGATAGCGAATCTCGGCCGTGCCGATGACCAGATCGAGGCCGCTAGCCCGTAGCGCGTCGTACGGGAGGCCGCTGTCATGCAGCCACTGCAGGAAGGCGTCTTCGAGGAACTCGTGGTATCGGCTGGCGTGAACCATGCCCTGCGTGTCGCAGAACCGCGGCGCGACGTGCACCTCGACACGTGAGTCCACTTCTTTCCGTCCGGTTCTCTAGCGCCGGAAGACGAGCTTCCGGGGTTCCGCCACCAGCGCGTCGGCGGCATCGCTCCACTCGACGATCGCGTCCGTGACGACCTCTGGATGAAGCGCGCCCTGCACGATCAAGTCGAGCGCCGCCGGCATCGCTGCGCGAGCGTTGACGCGACCAGTCACGACTCGTACGCCGCGCGTGTACATCGCAAACATCGGGAGCGGCACGTCGTCCCGGAAGAAGATCGTGTTCACACAGCAGGTTCCATCCGGCTCCGTGGCGCGTAGGGCGAAGTGCAGCGCGTCGACGTCCGAGCTGGAGCAGACCGTGAGCGTGTAGCTCCCACCTCCCACCGTGTCTGGGTCCGTGATGATGTTCGCTCCGACACTCGCCGCCTTCGCGTAGTGGCGGTCGTTGCCAACACCGAGCTCGATGTAGTCAACCTGAGCGACACCCAAGGCCTTGGCGACGGCCACGCTGTAGTACTGGATGCTCGGAAACACACCCGCCACGATCAGGACCGACGTGGCGGCCGGCTCGGTCACGAACGGTGCGACGGTTCGCCACCCATCGACGATGTTGTCGCTGAGGCTGGCGACCGCCACTGGATCGATGCCGTCGGGGAGGGGCACCAGCATGTGGTCAGCCCAGGGCACCCGCACGAGATCGCTGAGGAAGCCGCCCCAAGGGCCACCAAATGGTTCGAGCCCGTACATGGCGCCGGGGTTGACCCGCTCGCAGCTGGCCGTGAGTCCCCTGGTGCAGCGCGAGCATTGCCCGCAGCTCACCTGGAACGGGATGATGACGCGCTGGCCGACCGCAATGTCGGCGACGTCGCTGCCGATCTCGATCACCTCCCCTACTCCCTCGTGGCCGAGAGGGAACGGGCCCGGGAACGGCACGCGGCCCTGGACGAGTCCCGTGTCGATGTCGCAGGTCGCGACTACCAGTGGGCGGACAAGGGCGTCCTGGCCTTGCAGGAGCTCCGGCTTGGGGATGTCGCGCCACTCCACACGCCCCGGCTCGACGAAGAACAGTTGGTCCACGCCTCAACCCCTATTCCATACGCTTACGTATGGATGACCCTAGGCATACCCCCCGCGGTGGTCAAACGTGCACGCGCGTCGTCTTGGCCATCGCTCGCCCTTCGCTTCCTTGCCGCCGTCATCCTGTGCTTGAGCGCTGAGGTTCAGGCGCAGCAAATGGACTCGCTACCGGGACGACCGGGCTTCCGCGCGCGACCGAATCGCTCCAACATGTGGCGAACGCTCACCACATGGGCGCCCGTCCCGATGACGACCAGGCGGTGACGGCCCGGGCTCCGGGAAACGCGGCCCAGCTCTCCGCCGCGCAAGCTTGATCGATCCGGTGTTCGTGCTTCGAGGCGGAAGACCAAGCGGCGCACCAACGTCGTGGGGATCTTCCCCAACGACGCCGCCATCGTGCGCCTCGTCACCGCCGTGTTGGTCGAGACCCACGACGAATGGGCCGTCGCCGAACGCCGCTACCTCTCCGAGGAATCCATGGCCGCCCTCGACCAGCCCGCTCCCGACCCAGAGGAGGCGCCCCTGGCCATCACCGCCTGACACACTGTCCGACGTCGACAATCACGCCGACGTCTACCTACACCACCCCGCGGGACACGATCCATCCGACTGCCGGCCCTGCTGGGCGACGTCGCACGCGGTCTAGCTCGTTGGCTCTACCTCGTCCGTACCGCAGATTGGGCCGAGGAGGATGCGAGCTCGTAGCCGCCTGGGCCCAGGAGTCGCTCCGCACCCCGGTTCTTCAGCGTGTCGCTCAAGGCCTGGCGCGAGTTGCGCAGGCCGAAGAACAGGACCACGAGGACCGCCGGCGCAGACCGATCAGTCAGCGGCGCCTGCGCCGCATTGGCCGTCGAGCTTGTGCCCGAACCGCGCCGGGCTGTCTTCGGGCACCACGGACAGGGCCCGCAGCTCGTTGTTTCCGTCGCCCGGCGTCGCGTCGGGCGTCTGGCCCCGCGGGTCGGCAGGATCGCCCAACGGGTGGTGCGCAAAGGCTTGCTCGTTCGCACAGTCGAACGACTCCACAATCGGGTGGATCGTGGCACCCGCCGTATCACCCATGAACATCACACCGCCGGCGGCCGCTACAGCGGCCACAAGGACGCGTCGAACTCGTTTCATGCCGCCCACCTTCCGTTACGACACGGTGAACTACCGCCGCGCGCAAGTATCCACATACGTCCCCCTGCGGTCAACAATTCACCCTGCGCGCGAGCGGCTCGGACCGCAACCGGTGAGCGGACAGGTGGCTCACGGTTCAACGAGCAGCGGCTCCATAGCCACTGCGGCGACGCCCGCCGAGTTCGAAACGGCGTTCTACGCTGCCCTACAGGCCGACCCCGCCGGGGTTGGAAACCAATAGGCCGAGCCTCCACCAGACCGGCGGTTCATCCTGGGGCAGCGGGCCACGGTTCGCTCGACATGAAACGTCCGTGTGCCAACGTGAGGCGGTGGAACCCGCAGTCGAGTTCCGAAGGTTGGGCCGGGCCGAGCTGTCGCGCGTCGTCGAGATCGACCGTAGGGAACGCATCGACGTGCTCTACGACCAGCACGGCACCCAACTCGTCGCGCGGCACGGCCACTGGAGCCCGTCGACCTGGGACCCGGACGGTCACGGCGAACACTCCGTCGAGGCCCAGGTGCACACGCTCGAGCACTACGTCGACACCGGCGGGATCGCGCTCGGTGCGTTCGCCAGCGGACGGCTGGTTGGCATCGGTGTCGTCCTGCCACACCTTCGGCCCAGGATCGCGCAGCTGGCATTCCTCCACGTCAGCGCACCGTTGCGTGCGACGGGGATCGGTGGCCGTCTGTCCGAGCAGCTCGAGCAGATCGCCCGCACCGCCGGCGACTCCGACATGGTCGTCTCGGCGACGCCATCGGAGAACACCGTGCGGTTCTACCTCGGTCGCGGCTTTCAGCCGATGGCGGAACCGTTGGCCGAGCTGTTCGAACTCGAGCCCGAGGACGTGCACATGCGCAAGGTGCTTTGAGCGCCCCGTCACCTCGGCCGCGCACGAGCAGCGGCTGCACAGCCACCGCGGCGACGTGCCGCCCGCCGAGTTCGAAACGGTGGCGAGAGCGGAGCTGCCGGAGCCGGTTGGCCGGAGCATCGGTGGCGATCGGTCCTTTCGCAGCGGTGGCCGGCATGACGGCTCCGGATCGCTGGGCGGTCCGGGTGAGGTCAGTCGTGCACGCTGTCGAGGTTGGCGGGCGAGATGACCACACCGGCCTACGCCATGCTCGTCGTCCAGGCGGAGGGCGAGTGGTCAGTGACCGTCAAGGGCGTGTAGCACGCAGCTGCGGCACCTGCAGTTAGGTGTCGACCGGCTAGAGCGGCCCCCAGCGGGCGAACCAGGGGGCCGAGGGACCGGGGGCCCTAGGGCCCGCCCCGGAACGCGCTACGGCGCCGGTCCGCGGGCCCGCCGTTGCGGACCGTTGCATCGTCGTCTTTGCGGAGCACAAGCGCCGTGCGGTGAGGCTGGGGATCGCGCCGTGTGGCGAGAGGAGGGCCGCGCTGCCGGGCCCTACCGTGCTATCTGACCGCAACCGCGTAGCCGGTCGTCACCTCGTTCTTGTGGGCTGCGAAGGCGGAAAGAACTTCGTCCTTCTCGCCGGCAGGCACATTGAAGAAGTCGAGGCTGCGCGCAAGCTCGGCCACGACCTCGTCGAACTCGTCCGGCGAGATCTCGAACTCACGGTGTGCCTCCTCGAGCCCGATCTGGGTCGCTCCCGGCTTTGTGGCTGCGTACTGGAAGGGCCCGCCAGCGACCGCGCACACCCACAGCGTTCGCATGAACTTCAGGCCTGGCAACCGTTCAAGCCGGTTCGTGTGCCACTCCCTGAGGTCTGGGTTCTTCGACTCCCTCCCCACGATCGGGTTCTCCACAACTGCATCGCTGAAGTGGTCCACCACCGCCGCGATGGCGAAGACGCCACCAAGTCGGTCGTACAGACTCTCGTCGCTCATTGTTCAGGCACCTCCCGCGAGTCGAGCGCCGCGACGCCCAGCGAGGTTCCTCCAGACGCACAGCGGCCGCGATTTCGACAGTAGCCGTTGTCGATATTCTCAGGCAATGGGTCATAGACGGTAGAAGTGGGCTGGCCTGACAGGCTGAGCACCTGCTCGCCCAGGAAGGACGGCCACAGTGACTGATGAGCGTTCGACAGCGTCGTCGAGTGAGACACCGTTCGAGTTGCCGTCGGGACCGCTGGCGGCGGACCTGGCCGAGCACCTGGTGGAGCGCACCCGGGCCGAGGGCCTGGAGTGGTCGGCGCTGGTGGCCGAGGCGCATCTGAGTTCTGCCAGTGCCCGTTGGTGGCATCTACAGAGGCGGCGCTCGAACCGATCCCGATCGACCGGGACCTACGCTGCAGTGCTATGGGTTGATGATGCCGAACGACATCTCCTTCGACGACGCCATCGACCGTCTCTGCGTGCTCGACGACCCAGCCCGTCGGGCGGTCTACACGGCAGTGCGAGCCGCCCGCCGACCGGTGACTCGGGCGGAGGTCGGTGAGGCGGCCGGGATCTCGGTGCGGCTGGCCGCGTTTCATCTCGAGAAGCTGCTGGCCGAGGGATATCTCGAGGCCGGCTTCGACGAAGCCGGACGGGTCGGTCATCCGGCGAAGCGGTACCGGCCGAGCAACCTGGAGCTCGAGGTGTCGCTGCCGCCCCGCCGCTATGACCTGGTGGCCGAGATGTTCGCCGACGTGCTCACCGACCGAGTCGACGAGGTGGCCGACCACATGGACACGGTCGCCGAGGGTTACGGCCGGCGGGTCGGCACGCGAGTCCGGCCCCGCCGCAGGGAAGCCCGATTCCTCACGGCGCTGCGGATCATCGGCTACGAGCCGGACGCCGTCAACGGCGACGTCGTGCTTCGCAACTGTCCCTTCCAACGCGCCGCGAAGGGCCGCCCGGAGGTCGTCTGTCGCATGAACCGTGCCTTCGTCGAGGGCCTGCTAGCTGGAACCCGCACCCGCTCCCGCGCCCCGAAGCTGGACCCTGCCCCGGATCGCTGTTGCGTCGTCGTCGTTCGCGACGCCGGACGGCACGGTACGTCGGCGACGAAGTGCTGAAGGGTGCCGGACGTCGTGGCGACTCCACCCGATCCCCTTCCGGCGTGCTCGTCGACGTTCCCGACCCGGTCCCCAACCGGCGAGGTCATCGTCGACGTCGTCTGCGTCGGAGTAGACGGCACGAACGATGAGATCATCGGCGGGCACTACGGCGAAACCCCACGAACCTCATCGTCAGTCCAGAATCTGCGGCCGAGCCGCGACGGATCTACCGAGGCCAGACGATCTTCCCTCGCCGGACGCCCGGGTCGATGAGCACGACATTTTCGGAGCGGTTGCCGGGGACCTGGGCGACAGCGTCGAGACGGTCAGCCGGGTCTATGCGCACTGGCGTCGTAGTAGGTCGAAGCCGGCGGTCGGTGATACGGGGGCTACGGACCAGCGAGTCGGCCGAACACCTCGTCAATGGTCGGCCACGGAGGACCCGCGCGCAGTGCGCTCAGGAGCTCTCGACCGAATGGCATTCCGTTCGGAAGTTGATCACCCGGCTCCCAACGCCATGCGGCGACCATCGCGAGGACCAGTTGCCGACAGTCGCGGAGCAGCGCCTGATCAACGCCCGGGTAGTGCTCGCTGACGCTGTCGGGGACATGGGAGAGATCGAACTCGACGGGCCCGTGGCAGCACGTCTCAAGGTCGACGAACAACGGTCCGTTTGCGGTGCCCAACACGTTGCCTGGGTGTGGCTCCCCGTGAAGCAGCTGCTCGGCAGGCCCGTGGTCGCGAATCGCTCGTCGCAGTCGTCGTAGTGTGCTGGCGAGCAGCCTCCGGTCGTCGTCAAGCAGCGCCGGGCTGTCTTTGCGACTGCTGACGATGCGTTGAGCCTCGGCGACTCGATCCGTGAAGTGTGGCGTCGGGACCTCGAGCTTGCGCATGCCGGCATGCAGGCGTTCGAGAGCCTCTGCGTAGGCGGCTGGTGAAATCTCAGCGGTCACGGGTTCGTAGTAGGTCCACAGCGTGACCTCGAAGCCGTCACGCTCGTGGCCGCGGGGCTCTACTCGCGGCTCCAGAGCAGCCACAGGGCTCTCGGTTTCGGCGAGCCGTTGAGCAAGCTCGACCTCGAACGCTGCGTGCTCTCCCCTCGCAGCTGCGACTCGGGCGAAGACGTCGCACGGCAGCAGCCGCAATGCGAGCTTGTTCGAGTCCTGGAGGACGGCCGCGTCATCAGCTGGCAGGTCGAGGGCCACGGCGATGGAGATCGCCGCGTCGATTGCGCGGGCGACCTCGGGCGATTCCACCGTCCAATCCTGGCAGCGGGCGCGGCAGGTCGGGGGCGAGATACGCAGTGGACCGCCCGCCGTTCTGCGCTCGACCGCCCTGGGCAGCATCCTTAATGTGCCGAACGGTGTCACCCTCCCGGCGGTCCGGGATAGTTCGGGCCGCTCTCCGAGCCGAGTGTTCTGGGACACCGTTCGGCGCTCGTCCTAAGCAAGCAGATCGCCGATTCTGGCGGTGTCGGCACTCGTCGCCGCTGACCGCGTGCTCAGCCACGGCTGTCGCGGGCGGCGACACAGCGGGCTCGGTCGAGCGGGTGACCGGCGGCGGCATAGCCGTTGGCGGCGGCGTCGAACTCACGTTGGGCGGTCTCATCGTCGCCTCGCGCGCGCGCGATGTTGGCGAGCACCTCGTGGTGGGCGGCGGTCCACGCAGGCAGTCGCATCACCACAGAGGCAAGGAATTCGACTGTGCCTGCGTATTCGGTCGCCCGGTCGAGGTCGCCACCGCGGGCGGCGGCGACCGCGGCGGGGACTGCGAAGGTGATGCGGCAGCCGGGGCATGTCTCGAGGGCGCCGCGCACGTCGTCCTCGGCTTCGTCGAGCGCGAGGAGGACGTCGTCAGTCGAGTGGACGAGAGCGAGGCGTGTGCCAAAGATGCGGTCGAGGAGGTGGAAGCCCATGTCGGTCGCTCGCGCGAGGTCGAGGGCCTCGTCGAGCAGCGCGTGTGCGCGTGCGGTGTCGTCCCGGTACCACGCGAGCTCGGCCAGTCGCTGCAGTGCATGCGCCTCTCCGGTGGCCCCGCCGATGGCTCGATGAAGCCGAACAGCGTCGAGGAGATCGCCCTCAGCCTCGTCGAGGCGGCCGGAGAGCAGCTCGGCCTCGCCGCGCAGGATCACTCCGAACGCGTGTCCCCGAGCCGCTCCCAATCGCGTGGCTTCGGCAGCGAGTGCGTCGGCGAAGGCGATGACGTCGTTGTAGGGCCGGGCACCGTAGAGCAGCCGCTGCGTCACACACAGCTGCCCGTCGAACACCCGCGTCGCGAGGTGCGGCAGGTCGTGCGTATCGCGCAGGTCGGCGAGAATGCTGTCCCGCAGCTCCCCGCGAGCGTGAGCGGCGGCAGCCTGCGCCCAAGACGCCACGACGATCGCGCTGGCATCGCCGGTCTCGAGGGCGAGTCGCCGACAGTCGGCGGACTTGGCCGTGCCCACTGACGGGTCGATGAAGCCGAGTGCGGCCGCGCCGCTGAAGGTGAGTGCCTCGGCGAGCCGGGCGTCGACCGCGGTCGGGTGCACCCCTTCGAGGGAACGAACCGCGCCGGTCACGTCGCCCTGCTTGAGCTGCGCGAGCGCTCGCTTGGCCCGCAGGTCGTCAGCGTTGTGCGCGGGTGCGCAGGCGATGGCGGCGTCGTAGGCGGGGACGGTGCCGACGTCGCCCTGGGCGTCGAGGGCCTCGGCCCGCAGCCGCAGCGCCAGGGCGTGATCCGGGACGACGGCGAGGACGTGGTTCAGCGCGCCCAGCGCGTCGACGAACGCTCCGAGTTGCAGCGCCTCACCGGCGACGGCGAGGAGTGGATCGACAGCGTCGACGGGACGGCCGCCGGCGAGCCAGTGGCGGCCCACGTCAGCCGGTCGGGCACCGGCGGCGGTGAGGCGACGAGCTAGGTCGCGGTGCACCGCGACCCGCTGGTGGGGCGGGACGAGGTCGACGAGCGCCCGTCGCACCAGGTCGTGGCGGAAGCGATAGCGCTCCCCGGTCACGCGTAGAACGCCGGCATCGAGGGCGCGGTTGAGCAACGCGAACGCGGTGTGCTCGTCGTCGCCCAAGAGGACAGGGACGACCGCGGGGTCGACCTCCTCGCCGGCGATCGCGAGCCGGGTGAGCAGCGCGACCTCGTCGTCGCTGAGGTCGACCAGCCGATCGGTGATCGCCCTGGCCACGTCGGCCGGGAGCCGGCCGCCCGCACCGAGGCCCGGCATCTGGGCGAGCTCGATCGTCGCGAACGGGTTCCCGCCGGCGAGGCGCGCGATCGCGCCGAGCGTCGCGTCGTCGAGTGGTCGACCGGCAGCGGCGACCGCCACCTCAGCCGCGTCGCGCTCGTCGAGGGCCTCCACCTCGACGATCGAGAGGCGATGGGCGCGCACGAGCCGACCGAGCTGTCGGTCGAGCGACGCGTTTTGACGCGCCGCGAGCACGAGGACGATGGGGTCGCGTGGCGACGCAAGATGCAGCAGCGCCTCCACCGTGGCGTCGTCAGCGTCGTGCATGTCGTCGGCGATGACCGCGACGGGGCGGCCGTCGGTCGCGGCCAGCAGCAACCGACGGAGCGCGCCGATCACCTGATGCCTGCTGAGCGGCCCCTCGGTCGGCGCGGCTGGCCCGGCGGTCGGCGTCAGCGCGGCCAGCACTGCGCGGGTGTGCGGTGCGAGGTCCTCAGGCACGCCGTGGTCGATCAGTAGCGACTCGACCGCGGCCCGGATCGGTCCGTACGGGCCGAACGCGTCGCGGCACTCGACCGGGACGACCGACGCACCGCGTGCACGCGCTTCCGCGGCGAACGCCGCGCACAGCGCCGACTTGCCGATGCCAGCCGGGCCGCGCAACATGACGCCTGCAACGGCTCCTGTCCGATCAGGATCGAGCAGCGCTGTCGCCGTCGCGAGCTCGAAGCTCCGACCGACGATCGGCGGCGCCGGCGGCGCGAGCTGCGCGACGCACTCGTCGTACAGCGATTCGGTCGCAGGGCTCGGTCGCACGCCGAGCTCGGTGGCGAGCGCGGTCCGCAGTCGGCCATACCATCGAATCGCCTCCGCCCGCCCGCCCGCCGCGATCGCATCCTGGATCACCTTCTGGTGGGCCTCTTCGTCGAGCGGGTCTGCCGTTGCCACCGCCGCCCAGCGCCCGGCCGCTCGCAGGCAGTCGAGATGCCTCGCCGCGAGGCGTGCACGCGGCGCCGATGTCCAGTCCTCGTAGACGGCGGCCGGCAACAGCTCACCGCCGTAGGCGTCGGCGGCCGCCGCGCACGCCGAGGGTTCACCATCGGCGAGGGCGACGGACGCAGTGCGCTCGAACTCGACGGCGTCGACGACGACGGCGCGATCGGGAAACAGGAACACCTCGCCGCGCCGGAGGACGACGGCTCCAGCGTCAGCGACCGCTTGGCGTGCCAGGTGGGCGGCCTTGCGGAGGTTGGCGGCGCCGGCGTCGGCGTCGAGGTGCGGCCACAGTGTCTCGATCACCTGATCCCGCAGGAGCCGGTGGCCCTCGGCGAGCGCGAGGAGCTGCACGAGCTCGGCGGCCCGCCGGCTCGACCACTGCGACTCGGGCACGACGGCACGGTCGACGGTCACCTCGAATCCTCCGAGGACCTTGATCCGCACCTCCGACGTGTCACTCCCCACGATGCGTCCTCCCGGCCGGGAACGGTAGCGATCAGCCGGCGTGGGTCGCGGTGCTCACACTCACCGGGTTGGAAACGACGTCGAGCATTGGGCAGTGCTCGTTCACGGCGCGTCGCAGCTCGTCGTAGCGCGCCGGGGACTCGGGGCCGCTGATGTGCACGTCGATCGCGACGTTGCTGAACCCGGGGCGCACGACCTCGTCGGCCCCGAAGAGCCGACGGACGTCGATGTCGCCGCGGACCTCGACGCGCAGCGTGTCGAACCCGATGCCGAGCTTCTGCGACCAGAACCGGTACACCTGCGCCTGGCACGCGCCGAGGACGGCGAGCAGCCCTTGGCCGGGCGTCGGGCCGGCCTCGTCGCCAATCGGGGACGCCTGGTCGAACGTCACCGTCTGGTCGTCGAGGCGGACGTCCACAGTGCAGGTGGCGACGAGGTCGCACGTCGCGGCGACGGTCTTCTGCCCCGCGGCCGGGTTCAGGGTCAAGGCGTCGGTCGTCGCGTCGAGGACCGAGTGCAGCGTCGACGTCGTAGTGGTCATGGCAGTGCTCCTTGTCCAGGTGTGATTGACCCTCGGAGCATGCGAAACCCACCGTTCCCGAAACGTTCCCGACCGCTGTCGCCGATGGAAGGCGCGTTCCCGTACGGGGATCTCCAGCGGCGCCATCGACGGGATCCACCGTTCCGACGCTCGAGCCGTCGCAACAGAACGACGGCGATGGTCGCTCTCGCCGATCGTTCTGGCGCGACAGATCGCCGACCCTCGGCTGACCCGCACGCCGATTTCGTAGGCGGTTATGCACGCATGCGGGCTCTCGTGCTCGCGAGAGTTGCTGCGCCTCTACCGGCACGTAGGCGGTGCGCGCGACCCCGATCGACACCGGTCCTGCCGCAACGGGTTCAGCCTCACCCGCGCTGACGCCGGCAACCTAGGGTGCGCAACGTGGTGGACCACGTCGAGGTGGACGGGCTCGGCATCGCCTTTCGGCACAGGGGCGAGGGGCCGCCACTCGTCCTGCTCCACGGCGGCTTCGGCTTCGACGGCCGGCAGTGGGGTCCCCAGCTCGATCAGCTCTCCGACGAGTTCACCGTGGTTGCCTGGGACTCCCCAGGTCACGGCCAGTCGTCGGACGCGCCGGAGCATTTCCGGCTCCCCGATTACGCCGACTGCCTCGCCGGCTTCATCGATGCCCTCAAGCTGGAACGACCGCACATCGTCGGACTCTCGTTCGGCGGCGGTCTGGCCCTGCAGTTCCACGATCGCCATCCCACCGTGGCGAGGACGCTCATCCTGTGCGGGGCCTATGCGGGGTGGGCCGGCTCGTTGCCCCCCGAGGTGGTCCGGGAGCGCCTCGATCGGGTGCTGCGCGAGTCGGAGCTCGCGCCCGACCAGTGGCTGCCTGCGTACATGCCGGGAATGTTCCACGAGACAGCACCGCCGGAGCTGCTCGACCATGCCCTGTCCATCTCGACGGTGCATCCGGTAGGACTCCGTGTTGGCCTCACCGGCTTCGCCGAGGCCGACCTGCGAGACGTGCTTCCACGGGTCGACGTTCCGACTCTGCTGCTCTGGGGTGAGGGCGACCAACGCTCATCGCTGTCGATCGCCCACGAGATGCACGACCGTATCCCTGACTCGACGCTCGTCGTCTTGCCGGGTGCCGGTCATGTGAGCAACCTCGAAGCCCCGGCCGCATTCAACGACGCCCTCCGCGCCTTCCTCCACGAGCACTCCGCCTGAACTGGGCGTAATCGCGTCAGGAGCCTCCCTCTCGCTGTCGTGGCGGGCGGCACGTACCCGATCGCCGGCTGGGTGGCGCTCCTCGGGGGCCAAGTTCCAGCGCCGCTGCCGGCCGCGAGCGCGCCCGGTCGACGGCTCGGGGGTCGCGTGGGCAGGCCGACGGTGCCCCAGAACACGCGTCACAGAACGTGCGCGGCCCGGCGGCCGACGCGCCCCTCATGTGCCGATGGGTGTCACGGTCCCGGCGTTTCGGGACGGTCGCCCCATGGACGATCATCTCGTGCGAGCCCTCTAGAGAGTGTCGCGAACAGAACTGTCGCTGCTGCGTCTACCAGTCCTGGGCCGCGAGTAGCAGCGCGGCGAGTGGCTCGAGCGTGGCCATGAGCTCGTCGGGCTCGCCCGGCTCGAGGCTTTCGTAGGGCTTCGCCGCGAGGTCGTCGGTGAGCGCCTCGACCCGCTGTTTGACGGCGCGACCCAGTTCGCTCAGCCAACCGTCATCCCCGATCAGGCCGCGATCGCGCATCCCGTCGATCACGGCGGCGAGCTGCGCTGCCGGGAGGTGGTGGATGCGTCCGAAACTCTCCGCGGGCATGCCCATGTCGAGGGCGAACAGGACGTGAGCCTCGAGGCCGCCGACACCCTCGACCATCAGGGCCGCGATGTGCCCGTCGCCACGATGCTCGCGCAGCAAGGAAGCGGCATGAAAGAGGCGGGCCACCACGTCATCGGGGATCGGGATCGCGCGCAGCGCGGCGTACATCGGCCGGCCCTCGAACGGTGCGCTGGTCGCCGCCTTGATCAACAGTTCAGCGGCGCGAGCGAAGCCGGGAGCGTCGACGTGATCGCCGAGGATCCGCCGCAACGCCTTCACACAGCCCGCCTGGCGAGCGGCGATAGCCGCTTCCGGCGTGGTGGTGCGCCACACCTTCGGAATGTGGCGAGCCACCTCACCGGGAGCGAAGTTGTAGAAGAGCGCGTCCACCACCTCCGCCGGGGCAAGGCCCAGGGGCGCCGCCCGTCCGGCGAAGTAGGTGTCCCAGTAGTTGGTGAACCCCAGGGCGAACATCGCCTCGTTGGGTTCGTCGGCCGAGTACGGGATGACGCCAATCGGCTCGACCAGCTCGAACATCCGGCGAGCCATCGAATTCATGGTGCACTCCTCCTACTGCAGGCGCAGCGCCCCTAGCGGACACTCACGATCAGTTGGACGGTTGCGCGCAGCCAATCTCATCGCGGACGACGACTGACGGTTCACCTGGAGGTCGCTGTCAAGCGGCGCGCACTCCCGGCCGTATGGGACGCCGTCGGGCGGTCGCCCACATGAGCTGAGTGCGAGAGCGATGAGTTCGACGGCCGCTGGCCGTCAGAATCGTCGACATGCGTGAAGACCATCTTGCCGCCGCCATTGACGCGCTCCTCGATGACGTGGTCGGTTCCGGCCAGGAACTTGGGGTGCAGGTCGCGGTCATCCGGAACGGTGACACACTCGTCGACACGGCACGCGGTGCATCCGATCCGCGCACCGGAGCGCCCGTCGATCGCGACACCCTGTTCTGGGCCGGTTCCACTGCGAAGGGGGTGGCGTCCTCGGTGGCGCACGTCCTCATCGAACGCGGTGAAGTCACCGACGACTTGCGCGTCGTCGACGTGTGGCCGGAGTTCGGGGCACGCGGGAAGGACACGGTGACGCTGCGCCACGTGCTCCTTCACACCGCTGGTGTGCCTGGTCTCCCACCCGAGACGACCGCGGCGGATCTCTGCGACTGGGACACCATGTGCGCGGTCCTCGCGGACGCCGAGCTGTGGTGGGAGCCCGGGACCCGATTGGGCTACCACGCCAAGACCTTCGGGTTCCTCCTCGGCGAGATCCTTCGTCGGGCGACCGGTGACACCATCTCGACGCTGTTGCGCGAGCGTCTCACTGGCCCGCTCGATGTGGCCGATCAGGTCCACTTCGGTGTCCCCGCGCGGCTGTTGCCACGGATTGCCAGGCAGGTCACCGCCGACGGCAACGAACTACTCCGACCCGAGCCCGGCTCGCCGCTCGACCGGGCGATGCCGGCGGGGGTGGTCCCCGACGCCGGCTACGCCAACCGCCCCGACCTCCTCACCTGCGACATTCCCTCGGAGGGCACCATGAGCGCTCTCGGCGCCGCCCGCATCTACTCGGCTCTGCTCGGCCACGTCGACGGAGTCGAGCTGGTGTCGCCCGCCCGGCGAGCGGCGATGGCGACGGTCGCGTTCACCGGCATGGACGAGGTGATGGGATTTCCAACGTCGTGGGCCTACGGCTACAGCCCCGCTCGACCGAGCGGTCGCGGCACGCCCGGCTCCGCCTTCGGCATGGTCGGCATGAACGGCTCTGCCGCCTACGCCGACATCCACTCGGGCGTCGCCGTTGCCGTGATGCGCAACCGCTTCACGGGCGACTTCACAACCATCGAACGGATCGATCGACTGATCGAGGACGAACTGTCGTAGACCGGCTGCGCCGCGGCGCAAACAGGAAGGGACCACCGATGAGCGAACCCATGACCACGCTCGACGACCGCTTCAGCGACCCGGGGACCGCGCCAACCTCGTGGGACGAAACCGTGCGGACGCTCGAGACGGCTGAGCTGTTCTGGATCACCACCGTCCGCGCTGATGGCCGGCCACACATGAGCCCCCTCGTCGCGGTGTGGCACGACGGCGCTCTCCACTTCTCGACCGGTGCCGACGAGCAGAAGGCGGTCAACTTGCGGGCCAACCCGCACGTGCTCCTGACGACCGGCTGCAACCAGTGGGACCGCGGGCTCGATGTGGTCGTAGAGGGCGAGGCCATCCAAGCTACCGACGACACCACTCTGAAGCGCCTCGCCGACGGGTGGCGGTCGAAGTGGGATGGACGCTGGAAATTCGAGGCCCGCGACGGCTGCTTCCACCACGAGGTCGGCGCAGCGCTCGTGTTCTCCGTGGCGCCCACCAAGGTCCTCGCGTTCAGCAAGGGCACATTCGCCCATACCCGCCACCGCTTCTGATCGCAGCAGGCGCCACCGTCGCGGGGTCGCGCAGGTCGACGGCTCGCCCGCCGAACCATGCCCCTGATGTGCCTGCTTGAGACTTCCGATGGGCGCTCCGGACGTTTCGTAGCGTTCGAGAGGTCCGGGTCGAGGTAGCTCACGAAATGCCTGCCGGCTCCCAGCGTGGGGTCTGGCTGTCGAATGAAAGGCGGCTCGGTCGGGGCTTCGCCGCGGCGTGGCTCGTGAGAGGACTCGCACCGAACCCGAAGCAGGAGTGCCCGCCGCGGTTTCACCCTGACCGGCGAAGTCGCTGGTCAGGCGGGTTGGTGACGGTGAGCCGGCCTGTAAGCCGGAGAAAGTTTCGGCCGCCCCCGTCACCTGCAGTGATGGGGGCAACACCCTCTCTGACCTGCCCTAACGACGTCTAGTGGCGTCACGGCCGGTCACACGGGATAGGGCCCGGTCTCACCCCTGGTGTGTCACGGCTGTGTCACGGCTCGGCCTAGCGCCAGTGCTCGGGGTCGTCGGGTTCCTCGCCGGCTTCCGCTCGAGAGACGTACGCCTCGACGGCCCGGATGATCAACGACTCACCAGAGCTATGGGAGACCCCGGACGTCGAGCCCGGTCGCCGGCGTCTGTGTCAGCCGGGGCCGTCCCGTCCAGCAGCGTCGGATCAGCCGGTGACGGCGGGACGCCAGGCCACCGTGGAGCGCAGCCGGCGGACGGGGCGACCGCTCGGCGCCGCGGCGATCAGCGTGGCACCGGAGGCGGTCACGTAGACCACGTCGGTGCTCGCCAGTCGCCGGCGATGGGGTCGTCGCCCGACAGGGGCGCGTACACGAGCTGTACGAGCAGCGGCCTCGGGCGGAGCGTGCTGTCGGCTGGATCCGGCCTCGGCGCGGTCTGTGGCGTCCTGCCGCACACTGCGGCCGAACCTTCCGGCGAGCGCTACGAGGATGCCAGCGAACACGAGGACACTCCAGGAGAAGTCTTGCATGGGCCGACGATGCGCCCCACGCGGCAGGGGCGACCGTGGCAGATGACGCACGAACGGCATGACATGCGTCAACGACGGCGTCACAGCTGTGGCACGAGGCGCGGCCGCTCAGCCGAGCCGACGCTCAGAGAGCTGCTCGGTCCGCTGTTGGTGCGCCTGCCCGGGACGACGACGACCGGACCCGGACGTCGAGCCCGGTCGCCGGCGTCTGCGTCAGCCGGGCGGGAGGTCGCGGCCTGCGGTCGTCGCGAGGACCCGTGGCGTCGCTGCTCGGCGGAGGCATGTCACCGACTCTATCGAACGCACGTTCGTGTGACCAGAGCCGCAGATACCACGACGTGTCGTCGTGCTGGAGGCGTACTCTCGGTGTTGACTGGCGGGTCGTACAGGAGGGCGCATCAGGCGGCAGCGGGCCCGCCGATCGGAGGGGTAACCCGATGCTTCGACGATCAGTCCTCGTTGCGGTCGTGGCGTTCACGCCGTCCTGTTCTCGACGGCGACGCCGGTGGCGGCCGCCGTCCGTCCCTTCAATCCTCCACAGACGGTGGTCGGCGGGTGCAGTGCCTTCTTCTCCGCCGATTCGGTGGTCACCAGTTCCGGGGCGTTGGTCGGCTACGCGACCTGCCCGAGCCCGTCGGGGCTCCCGATCCGCTTCTTCAGCCGGAACCCCGACGGCACGGTCAACCCCAGCCAGGCCACCGGCTTCTTCGGGGACGTCATGGCCGTCACCTACGACACCACCGCCACCTACGTCCTGTACTTCAGCGACTTAGAGGTCCGCGTCGGCAAGCGGACGAACACCGGTGTCTTCAGCTCCCGGGCCGTCGAGACTGCG
>Ga0126307_10000729_pt1 | contig 21611 bp, 22 predicted proteins | sample Plot28_FD_89955 | JGI IMG/M metagenome (GOLD analysis project Ga0126307, IMG submission 89955) | Serpentine soil microbial communities from UC McLaughlin Reserve, CA, USA - Plot28 | ecosystem: Environmental > Terrestrial > Soil > Grasslands | place: USA: UC McLaughlin Reserve, Lake County... | reverse complement strand
TCGCGCTCGAGGTGTTCACGATCGTCGTGACCGGCGTGATCGTGTTCCTTACGCAGGAGTACGCGCTCGTGGGTCTGCCCGACGTCCTGATGGGCGCGTCACTGGTCCTCGTGTCGGTCGGATTGCTGCTCGGTGCCTCCGCGATCGGCGCCGACTGGCATGCCGGCCACCTCACGACGATCCTGAGCTGGGAACCGCGACGCGGGCACGTGTTGTTCGCGAAGATCGCAGCGGCGTTGACGGGCGTCTTCGTCCTGTCGCTCCTGCTCCAGGCGCTCCTCGGGATCGCGCTCGCGGTGGCCGCCGCCGGCGCGGGGTCGACCACCGGCGTCGACGCGGCGTGGCTCGCCGAGTCTGCCGGCGTGGCGCTGCGCGTCGCTGCGCTGTCCTCGATCTTCGCCGGTTTCGGGTTCGGGCTTGCGTCGGCCGGACGCAATACCGCGGTCGCGCTGGGGGTGGGCTTCGGCTACGTCGTGATCGTCGAGAACCTCGTGCGCGGTCTCCGGCCGCGGTGGACTCCCTGGCTCCTCACGGACAACGCCGGCCTGTTCGTCGTGGCCTCGCCGATCGACTTCCCCCTGCTCGGACGGTCGACGATCGTCGCGGGCCTGTATCTGGCGGCGGTGGCAGCCGCGCTGCTGCTCGCGGCCGCCGTCCTGTTCCGCGCGCGCGACGTGAACTAGACCCTTGACCTCCGAACACCTGTTCGGGTAGCCTGCTCGTCCTCGCGCGGCCCCGCGGGAGGCCGGGTGCTCGCGGACACGCTGCAGACCACGCTCGAGGACGCCGTCCCGCTGCCCGAGGTCGAGTTCGTGGTCGTCGATCTCGAGACCACCGGCGGCTCCCCCGTCGACTCTCGTATCACGGAGATCGGCGCGGTGAAGCTCCGCGGCGGCGAGCGCACCGGCGTGTTCGAGACCCTCGTGAACCCGGGCGTGCCGATCCCTCGCCAGATCACGCACCTGACCGGGATCGACGACCTGGTAGTGGCCGGTGCGCCCCCGATCGAGTGGGTGCTCCCGTCGTTCTCCGAGTTCGCGCGCGGCTGCGTCTTCGTGGCCCACAACGCGCGGTTCGACTTCACGTTCCTCAACGTCGCCCTCGAGCGGCTCGACTACGACGCGCTCCCGCCCCCGCCCGTCTGCACCGCCCGGCTCGCGCGACGCGTGGTGTGGCCGGACGTGCCGAACGTGCGGCTCCACACGCTCGCGCAGTACTTCCGCACGGCGGTCCGACCGTCGCACCGGGCCTTGCCCGACGCCGAAGCCTGCTCCGAGGTGCTTCACGGCCTGCTCGAGCTCGGGGGGCGGCTCGGGATCGTCACGCTGGGAGACCTGCACGGCGCCGTCCGGGCTCGGGGGCGTCCGAACTTCGGGAAGATCCGGCTGGCCGACCACCTGCCGAACGCGCCCGGCGTGTACCTGTTCCGGGGCCGCGACGGCCGCGTGCTGTACGTCGGCAAGTCGGTCGATCTGCGCTCGCGGGTGAAGAGCTACTTCTACGGCGACGGCCGCAAGAAGGTCGATGACCTGCTCTCCCAGACCGCGTCGGTCGACGGCGTCGCGTGCGGCTCCGAGCTCGAGTCGCTGATCCTCGAGGCGCGGCTGATCCGCGAGCACGAGCCCAAGTACAACCGCCGGGGCAGGACCTGGCGGAAATACACCTACCTGCGGATCGACGACGCCGAGGCATACCCGCGGATCAAGGTCGTGCGCGAGACCAAGGGCGGCGGCGCGTTCCTCGGGCCGTTCCCCTCGTCGCATCTCGCGCGCCTGGCGAAGGAGGCGCTCGAGGACGTCTTCCCGATCCGCCGTTGCACGACGCCGATGCGCGCCTCCACGCGGTTCGCGCCGTGCGCGCTCGCCGAGATGCATCGGTGCCTGGCTCCCTGCGACGGCCGCGTCGGCCCCGAGCGCTACGAGGAGCTCGTCCGCTCCCTGGTCTCCTCCCTCTCCACACCGGGCGGGCTCCTCGGAACGCTCGAGGCGCGCATGCGCGACCTCGCCGAGCAGGAGCGGTTCGAGGAGGCGGCGCTGGCGCGCGACCGCCTTCGCGCCCTGGCCGAGGCGCTGGCGCGGTCGCGGATCGACGGGTGGCTGCTCTGGACCGACGACCTGGTCCTGCTCGACGCCGAGGGCCATCGCTTCCGCCTCCGGCGCGGTGGGCTGATCCGGAATGCCGGCGACGGGCCGCTGGGGGCGCCGTGTCCGCGGGAGCGAGCGGACGAGCTCTCCGCGCTTCGGGCGTGGGTGGCTCGCAACGACGTCCGCGTCGAATCGACGGCCGCGCCGATCGCGGAACCCGTGTCCGGCGGCGCCGAACTCCACCGGCTGCTCGACGCGCTTCGCGCCCGCGACCGGACCCGCGGCGCACGCTCGGACGACGGCTAGACTTGCTTGGATGGAGCACGCGGTCATCCTCGAGGGCGCACGCACGCCGATCGGCCGCTTCCTCGGTTCGTTCGCGGAGCTGCCCGCCGTCGACCTCGGCGTGCTCGCGGCCCGCGAGGCGATGCGTCGCTCCGGCGTCGAACCCGACCAGATCGACCAGACGATCCTGGGTCACGCGCGCCAGGCGGGCAACGGCCCCAACACCGGCCGCCAGGTCAGCGTCCGCGCGGGGGTTCCTGTTGAGGTCTCCGCGTACAACGTGAACATCGCGTGCGGCTCCGGGATGAAGGCCGTGCAGCTCGGGGCGCAGCAGATCGCGCTCGGCGACTCGGAGGTCGTGCTGGCCGGGGGCATGGAGAACATGACCCGGGTCCCCTACCTGCTCGACCGGATGCGCACCGGCTACCGGATGGGCGACGCGCAGGTGTACGACGCGATGTACCGCGACGGGCTCCTCGACCCGTTGTGCGGGCTCATCATGGGCGAGACCGCAGAGAACCTCGTCGACCGCTACGGCCTGTCGCGGGCGGAGCAGGACGAGTTCGCGCTCGAGTCGCAGCAGAAGGCCGTCGCCGGCGCCCGGGCGCGCGGCGCGGAGATGTTCGCGGTCGAGGTCCCGTCGGGCCAAGGAACGGGGAAGGGCAACGTCACCGTGACCGAGGACGAGCACCCCCGACCGGACACGACGCTCGAGCGGCTCGAGGAGCTGCAGCCGGTGTTCCGCGAGGGTGGCAGCGTCACCGCCGGCAACTCGAGCGGGATCACGGACGGAGCCGCCGCGATGCTGCTGATGTCCGCGTCCCGCGCCCAGGCCGAGGGGCGCCGGCCGCTCGCGCGCATCATCGGGATGTCGTGGGCCGGCGTGCCGCCGGAGATCATGGGCATCGGCCCCGTCCCGGCGACCAAGAGGGTGCTCGAAAGGACCGGCCTCTCCCTCGCCGACATCGATCTGATCGAGATCAACGAGGCGTTCGCGGCGCAGGTGCTCGCGTGCGAGCGCGAGCTGAAGTTCGACCGCGACCGGCTGAACGTGCACGGCGGCGGGATCTCGCTCGGTCATCCGATCGGGATGTCGGGTGCCCGGATCATCCTGTCGCTCGCCTACGCGATGCGATCGCGCGGGGCCGCGCTGGGCCTGGCGACCCTCTGTATCTCCGGCGGCCAGGGCCTCGCCGTCGTCTTGGAGCGGGCGTGAGCCCACCTTCGCCGCGGGCGCTGACCCGATGAGCGTGCACGCCGTCGTCCTGATCGAGTGTGAGATCGACGAGATCCCCGAGGCCGCGCAGGCGATCGCAGACCTGGTGGGTGTCTCGGAGGTCTACTCCGTGGCGGGCGAGTTCGACCTGGTCGCGATCGTGCGCGTCGCGAACCACGACGATCTGGCCTCGGTGATCCCCGGCGGGATCTCGAAGGTCGAGGGCGTCGCCAGGACGGAGACGCTCATCGCGTTCCAGGTGTACTCGAAGCACGACCTGGAGCGGCTCTTCTCGATCGGGTTCGACGAGAGCCCCTCGTAGCTCACTCCGGCGGCAGGTCGATCGCGACCGATCGAGCGGTCCTGGCCCACTCCGACAGGTCGTCGGCGTCGTGAGGCCCGTACTTGCCCAGGAGCAACCGCCGGGCCAGAGCGTCTTCGTCCGGATCGTCCACGAGCCGTCCACGACAGATCAGGTCCCGGTCGCCGAGCCGCAGACCCACGGTGGGATCCACGCGGAGGTTCTTCACCCAGTCGCTCTCTCGCGGCCTCCTGCGAGGAGGTACACGATGTCGCCCAGGAGCGCGAACCAGATCTCGACCGTGTGGGGGCTCCCGGAACGCCGTCCCTTCGTGGTGACGTAGCAGGAGTCGAGCGCCGCGAGGCTCTCCGGGTCCACCTACGAGACGGCCCACACGATCAGGGCGACGATCACGATCACCCCGACCACGAAGAAGATCAGATCGCCGCGCTTGAGCCTGCCGGGCTGCATCGCGTTGAAGCCCACGTCACGCCCCCTCGGCGAGCCGGTAGATCTCGCGGAACCGGGCCTCCGAGAGCCACGCGATGTGTTGACGGACGGTGGAGGCGAACGTCCGGGCCTCGGTCTCGTCGCGACAGGCCCGCACCGCGACCTCGCGTCCCTGCGGGTCCAGGATCGCAACGCTCCATCCGTTCCCGTGGCCGGTCCTTCGGCCGTTCCCTGTGCCGGTCCCTTGGCCGTTCCGTGTGCCGGTCCCTTGGCCGTCATCACCGTCGCGGACCAGGATCGAGAAGCGGTTCCCGGCCTCGACCTCCCGCCCCGGCGTCACGACCTCACCCACCCCCGTGGGGACGTTCCAGCCGCTCGAGATGCCCGCGGATCTCCCCGAGCACCGACTCGATGTCGAGGACGAAGTCCGGCTCCACGTCGGCCAGCTTCTCGAGCGCATTCTCCAGCGTGTTGCCCGCGCTCTCGGCATCGGCGAGCGAGTCCACCAGCACCACCGCGTAATCCGCCTGGAACGGCTTGCCGTCCCACGGGCAGTGACCCCCGTTTCGGATCACCTGCTCCGCGAGGAACTCTCGGCCGCACCGCCGGCACGTCCCCTTGATCTTCACGCGATCTCCTTCTTCTCCCGCGGCTGCTCATCGGGCCGTGCCGCCGACCGAGCCCGGTAGGACTCGATCAGCTCGACGAGCCGGTCCGCCAGCTCGAACGGGTCGACCGGGCGAACGAGCCACGCGTCCGCCCCCGACCAACGGGCGAGCCACGCATCGTGCTTGCGCTCGAGCACGATCACGATCGGCCCCCGGTACGGATCGACCGCGCCGCGCAGGTCGCGCGCGAGCGAGAACGCTCCCGCCCTCGAGGCGATCTCGTCGGCGACGACCGCGTCGGGGCGCTCGCGAAGCCCGATCCGGGCGCCCTGCTCGCCGTCCTGCGCCTCCAGGAACGACACCGAGTCGCCGAGGCGACGCTCGATGCTCCCGACCGAGATCCGCAGCAGGTCTCGTGCCTCGGCGTCGGGCGACACGAGCAGGACCTTCACGCGGCGCATCCTACCAACCGGTGCTGCGCCGTTGAGCCCGCCACCGGGCACCGCTATCGTCGGTCGGGTCGGCTTCGGACGCGGGGGGGCGGTCGTGGAGAGCACGGGCAAGGCTGCGGTGGCGGAGTTCGTAGCGACGTTCGCGTTGATCTTCATCGGCGCGGGCGCCGTGATCGCGCAGGTGAGTCTCGGGCTCGACCTGACCGGTGTGGCGCTCGCGCACGGCCTCGTGCTCGCGATCATGGTCTCGATCACGGCGCACATCTCGGGCGGCCTGGTGAACCCCGCCGTCACGATCGGCCTGTGGGTCGCCGGGAAGATCCCTTCCCGGCGGGCCCTGATCCTGATCGGCGCGCAGTTCCTCGGCGCCGTGGCCGGTGCGCTCCTGCTCAAGTACCTGGTCCCCACCGCCTGGTTCGACGCCGGCGGCGGCGGGACGCCGGCGCTCGCCCAGGACATCGCGGCCGGCAAGGGCATCGTGATCGAAGCCACCACGACGTTCTTCCTCGTGTTCGCGGTCTTCGGCACGGCGGTCGATCCCCGTGGCCCCTGGTCGAAGACGGCGGGGCTCACGATCGGCCTGGTGATCGCGTTCGACATCATGGCGTTCGGTCCCTACACGGGGGCCGCGATGAACCCGGCGAGATGGTTCGGACCCGCGCTCGTCTTCGGAGACTGGGCGAACTGGTACGTCTGGATCATCGGTCCGGTGGCCGGCGGGATCATCGCGGCGGTCCTGTACGCCACGGTGTTCCTGAAGGACCAGGAGCCGGCCACACCCTGACGCACCCCTTCGGTGGGCGCCCGTATCATGGGGCACGTTTCCCATGGTGACGACGAGCACCTACCTCGATCACGCCTCCGCGACCCCGCTGGACGAGCGGGCGCGGCTCGCGTTGCTCGCCGCGCTGGACGAGTTCGCCGACCCACTACGCGTGCACGGGGACGGACTGGCGGCGAAACGACTGCTCGACGACGCACGGGCGACGGTCGCCGGCGCGCTCGCAGCCCAGCCCGACGAGATCGTGTTCACGAGCGGGGGCACCGAATCGGTGGCGCTGGCGATCTGGGGCGGCGTCCGGCCGGTCCGCGAGCTCGGCACCCGGATCGTCACCACCACGGTCGAACACCCCGCGGTGGGCGGCGTGCTCCACACGCTCGAGACCGACGGGTTCGAGTCCGTGCTCGTCGAGGTGGACCGCAACGGCTCGGTCGACCTCGACGCCTTCGCCGCGGAGATCCGCCGCCCGGGCACGCTCCTCGCGTCCGTGCACCACGCGAACCACGAGGTGGGAACGATCCAGCCGATCGCCGAGTGTGCTCGGCTGTGCCGCGAGGCGGGCGTGCTGTTCCACACGGATGCATGCCAGACGGTGGGCCACCTGCCGGTCGACGCGGTGGCCCTGGAGGTCGACCTGCTTTCGGTCTCGGGACACAAGTTCGGGGGACCGCCGGGGATCGGGGCGCTCTACGTTCGCCGGGGCGTTCCGATCGCCGCGTACCCGTGCGGAGACGACCGAGAGCGGCGACGCCGCTCCGGCGTGGAGAACGTCCCGGGTGTCGCGGCGATGGCCGCGGCCCTCCAGGCTCGCCTCGATGGGATGAACGACGAGGCGGCGCGGGACTGGGCGCTCACCGACACGATCCGCGCAGGCATCGTCGAACGCGTCGAGGGCGCGAGGGTCCACGGCCACGCCACCCAGCGTGTCCCGCACCTCGTCTGCTTCTCGGTCCCGGACCTGGACGCCGAGATCATGAGCATGGCGCTGGACGATCGTGGCTTCCGGATCGCAGCGGGCTCCAATTGCTCCGGCGCGGCCGGCGAGGCGTCCTCGGTCCTGGAGCACATGGGCGTCGCCTCGACGGCGAGCTTCCGGATCGGCGTGGGACCGGACACCACCGAAGACGACGCCGAGCGACTGCTCGCGACGCTCCCGAGCCTCGTGTCCGATCTGCGCGAGATGCGCGCCGCGGGCGACGCCGCGATGGCGCGGTTCCGCTCCTGAGAGCGCTGACCTAGCCGGTTCCCGCGTCCGGCTGGGACACGGTCCAGGTGTCCCCCGAATGCAGGAGCTTGTCCACGCTGCCCGGCCCGAGACGCTCGACCGCCTGCTCGATCTGCGCGGTCATGGCCTCGCCGTAGACGGGCCGCTCCATCTCGCGGAACACGCCGATGCAGGTGGGCTCGTTCGGCCCCCGTGACAGGTGGGCCAGCGCGAACGCGAGCGATGGCCTGCCCTTCGCGTCGTGGGCCACGATCGCCTCCGGCGGCGTGCTCGCCGTCTCCGTGATCACGAGCCGTCCGTTCTCTCCCACCGAGACGCACCGTTTACCTTCGTCGAACACGATCGGCTCGCCGTCCTCGAGGCGGATCTGGTTGTGCGTCCCCTGTTGCTTCTCCCGAAGCAGGTCGAACGCACCGTCGTTGAAGACGTTGCAGTTCTGGTAGATCTCGACGAACGCACTCCCCCGATGGACGGCCGCCTGCCGCAGGACCTGGGTGAGGTGCTGGCGATCGTTGTCGAGCGTTCGCGCCACGAAGGTCGCCTCCGCCCCGAGCGCCAATGCGATCGGGTTGAACGGGTGGTCGACCGACCCGAACGGCGTCGACTTCGTGACCTTGCCCTCCTCCGAGGTCGGCGAGTACTGACCCTTGGTCAGCCCATAGATCTGGTTGTTGAACAGGAGGATCTTCAGGTTCACGTTGCGGCGCAGGGCGTGGATCAGGTGGTTGCCGCCGATCGACAGCCCGTCCCCATCCCCTGTGATCACCCACACCGACAGGTCCGGCCTCGCCGTGGCGATCCCGGTGGCGAGCGCGGGCGCGCGCCCGTGGATGCCGTGCACGCCATAGGTGTCCATGTAGTACGTGAACCGACCCGAACAGCCGATCCCCGAGACGAACACGGTCCGGTCCGGTTCGATCCCGAGCTCGGGCATGAACCCCTGCACCGTCGACAGGATCGCGTAGTCCCCGCAGCCCGGGCACCAGCGGACCTCCTGGTCGCTGGTGAAGTCCTTCTTCGTCAGCGTCCCGACCGCGCCGCCGCCGTTGCCGATCGAGGGTCCGCCGTTCGCCGTGCCGTTGCCGCCGTCGCTCATCCGTCCATCACCTTGGCCCCGTCCATCACCGTCTCGTCCCCGACCACAAGCAGGATCTCGTTCTCCAGCTCCTCCGCGAAGATCGGCTGGCCCTGCACCTTCGAGAAGGTCCGCGCGTTGACCAGGTGCTCCGAGCGGATCAGCATCGCGAGCTGCCCGGTGTTGATCTCGGGGATCAGCACCTTCGCGTACCGCTTCACGACCTCGCCGGTGTTGGCCGGCATCGGGTTCAGGTGGACCAGGTGCGCCGTCGCGACCTTGCGTCCACGCTCGCGGACGCGCCTCGCCGCCGCGAGGATCGTCCCGTAGGTCGATCCCCAGCCGAGCACGAGGAGCTCCGCGCCTCCGTCGGGATCGTCCACCTCGAGCGGCGGGATATCGTCGACGATCTTCGCGACCTTCGCCGCCCGCAGTTGCGTCATTCGTTCGTGGTTCTCGGGCTCGTAGCTGATGTCGCCGGTCCCGTCCTCCTTCTCGAGCCCCCCGATCCGATGTCGCAGGCCCGGCGTCCCGGGGATCGCCCACGGGCGGGTCAGCTTCTCGTCGCGCAGGTAGGGCAGGAACTCCTGTCCGGCGTTCGGACCGGTCGCGAACGCCGGGTCGATCGTCGGGAGGCTCTCGACGTCCGGGAGCCTCCACGGCTCGGACGAGTTCGCGAGGAACGTGTCGGACAGCAGGATGACGGGTGTCCGGTACGTGATCGCGATCCGCGCGGCCTCGATCGCCGCGTCGAAGCAGTGCGACGAGGAACGCGCGGCGACGATCGGCATCGGCGACTCCCCGTGGCGGCCGAACAGCGCCAGCAGCAGGTCCGCCTGCTCGGTCTTGGTCGGCATCCCGGTCGACGGGCCTGCGCGCTGAACGTCGACGATCACCATGGGCAGCTCGAGCATCACGGCCAGCCCGAGCGTCTCGGCCTTCAGGTCCATCCCGGGTCCGCTCGTCCCGGTCACGCCGAGGTCACCGGCGAACGCCGCGCCCAGCGCCACGTTGGCGGCCGCGATCTCGTCCTCGGCCTGCAGGGTCATCACGTTGAAGTTCTTGAGCCGCGAGAGCTCGTGGAGCAGCTCGGAGGCCGGCGTGATCGGGTAGCTCGCGTAGAACAGTTGCAGACCGCTCCGCTCGGCCGCCGCGACGAGTCCCCACGCGAGCGCCTGCGCGCCCGATACGTTGCGGTAGATGCCCGGCTCGGCCGGTGCCGGCTTGACCTCGTACGAGGTCGCGAACAGCTCCGTGGTCTCGCCGAAGTTGTAGCCCGCCTTGAAGGCGGCCGCGTTGGCGTCGTAGAGCTGTGCCTTGTCGCCGAACTTCTTGTGCAGCCAGTTGAGGGTGACGTCGGTCGGGCGACCGTACATCCACGAAACGAGGCCCAGCGCGAACATGTTCTTGGAGCGCTCGGCCTCCTTGCGCGTGAGCCCGAGCTCCTCGACGGCACGAACGGTGATCGAGGTCATCGGGACCCGGTAGATCTGGTAGCCGTCGAGCGCCCCATCGGTGAGCGGATCGGAGGCGTACCCGGCCTTCTGCAGGTTCCGCTGCGTGAACGCGTCCTCGTTCACGATGATCGTGCCGCCCTTCTCGACCGAGCCGAGCTCGGCCTTCAGGGCCGCCGGGTTCATCGCGACCAGGACGTTCGGGTGGTCGCCGGGGGTCAGGATGTCGGTCGAGGCGAACTGGATCTGGAACGCTGAGACGCCGTGGACGGTGCCGGCGGGGGCCCGGATCTCGGCCGGGAAGTCCGGCATCGTCGCGAGGTCGTTGCCCAGGACCGCCGTGGCATTGGTGAATCGGTCCCCCGTCAGCTGCATCCCGTCGCCGGAATCGCCGGCGAACCGGATCACGACGCGCTGCTTCTCCTCCACCTGCTTGGTCATCGTCGCCGGGTGTGGCCCCGGCCGCCTCCTCCGGATCGGATCGTGAGGATCGCTTGCACAACTAGCGTACCGCGCACCCGCGGAGCGGACAGGTCCACCCGCTAGATTGAGGCGGAGCCGTGTGATGGCCCGCCGACGGACGATCACCCACGGAGGACGAGGCATGCGAAGGAACCGGTTGGGGTCGAGGGGTCCGGAACTGTCCGCGATCGGATTCGGGGCCTGGGAGGCGGGCGGCGGATCCGAATGGGGTGACTCGCCCCCCGAGGAGCAGGTGCTCCGGGCGATCCGGTCGGTGTTCGAGACCGGGATCGACTGGATCGATACGGCCGAGGTCTACGGCGGGGGCCGGTCGGAGGAGCTGGTGGCGCGGGCCATCACCGGTCGGCGGGACGAGGTCTTGATCGCCACCAAGGTCGCCCCGCAGCCGGACGGTTCGGGGTTCCGGCCCGCCCAGGTGCGTTCGGCCTGCGAGGGGAGCCTGCGGCGGCTCGGCACCGACCACGTCGACCTGTACCAGCTCCACTGGCCCGACGAACGGGGCCTCCCCGTCGAGGAGACCTGGGGCGCGATGGCCGCACTGTTGGACGACGGCCTCGTCCGATCCATCGGCGTCTCGAACTTCGACCGCGCGCTGATCGAACGGTGCGAGGCGATCCGGCACGTCGACTCGCTCCAACAGGAGTTCTCGATGCTCAGGCTCGAGGACCGTGACCTGATCGGCTGGTGCGGCGAGCAGGGCACGGGCGTGCTGTCCTACGCCCCGCTCGCCTACGGGCTCCTCACGGGCACGATCACGTCCGAGACGCGGTTCGACGAGGGCGACTTCCGCGGAGGCGAGGAGGAAGGGGGCTCGCTGTTCGCCGGGGGCAACCGGGAGCGCAACCTCGCCGTCGTGGATGGTCTGCGACCGATCTCGGAGCGGCTGGGGAGTACGCTCGCCCAGCTCGCGCTCGCGTGGAACGTGGCGCAACCGGGGGTGACCGCTGCGATCGCGGGGAGCCGCAACCCCGACCACGTCCGTTCGAACGCCGCGGCGGGCGCCATCGAGCTGGACGAGGCGACCCTTTCCGAGCTCGAGGCGGTACTCTCGCGGACGGCTCCCGGATAGAAGGGGTTCATCGGCATGACGTACCGGCGGATCGTGGTGGCGACGGACGGATCGGACTCGGCGGAGACAGCCGAGACGATCGCCTCGACCCTGGCGTCGATCGGCGGGGCCAAGCTCACGATCGCCCACGCCTACGCCAACCCCGACCGGGCGAACGAGGCAGTCGTCCGGGCGGAGGAGATCGCCGATCGCGAGGGGGCCCTTCACGAGCTCGCATTGTCCGCCGACGCGCCGGCGGACGCCATCCTCATGACCGCGGACGAGAAGGATGCGGAGCTCATCGTGATCGGGAGCGTCGGGTTCTCGACGTCCGACCAGCTGTTCGGCAGCGTGTCGCGCCGGGTCGTGACGCACGCGCCGTGCGACGTGCTTCTCACGCGGGCGCGCACGATCGGCGAACACGAGAAGCCGGCACCGCCCTATCGGAGGATGCTGATCGCCACCGACGGCTCCTCCACGGCCGACCGGGCCGCGAGGAAGGGCTACGTGCTGGCGAAGGCCCTCAAGGCATCGGTCACGCTGCTGTTCGTCGGCCATCCGAAGACCGGCGAGCTCGTGTTGCAGGACACCGTCGCGACGATCGGCTCATCGACCGGCGTCACGTCGGCGATCGAGATCCGCTCGGGCGACCCCTCCGAGGAGATCGTCGACGCGGCGGCCACCGAGGGGTTCGACCTGGTGGTGATCGGCAACCGCGGCATGACCGGGCCCAAGGCCGCGATGCTGGGTTCGGTGCCGAGGGACGTCGCCGAGTCGGCGCCGTGCGACGTGCTGGTCGCGCGGACCGTGGCACAGAACCTGGACGAGATCGGCCCGGACGAGGGAGGGATCGTGAAGACGGCCGGCCACAAGGTCGCCGTCTATCGGGACAAGAAGGGGAACCTCACGATCCTGTCCGCCACGTGCACGCACCAGGGCTGCACGGTCAAGTGGGATGCCTCTGAGCACGGCTGGCTCTGCCCCTGTCACGGGTCGCGGTACTCGGCCACCGGTCAGGTCGTGGCCGGGCCGGCGGAGCGGCCGCTCCTCCCGACGGACCTCTAGCAAGTCGTCAGAGGACGACGAAGGGCTTGAAGATCATCAGCCAGGCGATGGCCGCGAGCACCCCGATGCCAAACACGGTGTTCCACAGGCCGATCGGCGACCGGAGGATCTCGTCGAGCTCCTCGTCGCTGCGGCGCGGCACGCCGGACGGCCGGACCTCGATCGCCTCCTTCACCCGCTCGTAGTACGGCCGGGCGACGGCCGACATCTCGGCGATCGCCACGACCAGCAGCCCGACCGAGATCCAGAACCAGCCGTCGTTCCACCACTCGCCCTGGATCCCGGCGATCACGCCGAACACGATGAGCCACAGCAGTGCCACGTACATGCCCCTGAGGGACGAACCCGACAGTTGCGTCATGGTGGCGATACGCCCCCGATCCCGTTCTCTGCGAAGCTGGAGCGCCACCATCATCGAGACGCCGTGGAACATCACGAACGCGATCACGCCAGCGACGTGCAAGAACTTCCACCACGTGTACGCGGGGAACGCCAGCATCACGCAGTGACGTTCCTCTCGGCCTCGCGGAGCCGGCGGGCCACGACCGCCAGGATCTTGCCGGCTACTCGGGGCTCGTCCCGGACGACCTTGTCGAACGAGGCCTTGAAGAGCCGGATCGCGACGACGGGCGTCTCGGCGATCACCGAGGCGGTCCTGGGTCCGCCGTCGAGCAGCGAGATCTCGCCGAAGAACTCGCCCGGTCCGGCGCGCGCGATCGTGCGGTCGCCCCGCACGACCCGCACCTCTCCTTCGACGATGACGAAGAACGAGCCGCCCGGCTCCCCGGCCTCGACGATCGTCTCTCTCTCGCGGAACGAGATCTCGTCGGCGTGCTCCGCGATCTGCTTGAGGTGCCTGCGCGACAGTCCTTCGAACAACGGAACCTGCGCGAGCAGGTCGGCCCCCCGCTTCCCGAGCGGCCGGTCCGGTCGGGGTCGCCCCGAAGGCGCGGACTCCCCGATCCCCCCGGTCGCGATCGCGCCCGGGACGGCGCCCGTGAGCGGTTCGAACGCGTCTTTGCCCAACGCCGCTTCCTCCACCGGCTCGGCGAATCCGGACCCGGCAGCGTACCCCACGTGGTGGCCTCGACGGAACGCGGACCTCGCTTGCTGGTCACGCCGGAGGAGGGACGCTAGCGTTGACCCATGCGGGAACGACTTGAGGCGCTGCTGGCCGAACGGATCCTCGTGCTCGACGGCGCCTACGGGACCGCGATCCAGGCCAGGAACCTCGCCGGCGACGATTATCGCGGCGAGCGCTTCCGGGATCACCCGCGCGAGGTCGCCGGCGATCCCGACTTGCTGAACCTCACGCGCCCCGAGGTGGTGGAGGACATCCATCGCTCCTACCTCGCGGCCGGCGCGGACATCGTCACGACCAACACGTTCACCGCCACGGCGATCGCCCAGGCGGACTACGGCCTCCTCGAGGCCGTAGTCCGCCTGGGCGATCGCCGTGGCGGACTACGGCCTCGAGGAGGCCGTCTACGACCTCAACCTGGCCGGCGCCCGGATCGCCCGTCGCGCGGCCGACGCGTTCGGGCCCGATCGCTTCGTCGCCGGGTCCGTCGGTCCGACGAACCAGACCTTGTCGCTGTCACCCCGCGTGAACGAGCCGGCGTACCGGACGGTCTCGTTCGACCGGATGGCCGAGGCCTACGCTGAACAGATCCGTGGGCTCATCGAGGGCGGCATCGACCTGCTGCTGATCGAGACGATCTTCGACACGCTGAACGCCAAGGCGGCGATCGCGGCGGCGAGCGACGTGGCGCCCGACGTACCGCTCATGATCTCGGTCACGATCACCGACCGGAGCGGCCGGACGCTCTCGGGCCAGACCGTGGACGCGTTCTGGCTCTCGATCACCCACGCGGAACCCTTCAGCGTCGGGGTGAACTGCGCGCTCGGGGCGGCCGAGATGCGGCCGTACCTCGAGTCCCTCGCGCGGATCGCGCCCGCCTACACCAGCTGCCACCCGAACGCCGGCCTGCCGAACGCGTTCGGCGGCTACGACGAGCGGCCCGAGACCACCTCGAAGTACCTCCGCGAGTTCGCCGAGAGCGGCCTCGCGAACGTCCTCGGCGGGTGCTGCGGGACCACCGACGAGCACATCCGGGCGATCGCCGCCGCCGTGAACGGCCTCCCGCCACGCAAGATCCCGGCCGACGGTACCGTCACCTCGTTCAGCGGCCTGGAGCCCTTCTCGATCACGCCCGAGACGGGGTTCGTGATGATCGGCGAGCGACAGAACGTCACCGGCTCGGCTCGATTCCGCCGGTTGATCGAGGCCGGCGACTACCAGGCCGCGGTCGAGATCGCCGCCGACCAGGTCCGCAGCGGCGCCAACATGCTCGATGTGAACATGGACGCCGACCTGCTCGACGGCGTGAAGGCGATGACGACGTTCCTCAACCTGATCGCGACCGAGCCCGAGATCGCGCGCGTCCCGGTGATGGTCGATTCCTCGAAGTGGGACGTCCTCGAGGCCGGCCTGAAGTGCCTCCAGGGCAAGGGCATCGTGAACTCGATCAGCCTGAAGGAGGGCGAGGAGGAATTCCTCGAGAAGGCGAGCCGCGTCAAGCGCTACGGGGCCGCGGTCGTCGTGATGGCGTTCGATGAGCAGGGTCAGGCCGACACGGTCGAACGCAAGCTCCAGATCCTCGAGCGCTCGGTCGGGCTGCTGATCGACCGGGCCGGCTACGTGCCCGAGGACATCGTCGTCGATCCGTGCATCCTCGCGATCGCGACCGGGATCGAGGAGCACAACGCGTACGGCACGGCGTTCATCGAGGCCACCCGTCGGCTCAAGGAGCGGCTGCCCGGGGTCAAGGTCTCGGGCGGCGTCTCGAACCTGTCCTTCAGCTTCCGGGGCAACGACGCCGTCCGCGAGGCGATCCACTCCGCGTTCCTGTACCACGCGATCGCCGCGGGCCTCGACATGGCGATCGTGAACGCGGGCCAGATCGCCCTGTACGAGGACATCCCCGCCGACCTCCTGGAGCACGTCGAGGACATCATCTTCGATCGGCGGCCGGACGCGACCGAGCGCATGGTCTCCTTCGCCGAGACCGTCAAGGGCGGCGCCATGAAGAAGGAGCTCGACCTCTCATGGCGCGAGACGACCGTCGAGGATCGCCTGAAGCACGCGCTCGTACACGGGATCGACGAGTTCATCGAGGAGGATACGGAGGAGGCGCGGCGGGCCTACGAGCGACCGCTCGACGTGATCGAGGGGCCGTTGATGGCGGGGATGCAGGTCGTGGGCGACCTGTTCGGCGCGGGCAAGATGTTCCTGCCACAGGTCGTCAAGAGCGCGCGGGCGATGAAGCGTGCCGTCGCGTACCTCGAGCCGTTCATGGAGCAGGAGAAGCTGAGGCTCGGGCCCGAGGGCGTCCGGGCCCAGGGCAAGGTGATCCTGTGCACGGTCAAGGGCGACGTGCACGACATCGGCAAGAACATCGTCGGCGTCGTGCTCGGGTGCAACAACTACGAGGTGATCGATCTCGGCGTGATGGTCCCGCCCGACGTCCTGCTCGACACCGCCGCGGCCGAAGGCTGCGACATCGTCGGCTGCTCGGGACTCATCACGCCATCGCTCGGAGAGATGGAGGGCGTCGCCAAGGAGATGGAGCGGCGAGGGCTCGACCTGCCGCTGCTGATCGGAGGTGCCACCACCTCCCGACAGCACACCGCCGTTCGGATCGCGCCCGAGTACGGACAGCCCGTTGTCCACGTCGTCGACGCGTCCCGCGTCGTGGGGGTCGTCTCGGATCTCCTCGACGCCGATCGGCGTACGAAGCTCGACCACGTCAACCGCGAGGATCAGGAACGCCTCCGTCTGCTCCACGCGGAGCGCGAGGCCCAGCCGCTGCTGCCGTACCGGATCGCGATCGAGCGCCGAACGCCGATCGTCTGGAGCCGGCGCGACCTGCCCACGCCGGCGTTCACCGGCACCCGCGTGGTCCAACCGGACCTGGCCGAACTCCGCCCGTACATCGACTGGACGTTCTTCTTCAGCGCGTGGGAGCTGAAGGGCGGCTACCCGCAGATCCTCGACCACCCGCGGCACGGCGAGGCCGCCCGGGAGCTCTTCGATGCCGGGAACGAGCTCCTCGATCGGATCGTGGCCGACCGATCGCTCTCCGCGCGGGGCGTGTACGGGTTCTGGCCGGCGTGGGCCGAGGGGGACGACGTGGTGCTCTCGGACGGTGCGCGGTTCCCGATGCTCCGGCAACAGGCCGACCACGGCGACGACCGGCCCAGCAGATCGCTCGCCGACTACATCGCGCCCGCCGAGACGGGACTCGTGGACCACGTCGGTGCGTTCGCCGTGACCGCCGGTCTCGGGGCCGACGAGCTCGCGGGACGGTTCGAGACGGACCTCGACGACTACCAGGCGATCATGGTCAAGGCGCTCGCCGACCGCCTGGCCGAGGCGTTCGCCGAATGGCTGCACCAGCGTGCCCGGCGCGAGTGGTACGAGTCGGGGCCGGCGATGAGCGGCGACGACCTGCTCGCCGAGCGTTACCGTGGGATCCGGCCCGCGTTCGGCTACCCGGCGTGCCCCGACCACACGCGCAAGGCGACGCTGTTCGACCTGTTGGATGCTCGGGGAGCCGGCATCGACCTGACCGAGCACTTCGCGATGACCCCGGCCGCGAGCGTCTCGGGCCTGTACTTCGCGCACCCGGCCGCCCGGTATTTCAACGTGGGGCGCCTGGGTCGCGATCAGGTCGAGGAGTACGCGGCCCGGTGCGGGATGGACCGGCGCGAGGCGGAGACCTGGCTGCGCCCGAACCTCGCGTACGAACCCTCCTGACATTCAAGGCCCTACCGATCGGGCCCGATACGACTGCTACCGTGAGCGAGCCCGTGGGGACCTTCTGGCACTCCTTCGCCGACATGGCTGCCGTCGAGTCGGGCGGCGAGCTCGTCATCGATCGAGGCGAGGGCGCACACGTCTGGGACGAGCAGGGGCGTCGCTACCTCGATGCGACCGCCGCGCTGTGGTACTGCAACGTCGGCTACGGCCGCGAGGAGATCGCCGCCGCGGCACACCGGCAGATGGTGCGCTTGTCGGCGTACTCGACCTTCGGGGACCAATCGAACCGGCCGGCGATCGAGCTCGCCGAGCGCATCGGCGGGCTCGCGCCGGTCCCCGACTCGAAGGTCTTCCTCACGAGCGGCGGGTCGGACTCGATCGACACGGCGACGAAGATGGCCCGCCGGTACTGGCAGCTCCGCGGCGAGACCGACCGTACGCTGCTGGTCACCCGCCAGCACGCGTACCACGGAATGCACGTCGCCGGGACGAGCCTCGCCGGGATCGAGGCGAACGCGGCCGGTCACGGCCCGCTGGTCGGCGATGTGGTGAAGATCGCCTGGGACTCCCCCGCGGCGCTCCACGATGCGATCGTGGCGGCCGGTCCCGAGCGTGTCGCCGCGTTCTTCTGCGAACCGGTGATCGGCGCCGGGGGCGTGTTCGCGCCGCCGGAGGGGTACCTGGCCGAGGTCCGAGCGATCTGTCGCGACACCGGCGTGCTCTTCGTCGCGGACGAGGTCATCACCGGGTTCGGGCGCGTCGGCGACTGGTTCGCGAGTTCGCGGTGGAGCCTCGAGCCCGACATCCTGACGTGCGCGAAGGGCATCACGAGCGGGTACCTGCCGATGGGCGCGGTGATCGCGGCGCCGTGGATCGCGGAACCCTTCTGGCTGCCCGGCGCGGGGCTGTGGCGGCACGGCTATACGTACTCGGGTCACGCCACCGCCGCGGCGGCGGCGCTCGCGAACCTCGACGTCATGGAGCGCGAGGAGCTACCCAAGCGGGCGCTCGAGCTCGAACGCGACCTCGTCACGGCCCTGGCGCCGCTCGCCGATCATCCGCTGGTCGGCGAGGTGCGCGCCGGCACCGGGGTCCTCGCGGCCGTGCAGTTCGCCGGTGATGCCCTCGAGGCCGACCCGGGTCTGCCCGCCCGTGCGGTCGCCGCCTGCAGGGCGAATGGCATCCTGACGCGTGCACTGGGGATCGGCGCGCTCCAGGTCTCGCCCGCGCTCGTCCTGACGGGGGACGAGCTGGACGAGCTCAGCGAAGGGGTACGGGGCGCCCTCGACGCGGCCTGAAGAGCTTTCGGGTCCGGCCGAGGAAAAGCCCGGATCGAGCTCGTTGTTAGGAACGAGCTAGTGGAAGGAGTGCCCGCAGGCGCAGGAGCCCTGGGCGACCGGGTTGTCGATCGTGAACCCAGAAGCCTCGAGCGAGTCCACGAAGTCGATCTTGGCCTCGGAGAGGTACGGCACGCTCATGCGATCGATCACGACGCGGACCCCGAACTGCTCCTCGGCGACATCCTTCTCCGTGAGCTGGTCGTCCAGGTACATCGCGTACCGCAGGCCCGAGCACCCGCCGGGTTGGACGGCAACCCGCAGCGCGATGTCCGAGCGTCCCTCCTCGACCAGGAGCTCCTTGACCTTGCCGGCTGCGGATTCGGTCAGCTGGATCATCGTTCCTCCGTTGAAGACGGTGTGATGCTCGCCCGATGATTCTAACCGTTCGGTGGGACGTTCTGGTCCCGGGAGGCCGTTTCCTTCAGGTCGACGACCTCGGCCGCGGTGGTCCGCTGGAGCTCGCCCGCCGTGGTCCGGAAGACCGCGTCCGGGGTGCCCGCCGCCGCCCAGACCTCCTCGAACGCCAGCAGGTCGCGGTCCACGAACGTCCGGATGGGCTCGGAGTGACCGAACGGCGGCGTCCCGCCCACCGCGAACCCCGTGGCGGCCCGGGCCTCGTTCGGGTCCGCGCGCATGGCCGCCGAGGCCCCGGCAAGGGTCGCCAGGCGGCCGACGTCGACCCGGTTGGCCCCGCTCATGAGCGCCAGCACCGGTTCGCCGTCCGCGACGAACACGAGCGACTTCACGATCTGCCCCACCTCGCACCCGATCGCCCGAGCCGCGTCGGGGGCGGTCTTCGTTCCCTCCGGGAACCGTCGGACATCGACCGGGTGCCCGAGCACCGTGGCGGCGTCGAGGAACCGCTCGATCGCCTTGCTCATGACGCCAACGATAGCGGCCGCATGTCGCCGGGTACGATACGGCGCGCACGACGACGAGCCGATCTCGATCGCCAGGCGGTGCCGTTGACCGGCCGGCGGACCCGGCCGACGGACGCAGCCGGCCGGGAAGAAGGAGCGGACAGGTGACGTTGGACCGGACCCAGCTGCTCGGGATCGCCAACGCCGAGCGCGAACGCCTCGGCAGGACGATCCAATACACGTCCCCGGACGCCTGGAACGCCCCGAGCGTCTGCCAGGGATGGCGCAACCGGGACATCGTCGCCCACCTCGCCGCGCAAGACACGGCGGCGGGCCAGCTCCTTGCCGGGGAACCCGCGGCGGAGTTCGACGCGTTCCGGGAAGCCAACGACGGCGAGCTGTGGGTGAACGGATTCAACGAGTGGGCCGTCGAGGTCCGCAAGGACGTCCCGACCCGACAGCTGATCACCGATTGGGGTAAGGCGGCGAAGGTATTCCTCGTTCTGTGCTCGGGACCGACCGACGACGAGTGGGCATCGAAGAAGCTGGAGTGGGTCGCGGGCGAGATCGGCCTGCGCTACCTCGTGCAGTCCCGCACGATCGAATGGTGGTTCCACCAGGAGGACATCCGCGAGGGCGCGGGTCTGGAGGGCAACCCGCAGCACGACCCGGTTTTCCTGACGAACGACATGGCCATACGGATGCTGCCTTGGGCGCTCGGGCAGGCCGGGTTGTCGTTCCCCGGCCGGAGCATCCAGGTGGACCTGGAGGGCGTCGGCGGGGGCACGTGGCACTGGGGCCTCGAACCGCGGTCGACACCTCCGGCGGACAAGAAACCCGACGCGTTCATCAACGGGCGCGGCACCGCGTTCGCGCTGGTTGCCGGCCGACGGGTGGCCGCGGAGTCCTACCTCGACGACGGCGACCTGGTCGTTGGCGGGGACGAGGCGCTCGCGATCGTCGTGCTCGAACTGCTGCGCGCGTTCGTCGAGTAGCGCCCGTCGCGCGGCCGGCGCGTCACCACCAGCCGCTTGATCGTACGCGCCACCGCCCCGAACCGGTATTTGTAGGCGTAGTCGCCCTTCAACATGTCGAACGCCGAACACCCTGCCTCGATCGCGATGCGGATGTCCTCGGCCACGAGCACCATCCCGGGCGATACGGGTTGATAGGCCCGGTCGAACGCCGAGTTGTACAGCGAGGAGGTCCCTTCGAACCGGAAGCCGATCGAGCCCGCGAGCTTCAGATGCTCCGCCGTCTCGATGAACGTCAGGCTGAAGATCCCTCGGGGCAGGAACGCATCGCCCAGCCGGCGGAAGAAGATCTCCATCCCCGGTTGCATGAAGACGCCCTTCGGCCCCTCGCTCGTGCGGTGCAGCTCGACGAAGCGATCGAGGAAGGGCTCGAGCGTCTCCGGTGTGGCCAGGCAGATGTGCCAGGGCCCGACCTCGGCCTCCAGGCGACGCGCCTTCCGCTTGATCTCGTGGCGGAGCTTGGCCGGCAGACGGTCGAGGTACTCGGCGTACGAACCCGGTAAGGGGAGGAAGGGCGCGACCCCGTTCTGGTCGTCGAACACCTCGGTCGAGAACCCTTGCGCCGCAGCCGCCTCGACGAGCAGGCCCAGCCATGGCTGGTCCTCCGGGAGGCCGCGGAGATCTGCCTCGATCCAGTCGTCCGTGCGCGCGAGCGAGGCGAACAGCTCCTTAGCGAAGGTGGGCCGAGCCTCGGGCAGTCCGACCGGTCCCATGTAGTCCGTCACCTCGGTCCCGCCCAGGAACCGCAGCGTCCCTTCCAACCGTTCGAACGCGACCGCGCCGACCTGGTCCCCGTCCTCCTCGGCGAATGCGAGCAGGAGGTGGTCCGGCAGATCCGCGAACTCCTCCCAGTACAGCTTGAGGAAGGCGGGCGTGTGGAAGACGGTGCCGGCCGGGTCGGCCGTGACGAGCGCCGACCAGTCACGCCGGGCGAAGTCCAGCGGGTCTTGGCTGAAGACGAGGTCCATCTCGTGCGAGCCCCGCGCTCATCGCCGGTCTCGCGGCTACCCTACCAGCAGCCCCCACCG
>Ga0126307_10000728_pt1 | contig 21617 bp, 22 predicted proteins | sample Plot28_FD_89955 | JGI IMG/M metagenome (GOLD analysis project Ga0126307, IMG submission 89955) | Serpentine soil microbial communities from UC McLaughlin Reserve, CA, USA - Plot28 | ecosystem: Environmental > Terrestrial > Soil > Grasslands | place: USA: UC McLaughlin Reserve, Lake County... | reverse complement strand
TTATCCTACTACTTCATGTCCGAGAAACCATACTTTCACGACCAGCGGTTCCAGACCTCTACCGCAGAACGTCGGCCGGCCCGCAAGAAGGGCGGAGGCGCGCTCGAGTACCTGGTCATACTGCTCATCTCCTTCGCGCTGGTCTTCGGTTTCGTCAGGCCTTTCGTCATGGAGGCCTTCTGGATCCCCTCGGGCAGCATGATCCCGACTCTAGAGATCGGCGACCGGGTGCTCGTCAACAAGTTCATCTACCGTTTCACGGAGCCCGAGCGTGGGGACATCATCGTCTTCGAGAGCGTCGATAACGGCGAAGAGGACCTGATCAAACGGGTAGTCGGACTGCCGGGAGATAAGATAGCCGTCCGGGGCGGCGAGCTCTTCGTGAACGGCGAGCCCCAGAAAGAACCGTACACCAACAAGAGGCTCCTCGACCGGAGCTTCTACGCCCAGACCAAGGTGCCGAAGAACCATGTCTTCGTAATGGGCGACAACCGCGCCAACTCCGCCGACTCGAGGGTCTTTGGACCATTGCCCGAGAAGAATATAGAAGGCGAAGCATTCTTGCGCTTCTGGCCACCGGATCGTATCGGACTGCTATAGAGCTGGTCAGCACGCTGCCTTCGGCAGCTTGTCAGCCCGGCGGCTGCACCGCCTTGTCAGCCAGTCAGCCAGGACTCGCGCAGGCAAAAGCTGAAATGCTGACAAGCGAGGGCGCTAGCCCGAGCGTGCTGACAAGGCGCCAACGGCGCCGGGCTGACAAGCCGCCCGCAGGGGCGGCGTGCTAGCCAACGACTTGTTCGTTGACGGTGCGGGGATCGAAGTACGCGCGGAAGCGGCTGACCTTGCCGTCTTCTATCTCGAGGAGGCTTACGCCGTCGTAGGAGACGTCTCTGCCGTTGGCGTCCCCCGAGGTGTTCCACTCCAGCGCGGCGTGGCCCCCGTCGTCGGCGAAGACGTTTCGGAACTCGCTTTTCATCTCGCCGAAAGTGTCGCGGTAGCTCGTCCAGAACTCGCGCAGGCCGTCGTGACCCGAGAAGGTCCTGGCACGGCGACGTTACCCACATCGCAGTCCTCGGTGTGGATCTCCACCAGGGCCTCGACGTCCCTCTCTTCCTCCAGCTTCCGGAGCGCCTCCACGAACCTGTCGGCCACCTCTTTAGACATGAGACCACCTCTCCTGCGGTTCTTGGTTCCTCAAAAGGGTAGTGCTTACCCCTTCGGGAGGACTGTAAATCCGCACCCAACGTCGCCCTCAGGAACGCGGCAGCTCTTCGATCTCGATCCGCTCTATCCTGTCGCCCGGCTCGCGGTCGCGCTGGGGGTCCCGCTCCCTTATGGCTCCGACGACTTCCATACCGTCGACGACCTCTCCGAAGATCGTGTGCCTGTCATCCAGCCACGGCGTCGCCACGTGCGTGATAAAGAACTGCGACCCGCCGGTATTCGGGCCGGCGTTCGCCATCGAGAGGACGCCCGGCTTGTAGTGGCGCAACTCGGGATGGAACTCGTCCGAAATCCTGTACCCGGGACCGCCGGTCCCCGTGCCCGTTGGGTCTCCGCCCTGGACCATGAAGTCCTCTATGACGCGGTGGAAGGTCGTCCCGTCGAAGTACCCCTCGCGCGCCAAAAAGACGAAGTTGTTGACGGTCTCGGGCGCCTGCTCGGCGAAGAGCCTCAACCTGACAGGGCCCTTCTCGGTGGCGACGTTCGCGTAGTACTCGTAGCCCGGCTTGAGCGCCATCTCGGGCGGCCGGTCGTAAGATTTGTTTGCCATCGAGATCTCCTCCGTTGGTCTTCGCCCTGACGTCGAACGCACATGCTACCTGATCCGGCACCCCGTTTCGGCTACCCCGGATGCCACTCGTAGAGCCCGATCCTGCAGTATTCCTCGAAGCCCAGCCTGCGGTAGACGGGATAGCCCATCTCTGAGGAACCGAGGACACCGACCGAGTAGCCGAGATCCCGCGCTTCGCGCAGCGCAGCGAGGGTAATTCCCGCCCCGATACCCCTCCGCCTGGCACGTTCGACGGTGCACACGAAGTAGATCCCCGCGACCCCGGCCCCGAAGAACGACGTGGACGTCGCCACAGGCTCGCCGGCCAACAGCCCGACGTAGTGGCGCCACGGCCCTTCGTCGTCCAGGCCCAACCTGCGGTACATCTCCCCGGCCCACTCGGCCTCCACGGGTCCCTCCCCGAACCCCGAGCCTAGCGCCTCGACCCAGGCCGCGAGCCCCGCTTCGTCGCGTACCCGCTCGACTGTGAAGTCGGCGGGGACCGGCACCTCTTCCCGCAACTCGGAGAGGTTCACCGCCATCCCGATGTCGTCGCCGCCGTACTCGAAGCCGTGGGCGACGAGGCGCTCGCCGAGGTCGGGCGGGCGCATCGAGGGCCCGACGTGCCAGGAGCCGGGGACCCCATGGGCCCGCATACGCTGCAGGGAGGCTTCGATCTCCCGGTCCGCATCTTCCCGGGTCAGATCGGCGTGCACGACGCAGTTGTGGTAGTCGATGGAGGAGTTCCCGATAACCCAATGTACCAGCCCGTCGTCGCGTTCCTCGGCCCCGGACGCCCTTCCGAGCGCCACTAGGAACTCGGCCCCGTTCTCCTCTATGGCCGGGGCCTTATCCATGCTTTAGAGTGCGTAGTCGGCGTCTGAGGCCTCTTCGAGGTAGCGGGCGAGGAGCGTTATGGCGGCTTCGACGTCCGAGGCGCTGACCATCTCGTTCGGGGTGTGGACGTAGCGGCAGGGGACGGAGAGCGTGACGGCGGGGATCCCACCGTGCAGGCGCTGTACGCCGGCCGCGTCCGTGCCGCCCGAGGGGAGTATCTCCATCTGGTAGGGGATGTCCTCGCGTTCGGCGATGGCGCGCAGATGCTCCACCAGCTTCGGGTGGGAGATGGAGTAGCTGTCCATGATCTTGATCGCCACGCCTTTGCCCAGCTCGGTTATGGTGTTCTCGTTCCCGCCACCTGGCACGTCCATCGCGAGCGTCACGTCGAGCGCGACGACGACCGTGGGCTCTAGGGCCGAGCCGCTGGCTTCGGCCCCGCGCACACCTACCTCTTCCTGCGAGGTGGCGGCGGCGAAGATGGTCGCCTGGTGATCTCCCATAGCCCTCAGCGCCTCGAACATCACGAAGACGCCGATGCGGTCGTCCATCGCCTTGCCGACGTAGTTCTCCCCGACCTTCTCCAGGGTACGGTCCATGACCACGTAGTCCCCGACGCGCACCTTCTCCTTGACCGTCTCCGCGTCCATGCCCAGGTCGACGTAGAACTCATCGGCCTTCGGCGGTTTCTGCTCCTCGCCGCGCGACAGATGCGGTGGCTTGCGCGACGGCTGGAGCGCGCCGCGGAGCGTCTCACCATCGGCGGTGGTTACGAGGACCCTCTGGGAGACCATGTTCGCCGGGTCGTGGCCGCCCAGGGTCTGCAGGCGGATGAAGCCCTTGTCGTCGATGTGCTTGACGAGGTAGCCGATCTCGTCCGTGTGCGCGGCGACCATCACGCGCCCGTCGCCGCTCCCCTTCTTCGTCCCGATCACACTCCCCAGGGCGTCAGTGCCGACCTCGTCTGTCAGAGAGCCCAGCTCCTCGCGTGCGATCTCCCGCTGCTGCTCTTCTCGCCCGGAGACGCCGGGCGTCTCGATCAACCGCTTCAACAGTGCCTCGTTCAGCGCCATCCTGATTCTCTCCTCTTCCAGCTTGAAAGCGTCCGGTGAGCGTAGCAACGGATCGGCGGCGAGTCAAAGCACCAGTACGGATGGACTCCATCAGCCACCTGAGGAGGGGAACTTCCCCTCCTCAGACTGTGGTGGATCTTATCTGATGCGGGCGGCTTCGCTGTCTGTGCCGCTGCCCGCTGCCTGAAAGCCGACGAGCAGATAGCCATTCTCGCGCAATGCTGCGCGATCTGAGGGATTCGTGGATACGCTGACCTTCGTCGTGCCCGCAGGTAGGGAGTAGGTGGACTCGCCCGAGACTCTGGAACCGATCCAGGCGAAGAGGCGGGCGGTGCCCCGCCCATCGGAATCCAGGGTGGCCGTGAGTTTGTCGCCGGAGAGCTTCGGGCCGGAGACTATGCGTACCTGATCTTTGGAAGCCGGGCCGCCCGCGAGGGGCACACTGGTCATCGCCGCCTGCAGGATGGACTGTGGGGAGTCTAAGCTCCGCGTCGCTAGGGATGATCGGGGCCGCTGGCGTGGTGGAACGGCCCGCCGGCGGGGTGTAGCCTGGCAGGTACGCGTGGCCCCAGCGGTAGGGATCTCCCTGCACGCCTCCGAAGGTGGACCACCCCAGACGGGTCTGGCCCGTCTTGTCCTGGGTGTCCGAGTCGTAGATGAAGATGTTCAGTCCCATCCGTTGCGGGTCGACGGCGGCGGGGAGCTCGGACATCGGGATCCTGGCCTCCAGGGTGTAGCCGGTGTAGGGCTCGTTCAGGGTCGCATCTACCTGCATGCCGGGCGCGGTCTCGCCCGCCGGGCCCTGGTGGTTGTCAGCGTCGCGGTACGCGAAAGCCGGGTTGCCGTTCGCCGGGTCGTCAGTCGTCGGGAAGAGTCCGACCTTGAACGTCGTCGAGGTGTTCGCGGAGCCGCCCCGCGGTTCTATGGCGATCTCGACCGAATCGGTGCGCCAGTGACGCTCGGTGTCGCCCGGCGGCAAGATTGTGCCGAGCACATCATCAGTAACGTGGACCGCGAAGTAGAACGTGTCGTCATGCCAGACGACCTTCGCGCCACCCGAGGCGTCGGCCGCGGAAGCAGGCGGCTCGCCCTCCCAGAGACGGCTGAGATCCAAGACGGCCCCGCCGTACTCGCCCGGCGACTCGACGCCGTCGACGGTGGGGGCGGCCGGAGCCTGCTGTATGGTCGTGACGGGTACGAGGTTGAGCGCGGCCTGCTGGCTGCCGCTATCTCTGGCGCTCGTGGTCGTAATCGAGAAGTCGTAGTCGCCGCCCTCGTTGGCGGTCAGCAGCGAGGCGTCGGTGTTCGTCACCTGGAATGTGACGATGCCAGTGCCCTGTGCCGGGATGCTGCTGTAGCTCCTGGTCGCCGCGTCGGCGGAGAAGCCCGCGGGGAGTGCTATCGTCACGTTGCCTGACTGGGTCTGGCCGCCGTAGTTCTTGAGGTCCACGCGCACGGAGCGGCTCTCGCCGCTGCCCAAGGAGAGGAGTGGCTTGATGAGGTTGTCGAGCTGCTCGACGCCGGTCTCCCTGACCCACTGCCTGAACTGCGCGACCTCGGGCAAAGGCTCGACGGTGCCGCGCACCTGGGAGACGACCTGTACGGTCTCGGTCGTCGTGCCGGTACCGGCGGAGGTCGAGAGGGTAGCCGGGATGTTCACGCGCGTGTTTGTGGGGCCGCCGGCCGGTGGCGTCACCGTGAAGGTGGCGGTCTTTTCGGACCCGCCCAAGTCGCCCAGCCTGCCGGAACCGGCGACCTTCCAGCCTTTCGGGAGGTTCAGTCGCGCAGTGGCGCCCGTCTGGGTGGTAGGGCTCTCGTTGCGGGCGTGCGCGGTCACGGTGAACGACTCGCCGCCCACCACGTTGAACTTGCTCGTCGTCAGGTAGAACTCGGTGCCAAGGGGGAGGCCTCCCTGGGCCGGGACGAGCGCGCCGTCGAGCATGGCCGTGGAGGCGCTGTTGCGCGCGGTGAAAGGCACGCGGCTGTCGACGAGCGTGAAGTAGTCGCACCCGATCTGGTTCGGATCCGTCGGAATATCGGGGAAGACGGCCCAGCCCTGCGATGTGTACTCGCGCTGCGCCTCGCGTTCGACCTGTGCCCACGTCTTGCCCCCGTTGCGCCTGGAGACTCGACCATCCCACACCCCGTACCACTGGTCCGTGGGCTCGGAGGGTTGGAAGTTCGAAGCACACTGCGGTCCGGTCGAGGACTCGCCCGTTGCGCCACGGCGGAAGATCTTGTCGGCCCGGAACGGTTCGAGCCCCTCCCGCTGTATCTGCTCCGGATACATGCTCGGGTCCGCCGCTGCGTAGAACGCCTCGACGGCGAGGCGTGCGGCGTACTGGTGGTTGCCGTGGTTGCCGGGGGTGGGCGAAGGGTTCATCGTGAGGATCACCTCGGGACGCGTCTCGCGGATGATGCGGACCACCTTACCCAGAGCATCATCGTGTCCCCAGACCTGCTCGGTGAGCGGGGAGCTGACGGTGTAGTAGAAGTCCACTTTGTCGAGGTAGGTGGACATCCTCGATCCCGGCCCTTCCGACGGCGCGGCGCTCCTCCGCCTCGCGCAAGAGCCCTAGCGCCGGACCTTCCTCGGGACCGACGGCGTTGCCGCCACCCTCACCGCGGGTAACGGTCAGGACGCCACTCTCGATGCCATCGTACTCGTTCCACTGGCCGTAGGTAGAGAGACCGAAGGCCTCATCGTCGGGGTGTGCTCCGACGAACAACACGTCCAGATCTGCCATGTTCTGGCCCGCCTGCGCCCCGGACTCGCGGGCCGAGGCACCGGCGAGTAGCACCAGGAGCACGACGACCGCAGAGAGACAACCGAAAACGTAGAATACTTAACATGCGATCCGACTCCTCCACCGGTTGTCACCACCCATTGCCAATGATGCTTCACATTGGATCATAGTCAGGTCGTGAAACAGGCGCAACTTTAGTCCCAATTACAGCGAGTTGCTGAAGGATAGACCTTCAGCAACTCGCGCTGTCAGCACTCAGCGATCAGCCTTCAGCTCAGCCCTTATGCACGACGCTCTAGACGCGGTGCGAGATCTCGTAGTGGAGGGTCAGGAACCTGGCTCCCCAGAAGGCGAACTCGTGGCGGGCGTGGAGCGCCCCCTCGCAGTCAACGAAGACGTGGATGGTCTCCTCCATCGGCACGCGCTTCACGCGTAGCGCGCCATCGTCCGTGCGGTGGATCCTGTAGTAGCCCGCTTCCCCAAAGCGCCGGCCATCCGAGACGAGCGCGAAGGAGCCGTCCGGACGATTCTCGGGGCGAAAGATCGTCGTAGCCGACCCTCCTGGCAGTGGGTAGACGCCCTTGAAGAATCGGCCGCAAGCGGCAGGCGACTCGCAGGTGGTATACAGGCCGGCGAGCATGGCCTCACCGGTAGCCGCCGAGCGCCTGAGCCATCCAGCGTAGGACGTTACATCGGTGGTCGGCTCTTTGAGATTTGTCAGCTCGTTCTTCATGGCTACGGCCGGGGCCGAGAGGGGGATGTCGAACTGCCCGACGTTGCGGCCGACCAGGTAGATCAGGGTCCGCGGCGGATGCTTGAACGGGCCGCTCCAATCTACCCGAACGCAGAGATCGTAGCGGGCCGTCCGCTCGTAGAAGTTTCGAATCTTGGGATGGACCAGAGAAGGATCAAACCGCTCTCCCGCCAGCGCGTCGAGGCTCGGCAGGAGCCCAGCATCCTCATCATCCGTTACCGCGTCGAGGCCGGCTTCTCTTGCGTAACCTCTATAGAATTCAGCACCGATGTATTTGCTCCCCACAGGGCCTTCCAGCCAGGGAGCCTGCGAGATCCGCAACTTCGTTCCCGACCGTGCCACCCAATTTTGAATGCCCCACTCCAGCGCGTCTGCGAGCCTGATCTCGAAGGAGTTGGGCCGTGCCTTACTGGTCCTTTTTCGTGCATTCATGTCCTTACGGATCATCTCTCGACCTGCCAGGCGCGCAGGGCATAGTCGTAAGATACGAGCCTCGCGCCGTCTGCGGAGAAAGCTAGATGCGACACGGGGTAACCAGGGCTGTTGTAGACGCTCAGTTTGGCACCGTCCGACACACGCCAGAGCGTGATCTTTTCCCACGTTCCATGCGCGGCGGCCAGCAGCTCGCCATCCGGGCTGAAGTCGAACGCTGTCGCCGCGTAACCTCTACCCAGGATCCTCAGAACCTCTCCGGTCGCCACTTTCCACAGGGTTACCTGTCCGCCACCGCCGGCTCTGGCGAACAGCTCGCCATCCGGGCTGAAGGCTGTCTCGGTCCCGTAGCTCTCGTAAGCGCCGGAAAGGTGGCCGTCAGGGGGATGCAGGGTACGTATCCTCTGGCCATCCTCCAGGCTCCACAGGATGGTATCGCCGGTGGATTCTCCGTTCGTGGCGAGGATGCGTGCCCCGGGACCGAACTGCGGTTCTAGCGTCCCGATCGAGTCGCCTTTGAGGGTTTGAAGAAGCGCCCCATCACGGGTCCGCCAGACCCAGACCTCGTCCCCGCCGGCCCCGGCGAGCATAGATGCGTCCCGGCTCCAGGAGAAGGCATTGAGCCCTTTGTTGGGCAGGCTGGCCACCTCCGAGCCGTCATCCGTCCGCAGCACCCGGCCGCAAGAAAGGGGGGCATTCTCCGAACAGCTATCGGCGAGCAACCGCCCGTCCGGGGATAACGCCCATACTTCCGAGAAGCCCACGGGGACGGTATCCATCCGCCGCCCTTCGCCGACCCTCCAGACCTCGAAGTCGTCGTAATAGGGCCGGATCGCAAGCCACTCGCCGTCAGGACTCAGTTGGATGTCGTTGGACTGCGCGTAGGTGGGAAGCGGCATCTGCTCGGACCTGTTCTGGTGCGATGGCGCCCCGTCTCTCCACGCGCCCGCCAGCGCTACCGCGGCCAGTATGCACCACCCGATCACCCCTAGCGTCACCCACCGGAGGCGGCGGTCGCGGAACCAGAATACGAGCACCGACTCGACCGCCCTTTCCAGCCTCCGATCCGGCGTCGCGCCGGGTTCCAGCCCGGAGGCGACCGCGTACCAGTCCAGCACGAAACCTCCCCGCCATTGGACGGTCAGCCCGACCACCAGCGAAGGGCCAACGGCGAAGGCGCACCCGTAGAGTCCGCCGAGCACCGCGCCCGAAACCGCGTACCCGAGCACGCTGCGCCAGAACGACCCGGACGGACGTCTCGCCTCACGGTAGCCAGACAGCATCACGCAGGCTCCTTTCTTGTATCTGCTCCCCGTACTGGGTGGTCGAGACCTGCTGCACACCAGTCCCGTCGACGTTCGTTACGAAGAGACCGTGCTTTTCGTAGAGGACGTTCTCGTAGAGGAGACGCTCGCCATCCGGCGCCCAGGAGGCGAGGAACTTCTCTCCCGGTTGGCTGGTTACCTGCCGGACGTCCGTCCCGAGAGCGTCCATGACAAACAGCTGGGAACGGCCATCCGGGTCCTCGTGAGAAGCGCTGTTGTTTACAAACGCGATGCGCCGTCCGTCGGGCGAGTAGGTGGGATCTTCCCAGTAGAGTTGGCTCGTCTCAGGGATCTCCCTGACTACACGGTTGCCGAAGATCTGGGTGAGACCTGTGCCGTCGGGTTGGATCGTGTAGAGGCCGACGCCGGCGCCGGAGGGGACGGTGGACTGGAACAGGATCTTCTCTCCATCAGGCGACCAGTCGAGGCCGAGAATCGGCCAACCAGCCAGGTCCCGCGACTCGTTGACAATGGTTCTGAGCCCCGTGCCGTCAGCGTCTATGATACAGAGGCCGTCTTTGCCGTCGAACCCGGTGTTCTTGAGGAACGCTATGCTCTCACCGTCGGGAGACCAGTCGAGGTCCCCGGCTTGGGAGCGAGTATCCAGCCTGCACGAGCTGTACTACCGAGCGTGGTCACCTCAATGCCGCCTTCTGCGTACGCGTCGTACGCCACCCTCGAGCCATCCGGTGACCAGGCCACTTGCCGGACAAAGCGTTAGCCGTGAGAGAGCAGCGCAACCTCGCCCGTGGTGAGTGTCATCACGTAGGCGTCACCCTCGCACGTGTAGACGACCTTGCCCTTCAACCCTGTTGCCCGGTACGCGCCGGGGTTGCCGTTGCAGTCCGGCTCCCGCGCGGTGTCTTCGGCCCGCGCAGCCCGGAAAACGGTTGTGGTCTCCTCCCGCGGTGCCTCGTCGGGTTCCGATCGCAGCAGACCGGAGATTTTCATCGCCAACAACAACGTCAGGGAGAGCATGGCGAGGACCGCGAGAACCACGGCCATCGTGTACAGCAGCCTGAGCGGAAGCCTCGTACCCATGTCCCAGACTCGCTACCGATCCGGGACTTTCGAGACCTTCGCCGCGTGCCATAGCACGCCGCTCCGAGAGATGCCTCGCGGCAATCTTGCCGGCAGGGAACCATCTTCTTGCCGGGCCGTTGTCATCACATCTCTCCAGGTTCACCTGCGGACGAGCCGGTGGCGTTCATGCCCACGTTCCCCAGCGCTCTGGTGAGCCTAAAGAGGACGCGAGACATGGGTGGGAACCGGAGCGCGGGTCGCAAATACCGGAGCGCGTCGCGGGCCGAGCCCACGAGCTCACGAGTGGCCCGAGCCTCGGGCGTCTTGTCGTGGAACCAGTAGAGCAGGATGGCGAGGTGCAGCGCGTAGAGGACGTTGCCAAGCTCTCTGACCTGCTTCTCGCCGGGGGCGTCGCTCGCGCCCCGTACGACCTCCAGGAAGATACCACCCATCTTCTCGCGTACCGCGGCGGTGCCTTCACCGAGCGCGGAGATGGGGGAGTCGGGGTCGAGCGCACGGGAGAGGAGGGCGGCCAGGGGACCGCGATGAGGGGATACCTGATCCAACTTCATAAGCATCGCCCGCTCGAACCGCTCGGCGACAGTGCCCCCCTGCAGCCCCTCTCGGGCCGACTCCTCGGACTCCTCCGCCAACCGCATGTACAACGCGAGCGCGAACTCCTCCTTGGACGCGAAATAACGGTAAGCGAGCCCCAGACTGGCCCCCGCCTCCCGCGCCACATCCCGCATCGTCGTCGCCTCATATCCCCGCTCCGCAAAGAGCGCCAGCGCCGCCTCCAGTATCCGCTCCCTCGTGCGCCGCGCCTTCGGCGTCAACACCCGTTCTGAAGACCCCACCATCTCATCCTCCTATAAAAATGAACATGTTCATTTTTAGGATGTTAGGGCAAGGGAAGGAGGATGTCAAGCTGGAGCGGTAAGCGGGCGTCAGGCATCAGGCATCAGCAGGACTGACACCGAGCCCGGATCCGTGCGAACGGCACGGTAGGCCTCGCCGGGGCCACACGGTCCCCTTAGCGGCAGTGGATTCCCGCTTGCGCGGGAATGACACGACGGAAGCTCGAGGCGCCGAACGGGTCCGGTGCAAAACAGGCTGAAATGCTGAAAGCGAGGCCCGAAGGGCCAAGCGCGCTGACAAGCGAGGCGAAGCCGGAGCGTGCTCCTACGCTTCGCGCTCCTGGGTGCGCCTTGCTTCGAGCAGTTTGCCGGAGAGGTAGAAGCTGAGGCCGAAGTAGTAGACGAGGTAGAGGATGGAGAAGGCCAGGATGCGGGGGTCGGGATCGGGCATCTGCCAGAGTATCGCGGCGTAGCTTGCGAGCCACATGGTCGTGAGCGTCAGGGAGAGCCCACGGAAGGCGACCGTGCGCGTCGGGTAGACGTAGCGGATGGGGACGAAGACCAGAAAAGAGCAGGCCACGAGCACGGCGGCGAGTACCAGCGGGCCGGGATGGAAGATGATGGCGTAGAAGGCGACGACGTTGAAGTAGCTGGGGAAGCCCAAGAAGTAGTGGTCCTCGGTCTTGGCGTCCACGCGGCAGAACTGGTAGCTGGAGGCCAAAAGCGGCAGCGCGGCGAGGACTATCCCCGCGTTCCCGTCGGGCAGGTACCCTTCGCTCCAGAGCAACACCACGGGGGCGAAGACGTAGGTCATGTAGTCCACGATGTTGTCCAGGAGCGCCCCGTCGAAGAAGGGGAGCGCCTCCCTGACCCGGAAGCGGCGGGCGAGCAGACCGTCTGTGGAGTCGATGAGGAGTGAGGCGAGCATCAGCCACAGCGCCTTTACGGCTTCGCCCTGGAAAGCGGCCACGAGCATAAGGAGCGCGAGCACGGCGCCGCTCGCCGTGTAGAGATGTACGGCCACGGCCTTCGACCTGAACCAGGACGGCGTCTTCTCCGGGTCTCCCACGTCGGTAGCTTCCTCTATCTGATGGTCCCTGATCTCCACGCTCAGTACCTAATGATATCAGCCAGAGCAGTGTAGCTTCTACGTCCGCGGTGCCGTCCGCAACGAACGTACGCGGTTTACAGCGGCGGCCAACTCCTGGGCGCGCGGTAGGCTCATCTCACCCGGGTGTCCCTGGAAGATACTGAGGGAGTCGAGGCCTAACTCCAAGATGGAGGCTACATCCTCCCTTGCAAGCCCACCCACCTCACCGACCTCCCCGCCGGCCCATCCCCCGATAACACGGGCCACCGCCTCGGTCTGTCCGGGCTCGGCGAGCTGCTCCAGGTAGGAGAGGTCGACCCGCTCGCGGCCCAGTTCGATGGCGTGGAGGCCCCTGCCCCGGGCAGTCTGTCGTTTGCCCCGCCTCAGGTCTACCGAAGACGCGTCGATGGCGCGCTCCCGTGGCGGACGCACCTCTCTCTCCGCGAGTGGGGCGCGGGGCGGGAACCTCTCGATCACCTCGCGGGAGCGGGGTGTTGCGTCGGAGGGTACGTAGTCCTGGAGCAGGATCACCCGGTCGGCGACGTCGAGGTAGTCTCCGACGCCCCCGACGACCACGACCGTCGAGACGCCGAGCGTGCGGTGCAAAGGACGCACCAAGTCTATAAACGGCGAGATGGGTTCGCGCCTCACCAGCTCGCGCATCCTCTCGTCCCGGATCATGAAGTTCGTCGCGCTCGTGTCCTCGTCCACGAGTAGGAGCGATGTTCCTACCTCGATGGCCTCGGCGATGTTCGCGGCCTGCGAGGTCGAGCCCGAGGCGTTAGGCGTCGAGAAGTCCTCCGTAGTACGGCCGCCGGGGAGGTCCCCGATCATGGCCGAGATGTCCACCCCGGAGACGCTCCTGCCGTCCTCGGCCCTGACCTTGACGGCGTCCCCCCGCGCCACCACAAGCTCCCTGCCGTCCCCTGGCACGTGGTCGTAGACGCCCCACGAGAGCGCCGAGAGCAGGGTGCTCTTCCCGTGAAACCCGCCCCCGACCACGAGCGTGACGCCCTCGGGAACCCCCATCCCCGAGACGACACCTTTGTTCGGCAGCTCCACCTCGATTCTGTACTCCTCAGGGCTTTCGAACGGTATCGCGCCGTCTCCGAGTGGCCTGTCGCTCGCCCCGCTCTCCCTGGGCAATACCGACCCGTCAGCGACGAACGCCACCAGACCAAGCCCAGACAATAGCCCCCGCAAGTGATCCGCGTCCTCGATCGTCTCGACGTGGAACCTCGCCCTCCCCCCATCCACACCACCGGCAGGGGCCGGAACGAGTCCCCTGCGCACGACCTCGGGCAACTCTTCCAGCAGCATCGTGCGGGCCGCCCTGGCGTCTACGCTCCTACCCCGAGCAGGGAGGCCCACGGCCATGCGGGCCTCAATGTATCCGGGCCCGACGACCATCGAGGTGCGGGGGAGGACGACCTGCGAGGGCCGCTGAATCTCGACCCGTCCGCTCCCGCCCGAGCCCCGGTTTCCGCGCACGACGCTACGAATCGCTTTCTCGACGTTCCTGGTCAAGAAGTCCTCGAAGGCGACCCGGCGTACCGGGTCTGCGAACAGGTCCCGGTCGAAAGAGTTCTCTCTGGTACGGATTCGGATCAGGGAAGGAGGGGCGAAGGGATCTCGCTGCACCCTGTCTACGAAGAGCATAAAAGAACCGAAGTCGTGAGAGCCGGAGAGTTCCTTGTAAGCCCCGTACCCCTTACGGTCTATGCGGTCGAGCGTCGAACGGAGACGTTGCATCTCTATCCTCGGCGGTAGACGTCTCGCCGGTGTCCGACCTGGAAAACAGTTACCGTGCGCTGATCGTCGTCTATCTCGTAGACGATGCGGAAGTCACCTACGCGGATGCGCCAACCCCCTCTGTTGGTCAATCTGCGGCAACCCGGCGGGCGCGGTTCTTCAGTGAGAGTCTGGAGGGCCGCCTCCCCACGGTCTTGCATCTCCGTGGAGAGACGAGCTATCTGTTTCTGCGCCCTACGCTCTACACCTACCGAGTAGGTCATCAGTCTCCGGTAACCCTGCCCTCCCGGATCTCACGCATGGCTTGTTCGAGTGGCACGACCTCGCTCTCGCCCCTCTGGAGCGCAGCCTTAGCCTCGTCGTAAAGCCTAACGTCCTCTAGATCCTCGAGAGCCTCGATCAGGCGCTCGTATTCCTCGATTGGCAGGATGACGCTTACGTGCTTGCCGTTCTCGTCCACCACGTACTGCGCGCCCATCTTCTCACCTCCCTCCATTGTTGTAGGCTATTTTAGGGATCTTCCTTTAGTCCAGCCCCATCCTGGATGCGGCATCGCGGAGGACGGGACGGGCGACGACTCGGGCCTTCTCGGCGCCGTCCTCCAGAAGGGTGTCTAGCTCTTTCGGGTCGTCCAGCAGCTCCAGGGCCCTCTCCCTGATAGGGGAGAGGGCCTCCACGACCACCTCGGCGAGGTCTTTCTTGAAGTCACCGTAGCCCTTGCCCCGGTACTGTTCCTCGACCTCGGGGACGGTCCTGTTCGTCAGCCCGGCGTAGATTCCGAGAAGGTTGGAGATGGCCGGCTTTTCGGGTGAGGCGGTTACCTCGGTGCCGGAGTCGGTCTTCGCGCGGCGGATCTTGCGCCGTATATCGTCGGGTTCGTCGAGGAGCGAGATGTAGCCTCCCGGGGTCGGGCGGCTCTTGCTCATCTTGGCGGTCGGTTCGTCGAGGGCCATGATCCTCGCCCCGGTCTTGGGGATCATGACCTCAGGGACGACGAAGGTCTCGCCGTAGAGGTGGTTGAACCGCCGCGCGAGCGTCCGGGCGAGCTCGAGGTGCTGGCGCTGGTCCTCGCCGACCGGTACGAGGTGGGCGTTGTAGAGGAGGATATCGGCGGCCTGCAGGACGGGGTAAGCGTAGAGCCCGACGCTCGCGGCCTCGGCCCCGCCCCTCTGCGTCTTGTCCTTGAACTGCGTCATGCGAGAGAGCTCGCCCACTCTGGCCACGCAGTTCAAGAGCCAACAGAGCTCCGCATGCTCGCCCACGCTGCTCTGGCGGAAGATCACAGCCCTCGAAGGGTCGAGGCCAGCGGCAAGGTAGATGGCCGCGATCTCCCGCACGCTGCTCCTCAATACCTTCGGGTCCCGCGGCGTCGTGAGCGCGTGCAGATCCACGATGCAGTAGAAGGTCTCGTAGTCGTTCTGGAGGGCGACGAAGTTCTTCAACGCCCCCAGGTAGGTACCGAGATGCGACGTACCGCTCGGTTGAATCCCGCTGAGTACTCTTTGTTTGGTCTCCATGACCTTATTCTAACGAACGCGCCAGGGTCCGCTAAGTCCTCCCGCGATGCAGATCTCTCCAGAACCCCAAGTAGGCTGCTCGTGGCTGAGTTCTCTCTTGCACAGTGTCTCCCCTGGAGGAGTACTGGGGTAACCTGGATAGATGGACGTAGTGCAGTCCCTGATGCTGTGGACCGGAGTAGTGCGGGATCCTTTGCTACGACTCTTGGAGCTTCGTCTTTCACCGAGCTTCGGTGGCCCGACCTTCGTCGGGTGCGACGGGCTACGCATCGTGCCATACTTCCGTGTAAGAGAACCGGTGAGGAGAAGCCGTGTCGTCTTCAGACCTCATACGCTGGTGCGGAGTAGCGGCCGTCGCGGGGGCAGTAATGCTGTCGTCAGCGCCCTGGTGAGCATTTTTAGCGTAGATTTCAGCGATTTGAGCAAGAATCCCGGGGCGTTGATCTCCGCCTCCTTGCTAGGCATGCTCGCCGCAGTGATGTTATTGCTCGGACTGGTTGGGCTGTACGCCAGCCAGGCCCGGGCCGCCGGGGTCCTGGGCCTGGTAGGCTTCCTTTTGGCCTTTTTGGGCACGGTGTTTGTCGCGGGCTTCGACTGGTCGGGTGCCTTCCTCTTGCCTAACATGGCATCCGAGGCCTCCAGAATCTTCGAGGCGACGCCTCCGGGGTTCGTGGTGACGTTCTTACTCTTCGCCGTTGGCTGGCTGGTGTTCGGGCTGGCCATGTTGCGGGCGAGGATCTACCCGCGGGTGGTCGCCTTGGTCCTCGTCGCCGGGGCGGTCATAAACTTCGTCCCGGTGGCCGGCACGGAGTTCGTCTTCGCATTCGCCATAGCCTGGGCGGGCGTAATGCTTTTCACGGGGAGAGGCATTACCGAGGCGCAACCGCCCTCACGGGTGAACTGACACTATCGTAAGATCCATCTTCACTGCACCCCGATGACGGTCCTTGCTATCCTCGCCTAACTAGCGACGCTCCCAGGAACGCGCTGTGGCCTACTGTGGTGCGTTAGTACCAACGCACTATCGTACTCTCTATCTCCCTCGCCGCTTCTACGACGAGATGCGAAAGCCGCTGGCCAGGACTCTCCCCGAGGCGGGAGATCGGACCGCTGACGCTCACCGCCGCCCTGAGCCTCCCGTCCTCCCCGAATACAGGCGCACTGACGCTGGCCACCCCGGCCTCCCGCTCGGCCACGCTCTCGGCCCAGCCTCTGACCCGGATTCCCCTGAGCTCCGCCGCATCCGGCCTGCCATCGACCCCTCCCGGCCCCCACGCGAGCAAAACCTTCCCCGCAGACCCCCGCGAGAGTGGCATGACAGCCCCCACGGGTACGGTATCCCTCAAACCCGTCACCCGTTCCACAGCGGCCACGCATACCCTGTGCTCGCCCTCCCGCACGTAGAGCTGCGTGCTCTCCCCACTCTCGTCCCGTAACCCCTCCAGCACCGGCCGAGCCCGCTCCACGAGACCTACCCCCGCAGCCCGGTTCCCCCACCCGAGCAGCCTCAGGCCAAGGACATACCGCCCGTCCCGCCGCGATACCAGATGGTGCGTCTCCAGCGCCGACAAGAGCCGGTGCGCCGTCGGACGGGGCAACCCCGTCCCCTCGACCACCTCGGCCAGGGACGCCGGGCCACTCCCCGCAAGGAAAGCCAGGATCGCCACGGACTTGTCCAAAACCCCGACGCCGCTCTTGCTAGCGACCGAGACAACTTCTATACTGTCCATATGTCGGTAATTATGTCTCATATTTTGAGACGGCACAAGGGGGTGTGATCCTGGCTCGCGAGTGGGACGCAGGCGAGTATGAGATGCTCTCGGCCCCGCAGACCCGTTGGGGGGTTGGGGTTCTCGATCGTCTGGACGCGCGGGGGGATGAGGATGCGATAGACGCGGGTTGTGGGACTGGTCGGGTGACGGAGCTGTTGCTCGCGAAGTTGCCCGAGGGGTCTGTGCTGGCCATAGACGGTTCGCGGGCGATGGTCGAGGCGGCGGAGAGGCGGTTTGCCCGGGAGCCGCGGGTGCGGGTGGAGCGCCAGGATCTGTTATCGCTCGAAGTCGAAGAGCCTGTGGATCTTATCTTCTCCACCGCAACTTTCCACTGGATATCGGATCATGACCGCCTCTTCGAGAACCTGGCGCGGGCCCTCAGACCGGGTGGACGCCTCGTCGCCCAGTGTGGGGGCGAGGGCAATATTTCCCGCGCCACCAAGGCGACGAAAGAGACGATAGAACACGAGCGCTTCCGGAACTATTTCGGGGGCTGGGAGGACGACAAGTACTACGCGGACGCCCAGAGCACGGCGAGACGCCTAAAAGCCGCAGGATTCGAGGAGGTCGAGACCTGGTTGCACGACGAGGTCGCGGCGTTCGGTTCCGTGGACGAGCTCGCCCGCTTCCTCGGGGCGGTCGTGCTCGGCGGACACATGGAGAGGTTACCGGAAGAGGAGCGGGGACCTTTCGCAGCAGCGGTGGCGCAGAAGGTGGCGGCGGTGGATGGCACGCCCGCCCTCGACTATGTGCGTCTCAACATCACGGCCCGCAGGTCCGCGTTGTCCTGCGAAGGAGAAGATACTAACATTACGAGTCCCGCGGCTGAGCCGCCAGGGGTTGCCGAGACGGAGGAGAGAGCATGAGCGGTCCGAAGACGCTGGTAGAGAAGGTCTGGGAGAAGCACGTGGTGCGGAGCGCCGAGGGGGAGCCGGACCTCATCTATGTGGATCTGCACCTGGTTCACGAGGTGACGAGCCCGCAGGCTTTCGAGGGCCTCCGGCTCGCCGGGAGGGGGGTGCGCCGTCCCGACCTGACCCTGGCGACGATGGACCACAACGTCCCGACGTCGGAGTTCGGCATGCCCATCAAAGATAAGGTCTCGGCAAAACAGATGGAGGCCCTGAGGAACAACTGCGAGGAGTTCGGCATCAAGCTCAACGAGTGGGGCTCCATCGGGCAGGGCATCGTGCACATCATCGGGCCCGAGACGGGGCTCACCCAGCCCGGGCTCGTGATCGTGTGCGGCGACTCCCACACGGCCACCCATGGGGCGTTCGGCGCGCTCGCTTTCGGCATCGGGACGAGCGAGGTCGAGCACGTCCTCGCCACCCAGACGCTCACCCAGAGCCGGCCCAAGACCATGGCCGTAACCGTCGAGGGCGAGCTTCCCGCTGACGTCACGGCCAAGGACCTCATGCTCGGCATCCTGAACCGCATCGGGACGGGCGGTGGCGTCGGGCACGTCATCGAATACAGGGGCGAGGCCGTAAGGCAGCTCTCGATGGAGGGGCGCATGACCGTATGCAACATGTCCATAGAGGGCGGGGCCAGGGCGGGTCTCGTCGCGCCCGACGAGACGACCTTCGAGTACCTGGAAGGCAGGGAGTACGCCCCGAAGGGCGAACTATGGGAAGCGGCCGTCGAGGAGTGGAAGAAGCTCCCGACCGACGAGGGAGCCGAGTTCGACAAGGAGGTCGTGATTCAGGCTGAGGACCTGGTCCCCTACGTCTCCTGGGGCACGACCCCGGCCCAGACCGTCCCGCTCGACGGCGAGGTCCCCGAGCCGCAGAACGAAGGCCACGAGCGGGCGCTCAAGTACATGGCGCTCCAACCAGGAACCGCCATCAGGGATATAGAAGTAGACACCGTCTTCCTCGGGTCGTGCACCAACTCCCGCATCGAGGACCTGCGCGCCGCCGCCGGCGTCCTGGAGGGCCACAAGGTCAAGGAAGGCATAAGGGCCATGGTCGTCCCCGGCTCGATGCGCGTCAAGAAGCAGGCCGAGGAAGAAGGTCTGGCTGACATCTTTACGGAGGCCGGCTTCGACTGGCGTAACGCGGGGTGCTCGATGTGCCTCGGCATGAACCCCGACATACTGCAGCCGGGCGAGCGATGCGCCTCGACCTCGAACCGCAACTTCGAGGGACGCCAGGGCAAGGGCGGCAGGACACACCTGGTCAGTCCAGCCGTTGCGGCGGCGACGGCCGTAATGGGCAGGTTCGCCTCGCCATCGGAACTTGGCGTACCGGTGGAGGTGGGTTAGATGGAGCCTGTCGAGCGCATCTCTGGAACGGCGCTTCCGCTCGGTTACTCGGACGTGGACACGGACCAGATCGTCCCCAGCGATGCCCTCAAGCGCATCGAGCGCACCGGCTTCGGGGAGTTCCTGTTCTCCAGCTGGCGCGAGGACGAGGACTTCATAATGCACAGGTATGAGCACAAAGACGCCGTGATACTCATTGCGGGCGAGAACTTCGGCTCCGGCTCCAGCCGCGAGCACGCGGTCTGGGCGATACAGGATCACGGCTTCGGCGCGGTGATCGCCCCTTCCTTCGCCGACATCTTCAAGAACAACTCGACCAAGAACGGCATCCTCGCCATCGAACTGCCCGAGGAGACCGTCGAGGACCTTCTCCAGGCCGTCAGGGAAGACCCGGAGACCGTGATCACCATCGAACTCGACGAGCTCACCGTCACAGCCCCCAACGTCTACGAGACCTTCGAGATGGACGACTTCACCCGCCGGCGCATCATGGAGGGCCTCGATGACATAAGCCTCACGCTCACGCACGAAGACGACGTCGAAGCCCACGAACGCTCCCGCCCGGATTACCTTCCTAGCGTGCAGTAGCGCTACCCCGACGGAAGCTTCATCGGCGCAACAGTTGCTGCCCCAGATACACGCCTTACCCTGGCGGTAGCCCGATGCTGTGACGACCCGACGTCTAAGGAGGATCAATTGCTCGAAGTCGCGATCATGGTGGAGGGGCAGGAGGGTGTCGGGTGGGACCGCTGGCGAAGGCTGGCGCGGGCGGTCGATGACCTCGGCTACGCCGGCCTCTACCGCTCCGACCACTTCCCGCACGATCAGACGGGCCGGTACGGAGATAGCCTCGAGCTGTGGGCCTCGCTCGCCTGGCTCGCGGAGAATACCAGTCGCATAGAGTTCGGGCCCCTGGTCTCGCCGGTCTCGTTCCGGCATCCGGTCATCACCGCCTGGCAGGCCTCCTCCGTGGACAGCCTGGCCGGCGGACGCCTGCGGCTCGGCCTCGGCGCTGGCTGGAACGAATGGGAGCACGGGACCTTCGGCTTCGACGTGCTCGACACGGACCTTCGCTTCGCCCGCTTCGAGGAGGGGCTCGAGGTCGTGACCCGTCTGCTCCGCAACGACGAGCCTGTGTCTTTCGAAGGCGAGTTCTACAGACTGTACGACGCCATGCTCCTGCCGCGCTCGCCGCGGCCGGGAGGAACGCCCGTGGTAGTCGGGGGCAACGGTGTGCGGAGGACCCTGCCGCTGGCGGCCCGCTTCGCAGACGAGTGGAACGCCGTCTTTCTGAAACCTGAGGCGTTCGAAGATCTCAACGCCAGGCTCGACGGACTGGTAGAAGAGGCCGGGAGGGCGCCAGACCAGGTACGCAGGACCCTGATGACCCGCGTCGTCTTCGGCCGCAAGGAGGCCGACGTGGACCGCAAGCTCGACGGGGCATCCCGGCACCACCTCCCCGAAGCCGTTCTCGCCGGGACGGCGGGCGAGATCGTCGAGCGGCTCGGACGCCTCTCCGAGGCCGGAGTGCAAAGGGTGATGCTGCAGTGGCTCGAGGTGGACGATATCGAGGCCCTCGAGGCCATGGCGTACTCGGTTTTGCCACAACTGCGCTTGTAGCCGGAAAGAGCAGGCCGAAACGACTATCGTGTCTACCGGTTCCGGCAACCTGGGTGTAGGTAGCCACGGAGGTCTTGTTGGTATCTTTCTATGCGATCCTGACCCGCTTTGCCCGGATCATCCGCCGCTCGTGGAGAGACTCCGAAACCAGGGGGCTCGTCTATCTGGTAGTCGCAGTGCTCCTCGCCGGGACCCTCTTCTACAGACAGGCGGAGGGATGGAGCATCCTCGATTCGCTGTTCTTCAGCGTAACAACGCTAACTACCGTCGGGTACGGCGATCTCACACCAACAACGGCTGCGAGCAAGGTCTTCACCATCGTCTACATCTTCATCGGGATAGGGATAATCCTGGCCTACCTCAACAAGATTGCCGAGCGCGAGATGGAGCGCCGGCATGGGAGGACAGATCGCGCCGAAGATGCGACTGCGCCGGATTCCGAAGATGCTTCGGGTGCTGGATCTCGGGGAGAGAAGCGTTGAGCGGGGCACATGTGGCGCAAGGATCCCGACGCGTGGATAATGGGGACATGACCGACCGCGCGAAGCTCATCGGGTTCAACCACGTCGCCATCGAGGTCGGGGATATAGATCAGGCGCTGGAGTTCTATGGACGCCTCTTCGAGGTCGAACTGCGGGGACGCGGACCGAAGATGGCGTTCATAGACGCGGGAGACCAGTTCATCGCGCTCGCCCAGGGCGAGAACAGCTCCCCAGACGATCACCGGCATATCGGGATGGTGGTGGACGACAGGAGGGTGGTCCGGCGGGCCTTGAGG
>Ga0126307_10000727_pt1 | contig 21619 bp, 19 predicted proteins | sample Plot28_FD_89955 | JGI IMG/M metagenome (GOLD analysis project Ga0126307, IMG submission 89955) | Serpentine soil microbial communities from UC McLaughlin Reserve, CA, USA - Plot28 | ecosystem: Environmental > Terrestrial > Soil > Grasslands | place: USA: UC McLaughlin Reserve, Lake County... | reverse complement strand
TCGGCCGTCGAGCAGCTCATCCAGCGCGCGGACATCGCGATGTACGCGGCCAAGGAGGGCGGTCGCGGCCAGGTGCGCTTCGAGCCGGCGCTCGACCGCTACAGCCCGCGCCGCCTCACGCTCGCCGGCGCGCTGCGCAGCGCGATCGCCGACGGCGAGATCGTCCTCTACTTCCAGCCCAAGGCCGACCTGCGCAGCGGGCGCATCGTCGGCGTCGAGGCGCTCGCGCGCTGGGACCACCCGACGCTCGGGCTGGTCGCGCCGACCGAGTTCGTGCCGATCGCCGAGCAGACGGGCCTGATCGGCCCGCTGACCTCGCACGTGCTCGACGCGGCGCTGTCGCAGCTGCGCGCCTGGCGCGACGAGGGACTCGACCTCACCGTCGCCGTCAACCTGTCCGCGCGCTCGTTCCTCGACGCCCAGCTCGCCTCCGAGATCCCGCGCCTCCTGCGCCGCTGGGACGTCCCGGCGCACCGGCTGGAGCTCGAGATCACCGAGAGCATGCTCATGGCCGACCCGGGCCGGGCGAAGGTGACGCTCGAGCGCCTCGCGGCGATCGGCCTGTCGCTGTCCGTCGACGACTTCGGCACGGGCTACTCGTCGCTCGCGAACCTTAAGCGCCTGCCGGTCGACGGCCTGAAGATCGACAAGTCGTTCGTGATCGACATGGCGCACGACGCCTCGGACGCCGAGATCGTGCGTTCCACGATCGAGCTGGCGCACAACCTCGGCCTGCGGGTCGTCGCCGAGGGCGTCGAGAGCAGCGACGCCTGGTCGCGCTTGCGCGAGATGGGCTGCGACCTGGCCCAGGGCTTCCACGTCGCGCGGCCGCTGCCCGGCGACGCGTGCGGCCGGCTGCTCACGGAGCGCGAGGCGCCGCTCGAGCGCGAGCCCGCGCTGCGCGTGATCTACGGTTACGCCTGAGACCAGGCGAGCAGCGTCGGCAGGGGGTCGATCGGCTCAGAGCCGGGCGCCCACCAGCCGCCGGGCCAGATCTCGAAGTGCAGGTGCGGCCCGCTCGACGCGCCGGTGCTGCCCACGCTGCCGATGCGCTGGCCGGCCGCGACGGGCTGGCCCTTCTCCACGAGCACCGAGCCGTCCTGCATGTGCATGAGGACGTAGTCGCGCCCGTCGTTCCCCCGGATCACGACGTAGTGGCCGGCGCCGCCGGCCTGGTAGGCGCGCCAGTAGACCGTCCCGGCGACCGGCGAGATCAGCGGCGTGCCCTCGGCGGCGATCACGTCCTGGCCCTGGTGCGAGTGGGCGGAGCGGTCCGCGCCGAAGCGCGCGTCCTCGCCGCCGAACGACCATGCGCCCTGAACGGGGAAGAGGCCGCCGGTCACCGGCGCGGGGGTCGGCGGCGTCACCTCGAGCGTCGCCTTCGCCGACCGCAGGCCACGGGCGCGGACGCGGATGGCGTACCGCCCGGGGGCGAGGTCAGGCGCCCATCGTGCCGCGCCCTCGCGCCCCGTACGCCGGCGGCCGAGGCTCAAGCGGGCGGCAATCCTGCCTTGCCGTGATGCCGTGATCCGCACGCGCACGCGCGGTACGGGGGCGTTGACGCGGTACATCACGCTGAGCTCCGCCCCCGGGGGCGCGCTCGTCGGGACGAGGCCGACGAGACGGATCGTGGGGGTGGCCGTGGACGCGCCGCCGGTCCCGGTTCCGTCGAGCCCCGGCCCGGCGCCGCCGGTCTGGGCCGCCGCGCTGGCGGGCAGCGCGAGGATCGCCAGGCCGACCGCGACGGAACGCATGCGTCATGGGTCGGCACGGCGGACGGCGTCATGGAGCCGTGCAGGCGGCGGTTCAGCGGGCGAGCATGCGGCCCATCAGCGCCGCGGCGCCGTGCTTGGAGAGCGGCTCGTTGAGGTTGCCGCACTTCGGCGATTGCACGCACGACGGGCAGCCCTTCTCGCACGGGCACTCGCTCACGAGCCGGTGGGCGTCGTCGACCAGCGCGTCGAAGGCGAGGAAGCCCCGGCGCGTGATCCCGATGCCACCGGGATGGCCGTCGTAGATGAAGATCGTCGGCCCGCCGGTCTGCGGGTGCAGGTTCGTGGAGAGCCCGCCGATGTCCCAGCGGTCGCACATGGCCAGCAGCGGCAGCACGGCGATCTGCGAGTGCTCGGCCGCGTGCAGCGCGCCCAGCAGCTGGTCGAGCGGCAGCGCGGGCGACACGATCGCGCCCGGCAGCTCGTACCACAGCGCCTGCGTGGCGAACGAGGTCGGCGGCAGGTCGAGCGCCACGAGGTCGACCGCCTCGTGGTCCGACAGGCGCTTGCGCTGGTAGGCGAGCACCTGCTCGGTGACGACCACGACGCCGAACGACAGCCTCACCCCGAGGACCTCGCGGCGGTCGAGCAGCCGCTCGATCTGCGTGTCGGTCTCGCGCTTGGGCTGCGTGTACCAGTCGCCGTCGAACGGGCGCACGAGCGCGCGGCGCGCCTCCAGGTCCAGCTCGGCGACCTCGAACGAGCGGCCGCCGTGGAGGTAGATGGCGCCGTCGTGGACGGTCGAGTGGGCCCGCGCGAGGTCGATCGTCCCGAGCAGCTCGCCCGAGGCCGCGTCGACGATGACGACCGCGTCGCGGCCGGCCGAGCGCAGCGACACCGCCGCCGCGGGGAACTCGTCCGTGCGCGCCGGGACGTAGGTGCCGTTCGGCCGCCGCCGCAGGTCGCCGTTGCGCGCCAGCTCGGCGGCGACCGCCTCCCAGCCGTCGCCGAGCGTCGCCGCGTCCGCCGCCTCGAGCGGGCCCTCGTGCGCCGCGCACAGCAGGTGCGCGGCGTGGATCTGCTCGTTCTCGTGGTCGAGGATCGCCGCCTCGACCGGCCGGTCGAGGAACTCGTCCGGGTGACGGCAGAAGAACTGGTCGAGCGCGTCCTCGCCCGCGACGTAGACGGCGAGCCCGCGGCCGCGGCGCCCCGCGCGGCCCCACATCTGCCGCAGCGAAGCCACGGTGCCGGGGAACGTGACGCAGATCGCGGCGTCGAGCGAGCCGATGTCGATGCCGAGCTCCAGCGCGTCGGTCGACACGACGCCGAGCAGCTCCCCCTCCACGAGCCGGCGCTCGAGCTGGCGCCGCTGCTGGGGCGTGTAGCCGGCGCGGTAGGGCGCGATCCGCGCGGCGAGGTCGCCGTGGCCGGCGTCCTGGAGCGCGAGCGTCGCGAACCGCGCCATCAGCTCCACGGCCTTGCGCGACTTCATGAAGACGATCGTGCGCGCGCCCTCGGTCACGAGCGTGGCCAGCAGGTCCGCCGCCTCGGCCAGCGCTGAGCGCCGCGTGGCCAGTCGCTCGTCGAGGATCGGCGGATTCCACATCGCGATCGTCTTGCGCGAGCCGGGCGAGCCGTCGCGGTCGACGACCGCGAAGTCCTCGAGCCCGGTCAGCCGCTCGGCCAGCTCGGCGGGGTTGGCGATCGTCGCGGAGGCGAGCAGCAGCCGCGGCGCCGTCCCGTAGGCGTCGGCCACGCGCCGCAGCCGCCTCAGCACGTTCGCCACATGGGAGCCGAAGACGCCGCGGTAGACGTGCGCCTCGTCGACGACGACGACGGCGAGGTTGGCGAAGAAGTCGGCCCACGCGCGGTGGTTCGGCAGGATCCCGACGTGCAGCATGTCGGCGTTGGTGAGCACGACGTTGGCGCGGCGGCGGATCGCGGCGCGCTGCTCGCGCGGCGTGTCGCCGTCGTAGATCGCCGGCCGCGCGCCCTTGACCCCGAGCGCGTTCAGCGCCCGGGCCTGGTCCTGGGCGAGCGCCTTGGTGGGGTAGAGGTAGAGCGCGCGCGCCCGGCGGTCGGCGCACAGCACGTCGAGCGTGGGCAGCTGGAAGCACAGCGACTTGCCCGACGCGGTGCCGGTGGTGACGATCGTCGGGCCCGCCCAAGCCGCGTGCAGCGCCTCGGCCTGGTGCGACCACAGGCGCTCGATGCCGTGGCCGCGGAGCGCGTCCGCGACCTCGGCGTGGAGCTCCTCCGGGAGGGCGACCGCCCGCGGCGGCCGGCGGTTGACGGCCGCCTGCATGACCAGCCGCTCGTCCTCGCGCCCGGCGGCGAGCAGGCCGTCCCAGGGCTCGATGTCGCGGACGACGGCCACCGACGGTGATACTAGGCGCCTGCTCCGCTGCGCCTACGTGGACCTCGATGGCACGCTGCTCGGCCGCGGCGCGTCGCTCGTGCACGACGCCGACGGGGCGTTCACGCTGCTCGGCGTGCGCGCCGCCGAGGCGCTGCACCGCGCCGGCGCGCAGCTCGTGCTCTTCAGCGGACGGCGCAAGGCGCAGGTCGCCGAGCCGGCGCGCCTGCTCGGCCAGGCCGACTTCATCTACGAGGCGGGCGCCTGCGTCGTGCTCGACGGCGAGGAGCACTGGCTCACCGGCGACCTCGTGCCCCGGGACGGCCTCACCATCCACGACCAGATCGCCGCCTCGGGCGCCCCGGCGCTGCTGCTCGAGCGCTATGCCGGCCGGCTCGAGCTCCACACGCCCTGGCACGTCGGGCGCGAGGTCTCCCACCTGTTCCGCGGGGCCGTCGACGCGTTCGAGGCCGACGCGCTCCTTGCGGACGCCGGGCACGCCGGCCTGCGGCTCGTCGACAACGGCGCCATCTCGCGCCCGATGCCCGGCCTCGAGCGCCCGCACGTCTACCACCTCGTCCCGCGCGCGGCCTCCAAGGCCCGCGCCGTCGCCTTCCACACGCGCGCCCGCGGCTACGCGCGCCCGGAGACGATCGCCGTCGGCGACTCGCGCGAGGACCTCGGCGCCGCCGAGGCGGTCGGCACGTTCTGGCTCGTCGCCAACGCCCACGTCGACGGCGTGCCGCTGCCGGCCAACGCGCGCGTGGCCTCCGAGCGCAACGGCCCAGGCGTCTACGAGGCCGTGCTGACCGAGCTCACAGCAGGCGGCCGAACCACCTGAGCGACAGCGCGCCGGCGAAGAGCAGCAGGACCAGCGCGCCGCCCGCGAACCCCGCGGTCACCTCGCGCAGCTCCGGCTCGGACGACAGGCCCGTGCCCAGGTTCGCGTAGATCGACTCCAGGCGCGCCGCGTCGGGGGCGGCGAAGTAGCGCCCGCCGCTGAGCCGGGCGACCTCCTGCAGCGTGGCCCGGTCGGGCGGGACCTGGATGCGCTGCACGAACCCGAGCGGGTCGCGGACCTCGACCTCGCCGTCGGGCGTGCCCAGCGCGATCGCGTAGATCGGCACGTGGTAGCGCTGCGCCTGGCGGGCGACCTCCAGCGGCGAGACGCCGCCGACCGTGTCCTTGCCGTCGGACAGCAGCACGAGGATCGCCGGCAGCCGGCGCTGGCCCGTGCCCGCCGGGTCGGGGACCGGCGTGCGCGCGAGGTCGAGGCCGCGCTGAAGGCCCAGGCCCATCGCGGTGCCGCCCTCCGCGCGCAGGCGCGCCAGCGCGCCGTCCACCGCCGCGCGGTCGGTCGTCGGCGGCGCCTGCACCTCGGGGTAGTCGGCGAACGTGACGAGGCCCAGCCGGAAGGTCTCGGGCAGCTCGCCGGAGAGCTTCTGCGCGGCGCGGACGGCCGCGCTCAGGCGATCGGGGTCGACGTCGGTCGCGTTCATCGAGCCCGAGATGTCGGTGACCATCATCACCGTGGCCGCGCGCTTCGGCGACGCCACGCTGCGCTGCGGGCGCGCCAGCGCGACGACGAGCGCGGCCAGCGCCAGCAGCACGAGGGCCGGAGGCAGTTGCCGCCGCCAGCCCGGGCGCGCGGTGACCACGTTCGGCAGCAGCGCCGGGTTCGAGAACGCGCGCGCCTCGCGCCGGCGGCGTTGCTGCAGCGCCAGGTAGGCCAACAGCGCGAGCGGGACCAGGACGAGCCCGGCGAGCATGATCGGCTCCTCGAAGGTCACCGGCCCACCCCTGCCCGCGGCCGGCCGGCGACGCGCCCGGCCGCCGCGGCGCGCGCCGCGGCGTCGGCCCGCCGCAGGTGCCCGGCGAGCTCGCGCAGCCAGTCGCCACCCGTGGAGAGGACGGCGTGGTCGGCGCCGGCGCCCCGGAGCGCGGCCGCGACCTCCTCGCGCTCCTCGGCCGCGGCCTGCGCGAAGCGCCGGCGCACGCGGCGGCTGCTCGTGTTGACGTGGGCCTGCCGGCCGGTCTCGGGGTCGACGACCCAGAGGTCGCCGAGCGGCGGCAGCTCGAGCTCGCGCGGGTCGCGGACCTCGACGGCCAGCACGCCGTGGCGCGCGCGCAGCGCGCCCAGCGGCTCCTCCCAGTCGCGCTCGCCGCGGAAATCGGAGACGACGACGATCAGCCCGCGCGCGCGGGCCAGGGCGGCCACGCGGCGCAGCGCGCCGCCGATCGACGTCGCGCCGGCGCCCTCGGCCTCGGGCTCGTTGCGCAGCTCGGCGAGCACCTGGAGGAGCCCCAGCCGGCCCTGACGCGGACGCAGGACCCGCGGCTCACCGCCGCCGAAGGTGACGACGCCGAGGCGGTTCCCGCGCCGCGTGGCGACGTGCCCGACGGCGAGGGCCACGCCCTCGGCGACGTCGGCCTTGCGGCGGTCGGCGGTGCCGAACGTCATGCTCGCCGACGCGTCGAGCAGCAGCCAGCCCGTGAGCGCGCGCTCGCCGACGTGGACGCGCACGTGCGGCTCGCGCAGGCGTGCGGTGACGTTCCAGTCGATGTGGCGGACGTCATCGCCCGGGAAGTAGGGGCGGATCGTCGCCAGCTCGGTGCCGGCGCCGACCTGTGGGGTCGTGTGCTCGCCGGGCACCAGGCTCTCGACGCGCTTGAGCATCGCGAGGTCGAGCGAGCGCAGGACCGCGGGCGGGACGGGGCCCGGCCCCGGCCGCGCCGGCGTGCGGTCGGGCGCGGTCACGGCAGCCGTCCTCCGCGGGCGAGGGCGATCACGCCGCCGGCGAGCAGGAGCGCCAGGCCGCCGCCCGCGAACGCCGCCGTGACCTCCTGCTTCTCGTCGGCCCGTGAGAGCCGCGCACCCAGGCCGGCGTAGATGCGTGCGAGCTGCGCGGCGTCGGCGGCGGCGAAGGCGCGCCCGCGCGTCTCGCGCGCGATCTCCTGCAGCGTCGCCGGGTCGGGCGGGACGGGCACGCCCCGCACGCTGCCGTCCGGCTGTGGGCGCTCGAGCATGCCGCCCTGCGTGCCGAGCGCGACGGTGAAGATGCGGACGCCGAGCTTGCGGGCCTGCTCGGCCACGGTGATCGGGTCCTGGCCGCGGGTGCTCGCGCCGTCGGAGAGCAGCACGAGCGCGGCGGGGAGCCGCCGCTGGTTGCCGAGCACATCGGTCACCGGGGCGCGTGCGGCCGCCAGGCCGAGGGCCAGGCCGTCGCCCATCGCCGTCGCGCCCGCGACGCGCAGCGAGTCGAGCGCGCGAATGACGCGCTGCTTGTCCGTCGTCGGCTCGACGAGCTGGTCGGCGCTCGAGCCGAAGCCGACGAGGCCGAGCCTGAAGTCGCGCGGCAGCGCGTCGGCCAGCGTGCGCGCCGCCGCCTGCGCGGCGGTCAGGCGGTTGGGCGGCACGTCCTTGGCCAGCATCGAGCCCGACGTGTCGCTGACGAGCACGACCGTGGCCTCGCGGCGCTCGGCCGCCACCGTCCGCTCAGGCTGCGCCAGCGCGACGACCAGCGTCGCCAGCGCCAGCAGGGCGAGGAGGGCGGGGATGTGCCGCAGCCACGACGCCCGCCCAGCCGTGGCGGCGAGCAGGGCCACGTTGGTGTAGCGGACCGCGTAGCGGCGCCGGCGGCGCTGCGCGGCGACGTAGGCCACGAGCGCGAGGGGCACCAGCACCAGGCCGGCGAGCAGCAGCGGCTCGCGGAACGTCACGGCGCTATGCGGGGCGGGCGCTCGCCAGCTCGATGCGCGGCATCGGGACGCGCTCGAGCACGCGGTCGAGCACGCGGTCGCCGTCGACGCCGGCGGCGAGGGCCTCGTAGGTCAGCACGATGCGGTGGCGCAGCACGTCGCGCGCGAGGTCGCGGACGTCGATCGGCAGCACGTAGTCGCGCCCGCGCAGCAGGGCGAGCGCGCGACCGGCGTGGATCAGGTTGATCGACCCGCGCGGGCTCGCGCCGAACTCCACCCAGCCGGTGTCGCCCGCCTCGCGCGTCGCCGTGGTCAGCGCGACCGCGTACTCGACGACGCGGCGGTCGACGTACGTCGCCGCGGCGGCGCGCTGGTGGTCGGCGAGCATGCCCGGCGAGAGCACCTGGCGCGCGCGGCCGCCGCCGTCGAGCGAGCGCTCGACGACCGCCACCTCGTCGCGACGCTCGGGGTAGTCCACGAGCAGCTTGAACATGAAGCGGTCGACCTGCGCCTCGGGCAGCGGGTACGTGCCCTCGGACTCGATCGGGTTCTGCGTGGCGAGCACGAGGAACGGCGCCGGCACCGCGTGCGTCTCGTGGCCGATCGTGACCTGGCGCTCCTGCATGACCTCGAGCAGCGCCGATTGGACCTTCGCCGGCGCGCGGTTGATCTCGTCGGCGAGCAGGAAGTTGCAGAACACCGGCCCGAGCTCGACGTCGAAGCCGCCGGAGTCCGGCCGGTAGATCCGCGTGCCCACCAGGTCGGCCGGCACGAGGTCGGGCGTGAACTGCAGGCGCTTGAACGACCCGCCCAGCACGTCGGCCACGGTCTTGATGGTCAGCGTCTTGGCCAGGCCGGGGACCCCCTCGAGGAGCACGTGCCCGCCGGCCAGCAGGGCGACGAGCACGCGCTCGAGCATCGCCTCCTGGCCGACGATGACGCGCTTGATCTCGAAGAGCGCCGCCTCCAGGGCGTCGTGGGCCGCGCGCGCGGGGCGGTCGTCCTGCTCGTCCAGCGCCCGCAGGCGGCGCTCTTCGGAAGTCACGCGATGGTCTCCGGTTCCTCGTCTACGGGGTCGCCGGACGCTCCGGCTGGTCCCCAAGTGTCACCGTGAGGGTACGCCGTTCGCCGCCGCGCTCGACCACCAGGTCGATCTTGTCGCCCGCTCGGTGCCCGTTCACGACGCCCGAGAGGTCGTCCGGCTCGCGCACCGGCTGGTCGCCGGCCTCGACGACGCGGTCGCCCGCGCGCACGCCGGCGCGCTCGGCCGGGCCGCCGGAGACGACGTCCTGCACGGTCGCGCCGCCGTCGGGCGCGAGCGAGCTCGAGATGCCGAGGTAGGCGCGCTTGATGTCCTCGCCCTTGATGAGCGACGGGACGACCTGCTTGATCTCGTCGACCGGCACGGCGAAGCCGACGCCGGAGTTGCCGCCGCTCTCACTGGCGATCTGCGAGTTCACGCCGATCACGCGGCCCTCGCCGTCGAGCAGCGGGCCGCCGGAGTTGCCCGGGTTGATCGCGGCGTCGGTCTGCACGGCGTTGGAGATCGAGAAGCCGTTGGGCGCCTGGATCGTGCGCCCGAGCGCCGAGACGATGCCGCTCGTGACCGTGCCCTCGAGCCCGAACGGGCTGCCGATGGCGATCGCGGGGTCGCCGGGGCTGAGGTCGCTCGAGGAGCCCAGCTCGAGCGGCTGCACGCCGCCCTGGACCTTCGACGGGTCGACCTCGAGCACGGCGAGGTCGGACGACGGGTCCTTGCCGAGCAGCTTGGCGTCGACGGGCTGGCCGTCCTCGCCGAAGCGCACGCGGAACTGGTCCGCGCCCTCGACGACGTGGTCGTTGGTGACGATGTGGCCCTGGTCGTCGACGACGAAGCCCGAGCCCGACGCGGCGCGGCCGCCGCCCGGGAAGGGCAGCTGCCCGCGGCCGGAGTTGGCCTGGACGAAGACGACGCTGGGCTCGACCTGGCGGTAGATGTCCGCCACGGAGGTGGGTTGCCCGGGAGCCTGCTGTGTCTGCTGGGCCCGGGCCTGCGGCGTGGCGTCGTCGCGCTGGAAAACGCCCGCAAGCGCGAGCGCCCCGAAGATGACGACGACGCTGGCCGCGATTGAGGCGATGCGAGTCATGCGTCCATGAGAGCGCCGTCAGGGAAAGGTGGGCTCAAGGCCGGCTAACGGGCGCGTGAAAACGTCGCCCGGACGCGCGTCCAGGTGCGCCTCCACGCGCCGCGGCCGCTGAACCGGGCCGGGGGCGGGACCGTCGCGCGCACCTGGGCGACCCAGTCCTCCAGCGGCAGCTCGCCGCCGATGAGCCGCGTCAGCGCGCGGGTGACCGGGGCCTCGATCGCCGCGCGGTCGAGCGCGGCGGCGAGCAGCGGGACCATGTCGAGCGCCTCGACCGCCTGGCCGATGCGCTCGGGGATCTCGGCGGCGGGCACGCCCTCGGCGAGCAGCTCGCCGGCGCGCCGGTTGCGGCTCTGCGGGGCGAGCGCGGTGGCCACCAGGTCGCCGGTCCCGGCGAGCCCGATCAGCGACTCGGGCCGGGCGCCCTGGCGCTCGGCGTAGCGCCAGATCTCGCCGAAGATGTGCCCCGCGGCGGCGCCGGCGGCGTTGAGCCCCTGGGCGACCGTGGCGCCCGCGGCCAGCGCGGCGGCGTTCTTGGCCACGCCCGCGAGCTCGACGCCGACCGGGTCGTTGGACTGCTCGCAGACGACGCCCGCGCGCATGAAGACCTGGGCGATCGTCGCCGCGAGGCGCTCGCTGACCGAGGCGGCGACGAGCCCGGCGCCGTCGGTCACCATCTCGCGCGCGTGCGCGGGGCCGCCGACGCAGGCGACGCGACCCGGCCCGAGCGCCTGCGAGAGCCGCACGCTCGGCGCCGTGCCGTCCGGCGGCACGAGCCCCTTGGCCAGCGAGATGACCGGCGTCCGCGGCGGCAGCCCGGCCTCGTAGAGGCCGGCGATGACCTGGTCCAGCCCGCTCGACGGTACGCCGAGGAACAGGTAGTCCGCACGGCCGAAGCCGGCCGTCATCGGCTCGACGCGCAGGTCGCGCGGCAGCTCGACCTCGGCCAGGTAGGCGCGGTTCTCGCGGTCGGCCTCCAGGCGCTCGGCCTGCTCGGGCGTCCGCGTCTGGAGCGTCGTGCGGAAGCCGCCGCGGGCGAGGAGCACGGCGGTCGCCGTGCCGAACGAGCCCGCGCCGAGCACCACCGCGCGGCGCGACCCGGGGCTGGGGAGCGTGAGGTGCCTGCGCGGCGGCATCTAGGCGCGCAACTCTGCCAGTTCGCGCCCGAGCGCCTCGCCCGCGGCCACGATCGCCTCCGGCGTGCCGGCCTCGAAGACGCGCTGGAGGTCGATCATGCGCTTGCCGAACGCGTCCAGCGCGTCCTGGCCGACGATGGCGTGCAGCGGCACGCCCGCCTGCCGTGTCCGCGTGCCGATCTCGCCGACGAGCTTGCCCTGCAGCGTCTGGGCGTCGAGCCGGCCTTCGCCCGTGACGACCGCGCGGGCCGCGCGCATGCGCTCGTCGAAGCCGAGCGCGTCGAGCACCCACGGCGCGCCCGGCTCGAGCACCGCGCCGTTCATGGCCCAAAGGCCGCCGGAGAGCCCGCCCGCGGCGCCGGTCATCGGCACGCCGCGCGGGTCGCGCGGGAACGCCCGCGCCAGCGCATCCAGGCGCTCTTGGAGCCGCTCGACCATGGCGGCGTCCGCGCCCTTCTGCGGGCCGAAGACGCGCGCCGCGTCCTCGAACGGCGTCCGCACGTCGCACAGCACGACCACGCGCGCGCCGCCCAGCCCGCCGGCCTCCTCGATCGCGCGCAGCGCGCCGTCGCCGCCGTCCGTGGTGGCCGAGCCGCCGACGGCGACGATGATCACCGCCGCGCCGGCCGCGGCGGCAGCGGCGATCAGCTCGCCGGTGCCGTAAGTAGACGCCGCCCACGCGTCGCGCTCGTCCTCGCCGACGAGCGCCAGCCCGCTCGCGGCCGCGGTCTCGACGATCGCCGTGCCGCCGTCCTCGACCAGCGCGAACGCGGCGCGCAGCTCGCGCCCGAGCGGGTCGTGCGCGTCCGCGGCGGCGAGCTCGCCGCCGAGCGCGGGGAGGAGCGCGTCGAGCGTGCCTTCGCCGCCGTCGGCGACCGGGCACAGGTCCGGCGGCATCAGCCCGGCGCGCTCGAGCCCGCGGCCGATCGCGCCCGCGACCTGCGAGGCGCGCAGCGTGCCCTTGAACGAGTCGGGAGCGACGAGGACGGGGCGCTCGGGCGGCACCATTGCGCCATCGTGGCAGCGCCTGTCATGCTCGTGTGCCATGACCGCGATCACGCATGACGACGAGTCGATCGTGGCGCTGCAGGCGGCGGTGGGCGTCCTGGCGGCGAAGTGGAGCGTGGTGGTGCTGGCCCGCGTGGCGAGCGGCACGCAACGGTTCAACGAGCTCGCACGCCAGATCGACGGCGTATCGCGCCGGATGCTCTCGGCGACGCTGCGCCAGCTCGAGCGCGACGGCCTGCTCGAGCGCCACGTGTACGCGCGCGTGCCCGCGCGCGTCGAGTACGCGCTCTCACCGGCCGGCCAGCAGCTGCTGACCGCGCTCGAGCCGCTCGCCGGCTGGGGCCTCGAGCACTGGCACGACGTCGCCGTCGCCCGCGAGCACTTCGACCGCCTCCAGGCGTCGCGCCGCGCGGCGCAGGAGCTGCAGGCGCACAGCCAGACGACGCCGCGGATCCTGTAGGGCGCCGCACGGCCGAAGGCCGTTTTCAGGGCTAGCTCGCCAGCTGGTCCGTCCGGCACTCGGCCGGCGGCTTGTCCTCGCGCCAGCGGGCGATCTTCGCGCCGTGGCGGATGCGGTCGTTGCTCACGTGGTCGAACGTGACCTCGACGACGAGCTCCGGGCGCAGCTCGATCCACTCCAGCTCGCGCTCGTTCGCCCACCGGCTCGGGTCGCCGTGGCCGCGCTTGCCGGTCTCGTACGGCGCCAGCTTCGCCGGCAGGTCGCGCTTCTCGCGCGCCGAGAAGCCGGACGTGTGGCCGACCGGCCGCAGGTGGCCCTCGTCGTCGTAGAGCCCGAGGATGAACGAGCCGACCGTCCCCTCCTCCTTGCCGGGGCGCCAGCCCATGACCACGGCGTCGATCGTGCGGACGCGCTTGACCTTGACCATGCCGACCCGCTCGCCCGGCCGGTACGGGCAGTCGCGCTCCTTGGCGACGACTCCCTCGGCGCCCTGGAGCCACTGCTCGGCGCCGGCGGGGTCGCTGACGCACGGCGTGAGCTGGACAGGCTCGGCGACGAGCGCCTCGAGCCGCGCGCGGCGGTCGCGCTGCGGAAGCTCGAGCAGCACCTCGTCGTCGTGGGCCAGCAGGTCGAACGCCACGAACTTCGTCGGGGTCTGCTCGGCGAGCATGCGGATGCGCGACTCGGCCGGATGCACGCGCTGGCCGAGGGCGTCGAAGTCCGGCACGCCGTCGGCGTCGAAGAGCACGATCTCCCCGTCGAGCACGTAGCGGCCGGACGGGAAGCTCAGCTCGGGGAAGTAGCGCAGCAGCGGGCGGCCGTTGCGCGACTGGAGGTAGAGGTCGCCGTCGTCGACGAAGGCGACGGCGCGGAAGCCGTCCCACTTGGGTTCATAGCTCCAGTCGCCGCCCGTCGGCAGCGCCTTCGCGGAGCGGGCGAGCTGCGGGGGGACGGGCGGCTGGAGGGGAAGGGCGATGGGTGGATGCTACGAAAGCGGCCGTCGCTCATCGAACCCGGGCCGGTCCTCGGCACCGAACTTCGAGAGGACGATCGCCGCCAGCGGCAGCAGGAGAGCGAAAGTGAGCATGCATCCAGTGTCGGACGCTCAGCCGCATTGCTCCAGGCTTGATTGCCTAGAGCAGCGATAGGCTGAGCCTATAACGCTCCAGCAGCTCACCTACTTCCTCGCCGCCGCCGAGCACGGCTCGTTCTCCGCCGCCGCCGAGTCGCTGTACATGGCGCAGCCGTCGCTGTCCGACCAGATCCGCCGGCTCGAGGCCGAGCTCGGCGTGGCGCTGTTCGCGCGCATGGGGCGCGGGCTGCGCCTGACCGAGGCCGGGCGCCTGCTCCAGCCGCACGCCCAGCGCGTCCTCGCCGAGGCGCAGGAGGCGGCGGAGTCGGTGCGCGAGGTCCGCGACATCACCGGCGGGACCGTGGCCTTCGGGACGTTCGGGAGCGCGCACCACTACCTGCTCGCAGGGCTGATTCAGGACTTCCGGACGCGGCACCCCAACGTGCGCGTGCGCGCTGTCGGCCAGAACTCGGCCGAGGTCGCCGACGCCGTGCGCGAGGGGCGCCTGGAGGCCGCGCTCGTCGCGCTGCCGGTCGACGACCGCGGGCTCGACGTCAGGCCGGCCATGCGCGAGGAGCTCCAGTACGTGAGCGCCGACCCGGCGCGCACGCGCGAGCCGATGACGATCGAGCGCCTCGCCGCCGCGCCGCTGATCCTCTACGACGCGCGCTGGGGCGCCGACGACCCGACGCGCCGTCTCCTGCGCGAGCGCGCCCAGGAGGCGGGCGTGCGGCTGGAACCCGACATCGAGGTCGAGTACGTCACCGCCGCGCTCGACCTCACCGCGCGCGGGCTCGGCGACACGGTGTGCCCGCGGTCGATCGTGATCGGCCGCGGCTTCGGCCGCAAGCTGTCCGGCACGCCGTTCGACCCGCCGCTGCTGGAGACGTTCGCCTTCGTCACCCGGCGCGACGCGCCGCTGTCGCCGGCCACCCGGGAGTTCATGCGCCTCGCCGAGCAGCGCGTGGCCGCGCTGGAGAAGCGGCTGGACGCCGGCGCGCGGCCCGGGTAGTGTCGCGCGGTGCGGCGACGCCGTCGCGGGCGCCGGCGACGCGGTGGTTGCGGAGCGCGCCGCGAGCGTGCGGCTGTCGGCGCCGGGCCGCATCGCGGCCGGGCGCTATGACCTCGTCGTCACGATGATCGGCACCGACCGCGCGCGGGCGGTCTCGAGCCGCCCGCTGACGGTCCGCTGACCAACCCCGGCGCTCGCACGCTGGCCACGTTCGCCGACCTCGTCGGGCAGCAGTTCACGCTGCGCGCCGGGGACGGGGTCGTGCTGGCGGCGCAGCTCGAGGACGCGCGCGGCCGGCGCGGCGCCACGGGACGGGCGCGAGCCCGTTCGCGATTGTGCTGCGCGGGCCGGCCGAGCCGATCCTCGCCCAGGGCATCCTCGGGCTCGAGCATCCGCGGCTCGGCGCGGTGGACGTCTTCTTCGTGCCGGTCGGCCGCGACGAGCGCGGCACGGCATATCAGGCGATCTTATCCTGACGCCACTCGAGCCGGAGGCCCGTGCCGGCATTGAGGCACGTCGGCGCCGGCCGATCCGGTGAGCGTGTCGTCGCCGGTGGTGCCGCTGATCGTGCAGGGCGGCTCGGCGGCGGACGCGATCACGGCCGTCAGCAACGCCGCGACGACCGCCGTCGCCACGGCGAAGATGGGCCGGTTCACGTGACGACACTACGCGGAACGCAGGCCGAAAGGCAAGCGCGGCGGGGATAGCATGGTTCCCATGACGCACGATCGGGCCACCGTCGCCGAGGAGGAGTACCTGCAGACCATCTTCTGGCTGCAGGAGGCGGGGCTGCCGATGACGGGCGCGAACGTGGCGCGGGCGATGCAGCTCTCGGCGCCCACCGTGCACGAGATGATCGGCCGCCTGGAGCGCGACGGCTACGTCACGCGCGGCGCCGACAAGGCGCTCTCCTTCACGCCGGACGGCCTCCAGCACGCCGAGGGCGTGGTCCGCCGGCACCGACTGATCGAGCGCTTCCTCACCGACGTGCTCGGCATCCCCTGGCACGAGGTCCACGAGGAGGCCGAGCGCATGGAGCACGCGATGTCGCCGCGGCTCGAGGAGCGCATGCTCGCCGCGATCGGCGACGCGAAGACCTGCCCGCACGGCCACCCGATCACGCCGGGCGACCGCATCGAGGGCGTGCCGCTCGCCGACGTCGAGCGCGGCGCGTCGGTGACCATCCTGCGCTTCGAGAACGAGGCCGAGGACCTCCTCCAGCTGTTCAAGGAGGAGGGCCTCGAGCCCGGGGAGAGCGGCACGCTCGCCGGCGCGGACGACGCTCAGGTCAGCGTGGAGCTCGGCGGGCGCACGGCGACGCTCACGCGCTCGGTGGCGGAGACCGTGTCCGTGCTCGCCGACCCGTCGCCGCCGCCGCGCACGGCGCTGCCCGAGCAGCTCGTGCTCGGCAAAGAACGGTACGGCCGCTAGGTGACTCGGCCGGGCGCGGCGTCGACCTGCCGCTGCTCGCCCCGCTCGACGAGGCCGCGCAGGCGGTCGAGCGCGTCGTGGACCTCGGTGAACGTCGTGTAGAGCGGCGCGACGCCGAGGCGGATCGCGTCGGGCCCGCGGAAGTCGGGCAGCACGCCGGCGCGCTCGATCAGCGCGCGGCAGATCGGCCAGGCCTCGGGGTGGCGCACGGCGACGTGGGAGCCGCGCAGCGCGGGGTCGCGCGGGCTGCCGAGCTCGAAGCCGAGCGGCGCGAGCCAGGCGTCGTGCAGCGCGACGATCAGCTCCGTGAGGGCGATCGACTTCTCCCGGATGGCCGCCACGCCGGCGTCGGCCGTCAGTCGGACGCCCTCCTCGACGGCTGCGAGGTCGAGGATCGGCGGCGTGCCGGCGAGGAAGCGCGCGATGCCGGGCGCGGGCGTGTAGTCGCGCTCCATGGCGAACTGCTCGTGCTGGCCGAACCAGCCCCAGATCGGCGAGCGCAGGCGCTCCTGGAGCTCCGAGGCGACGTAGAGGTAGGCGGGCGCGCCCGGGCCGGCGTTGAGGTACTTGTAGGTGCAGCCGACGGCCAGCTCCGCGCCGGCGGCCCGCAGCTGCACCGGCACCGCGCCGGCGGAGTGCGAGAGGTCCCAGATCACCGTCGCGCCGGCGCCGCGCGCCGCGGCGTTCAGCGCCTCCATGTCGGCCAGCGCCCCCGACCGGTACGCCACGTGCGAGACCACGATCACGTCGCCCGGCCGGGCTCCGGCCACGGGGTCGCCGCCGGTGAGCGCGAGCTCGGCGCCCCGGGCGGCGGCCAGCCCCTCGAGCACGTAGCGGTCGGTGGGGAAGTTGTCGCGATCGGTGACCAGCCGCCCGCCGCCGCGCGCGTCGAGCGCCGCGGCCGCGAGCTTGTAGAGGTTGACCGTCGTCGAGTCGCTGACGACGACCTCGCCCGGGCGGGCGCCGAGCACGTGCTCGGCGAGCAGGTCGCCGGTGCGCGCCGGGGCGTCGATCCACTCCGGCCAGCCGCTCACGAGCTGGTCGCCCCACTGCTCGACGAGGTCGCGCAGGCGGTCGCGCGTGGCCACCGGCAGCCGGCCGAGCGAGTTGCCGTCGAGGTAGATGCGCTCGGGGTCGCTGATCACGAACCGCTCCCGGAAGCCGGCGAGCGGGTCGGCGGCGTCGAGCGCCGCGGCGTGCTCCCGGGTCAGCCGATCCATCGGACGACCGCGTCCCAAACCCGGCTCCTCGGATCGAGGTGGGCGTAGTGGTCCTCCTCGGGGATCACGAGCAGATCCACGTCGTCCCCGGCCGCCCGCGCGCGCCGCGCGAACCGCTCGCTCATCTCCACGGGCACGGTGTCGTCGCGCCCGCCGTGCGTGAGGAGCATGGGCACGCCGAGTGGGACGCGCTCCACCGGCGACGCGGCGTCGTAGCGGCTCGGATGCTCTTCCGGGGTGCCGCCGAGCAGCCGCCGCACGATCCCGCGCGAGAGCCGGCGCTCCCACGCCATCCGCAGGTCGAGGACGCCGGCCTGCGCCACCACGGCGGTCAGCCGCACGTGCGGCTCCGCGCGCGTCGCCGCCCACGCCGCGAGCTGGCCGCCCGCGGAGTGCCCGATCGCGACCAGGCGCGTGAGGTCCAGGCCGCGGTACTCGAGATCGAGCAGGTGGTCGATGGCGAGCGCGACGTCCTCGAACGTCTCCGGCCAGCCGCCGCCGGCGTTGTGGCCGAGCCGCCGGTACTCGAGGTTCCACACGGCCCAGCCCGCGCCGGTGAGCTCGCCGCACAGCGGGTGCATGAGCTTGCGGCCGTACTGCGCCTTCCAGAAGCCGCCGTGGAGCAGGACCGCCACCGGCCACGGGCCGGCGAGGACCTCCGCGTCCGGTCCGCGCACGTCGGGCGGCAGCAGCAGCTCTCCGTACTGCGACCGCGACTGACGCGCGTACGGATGGTGCTCCACCGCCTCAGGCGGCGACGCCCAGCGACCGCGCCGCGTCGGCCAGCCGCGACACGCCCTCGCGGATCTGCTCGACCGTCACTCCGGAGTAGGCGAGGCGCAGGGTGTTCTCGCCGCCTTCGAGCAGGAAGTCGGTGCCCTTGACGAAGATCACGCCGCGCTCGCGCGCCGCGGCTTCGAGCTCGGCCACGCTGACGTCCTCCGGCAGCTCGACCCACATGAAGTAGCCGCCCTGCGGCGGCGCGAAGCGCGCCTCCGGCAGCTCGCGGCCCACCGCGTCGACCAGCGCGTCGCGCCGGTCGCGCAGCGCGTCGCGCACGGTGGCGACGGCGCTCGCCATCCGCCCCGAGCGCACGAACTCGTTGACGATCGACTGGGCGACCATGTTCGGCGAGATGTAGGTGTTCGTCGCGATGCCCTGGATCTGCTTGATCACCGCCTGCGGGCCGACCAGGTAGCCGACGCGGATGCCGGGGCAGACGGTCTTCGAGAACGACGAGGCGTAGACGACCTTGCCGGCGTCGTCCTGGGAGAGCATCGTCGGCAGGCCCTCGCCCTCGAAGCGGATCTCGATGTAGGGGTCGTCCTCGAACAGCGTGAAGTCGAACTCCGAGGCGAGCGCGAGCAGGCGCTCGCGCTTGGGCGCGCTCAGCGTGTACCCCGCGGGGTTCTGGAAGTTGGGGATGATGTGGGCGAGCTTCGGGCGCAGCCCGTCGCGGTCGAGCAGCGTGGCCAGCGCCTCGACGTCGATGCCGTCGGTCTCGAGCTCGACCGTGCGCACGTCGGCGTCGCGGTTGCGCAGGTTCAGCAGCGTGCGGTCGTAGGTCGGCGACTCCACGACGACCGCGTCGCCCGGCCCGACGAGCAGCTGGAAGAGGAAGGCGTCGGCCTGCATGGAGCCGTTCGTGACGAGCACCTGGTCGACCTCCACGCCGTGCTGGTCGGCGATCCACTCGCGCAGCGGCATGTAGCCCACCGACGTCCCGTACGCCGTCGTGCCCGCCGGGTCGTTCGCGAACGCGCGCTGCGCGGCCTCGCTCAGGCCCTCCACGTCCACGATGTCGAGCGACGGCGCGCCCCGGGCGAAGGAGATCGTCTCGGCCATGGCCCCGAGGATACGGCTCACAGGCGGACGTGCCGCGTGACCCCCAGGCCGTCCAGGAACGCCCGGTCGTGGGAGGCGACGACGATCGCCCCGGGGTAGTCGCGCAGCGCGCGCTCGAGCACCTCCAGCGACGGCAGGTCGAGGTGGTTGGTGGGCTCGTCGAGCAGCAGCAGCTCCGCGCGCGCGGCGACCATGGCGGCGATCGAGGTGCGCGAGCGCTCGCCGGGGCTGAGCCGGCCGAGGGGCTTGAGCGCCGCGTCACCCTCGAGGCCGAAGTGCCCGAGCAGCCGCCGGGCTTCGGTCTCGGTCGCCGCCGAGCGCGAGCGCAGATAGGCGACCGCCGTGGCGTCGAGCGGCAGCGCCTCCGGCGTCTGCGGCAGGTAGGCCGCCGGGGCCGGGCGCTCGACCGCGCCGGCGTCGGGCTCGAGCCGCCCGGCGAGCAGCGACAGCAGCGTCGACTTGCCCGAGCCGTTGGGCCCGGTGACGGCGATGCGCTCGCCGCCGTGCACGGTGAGCTCCACGTCGCGCAGCGTCCGCACGCTCACGTCGCGCAGGGCGGCGAGCAGCCGGCGCGAGCCGTCGCCGGCGAGCGTGACCTTCAGCGCTCCCTGCTCGCGCGGCAGGCGCGCCCACTCCTCGCCGTCCATCTCGCGCTGCAGCCGGCGCTCCCGGCTGAGCGCCTTGCGCGCCACCTTCTTGGCGTAGCGCTTCTGCTTGTCGGCGCCCAGGCCGCTCGCGGTGCGCTCGCTGCGCCGGGCGAAGCCGCGGGTGGACGCGATGTCGGACTGCAGCCGGCGCCGTCGCTTCTCCTGCGCCTCGTGGAGCTCCTCCATGCGCTCGCGGCGGCGCGCCTTCGCCTCGCGGTAGGCGGTGTAGCCGCCCTCGTAGGCCTCCAGCGCGCCGCCCTCGAGCTCGACGATGCGCTGCACCGTGGCGTCGAGGAAGCGGCGGTCGTGCGAGACGACGAGCAGCGAGCCGGTGAAGGCGCCGAGGTACTCCTCCAGCCAGGCGAGGCCGTCGAGGTCGAGGTGGTTGGTCGGCTCGTCGAGCAGCAGCGCCTGCGGGCGGGCGAGGAGCACGCCGGCGAGCAGCGCCCGCGCCGCCTCGCCGCCGGACAGCGCGCCCAGCGGCGCGTCGAGCGGCAGGTGGCCGATGCCGAGCGCCGCGCGCGCGGTGTCGAGCTGCGCCTGCAGCGCCCAGCCGCCGAGGGCCTCGAAGCGCGCGAGCGCCTCGCCGTAGGCCTCGAGCTCGTCGGGCAGGCGCTCCTCGAGCCGCGCCAGCTCGCGGCCGGTATCCCACGGCTCGCCGCTGAGCAGCCGCTCGAGCGTGAGCTCGGGCCCGGGCGGCTCCTGGGGCAGGTAGCCGACGCGCGGCGGCCGTACGACGTTGCCGCGCTCCGGCCGGGCGAGGCCGGCGAGCAGCCGGAGCAGCGTGGTCTTGCCGGCGCCGTTGCGGCCGATCAGCCCGACGCGCTCGCCGTCGCCGACGGTCAGTGCCAGGCCGTCGAACAGCACGTCGCCGGTGACGGTGGCGCGCAGGTCGAGCGCTCGCAGCATCAGGACGGACCTCCAGGGGCGAAGTGGGCGGGACGGGCGCCGCACGCACCGCTCTAGGGGCTGCTCAGGGAGTGCGGCGCGGGCTCACTTCACCGCCGCCGAGCGTAGCCGATACCGTCGCGCCATGGAAGCGATCCGGCCGCTCGAGACCGCCGACGCGGAGGATCTCGCGGCGCTCGTCGCGCGCAACCGCGACTTCATGGCGCCGTTCGACCCGGTCCACGACGAGCGCTACTTCACCGTGGACGGGCAGCGCGAGCGCCTGGAGGCGCTCGCCCGCGACCGCGGCGGCGACCGCAAGTACGGCTACGCGATCCTCGACGACGGCGCCGTCGCCGGCACGGTGTTCGTCTCCAACGTCGTCCGCGGCGCCTTCCACAGCGCGAACATCGGCTACTCCGTCGACCAGGCCCGCAACGGCCGCGGCCTCGCCACCGCGGCCGTGGCCGCCATCGCCCGCGAGGCGTTCGGCGCGCTCGGCCTGCACCGCCTGGAGGCGGGGACCCTCGTCGACAACGTACGCTCGCAGCGCGTGCTGGAGCGCAACGCGTTCACGCGGATCGGGCTGGCGCCGCGGTATCTGCGGATCGCCGGCGAGTGGCGCGACCACATTCTGTTTCAGCGGACGGCGGAGGATTAGCGCGGGCCGCGCGGCCGCCCGGTTCACGGACTTCGGCGTCCCGCCCGCACGAGCTTCGGGCGTCCCTTAGGCACGAACTTCGGGCGTCCCCGCCGGCACGAGCTTCGGGCGTCCCTTAGGCACGAACTTCGGGCATTGAGGGGGTGGGTCCGGAGGCTGCGGTCAACGTCCACGGGTTGCGGTTCTCGTGGCGGCCGTGGACGTTGACCTCCTATATGCAGGTCAACGTCCACCGAGCACGAGACTTCGTCCGCCCGTGGACGTTGACCGCAGAAGCCCCACCCCGTGCACTCCCTCAATGCCGAAGTTCGTGAACCGCGCGGCTCCGCGCTCGCATGGCCGCGCCGCG
>Ga0126307_10000726_pt1 | contig 21626 bp, 18 predicted proteins | sample Plot28_FD_89955 | JGI IMG/M metagenome (GOLD analysis project Ga0126307, IMG submission 89955) | Serpentine soil microbial communities from UC McLaughlin Reserve, CA, USA - Plot28 | ecosystem: Environmental > Terrestrial > Soil > Grasslands | place: USA: UC McLaughlin Reserve, Lake County... | reverse complement strand
GTTGAGCCGCCCGCGGTGCGCCATGCCGATCGCGACCTCGTCGAGGCCGTGGTCGGTGCCGGCGATCAGCACCTCGTCGAGGATCGGGATGACCGACTCGCCGCCCTCGAGGCTGAACCGCTTCTGGCCGACATACTTGGTCTGCAGGAACGTCTCGAACGCCTCGGCGGCGTTGAGCCGGCCGAGGACGTGCTTCTGCTTCTCGCGCTCGGGCTGCTCATGCTTGACCTCGATCCGCTGCTGGAGCCACTCGCGCTCCTCGGGATCGGTGATGTGCATGTACTCCACGCCGACCGTGCGGCAGTAGGAGTTGCGCAGGACGCCGAGGATGTCGCGCAGCGCCATCATCCGCTCGCCGGCGAAGCCGCCGACCGGGAACTTGCGGTCGAGGTCCCAGAGGGTCAGGCCGTGCTCGAGGATGTCGAGATCGGGGTGGCTGCGGACCCTGTACTCGAGCGGGTCGGTGTCGGCCATGAGGTGGCCGTTGCGCCGGTAGGCCTCGATGACCTCGATGACCCGGGCTTCCTTGTCGATCTGCCCCTCGTGGCTGACCCGGACGTCGGGCATCCAGCGGACCGGCGCGTAGGGGATGCGCAGCGAGGCGAAGACGTCGTCGTAGAACCCGTCCTCGCCCAGCAGCAGACCGTGCAGCGTGCGGAGGAAGTCGCCGGACTCCGCGCCCTGGATGATGCGGTGGTCGTAGGTGGAGGTCAGCGTGATGATCTTCGAGACGGCCATGTCGGTGAGCGCCTCGGGGCTCATCCCCTGGAACTCGGCCGGGTACTCCATGGCCCCGACGCCGATGATCGCGCCCTGGCCGGCGGTCAGTCGCGGCACCGAGTGGTTGGTGCCGATGGTGCCGGGGTTGGTGAGGCTGATCGTGGTGCCGGAGAAGTCCTCGAGGGTCAGCTTGCCGGCGCGGGCGCGCCGGATGATGTCCTCGTAGGCCGCCCAGAACTGGGCGAAGTCCATCGCCTCCGCGCCCTTGATGGACGCCACGACGAGGGAGCGCGAGCCGTCGGACTTCGGGAGGTCGATCGCCAGGCCGAAGTTGACGTGCTCGGGCTGGATCAGCGTCGGCTTGCCGTCGACCTCGGCGAAGGCGCTGTTCATGTTCGGGAAGGCGTCGAGGGCCCGGACCAGCGCGTAGCCGATCAGGTGCGTGAAGGAGACCTTCCCGCCGCGGGACCGCGCCAGATGGTTGTTGATGACGATGCGGTTGTCGGCCAGCAGCTTCGCCGGCACCGCGCGCACGCTCGTCGCCGTCGGCACCGTGAGCGAGGCGTTCATGTTCTTGACGACGCTGGCGGCGGCGCCGCGCAGGGGGGACTGCTTGCCGCCGGCCACCGGTGTGGCGGCCTTCGCGGCCGGCTTCTCCGCCGGCTTGTCGGCGGGCTTCTCGGCCGGCGTCGGGGCCGGGGTGGGCTCGGCGGCCGGGGCGCTCGCGGCGGGCTTCGGCGCGGGGGCGGGAGCCGCCGGTTGTGCGGGAGCGGCGGCCTCCGGGGCCGGAGCGGCGGTGGCAGCCGGCGCGGGGGCGCCGGCCCCGTTCCCGGCGGCCGGCGCCGCGTTCGTCTTCTCGCGGTCAGCGGCGCCGACCGGGCTGCCCGGGCGGTAGTCGGCGAAGAACTCGTGCCATGCCTGGTCGACGCTCGACGGGTCGGAGAGGTACTGCTGGTACATCTCCTCGACCAGCCACTCGTTGGTACCGAAGCCCGCGACGGGGGAGGGGGACGCGGAGGAGGGCCGGGAGGAGCTCACGCTTGACACGGGGTCGAGTGCCTTCTTCGTCGATGGGCTGCGGCTGTGTGCATGACCGTTGGGCATGGCTGACCGGGTGTCGAGTCTACGCCCGCGCCCCTGTGCCGACCGGGTGTGACCGGCGCCGCCCGCAGGGGAACGGCTCACATCTGGCCTGCGCTATTCGGTGGCCCCGTGCGACACCAGCAGCTCGGCGAGGGCGTCGTTCCCGGTGGCCCGCCCGGCGTCGACCCGGCGGTGGCGGGCCGCGGCCACCCGGCTGATGTCCAGGGCGCTCGCCCCGTCGTTCGTGGTGGCGTTGATGTCGGCGCCCGCGGCCAGCAGCACCCGGACGATCGCCGTGGAGTCGTCGCCGGGTCCTGCGGCCACCGCCGCGTGCAGCGGCGCGCGGCCGGTCTCGGGATCGCGGCGGTCGACGTCGGCCCCGGCGTCCAGCAGCAGCTTCACCATCGCCGGCCGCGCGCTGCTGGCCGCGGCGTGCAGTGCGCCGCCGTCGGCGTCCGCGCCGCGCTCGAGCAGCAGCTTCGCCGCCGAGGTTGCTCCGCCGAGGGCCGCCCAGGACAGCAGGTCCAGCCCGGACGACCTGTCGTTCACCCCGGCCCCGTCGTCCAGGTGCGCCCGCAGCCGGCGGACGTCGCCGAGGTAGGCGGCGCTCGGTCCGTCCAGCTCCGCGCCCAGCTCCCGGAGCACGGGCACCAGGTCGGGACAGAACTCCAGCGCCACGTGCAGCGGCGTGCGGTGGTGCTCGGTGCGCGCCGTGAGGTCCGCACCCGCCTCGACCAGCAGGCGCACGATCTCGGCCTGGCCCTCGGCGACGGCGAGGTGCAACGGCGTCCATCCGCCCTGACCGGCGCGTTCGACGGTGCGCTCGAGGAGCCGGGGGGAGGCCTCGACGGCGGTCCGGACCTCGTCCGCGGCGCCGGCGGCGATCAGCCGGCCCAGGCGCTGGGCGGTCATGCGTGTGGTCATGCGGTCGATCCCCGCTCTCGGGTCGCTGGGAGGGGACGGACGGTCTGCGGGCTCAGACGATCGCTGTCCTCAGACGATGTCATCAGTCTGACTCCACGCCCCGGTCCGCTCCTCGCTCGTTCTTCGCTGCGATGCACCGGAGGCTGTCGTCAGACGATGTCGCGCCGGACGGCGAAGATCGTGCCGAGCAGGGCGGCCACGAGACCGTAGCCGAGCAGCAGGAGGCCCCCCTGCCACGGCTCCAGCAGCTCGGTGTCGTTCAGGGTCGCCGTCATCGCCTCCAGCGCACCGCCGGGCAGCCACTTGATGGCCGGGGCGATCGCCGGGATGGCGCGGAAGACGATGCCCTCGACGACGAAGAGGTAGACCAGTGCGCCCACGATCGCGCCCACTTGGTTGCGCAGGAGGGCGCCGACCCCCACGCCGATCACGGCGTAGATGACCAGCGCTGCCCAGGCGCCGCCGAGCACGCGCAGGTTGTCACCGGCGATCGGCGGCGCCGCGCCGCGGGCCCCGGCGTAGATCTCCACCACGAGCACGTCCGTGGCGATGATCAGCAGCCCGATCGGGACGGCGGCCAGTGCGTAGGCGACCAGCTTGGCGACGACGACCCGGCCACGACGGGGCGTGGTGAGGAAGGTGGGCGTGGCCGTCCGGTGCCGGTATTCCTGGGTCATGCCGAGGATGCCGAGGATCAGCAGCAGGACGGTCGCATTGGCGCTGACGGCGAACGCCGCCTGCTCGTAGAGCGGCGTCCCCACGTCGGGCAGGGCCTGCCCGTCCTGCCCGGTCTGGCCCGCGAAAGCGGTGAACAGGGCCGCGAAGCCGCCGGCCATGGCACAGCCGCCGAGGAGCATGCCGATCCACATGCGGGTGGTGAACAGCTTGGTCCACTCCGAGCGCACCAGCCGGATCATCGGGCGTCGTCCTCCGGGATGACGGGCGGGGCGGCGAACTGCTCGGAACCCATGGTGAGCTGGAAGTAGATCTCCTCGAGGCCGCTGCTCCGGGAGCGCAGCTCGTGCAGCTCCACTCCGGCCGTGAAGGCGCTCCTGCCGATGTCGGCGGGCGTGGACCCGCTGACCATCAGGGCGCCGTCCTCCTGGGTGACCTCCGAGCCGTCCGCCCGCAGCACCTCGGCCAGCCGCGCCGCCTGAGGAGTGCGCACCAGGACGGTGCCGGCCCCGTCGGCGCCCGAGCGCAGCTGCTCCATGGAGCCCTCGCGCACCAGCCGGCCGGCGCCGACGATCACGACGCGATCCACGGTCTGCTCGACCTCGGACAGCAGGTGGCTCGACACCAGGACGGTGCGGCCCTGGTCGTGCGCGAGATGGCGCAGGAAGCCGCGCAGCCACTGGATGCCCTCGGGGTCCAGGCCGTTGGCCGGCTCGTCCAGCACGAGGACGGCGGGGTCGCCGAGCAGAGCGGTGGCGAGCGCGAGCCGCTGGCGCATGCCGAGGGAGTAGCCGCCGGCGCGCCGTCCGCCGGCGTCGGCCAGGCCCACCTGGACGAGCACTTCGTCGGCGCGCGACACCGGGAACCCGGCGGCGCGGCAGTACACGCGCAGGTGGTTGCGGCCGGAACGGGCGGGGTGGAACGCGGTCTCGAGCACGGCGCCCACCGTGCGCAGCGGCTCCGACAGGGAGGGGTAGGGCGCGCCGTTGAAGGTGGCCGTGCCCGCGTCGGCCCCGAGCAGGCCCAGGACCATCCGCAGCGTGGTCGTCTTGCCCGCGCCGTTCGGGCCCAGGAAGCCGGTGACCGAGCCGGGTTCGACGGTGAAGCTCAGGTCGGAGACCGCCTGCACCGGGCCGAAGGACTTGCTGAGGCCGTGGACCTCGACGCGGACCGGTTCGACCGTGGCGGGGTGCGCTGAAGAAGGGTGCGCCGTGGAAATGGGAGCTCCTCGTCGTCCGCTGGCGGGCACCGCCCATCCAAGCGCACCGACGTCCGGCGCCGGGGCGCTTCCGGCACTCCGGCGTGCCGCACCCGGGGATGCCCCCTATTGATCATCTCGGAGTGACCCATCGCACGGCGTCACATAGAGTCCGCGCCGTGAGTGAGAGCGCCTACCGAACGGTCGTCGTCGGCACCGACGGGTCGGAGTCCTCCCTGCGCGCGGTCGCGCGCGCCGGCGCCCTGGCCGGGGCCTGCGGCGCCACGCTGGTCATCGCGTGCGCCTACCTGCCGCCCGACCCCGATGACCGCGAACTGGCCCGGGCCCAGGACACGCTCCGCGACGACGCCTACCAGGTCGTGGGCTCGCACCCGGCCGAGGACACCGTGCGCACCGCCGCCGAGCGGGCCGGCAAGGCGGGGGCCACGGACGTGAAGACGCTCGCCGTGCAGGGGTCCCCGGTGGAGACGCTGCTCGACGTCGTCCGCCGGGAGAACGCCGACCTGCTCGTCGTGGGCAACCGCGGGCTGGCCGGGATCAAGGGCCGGCTGCTCGGCTCAGTGCCGGCGGACGCGACGCGGCGCTCGCAGGTCGACGTCCTCGTTGTGCACACCACCGGCTGAGGCGCGTCCGAGGCGGGGCACGATGACCGACCCCGGGGCCGACCCGGACCCGGACGCGCGCGACGCGCTGGAACGGCTGCTGCTCGACGGGCCGCGGCGTTACACGCGCCTGCAGGTGGCCGAGCTGTCCGGGATGCCGCTCGAGCGCACGCAGCGGCTGTGGCGCGCGCTCGGTTTTCCGGACGCGGCCGACGACGACCCGGCGTTCACCGATGCCGACATCGAGGCGCTGGGCGTGCTCTCCCGGCTGATCGACTCGGGGTTCGTCGACCCCTCGACGGAGGCGTCCATCGCCCGGGCGATGGGGCAGGCGCTGTCGCGGCTGGCGGACTGGCAGACCGACATGCTCGCCGACACCCTGCTGCGTGCGGCGGCCTCGGCGGACCACCGCGAGGTGACGGCGACCGATGCCGTCGAGGCGGCGAAGGCGCTCCTGCCGGAGCTGCGCCGGGTGCAGGACTACGTGTGGCGACGGCATCTCGCGGCCAACGCCGACCGGCTGCTGTCGGCCGCCGGCCCGGGTGACCGCCGGGAGCTCGCCGTGGGCTTCGCCGACCTGGTGGGCTACACCTCCCGCAGCCGGGGGATGGGCGGGCGCGAGCTCGGCGTCATGATCGAGGACTTCGAGAGCATCGCTGCCGAGGTCATCGCCCGCCACCACGGGCGGGTGGTCAAGACCGTGGGGGACGGCGTCCTGTTCACCGCCGTCGGCGCGGTGGACGCCGTCGAGATCGGCCTCGAGCTGCCCGAGGCGTGGGAGGCCGAGGACCGGCCGCCGCTGCGGGTCGGTGCCGCGTTCGGGGCGGTCCTGACCCGCCTCGGCGACGTCTACTCACCGGTCGTCAACCTGGCCAGCCGGCTCACCTCCGTGGCCCGCCCGTCGACCCTCCTGGTCGACCGCGAGCTGGCCCAGCGGCTGCGCGGGCTGCCGGCCTACCGGGTGCGGCCGCTCCGGCGGGTGTCGGTGCGGGGCTACGACCACCTGCAGCCGTGGCTGATCCGGCGGCGCCCGGCCGGGGAGGACGACAACCCGTTCGAGGGCATGCTCGACGAGCTCGCCGACGACGTCCTCGACCAGCCGGAGGACGACGACGGGTCCTGACCCCGGGATGGCACGCTGGTCCGGTGAGCGCCACCCTCGTCGCCCGCGGTCTGGCGGCCGGCCACGGCGCCCGCGTGCTGTTCTCCGGCCTGGACCTCGTCGTCGCGCCCGGTGACGTCGTGGGGCTGGTCGGCGTCAACGGCGCCGGCAAGTCCACCTTGCTGCGCACCCTCGCCGGCGACCTCCCCGCCGAGGAGGGCTCGGTGGTGGTCAGCCCGCCGACCGCGACCCTCGGCTACCTGCCGCAGGAGCATGAGCGGCGGCCGGGAGAGACCGTCCTGGCGACGCTCGGCCGGCGCACCGGGGTGACCGCGGCCAAGGCAGCACTCGACGACGCGACCGAGCGGTTGTCGGCGGGCGCCCCGGGGTCCGACGACGAGTACGGCCACGCCCTGGAGCACTGGCTCGCCCTCGGCGGCGCCGACCTCGACGAGCGGGCGGCCGAGGTGATGGCGACGGTCGCGCCGGGTGTCGCGCTGGACGCCCCCATGACCGGCCTGTCCGGCGGTCAGGCCGCCCGGGTGGGCCTCGCCGCGCTGCTCCTGTCGCGGTACGACGTCCTGCTCCTCGACGAACCGACCAACGACCTCGACCTCGCCGGGCTCGACCAGCTCGAGCGTTTCGTCGGCGGCTCCCGCGCCGGCATCGTCGTCGTCAGCCACGACCGCGAGTTCCTCGCCCGGACGGTCACCCGGGTCGTCGAGCTCGACCTGGCCCAGCAGCTGGTCCGCGTCCACGACGGTGGCTACGAGGCGTACCTGGTCGAGCGGGAGGTGGCCCGCCGCCACGCGCGCGAGGAGTACGAGGAGTTCGCCGAGACCAAGGCCGGGCTGGAGGCGCGGGCGCGGATGCAGCGCAACTGGATGGCCAAGGGTGTGCGCAACGCCGTGCGCAAGGCCGGCAGCGAGCCGGACAAGAACATCCGCCAGCACATGCGCTCGTCGTCGGAGAAACAGGCCGCGAAGGCCAAGCAGACAGAGCGGCGGATCGAGCGGCTCGACGTCGTCGACGAGCCACGCAAGGAGTGGGAGCTCCGCATGGAGATCGCCGCCGCGCCCCGGGCGGGCGCCGTGGTGGCGACCCTCCGCGGTGCGGTCGTGCGGCGCGGCGGCTTCACGCTGGGGCCGGTGAACCTGCAGGTCGACTGGGGCGACCGCCTGGCCATCACCGGCGCCAACGGATCGGGCAAGTCGACCCTGCTCGCGGCGCTCCTGGGGCGGATCCCGCTGAACGAGGGGACGTCGTCGGTGGGGCCGTCGGTGCGGATCGGTGAGATCGACCAGGCCCGTGGCCGCTTCCTCGGGGCCGAGCAGCTCCTGGACGCGTTCGGCGCCGAGGTCCCCGAGCGGCCGACGTCGGAGGTGCGCACGCTGCTGGCCAAGTTCGGGCTGACCGCCGACCACGTGCTCCGGCCCGCGGGCACCCTGTCGCCAGGGGAACGCACCCGCGCGGCGCTGGCCCTGCTGCAGGCCCGCGGCATCAACGTGCTGGTGCTCGACGAGCCGACCAACCACCTGGACCTGCCGGCGATCGAGCAGCTCGAGGAGGCGCTGGCCGCCTACGAGGGCACCCTGCTCCTCGTCACCCACGACCGCCGGATGCTCGACGCGGTCGAGATCACCCGCCGACTCGAGGTGGTGGACGGAACGGTCAGCGAGCGCTGACCGCTCACCGCTGCCCGACGTTCTCGGGCACCTCCACCGCGCGGCGCAGGATCTTCCCGGTCGGGCCCTTCGGCAGGGCGTCGACGAGCCACAGGTGGCGGGGGTACTTGTAGGCCGCCACCCGCTCCTTGACGAAATTCTTGAGCTCGTCGGGCTCGGCGCTGGCGCCCGGCTTGAGCGCGACCGCGGCGCCGACCTCCTCACCCAGATCGGGGTGCGCGATGCCGACGCAGGCGGCCTCGGCCACGGCCGGGTGCTCGTAGAGGGCTTCCTCGATCTCGCGCGGGTACACGTTGTAGCCGCCGCGGATGATCATCTCCTTCTTGCGGTCGACGATGAAGAAGTAGCCGTCGTCGTCCTGGCGGGCGAGGTCGCCGGTGCGGAACCAGCCGTCGGGGATGGCCGTCTGCGTGTCCTCGGGACGCTGCCAGTACCCCTTCATCACGTTCTCGCCGCGGATCGCGATCTCGCCCACCTCGCCGGCGGGCACGTCGGCGCCGTCGTCGTTGACCAGGCGCATCTCGACGCCGGCGATCGGGGTGCCGATCGAGCCTGGCTTGCGCTCGGCGTGCGGGTGGTTGAAGGAGGCGACCGGCGAGGTCTCGCTCAGCCCGTAGCCCTCGAGGATGATGCAGCCGAACTTCTCCTCGAACGAGCGCATGACCTCCACGGGCATCGCCGAGCCGCCGGAGACGCACAGCCGGAGGCTCGACATGTCGTGCGTGCCGGCGTCGGGGGAGTGCAGCATGCCGGCGAACATCGTGGGCACGCCCTCGAAGACCGTCACCTTGTCGCGCTCCACGACCGACAGCGCCTTCGACCCGTCGAAGCGGGGGATCAGCGTCAGCAGCGAACCCCGCAGGACGGCGGTGTTGAGGCCGCAGGTCAGCCCGAACACGTGGAACAGGGGCAGGCAGCCCATGATCACGTCGTCGGCTGCGTTCTCCATGAGTGTCTCGGCGGTGGTGCGGCAGTTGCCCGCCAGGTTGCCGTGGGTGAGCTCGGCGCCCTTGGGCTGACCGGTCGTGCCGGAGGTGTAGAGGATGACCGCGAGGTCCTCGTCGGCGCGCTCCACCGCGCCCTCCAGGGCGTCCTCGCCCATCAGTTCCTCGGGCAGCGCGGGGCCGACGGTCACCGCCTCGACGCCGACCGTGCCGGCCGCCTCCACCACCGGTTCGGCCGACGGCCCGAGCGCGACGACCAGGCGGGCGCCGGAGTCGCGCAGGTAGTACTCGACCTCGCGGGCCTTCAGCAGCGGGTTCATCGGCACGACGGCGGCGCCGGCCAGCAGGGCCCCGTAGAACACGACCGGGAACGACGGGACGTTCGGCAGCACCATCCCGACGCGGTCGCCCGGCTCGACCCCCTTCGCCCGCAGCGAGGCTCCCACTCTCAGGGCGGCGTCGCGGAACTGGCCGTAGGTGAGCACCGCGTCGTCCATGCGCAGCGCCGGGTGCGCGTCGTCCTTGGCCGCGGTGTCGATCAGGTTCTGCGCGAGATTGCCCATGTCGGCATTCCTCCCCCACGAGGTCCGGTGGCCACGCGCCTACCCGCCCGGGAGGTGACCTATCCCACGCGATGGTTACCGTCTGGGCTCGGCGTTCGACGACGAAGGCGAGGAACCCGTGGCGGACCGCACGATCCTGGACATGTTCCGGCTGGACGGTCGGGTAGCGATCGTCACGGGGGCGTCGTCGGGCCTCGGCGCGGTCTTCGCCCGCGCCCTGGCCGAGGCCGGCGCCGACGTCGCCCTCGGCGCGCGCCGGGTCGACCGGCTGGCCGAGACGCAGCAGGCCGTCGAGCAGGCCGGCCGGCGCGCGCTCTCCGTGGGCACCGACGTGTCGAAGCCCGAGGACTGCCAGGCGCTGGTCGACGCCGCGATGGCGGAGTTCGGCAGGGTCGACGTCCTGGTGAACAACGCCGGCGTCGGGACGGCGGTCCCTGCGACCCGGGAGACGCCCGAGCAGTTCCGCCAGGTGGTCGATGTCAACCTCAACGGCTGCTACTGGATGGCGCAGGCCTGTGCCCGCGTGATGCAGCCGGGCAGTTCGATCGTGAACATCTCCAGCGTGCTCGGGCTGACCACGGCGGGGCTGCCGCAGGCGGCCTACGCGGCGACCAAGGCCGGGCTGATCGGGCTCACCCGCGACCTCGCCCAGCAGTGGACCGGGCGCAAGGGCATCCGGGTCAACGCGCTCGCGCCCGGCTTTTTCGAGTCGGAGATGACCGACCAGTACCCCGAGGGCTACATCGAGTCGCAGCTCGCGCGGGTGCTGGTGGGCCGCAAGGGCGACCCGGACGAGCTCGCCGCGGCGCTGGTGTTCCTGGTCAGCGAGGCCGGCGGTTACGTGACCGGGACGACGATCCCCGTCGAGGGCGGGATGCTCACCAGCTGACGGCAGGGCAGCACCCGGTCGGCGTCGGGGTCCGGCTCGGGGAGCGCGGCGCCCCCGCTGCGAACCAGCGGCCGGGGCCGTCGGGGTTGCCGGATCCCGTCGCCACCGCCGCGGTGCGGGTAGACGAGCACCCGGTCGGGGGCGTGGTCGAGGGCGGCGCGGAGCAGCGTCGAGTCGCGGAACGCGTCGCGGGCCTGCTCGTCGTCGAAGGTGAACTCGAGGACGACACCCCAGCGGTGCTCGTGGTCGTCCCAGAAGCGCGCGCCACCGGTCACCGCCGCCTCGACGAGCCGGTCCCGCCAGGCGTCGGCCCACGTGGCGGCGGAAATTGCGCCGTCGAAGACCTCGACCGTGATCCAGTGCACAGTGGATCGAACGCTACGCCGGTCGGCGTTCCGGCGGAACGGGAAAGAGGAGAAGACCGACAAGGGAGGACGCGGTGGGGGCCGCGCCACGGAGAGCAAAGGGTGGCGGGTGGCTACCTGAAGGCGTCCTTGACCTTCTCGCCGGCCTGCTTGAGGTTGCTCTTGGTCTGCTGCCCCTTGCCCTCGGCTTCCAGGTCGCGGTTGCCGGTTGCCCGGCCGGCGATCTCCTTGGCCTTTCCGGCCAGCTCGTCGATCTTGTTGCTCGCCTTGTCGTCAGCACTCATGCCCCACTGGGTACCCGGCCGCGTCGCCGGCCATGCGGTGCACGGCGGGAGGTGCGGTCAGCGGCGGCCGGGGCGGCGGGTGGCGTCGCGGACCTCGCCGACGAGGTCCTCCAGCACGTCCTCGAGTGCGACCACACCCTGGGGACTGCTCCCGTCGCCTCGTAGGCCAGGCCAGGGGGTGCACGTACTCGACCCGGCCGGTGTCGAACCGGACCAGCCGCTCCGGCGGGCGGGCCACGACCACACGGGCGCTGCCCGGGGCCGGCTCGGCCCGGTCGGCTCGACGGTGACCACCCGCTCGTCCAGTGATGGCGGGCTCACGGGCTCACCGGCGCGGTCGGCGGGTTTCGTCCGACCTGCGGGAGGTACAACTCCGCCCATGATCGGATTCCTCGTCGCGGGCCTCGTCATCGGGGCGCTGGCCCGGCTGATCAAGCCCGGCAAGCAGCACCTGAGCATCCTCGCCACGCTGCTGCTCGGCCTGGTCGGGTCGCTGATCGGTGGCACCATCGCCAACCTGCTGGGCACCGGGGACATCTTCGAGCTCAACGTGGTCGGCTTCATCGTCTCGGTGATCGCCGCGGTGCTGCTCATCGGCGTCGCCGAGGGCATCGCCGGCTCCCGCCGCCGCAGCGTCCGCTGAGCTCACGCCGTCCGGCAGCGGTGCCAGGCCTCGTCGTCAGCCCGGGTCCAGGGGCAGCGTCCGGGCCTGTGTCGCCCGGCCGGCCGCGCGCCGAAAAGCACGAACCCGGACCGACGAGTCGTCGATCCGGGCCATGCCGATGTCCTGCGACATCACACTGTGCCCCCGGCAGGATTCGAACCTGCGCCCCTGCCTCCGGAGGGCAGTGCTCTATCCCCTGAGCTACGGGGGCTCGTCGGTCGTGCAGTCGAAACGCTATCAGCCCCCGGGGGCCGCCCGGCCGGAGCCCCTCAGGGCGCCGGGAGCGGGGTGCCGCCCCGCGCGGTGAGCATCTTCGCCATCGTCGTCGTCTCCGCAGCCTGGGTGTCGGCGATGGTCCCGGCCAGCCGGCGGACGGCGGCCACCTCGGCGTGCTCCCGGCCGTACTCGGCCATCTCCTGGCCGCCCTGGTGGTGGCGGATCATCAGCCGGAGGAACTCCACGTCGAGGTCCGTGCCGGAGAGGGTCCGCAGGTGGTCGAGCTCCGCCTCGGTGGCCATGCCGGGCATCAGATCGCCGTCGGCACCCATGTCCATCGAGTGGCCCTCGTGCCCACCCCCCATCCAGGCCATGGTCGTCCCGCCCGAGGGCGGCACCCCCCACAGCGAGAGCCAGCCCTCCATCCGGCCGACCTGGTTGTTCTGGGTGGAGGCGATGTCGAAGGCCAGCTGACGGATCTCCGGGTCCTCGCTGCGGTCGCGCGCGATGTTGGCCATCTCCACCCCCTGCAGGTGGTGGCGGGCCATGTCGCGGGAGAACCCGGCGTCCACCGAGTCGGCCGAGGGCGACTCGGTGCCCCCGATGCCCAGCGCCACGGCCAGGCCGCCGCCGAGCAGGACCAGCCCGGCGGCGATGACGGCGAGCATCGCCGTCGCCAGGGGGCTGCGCCGGCTCGGCGCGTCGCCGGCTCCGGTCACGTGCCCTCCCCGGGAGAGGTCAGCGGGCGGTGGTCTCGGCCGGCTCGCTGCCGGCCGAGGCCTCGGGTGTCGTGGTGGTCGGCATGTCGGTGGGCCCGATCGGCGTGCTGCTCTCGCCGGCCACGAGCGGGTCGGCCTTGAAGGCGGGATTCTCGCAGCTCGCCCCGACCTCCGGGTAGAAGTCGCCGTTCCGCGTCAGGAAGTCGGCGAACTGCTCGATCCGCTCGTCGTCGGCCGAATCCACCTTGAGCTGGTGGTTCCACGACTGGAGGCTGATCGGGGAGTCGAGGCCCTCGTACGGCGACAGCATCCGGCCGGACTCGCCGTCGACCAGCTCGGCCAGCTTCGCGACGTCGTCGTCCGACACCTCGTCGGGGTTGTAGGTGATCCACACGGCGCCGTGCTCGAGGCTGTGCACCGCGTTCTCGTGGCGGATGTCGACGTCGTAGACCGTGCCGGTGCAGTCGGCCCAGTTCGGGTCGTGCGGGCCACCGACCGGCGGCGACTGGTCGTAGGTGACCGGGGTGGTCACGTGCTCCTGGCCGGCCTGGTAGTCGAAGCTCTCCAGCCCCTCGATCTCGTCGATCGACTCCACCTTGCCGGCGTTGGACTCGTTCACCTTGACCACCGCGTAGGTGAGGACCGCCGCCGCGAACAGCGCCACGACCACCGCCCCGGCGATCAGCCCCCACGGCCGCTGCTGGGTGACGACGTTGGCCGGCGGGCGCGTGCGCCCGCCCTTGCCGGCCGGCCGGCCCTGGGTGCTGGCGGGCTTGCGGTCCTTGGCCAAGGCCTCTCCTCGATGCAGGGTGCGGTGTCAGCGCGCGAGTCTAGGTCGGCGAGCTGGGTAACCCCTGGCAACCGGGCGGCCCGCCGGAGCGCCTCCTGCCGGTCAGTACGCTCGTGCGGTGACACCCGAGCAGCTGCAGGACGTCGTCCGGACCGCCGTGGGCGCGGCGGTCGGCCGAGGCGTGCTCGCCGTCGAGGTGCCCAGCGAGGTCGTCGTCGAGCGGCCGAGGAACCGCGAGCACGGCGACTACGCCACCAATGTCGCCCTCCGCCTGGCCAAGGCCGCCGGCCGCCCGCCGCGCGAGGTGGCCGAGCTGCTCGCCGAGGAGCTGTGGGCCCAGCCGGGCATCGCGCGCGTCGACGTGGCGGGACCGGGCTTCCTCAACATCACCCTCGCCCAGGGGGCGCTCGGCACCATCGCCGTCCAGGCGGTGACCGCCGGGGCGGAGTACGGGCGCACCGACGCGCTGGCCGGGCAGCGGCTGAACCTCGAGTTCGTCTCGTCCAACCCCACCGGCCCGGTGCACATCGGCGGTACCCGCTGGGCGGCCGTCGGCGACGCGCTGGGCCGGCTGCTGGAGACCAGCGGCGCCGAGGTCACCCGCGAGTTCTACCTCAACGACGCGGGCGCCCAGATCGACCGCTTCGCGCTCAGCCTGTTCGCCGCCGCGCACGGCCGACCGGTCCCCGAGGACGGCTACGCGGGCAGCTACATCGGCGACATCGCCGGCCAGGTCGTCACCGTCGAGCCCGGGCTCCTGGAGCGGTCCGAGGACGGGCAGCTGCAGGTGTTCCGGGCCCGCGGCGTCGAGTTGATGGTCGCCGAGATCCGCGGCGCGCTCGAGGCGTTCGGGGTGCACTTCGACGTCTTCTTCTCCGAGACCTCGCTGCACGAGAGCGGCGCACTGGAGAAGGCCGTCGCCCGGCTCCGCGAGCAGGGGCACGTCTACGACTCCGACGGTGCCGTGTGGCTGCGGACGACGGACTTCGGTGACGACAAGGACCGGGTGCTGGTCAAGGCCGACGGCGAGCCGACCTACTTCGCCGCGGACTGCGCCTACTACCTGGACAAGCGCGAGCGCGGGTTCGACAAGGTCGTGATCATGCTCGGCGCCGACCACACCGGCTACGTCGGCCGGTACAAGGCGCTGGTCGCAGCGGCCGGCGACGACCCGGACACGCACCTCGAGATCCTCATCGGGCAGCTGGTCAACCTGCTGCGCGACGGGGAGCCGGTGCGGATGAGCAAGCGGGCGGGCACCGTCGTCGTCCTCGAGGACCTGGTGGACGCGATCGGCGCCGACGCCGCCCGCTACGCCCTGGCGCGGGCCTCGGTGGACCAGCAGATCGACATCGACCTCGACCTCTGGGCGCGGAAGACCAACGACAACCCGGTCTTCTACGTGCAGTACGCGCACGCCCGCATCTCCTCGGTGCTGCGCAACGCCGCCGAGCTGGGCCTGCAGCTGGGGGAGGCGGGGGAGGTCGGCGTCGGCCAGCTGTCCCACGAGCGCGAGACCGACCTGCTGCGCGCGGTCGGCGAGTTCCCGCGGGTGCTGGCGGGGGCGGCCGAACTGCGCGCACCGCACCGGGTGGCCCGGTACCTCGAGGAGCTGGCCGGCACCTACCACCGCTTCTACGACTCCTGCCGCGTCCTGCCGCGCGGCGACGAGGAGGCGACGGCGCTGAACACCGCCCGCCTGTGGCTGTGCGCGGCGACCGCCGTCGTGCTGCGCAACGGCCTGGCCGTGCTGGGCGTGCACGCACCGGAGCGGATGTGAGAGCGCACCCGGCAGGCCCCCTGCATGGAGGATTGGCCCAGCCCACCGGCGCCGGCGCCCCGCCCGAGGACCTCGGCGCGCTCGACCCCCACGTCTGGCCGAGCTCGGCGCAGCGGATCGACGGCGAGCTGCACCTGGGCGGCCGTGCGGTGACCGAACTGGCCCGCACCCACGGCACCCCGCTGTTCGTGCTGGACGAGGGCGACTTCCGCGGCCGCTCCGCCGAGTTCGCCGGCGCGTTCGAGGGGGCCGACGTCCACTACGCCTCGAAGGCGTTCCTCTGCGGGCAGGTCGCCCGGTGGATCGCCGACGACGGGCTGCACCTGGACGCCTGCAGCGGCAACGAGCTGTCGCTGGCCCTGGCCGTCGGGTTCCCCGCCGAGCGGATCGCGCTGCACGGCAACAACAAGTCCCCCGAGGAACTGCGGCTCGCCGTCGACGCGGGCATCGGGCGCATCGTCGTCGACTCCTTCGACGAGATCGAGCGCCTGGTGCCGCTGGCCTCGACCCGGGTGGCCGACGGCGGTGCACCCGTGACGGTGCTCGTCCGCGCCACCGTCGGCATCGAGGCGCACACCCACGAGTTCATCGCCACCGCGCACGAGGACCAGAAGTTCGGCTTCTCGCTGGCCACGGGTGACGCCCTCACCGCCGCCGTCCGCGTCGTCCGCGAGCCCGCGCTGGAGCTCGCCGGACTGCACAGCCACATCGGCTCGCAGATCTTCGACACCGCCGGGTTCGAGGCCGCGGCCCACCGGGTGGTCGGGCTGCTCGGCCAGGTGCACCAGGCCACCGGGGTGATGCTCGGCGAGCTGAACCTCGGCGGCGGCTTCGGCATCGCCTACCTCTCCGAGGACGACCCGGTGGCTCCGGCCGACGTGGCGCGGCGGCTGCGCACCGTCGTCGCGGCCGAGTGCGCCGCCCTCGACCTCCCGGTCCCGCGGCTGGCGGTCGAGCCGGGCCGCGCGATCGCCGGCCCCGGCACCGTCACCCTCTACGAGATCGGCACCATCAAGCCGGTGCGGCTGGGGGCCAGCGGGGCGCCGGGCACGCCGCTGGTGCGCAACTACGTCTCGGTCGACGGCGGGATGAGCGACAACATCCGCACCGCCCTCTACGACGCCAGCTACACCTGCGTCCTGGCCAACCGCAGCTCCGACGCCCCGCCGGCCCTGTGCCGCGTCGTCGGCAAGCACTGCGAGAGCGGCGACGTCCTGGTCCGCGACCTGTGGCTGCCCTCGGACGTCCGGTCCGGCGACCTGCTCGCGGTGGCCGCCACCGGCGCCTACTGCTGGTCGATGGCGAGCAACTACAACTACCTGCTCAAGCCCCCGGTGGTCGCGGTGCGGGACGGCGCCGCCACGGAGATCGTGCGACGGCAGAGACTGTCCGACGTGTTCGCCCTCGACGCCGTCCTCGCGGACCTCCCGGCTCCGTCACCGGCACCCGACCAGCCCGCTCCCGAGCACGCCGCGGGGTTCCGGTCGTGACGGCCCCGCTCCGGGTCGCGCTGCTCGGCTGCGGCACCGTCGGCAGCCAGGTGCTGCGGCTGATCGACGAGCAGGCCGCCGACCTCACCGCCCGCATCGGCCGCCCGGTCGAGGTCGCGGGGGTCGCCGTCCGCCGGCCGGCCCACCACCCCGACGTCCCGGCGCACCTGCTCACCACCGACGCCCTGGGCCTGGTGACCCGCCCCGACGTCGACCTCGTCGTCGAGGTCATCGGCGGCATCGAGCCCGCGCGGACCCTGATGATGGCGGCGTTCGAGGCGGGCAAGTCGGTGGTCAGCGCCAACAAGGCACTGCTGGCCGACGACGGCGTCGAGCTGCACGCCACCGCCGCCAAGGCCGGCGTCGACCTCTACTACGAGGCCGCGGTCGCCGGCGCGATCCCGCTGCTGCGCCCGCTGCGCGAGTCGCTCGCCGGTGACCAGATCCGCCGGGTCGTCGGCATCGTCAACGGGACGACGAACTACATCCTGTCGCGGATGGCCGAGACCGGCGCCGGCTTCGCCGAGGCGCTGGCCGAGGCCACCGAGCTCGGCTACGCCGAGGCAGACCCGACCGCCGACGTCGACGGGTTCGACGCCGCCGCGAAGGCCGCCATCCTCGCCTCGCTCGCCTTCCACACGCCGGTCACCGCGGCCGACGTGCACCGCGAGGGCATCTCGTCGGTGACCGCGACCGACGTCGCCCGCGCCGCCGAGATCGGTTGCACCGTGAAGCTGCTGGCCATCTGCGAGCGCGTCGGGAACGGGAACGGGAACGGCGAGGGCGACTCGGTGGCCGTGCGCGTGCACCCGGCGATGATCCCGACCTCGCACCCGCTGGCCGCGGTCGGCGGCGCCTTCAACGCGGTCTTCGTCGAGGCCGAGGCCGCGGGGCAGCTGATGTTCTACGGGCAGGGCGCCGGGGGAGAGCCCACCGCGAGCGCCGTCCTCGGCGACCTGGTGGCCGTCGCCCGCAACCGCCTCGCCGGCGCCGCCGGTCAGTCGACCACCGGGTACGCCAACCTCGCCGTCCGGCCCATGGACGAGACGCCCACCCGGTACCACGTGAGCCTCGACGTCGCGGACCGGCCGGGCGTCCTGGCCACCGTCGCGCAGGAGTTCGCCGTGCACGACGTGAGCATCTCCACCGTGCGCCAGGACGGGAGCGGCGACGCCGCGACCCTGGTCATCGTCACCCACAGCGCCCCCGACGCCGCGCTCGCGGCGACCGTCGCCGCGCTGCGGGACATGCCGGCCGTCCGGGCCGTGACCAGCGTCCTGCGGGTGGAGGGGCTGTCGTGACGGTGACCCCGGGCTGGCCCGGGCTGATCGAGGCCTACCGCAAGCGGCTGCCGGTCAGCGAGAGCAGCCCCGTGGTCACGCTCCAGGAGGGCAACACCCCGCTGATACCCGCGCTCGAGCTGTCCCGCCGCACCGGCTGCGACGTCTACCTGAAGGTCGAGGGGCTCAACCCCACGGGCTCGTTCAAGGACCGTGGCATGACGATGGCCATCACCAAGGCCGTCGAGGAGGGCTCGCGGGCGGTCATCTGCGCCTCGACCGGCAACACCAGCGCCAGCGCCGCGGCCTACGCCGCCCGGGCCGGGCTCACCTGCGCCGTCCTCGTGCCCCAGGGCAAGATCGCGATGGGCAAGCTCGCCCAGGCGCTGGTGCACGGCGCACAGCTGCTACAGGTCGAGGGCAACTTCGACGACTGCCTGACCCTGGCGAGCAAGCTCGCCATCGACTACCCCGTGAGCCTGGTCAACAGCGTCAACCAGTTCCGCATCGAGGGCCAGAAGACCGCCTCGTTCGAGATCGTCGACGTCCTCGGCGACGCTCCCGACATCCACTGCCTCCCGGTCGGCAACGCCGGCAACATCACCGCCTACTGGCAGGGCTACCGGGAGTACTGCCGCACCAGCCCGGCCCCCGGCCCCGCCACCCGGACGCCGCGCATGTGGGGCTTCCAGGCCGCGGGCGCGGCGCCGATCGTCACCGGCCAGGTCGTCGAGAACCCGACCACCATCGCGACGGCGATCCGGATCGGGAACCCGGCCTCCTGGACCAAGGCGCTGGCGGCGCGCGACGAGTCCGGCGGCCGGATCGACGCCGTCACCGACCGCGCGATCCTCGCCGCCTACCGGCTGCTCGCCCGCAGCGAGGCCGTGTTCGTCGAGCCCGCCTCGGCGGCCTCGGTCGCCGGCCTCCTGCAGGTGGCGGCAGCCGGCGAGCTGGAGCCGGGGCAGCGGGTGGTCTGCACCGTCACCGGGAACGGCCTCAAGGACCCGGAGTGGGCGATCTCCGGTGCCCCCGTGCCGGTGACGATCCCGGTCGACGCCGCGGCGGCGGCCGCCCAGCTGGGTCTGTGACCGCTCCCTCCGGCGACCCGGTGCGGATCCGGGTGCCCGCGACCAGCGCGAACCTCGGCCCGGCCTTCGACTCGGCCGGCCTGGCGCTCGGCTGTCACGACGTCCTCGAGTTCCGCGCCGCCGACGCCGGCCTGGAGGTCGCGATGAGCGGCGAAGGGGCGACCACGCTGCCGACGGGAGCCGGCCACCTCGTCGTCCGCGCGTTCCGGGCCGCCTGCGACGAACTGGGCTGGCGTCCGGCCGGACTGCGGCTGGTCGCCGAGAACTCGATCCCGCAGGGGCGGGGGATGGGCTCCTCGGCCGCGGCGGTCGTCGCCGGCATCGTCGGCGCGTGGGCGCTGTGTCCCGACGTCCAGGGCATCGACCGCGACGCCGTCCTCCGGCTGGCGACCGAACTGGAGGGGCATCCCGACAACGTGGCCGCCTGCCTGCTCGGCGGCGCCACGCTGTCGTGGATGGCGGCCGACGGTGCCCGGGCCGCGCGGCTGGACGTCCACCCCGACATCCGGCCGGTCGTGCTCGTGCCGGCCGACACGCTGTCCACGCACGTCGCCCGGGGACTGCTCCCGGACGTCGTGCCGCACGCCGACGCGGCGCACAACGCCGCCTGCGCGGCGCTGCTCGTGCACGCGCTCACGGCCGATCCCGCGCTGCTGTTCGCGGCGACCGACGACCGGTTGCACCAGCGGCAGCGGGCCGCGGCCATGCCGGAGACGATCGCGCTGATCGACCGGCTCCGCGACGCCGGCCACGCCGCCGTGGTCTCCGGCGCCGGGCCCAGCGTCCTCGTGCTCACGGCCGGCGACGGCGCGCGGGAGATCGGCGCGCTCACCCCCGACGGGTGGAATCTGCACGCGCTGGAGGTGGACCCCGACGGAGCCGGGGTGGTCGGCGGCGCCCCTCAGGTATCGTCTCGATAACAGGGAACACACTGAAACCACCCGGTGTTGTCCCGCCACGTGAGCTGCGTCTAGGCTCACGGCGTAGCCGCCCACTCGGGCGAGCCTCGCGCGGGGCCGAAGCAGACGATCTCTCTTCGCCGCTGATCCGCCTCGCATTTTCTCCACCTGTTCCTTGTGCCTTCCCGCCTCCGGCCGGACCGACAGGGATCAGGTAGCCCCTGCGCCGGAAGGCGCAGGTCACCGCAGGGAAGGACCTGTACGTGAGTGAAACCACCGACCTCGGCGTGACCGGGCAGCCGGACGCTGCCGGTACGACCGAGGCACCTGCCGCTTCTGGGACGACGGGCAGCCCCCGCCGCCGCGGCAACGGACTGTCGGGCATGCTCCTCCCCGAGCTGCAGCGCCTGGCGGCCGAACTGGGCATCCCCGGCACCGGACGGATGCGCAAGGGCGACCTGGTGGCCGCCATCTCCGCGCGCCAGGTGGGCGGCGCCGCCCCGGCCGACGCCCCCGCGAACGGCGCCCCCCAGCACGAGAGCCCCGTCGCCGGCGGCGGCTACGCCGCCACCGCGGCTCCGCTCGAGGCCCCCGTCAGCGGCGGTGCCAACGGTGGCCCGCTGAGCGGCAGCCCTGCCGAGCCGGCCACCGAGAGCGCACCCTCCGGGCGGCCCCGCCGCGCCGCCAGCCGCCCCGCGGGCTCCCCCTCCGTCGGCTCGGCGGACCAGGCCGTGGCGGCCGAGCCCGCCACGGTCGACGCCGGCACGGCGACCGACACCGCCCCGGCCGACACCGCCCCGGCCGAGGGTGACCAGCGCACCGACGGCGACCGTCCCCAGCGCAACCGCGACCGCGGCCGCAACCGCGGTGATCGCGACGGCGGCGACCGCACCGGCGGCGGCGACCGCACCGGCGGGGACCGCTCCGCCAACCGCGACGGTGGCAACCGGGACGGCGCGAACAACCGCGACAGCAACCGCGGTCCCGACAACCGCACCGAACGCAACGACAACCGCGGTGGCCGTCCGGACAACCGCAACGACGGGCCCCGGGTGGCCGGCCCCACCGACGAGGACGACGACGACTTCGAGGGCGGGCGGGGTCGCCGCGGCCGCCGGTACCGCGACCGCAACCGCCGGGGCGGCAACGCCCAGGGCGGCGGCCGGGACCGCTTCGACCAGGGCGAGCCGACCGTCAGTGAGGACGACGTCCTGCTGCCCGTCGCCGGCATCCTCGACGTGCTCGACAACTACGCCTTCGTCCGCACCTCGGGCTACCTGACCGGGCCGAACGACGTCTACGTCTCCCTGTCCCAGGTGCGCCGGCACGGGCTGCGTCGCGGTGACGCCATCACCGGCGCCGTCCGCCAGCCGCGCGACGGCGAGCGCAAGGACAAGTACAACGCGCTCGTCCGCCTCGACACGGTCAACGGCCTCGACCCGGAGCAGGCCCGGCAGCGCCCGGAGTTCACCAAGCTGACGCCGCTCTACCCGCAGGAGCGCCTGCGGCTGGAGACCGAGCCGCACCTGCTCACCAGCCGGGTCATGGACCTCGTCATGCCCATTGGCAAGGGGCAGCGGGCGCTCATCGTCAGCCCGCCGAAGGCCGGCAAGACGATGGTGCTGCAGTCGATCGCCAACGC
>Ga0126307_10000725_pt1 | contig 21627 bp, 25 predicted proteins | sample Plot28_FD_89955 | JGI IMG/M metagenome (GOLD analysis project Ga0126307, IMG submission 89955) | Serpentine soil microbial communities from UC McLaughlin Reserve, CA, USA - Plot28 | ecosystem: Environmental > Terrestrial > Soil > Grasslands | place: USA: UC McLaughlin Reserve, Lake County... | reverse complement strand
TCGACTTCCTCACCATCTCCGGGCAGAAGTGGTTGTGTGGCCCGGATTCGACCGGAGCGCTCGTCGTCGCCGAGCCCGAGCGCCTGCGCGTTGCACGGCCGAGCTACTTCTCCCAGACCGCCTACGAGCCGACCGGGGGCTTCGAGCCGGCCGGAGGCGCGGCGCGCTTCGACCCCGGCTGGCTCTCGAGCGCCGTGCTGGCAGGCCTCCTCGCCGCCCTCGGGCTCCGCCCCGAGTGGGCGTTCGAGCGCGCCGCGGCACAGGCCGCGCGTTGCCGCGAGCTGCTCGGCCCGCTGGTCGAGGTCGTGCCCGGCGATGCGACGCTGGTTGCCTTCCGGCACGAGGATGCGGCGTCGCTCGTCGAGCGCCTGGCGGCGGAGGGAGTCGTCGTGCGCGAGATCCCGAAGACGGGTCTTGTCCGGGCCTCGTGCGGCTGGTGGACGAACGAGGACGATCTCCGCCGTCTCGCCGCTGCGATCGCGGCCTGACGGGGCTACTGTGCCCGCATGAGCGGCGTGGGGCGTCTCGCAGCGGTGCTGGCCGCCCTGCTCGTTGCGGGCGGGGACTCCGGCCATGCTGCTCCGGGCGAGCCGTTCTTCGTCGGCTTCTCGGAGGATCTGCCGAAGGAGATCGGGGCGAGCGCGATCGCACCCGCGGCGGAGCTCGGCGGCACGTCGTTCAGGCTGACGACGCAGTGGAGAGCGGGGCGCACGGCGATTCCTGCGGCCGAGGCCACGAAGCTGAGCCGAGCGGTCGGCGCCGCGGGCGGTCAGCGGCTCGTGCTCGCCGTCTACGGCGAGAGCGGCACCGATGCGCCGCAGGACGCCGGCGCGCGCGACGCCTACTGCGCCTACGTCGGCACGGTGCTCGCGACGTATCCGATCATCCGCGACGTCGTCATCTGGAACGAGCCGAACAAGCGGCTGTTCTGGAACCCGCAGGCCGGAGCTCCGGCGGCGTACGAGGCGCTGCTCGCGCGGTGTTATGCGCTGCTGCCCTCGTCGGTGAACGTGATCGGACTGGCGCTGTCGTCCACCGGAAACGACGACGCCGTCTCGACCTCGCCGGGGGCGTTCATCCGCGGCGTCGGCGACGCCTACCGCTCCACGGGTCGCACCGGCCGCATCCTCGACACGGTCGCGCACCATCCGTATGGGCTGGACGCGGCCGAGCGGCCGTGGCGGAAGCACATCGCGGCAAAGCCGATCGGTGTCGGCGACTGGAACAAGCTGATGTTCAACCTCTTCCGCGCCTTCGACGGCACCGGCCAGCCGATCCCCGGCCAGCAGGACGTGCGGCTCTGGTACACGGAGGCGGGCGTCCAGACGTCGATCGACGCCGGCAAAACCGGCTACAGCGGCAACGAGAACACCGTCACCCTCAGCGATGAGGCCGGCGGCGAGCCGGAGTCGCCGCCCCCCGCGGAGACGAGCGAGGCCCCGGACCAGGCGACCCAGGCGCTCGACGCGATCCGGCTGGCCGCGTGCCAGCCATACGTGGCGGCGTACTTCAACTTCCTGCTCGCCGACGAGCCCGTGCTCTCCGGCTGGCAGTCCGGCGCGCTCTGGGTCGACCGCACGCGCAAAGACTCCTGGCCCGCATTCCGCCAGGCGATCGCGGCCGCAACAGCCGGCACGGTCGACTGCAGCCTGCTCAAGGGCGGGCGGCCGAGCGCGGACTTCCTGCCGCCGAGCCTTCCGACCGGCCTCAGCGGCACGGGAGCGGTCGAGCCGCTGCGGGTCGAGCTCTCGTGGAACGCAGCCACCGACGACAGCGGACCGGTCTCGTACCGCGTCTTCCGTAACGGCGCCCACGTCGGGACGACGTCCGCCACGAGCTGGACGAACACTGCCGTCGCGCCGGAGACGACCTACTCGTACGCCGTGCGCGCACTCGACGCGGCCGGAAACCTCGGTGACGCAGCGGCGGCCCTGATCGTCACGACTCCCGCCGCGCCGATACCCGCGCCCGCGCCGCCGGCCGGAGCTGGGGGAGGTGGTGGCGGGGGTGGAGCGCTGCCGCCCGACCTTGGCGTCACGCTGTCGACGAGCCCGGCCCGGCCGGTCGCGGGCGCGCCGGTCGATGCCGTCGTAACCGTCTTCAACGAGACGACAGCCGGTACCGCGTCGGCTGTCTCGGCGACGATCGAGCTGCCGCCGGGGTCGGTCGTGCTCGCGCCGGTTTCCTACGAGCGCGGCTCAGGCTGCTCGGTCGGCGCGACGATCACGTGCGCGCTCGACTTCCTGCCCAACGGCTGGTCGACGCCGCTGCGCCTGCGGCTGACGCCTGGCGCCGGCACGCTCGCCGCCACCGTCTCGACGGCCTCGGGCGAGACGGACCTCTCCGACAACCGCGCCTCGATCGAGGTAGGCCCGCTCCCCGCGGTCGCGGCGCCGCTCGCGGGCGCCGTACTCGCACCGGCGGCTCCCGGACGGTTGACCGCCAGGCTGCGGAACGGAATCGTCACGCTGACGTGGACGCGCAGCCGAGATCACGGACGCGTGCGCGCCTACACGCTCTTCCGCGACGGCGTGCTCCGGCGGAGCGGCCGCGTGCTCACCCACCACGAGCCGGCGCTGCGCGGGCGCCACGTCTACACGGTGCGGGCGGTCGCGAGCGACGGGCGGCGCAGCGCGCCGAGACGCGTCGTCGTCAGTCGCTGACGCGCCGGATCTCGAGCAACATCTGCTCCGCCACTGCCTGAACCTCGTCGCCGAGCTGCTCCCACCGGTCTACCTCCTTGCCGAGATAGGCGGCCCGCGCGTGCGCGAGCGCCGGTCGCTGCGCGTCCGGCAGCCGTTCGTGCGCCCACGCCGCCGCGTCGTCCTTCGACCGGATCTCGCCGGTGGCGAGGGTGCACCAGATCCGCGCGAACGTGAGCAGCACGTTGCGCGTGTCCGGCGCGAGGTCGTCGAGCAGCAGCTCGAGGTCGCCCACCATCGCGGCGCGCAGATCGGCCTCCGGCACCGGCCAGACGATCTCCGCCGCCGGAGGCCCCACCAGCGGCACGCCGTACTGCCGCACCATCGTCAGCAGCGTCGCCAGGTCGCGGTTTTCCCTCGTCGGCCAGGGCTCGAGGTTGCCGCCCTCGAACTCGTTCCGCAGCCAGTCGCCGTACTGGAAGTCGAAGCGCGGCGGGAAGCGCCAAGGCGTCAGCTCCGACAGGACCACGATCGTCAGCTCCACCCGGCGGCACCTGCCCTCCGGCAGTCTTCGCCCGGAGATCTCGAGCAGCCGCTCGACGAGCGCTCCCTTCTCGTCCAGAGTCGTCGGTCGGCGCGACAGCGCGAGGAGGTCGAGGTCGCTGTCGGGCCGCAGGCGGCCGAGGACGGCCGACCCGAAGAGGTACGCGGCGGCGAGGTCAGAGCCGAGCACGTCCGAGACGAGCGAGACGACGCGGTCGAGCTGGGCGCGATCGGCGGCCTCGAGCCGCATCCGTGACCGCCTAGGCGGCGTCGGCCGCCGTGCGCAGGCCGAGCTCGCGGCTGATCGGCTGGAGCGCAGCGACGACGTTTGCGATGTGCTCGTCCAGCTCGAGCCCGAGCAGCTCGGTGCCCGCGTACACCTCGTCGCGGTGGACGCCGGCGGCGAAGGACGGCTGCTTCAGCTTCTTCTTCACCGACTTCGGCTCCAGGCCGTCGAGCCCGGCCGGCCGCACCAGCCCGCACGCGTGCACGAAGCCTGAGAGTTCGTCGCAGGCGAACAGCGTCTTCTTCAGGGGCGTGTCGCGCGGCAGCCCGAGATGCTCGGCGTGGGAGAGGATCGCCTCGATCACCTCTTCTGGATACCCCTCGTCACGGAGGATCGCGGCGCCGTTCTGGGGGTGCTCGTCCAGCGTGGGGTGGAGCTCGTAGTCGAAGTCGTGCAGGAGCGCGACGATGCCCCAGAGCTCCTCGTCCTCGCCGAAACGGCGCGCGTACGAACGCGTAGACGCCTCGACGGCGAGCGCGTGCCGCAGCAGCGACTCGCTCTTCGTGTACGTCGTCAGCGTCTCCCACGCCCGCTCTCGCGTCAGCTCCATCGGGCGTCTACGATACCCCGCCCCATGGCCGCGACTACGCTCTCCACCGGAATGCAGGCGTTCGTGATCGAGGGCGGCCGCCCGCTCAGCGGCAGTGTCCGCGCCGCCGGGAACAAGAACGGCGCGCTGCCGATCCTGGCCGCCACGGTGCTCGCGTCGGAGCAGGTGCAGCTGACGAATGTACCGCGGATCCGCGACGTGCAGACCATGGTCGAGCTGCTGCTCGACATCGGCGCGGACGTCGAGTGGACGGGGGAGAACGAGCTGCGGATCGATCCCGTCGGCGTGCACAAGTCCGAGCTCGACGAGGAGCTCTGCCGCCGCATCCGTGCGTCTTTCCTGCTCGCGGGACCACTGCTGGCGCGCCTCGGCAGCGCGATCGTTCCGCCGCCGGGCGGCGACGTGATCGGCCGACGCCGGCTCGATCCGCACATCCACGGCCTCGCCGAGCTCGGCGTCGAGATCGACATCAACGGCCGCTTCGAGATGCGTGCGCCGAAGCTGCGCGGCAGCTCGATCTTCCTCGACGAGGCGAGCGTGATGGCCACGGAGAACGTCGTCATGGCGGCCGTGCTCGCCGAGGGTGAGACCGTGATCGGCAACGCCGCCTGCGAGCCACACGTGCAGGACCTGTGCCGCTTCCTCGTCTCGCTCGGCGCCCGCATCGAGGGAATCGAGTCGAACGTGTTGCGCGTTCACGGCGTGCAAGGGCTCCGCGGCGGCGACTGGCGCGTCGCCCCCGAGCACATCGAGGTCGGCAGCTTCATCGGCCTCGCGGCGGCATCGGGGAGCGACATCACGATCGAGGGCGTCGAGCCGAAGGACCTCGTCTCGATCCTGCCGGCGTTCGCACGGCTGGGCGTGCACGTCGAGGTGGGGGAGACGACCGTCCGCGTGCCGCCCGGACAGCGGCTCGAGATCCAGGACGACCTCGGCGGGCAGATCCCGAAGATCGAGGACGGCCCCTGGCCTGCCTTCCCGGCCGACCTGACGTCGATCGCGATCGTCACTGCGACCCAGGCGCACGGCACCGTGCTCGTCTTCGAGAAGATGTTCGAGAGCCGCCTGTTCTTCGTCGACAAGCTCGTCGGCATGGGCGCGCGGATCATCCTCTGCGACCCGCATCGCGTCGTCGTCACCGGACCTGCGCAGCTCTACGGCGAGCGGCTGACGAGCCCGGACATCCGCGCCGGCATGGCAATGCTGATCGCGGCTCTCTGCGCCGAGGGAACATCGACGATCGGGAACGTCGCCGAGATCGACCGCGGCTACGAGCGGATCGACGAGCGTCTGCGCGCGCTCGGCGCCTCGATCGAGCGCGTCGAGGCCTAGCGGGCTCGCGCCCGCAGAATTTGGCACCGCCCTTTGGCTAGTCTCGCTCGCATGAGCGCCCGGATCGCTCCCGGCAACGGGACGTCGAACATCGCGACGGGCATCCCCGTCCTCGACCACCTGCTCGCACTGCTCGCGCGCAGCGGCGGCTTCGAGCTGGCACTCGAGCTCCCGCCCGGAGAGGGGGAGGCGGAGGTCGCGGCGGCGGGGACGGCCCTCGGCGAGTCCTTCGCCGAGGTGCTGCGCCGTGACGGCGTCCCGGGCCATGGCTCGGCCTTCATGCCGGCCGACGAGGCGCTCGCGCAGATCGTCTTCGAGGTCTCCGACCGACCGCTCGTGGCCAGCAACGTCGACCTGACCGAGGCACGCGCAGGCGGTCTGGGCAGCGACCTCGCTGCCCGCTTCCTGGACGCCTTCGCCGACGCCGCCGGCGTGACGCTGCACGTCCGTCTCGTCGACGGCGAGGATTCGCGGCACGTGCTCGAGGCGATCTTCAAGGCGCTCGGCGCGGCGCTGCGCTCAGCGAGCGCAAGGTGAGGACCCAAGGGCGGATCCTCATCGCGCGAAAACCCCAAAAGGGGCCGCGGGCGGCTGCGCGGCCCGGCTCATCAGGGAGGTCACGTGGCTGACAAGGAGATCGTCCGCACCGAGCGCGCGCCGGCGCCGTTCCAGGGCGCGCCCTACAACCAGGCCGTCAAGGCGGCAGGCCTCGTCTTCGTCGCCGGCCAGCTCGGTCTGAAGCCGGGTGACAAGGAGCCGGTCGAAGGGATCGCCGAGCAGACCGAGCAGGTGCTCGAGAACCTGCGCGCGATTCTCGTGGAGGCCGGCAGCGGCCTCGACCGGCTCGTGAAGACGACGGTCTTCCTCCAGGACCTCGGCGACTTCGCCGCGATGAACGAGGTCTATGCGAAGCACGTCGGCGACGGCCCGCCCGCCCGCTCCACCGTGGAGGTGGCGAAGCTCCCGTCGGGCGCTCTCGTCGAGATCGAGGCGGTGGCGCTGCTCTAGCCGTCGCCCGCCGCGCGGCCGCTCTTGCTGACGCCCGGCGCTCACATCCCGGAAGGGCCGCTGTCGCGGCCGGCGAGCACCAGCGGCGGCGCGGTCAGAATGCACTGCCATGTGGACCTCGATCGCCGACTACGTGCACTCGCTCGGGCTCGACGCCTACGTCGTGGGCGGCGCCGTCCGCGACGAGCTGCTCGGGAAGACGCCACGCGAGCTCGACTTCGTCGTTCCCGGTGTGGGGCACGCGGACTTGCGCGCCGCACTGGCGCCGCACGGGAAGATCGAGGACCTGGTCGTCGCGGACCAGCGTGTCGGCGTGCGGCTGCTGCCGCGCGACAGGGCAGTGCGGGCGCTGCAGCCGGCCGGGATCGAGTTCACGCCGCCGCGCGTCGAGCGCTCGACCGGGCCGGGGCGGCACGACTTCGAGATCGTCGCCGACGCCGGCATCTCGCTCGAGGAAGACATGGCGCGCCGCGACTTCACGATCAACGCGATCGCGAAGCGGCTCGGGACGGGGGAGATTCTCGACCCGCTCCACGGCCGCGAGGACCTCCAGCGCGGTGTGCTCCGCACGACGGCCCCGACGAGCTTCCGCGACGACCCGCTCCGGATCGTCCGCGGTCTCCGCTTCGTCTCGCAGCTCGACGTCCACCCGGATGAGGACACGCTCCGGCAGATGGAGGAGTGGGCGCCGCGGATCGAACACGTCTCCGGCGAGCGGATCGGTGGCGGGCTCGGCGCGGACGGGATGGGCGAGCTCTCGAAGCTCCTGCTCGGGGCACACCCAGCGAAGGCGTTGCGCCTCGCCCGCGACACCGGCGCCCTCATCCACGTGCTCCCCGAACTTGCGTCTGGCATCGGCTACGAGCAGGAGAGCGACCGTCAGCACCTGCCGCTCGACGAGCACGTGTTCGCCGTCGTTCAGGCGGCCGCGGACGCGGGAGCGCCGCTCGAGGTGCGGCTGGCAGCACTCCTGCACGACGCCGGCAAGCCCGAGGCGGAGCGCGTCGGCGGCGACCATGCCGCGCTCGGGGCCATCGCGGCGGTCCGTTCCCTGCGCCGGCTGCGCTACCCGACGCGGCTGCGGGACTACGTCGTCCGGCTCGTGCGCGAGCACTCCTTCTCGCTGCCGGAGGAGCCCACGGCCGCCGACGCGCGCCGCTTCCTCGCGCGCCACGGCGAGCGCCTCGTCGGCGACCTGCTCGCGCACCGCGCCGCCGACCTGGCGGGGAAGCAGGTGCCCGCCGAGGAGTGGGAGCGCCTTGCCGCGTTCCGTGCGTTGATCGAGCAGGAGCGCGAGCAGCCGCACCGGCTGGCGGATCTGGCCGTGGACGGGGACGACCTGATCGAGGCCGGGTTCAGGGAAGGGCCGCTGCTCGGGCGCGTCCTCCAGACGCTGCTCGCCGAGGTGGTGGAGGAGCCGGAGCGGAACAGCCGCGAGCAGCTGCTGACGCGGGCGAGGGAGCTCGCGTGATCCGGTGGTCGCCGCCCGGGCCGTACGAGATCGTCTTCTCCACGCGCCGGGGCGGCGTCAGCGACGGCCCGTACGCCTCGCTCAACCTCGGCCGCCTCACCGGCGACGACGTCGAGCGGGTCGACGAGAACCGGCGGCGGCTGTGCGCCGAGGTGGGTGTGGACGTGCTGCGGCTCGCGCTCAACCGCCAGATTCACTCCACGCACGTGCACCGCGCGGAAGCCGGTGCCCGTGGCCGTCCCGGCGACGGTCTCTGGACCGATGAGCCCGACCTACCGATCCTGGCGATGTCCGCCGACTGCCTCCCGATCGCGCTCGTGCGCGGCGACGGCGAAACGCCGGCTGCAGCCGTCCTGCACGCGGGTTGGCGCGGGCTTCTCGACGGAATCGTCGCGGAGGGGGTCGGCGCGCTCGGGGGAAGCGTGCGGGCGGCGATCGGCCCGGGGATCGGTCCCTGCTGCTACGCGGTCGGGCCGGAGGTGGCGGGGCCATTCGCGGATAGATGGGGCTGCGTGCTGATCCACGGCGCCAACCTCGACCTCTGGAGCGCTGCCGAGCTGGCGCTGCGGGCCTCCGGCGTCGAGGAAGTCCATCGAGTCGACCTCTGCACGCACTGCAACCCCGACGACTTCTTCTCGCACCGCCGCACCGGCAAGCCGCGCGGCGTCCAGGGCGTGATCGCGCGTGTCGCCTAACGCCGTGCGCGCCAACCTGGGGCGGATTCGGGCCGAGATCGGGCCGGATGTGACGATCGTCGCCGCGACCAAGTACGTCAGGTTCGAGGAGATGGCGGCGCTCGCCGAGGCCGGGGTGGAGGTGGTGGGGGAGAACCGCGCCCAGGATCTCGCCCGCAAGCACGCGGCCTACGGCGACGCGTTCCGGTGGCATTTCATCGGCCATCTCCAGTCGAACAAGGCGAAGGTCGTCGACGGGCTCTGCGAGCTCGTCCACTCGCTCGCTTCCGAGTCGGCGGCGCGGAGGCTGACGATCCCCGCGCTCGTCGAGGTGAACCTCGCCGGCGAGGCGTCGAAGTCCGGCGTCACGCCCGAGGAGCTGCCTCCACTGCTCGCGGCGTACCCGCACGTGCGCGGCCTGATGACGATGCCGCCGGCGGCCTCGGATCCAGAGGAGTCGCGGCCCTACTTCCGCCGGCTGCGGGAGCTCGCAGGCGAGCACGGGCTTCCCGAGCTCTCGATGGGCACATCGCAGGACTACCGCGTCGCGGTCGAGGAAGGGGCGACGCTGGTCCGCCTCGGATCCATCCTGTTTCGGGGATAATCTCCTGCTGGGATGGGATTCGCAGACGTCTGGAACCGCACGCTCGTCTACTTCGGCATCGCCGAGGAGGAGGACTGGGACGAGGACGGCTACGCGACGAACGACGAGCTCGAGCGCAGCTACGGGGCGCGCGAGCGCGCGAACGTCCGCCGTCTGCAACCACGCCGCGGCCGCGACTTCGACGACTGGACCGACCCCGAGCCCGAGGCAGCAAGCACCGCGGTCGTCCGCCCGACGCCGCGCCTCCGCGGTGTCGAGACGGTGCCGAATCCCAGCTCCGTGAAGGTGCACCTCGTGTTGCCGCGCAGCTTCAACGACGCGCAGCAGATCGCCGATCGCTTCAAGGACGGTGTCCCCGTGATCCTCAACCTCCAGAGCGCCGACCAGGACCTCTCGAAGCGCCTGATCGACTTCGCGAGCGGCCTCACCTATGCGCTCGACGGGGGCATGCAGCGCGTCGCCGACAAGGTGTTCCTGCTCACGCCCCGAAACGTCGAAGTCTCGGCTGAGGAGCGCGCCCGCATGCTCGAGCGCGGCGGCTTCTTCAACCAGGCGTAGGAAAGCGGCCCGGCGGGGCGAACGGACGTTCAATGGGCGACGCGCTCGCGAACTTCGTGTACGTCTTTCTCTGGGTCTACCTGCTGCTCCTGTTCGCGTACATCCTCACGTCGTGGATCCGGCTGCCGTACCGCCCGTGGCTGAACCGCGTGCAGCGCTTCCTCTACGACGTCTGCGACCCCTACCTGCGGATCTTCCGGCGCTTCCTGCCGCCGCTCGGTCCGCTGGACCTGTCGCCGATGGTGGCGATCTTCGTGCTCCTGATCGTCCAGAACGTGCTCGTGTCCCTGCTCCAGCGGCTGTAGGAAGGAGGCGGTATGGCCCTCACACCGGTCGAGATCCGCCACGTCCGGCTCGGCCGCGGCTTCCGCGGCTACAAGCGCTCCACCGTCGACCGGCTGCTCGCGGACGTCGCCGAGAGCTTCGAGGACGTCTGGCGCAATCGGGCCGACCTGGCCGACAAGGTCGAGCAGCTCGAGGTCGACCTCGTGCGCCACAAGGAGCTGGAGGGGCTGCTCCGGACGACGCTCGTCTCCGCCGAGAGCGCCGCGCAGCAGCTGCGCGAGCAGGCCCGCAAGGAGGCGGAGACGATCGTCGGCGAGGCGCACGCGGAGGCGCGTGCGATTGCCCGCCGCGCGTCGGCGGAGAAGGAACGGCTGGAGACCGAGCTGCGCCGGATCAAGTCACTGCTCCGCTCCGCGCTCGACAGCCTCGACGAGGCTTCGAAGGACGAACGCGAGCCCGTCGGCGAGCACACGGGCGAGATTCGACGGCTGATCGGCTGATCCGGGAGGACGACTATCCTGTGGCCGTGGTGGCGTCCACGACCAGAGTGCGGCTGCGGGTGGCCCCGGGAGCGGCGAGACCGGGCATCGTCGGCCGGCACGGTGACGGGTGGAAGCTGCGGGTGGCCGCGCCGCCCGAGCACGGCAAGGCGAACGACGCCGTCATCGACCTGCTCGCGGAGACGCTCGACGTGCCACGCTCGAGCGTCACGCTCGTTTCAGGCGGAGGCTCCAGGAACAAGATCGTCGAGCTGGCCGGCATCGAGCCGGACGAGATCGAGCGACGGCTCGCCACGGCGGGCGGACAGGAGACCCACACCGGATGACGATCGACACCGACCACTTCCGCCAGGAGCTCGAGCGGGCGCGGGAGCGCCTGCAGCGGACGATCGAGCACCACGACATCGGCAACGCCTCCCTCACCGAGGAAACCGGGGAGCTGCTGTCCGGGAGCCAGGACAACCACCTCGCCGACACTGCCACCGAGACCTACGAGCGCGAGCTCGACGAGGGCCTCGAGGAGGACGCGCGCGGTCAATTGCGCCAGATCGAGAAGGCGCTCGAACGGATCGGGTCGGGCGAGTACGGGCGTTGCGAGGTGTGCGGCAAGGACATCCCGTCGAGCGGCTGGAGGCGATGCCTTCCACGACACTCTGCATCGACGACGCGAGGCGGCTCGGCAGGTGAACGAGCCCGCCCGGCGTGAGCCGATTTCGATCGACGTCCGCGTGGGCTCGTCCACGAACGCCCTGCGCCCGATCCTCGCCGCCGAGCGGCCGCTCGGCGCCGGGCTGCGGCACTGGCTGAGCCTCGCCGCGATCGTGGTCGCCGCCGTCGCGGCCGACCAAGTGACGAAGGAGGTCGTCGCCCGCGCCCTCGCGGTCGGCGAGGAGGTGAAGATCGCGGGGCCGTTCTCGATCCACCATGTACACAACTCCGGGATCGCGTTCGGCTTCTTCGCCAGCGCGACGTCGATCGTGATCATCGTGACCGCGATCGCCGTCGGCTGGATGCTGCTCTTCTTCTCACGCTCGGGCGCCCGCCACCCAGTGCTGCCGGTGGCGCTCGGCCTCGTCCTCGGCGGCAGCCTCGGGAACCTGCTCGACCGCATCAGGCTCGGGTACGTGACCGACTTCCTCGACTTCCGCTTCTGGCCGGCGTTCAACCTCGCCGACGTCTTCATCGTCGTCGGCGTCGCCGCGCTCTTCGGCGCGCTTGCTGGTGCCGACCGCTCGAAGCGGCGGCCGCCGCGCACCGTTGTCCACTCTCCGCTTTCACGCCCCTGAGGCGGAGCGGCTCGACCGCGCCGTCGCCGGTCGGTCGGAGGTGGGTTCGCGGTCGCTCGCCGAGCGCCTGATCGCCGACGGCGCCGTCCTCGTCGACGGTGCAGCGCGGCCGAAGAGCCACCGGCTCGAGGGCGGGGAGGAGATCGTCGTCGAGTTGCCGCCGGAGGCTGCCCCGCTCGAGGCGGAGGAGATGGACCTGCGGATCGCCTGGCAGGACGAGCACCTGCTCGTCGTGGACAAGCCGGCCGGGGTCGTCGTCCATCCAGGCACGGGCCACACCAGCGGGACGCTCGTGCACGGCCTGCTCGCGCACGACGCGGCCGGCGGTGACGAGGATCGACCTGGGATCGTGCATCGGCTCGACCGCGACACGTCGGGTCTGCTCGTCGTCGCGCGCTCGGACGAGGCGCACGAGCGCCTGCAAGAGCTGATCCGCCGGCGCCGGGTCGAGCGGCGGTACCTTGCGCTCGTGAAGGGGGCGCCGCGCTCGCGCACCGGCCGGATCGAGGCGCCGATAGGCCGTGACCGGCTCGACAAGTCGCGCCACTCGCTCGACACGACGACGCCCCGAGACGCGGTCACGCACTTCGCGGTGCTCGAGCTGCTCGGCCCGCGCGCCCTCCTCGAGCTCACACTGGAGACGGGCCGCACGCACCAGATCCGGGTGCACCTGGAGGCGATCGACCTGGCCGTCTCCGGCGACCGGACCTACGGCGCCGCCGACGACCTCGGCCTCGAGCGCCAGTTTCTCCATGCCGGGCGGCTCGGCTTCGACCACCCCTTCACGGGCGCGAGGATCGAGCTCGAGTCGGCTCTCCCGGACGACCTCGCCGCGGCGCTCGAACGCGCTCGCGACGAGGCGTAGCTACACTCTTCGCGTCGTTTTCCCTTCGTCCCGGCGACTGGACGGGTGGGGGTGCCGCTTTCTGCGAGCGGTTCCACTCGCGCCCCGCCGGCTGTATCGACATCAACCGTGAAAGGGGCCAATCCCTTGGCAGTCGTATCCATGCGTGACCTGCTGGAGGCCGGTGTTCACTTCGGCCACCAGACCCGCCGCTGGAATCCGAAGATGAAGCGCTTCATCTTCACCGAGCGCGGCGGCATCTACATCATCGACCTGACCCAGACCTCCGAGCTGCTCCAGGAGGCTTACGAGTTCGCGCGCAACCTCGCCGAGCGCGGCGGCACGATCCTCTTCGTCGGCACGAAGAAGCAGGCGCAGGACGCGGTCTCGCAGGAGGCCGGCCGGGTCGGCATGCCGTACGTCGCCCACCGCTGGCTCGGCGGCCTGCTGACGAACTGGCGGACGATCACCGACCGGATCGCGCACCTGCACGAGCTGCGGCGCCTCAAGAGCGAGGGCCAGCTCGAGCTGCTGCCGGCAAAGGAGCGGATCACGATGCTCCAGGAGCTCGAGAAGCTCGAGGCGAACCTGGGCGGCGTGGCCGACCTGCGCAGGCAGCCCGACGCGGTCTTCATCGTCGACCTGAAGAAGGAGCAGCTGGCCGTGCGCGAGGCGCGCCGGCTCGGCGTGCCGATCATCGCGCTCGTCGACACCAACTGCGACCCCGACGAGGCCGACTACATCATCCCGGGCAACGACGACGCGATCCGCTCCTGCACCCTGATCGTGAAGGCGATCGCCGACGGCATCGCCGCCGGGCAGAGCAAGGTGACGACGAAGGAGATGGCCGGCAACGGCAACGGCGTCGCCGCCGAGCCGGCCGTAGAGCCCGCGACGCCCGCCCAGATGGCCGAGGCAGCCGAGGTAGCCGAGGCGGCTGAGCCTGCCGAGGTAGCCGAGCCTGCCGAGGTAGCCGAGGTAGCCCAGGTAGCCGAGGTAGCCGAGCCTGCCGGAAGCGCCGAGCCCGCCGAGGCTGAGCCTGCCGGCGAGGCAGCCGCGACCACCGAGGAGGAGAGCGCGTGAGCACGACCATTTCCGCATCGCAGGTGAAGGAGCTTCGCGACGCCACCGGGGCGCCGATGATGGACGCGAAGCGGGCGCTCGAGGAGACGGGCGGCGACCTCGACGCCGCGCGCACGCTCCTGCGCGAGAAGGGCATGGCGCAAGTGGCGAAACGCGCCGGCCGCGCCACGACCGAGGGCCTCGTCGGCTACCGCATCGAGGGCGGAACCGGAACGATGGTCGCCGTCGGCTGCGAAACCGAGCCCGTCTCGAAGAACGAGGCCTTCCAGGAGTTCGCGAAGAAGGTGCTCGAGACGGTTCACGCCGAGGGCGCAAACGCCGTCGCTTCGCTCGAGCAGGACCGCGTCGACGTCGGAGCCAAGCTGGGCGAGAACATCGTCATCGTCGGCGCGGAGCGCTACGAGACCGGCGACGGCGACGTCGTCAACGCCTACGCGCACCCGCCGGCGAACAAGATCGGCGTGATCGTCAAGCTCGAGGGCGGCACCGCGGAGCTGGCCCGTCAGCTCGCGATGCACATCTCCTTCGCCGCGCCCGAGTGGCTGAGCAAGGAGGACGTGCCCGCCCAGACGGTCGAGGCCGAGCGGCAGGTTTACCTCAACTCGGACGAGCTGCAGGGCAAGCCCGAGCAGGCGAAGGAGAAGATCGTCGAGGGGATGCTGGGGAAGCGTTTCTTCGCGGCCCAGCCGGGCGGCGTGCTGCTCGAGCAGCCGTGGATTCACGACGCGGCGAAGACCGTCGGCCAGGCCGTCGACGAGGCCGGTGCGCGTGTCGTCGCGTTCAGGCGCCTCTCTGTCGCAGAATAGGCGCGTGACGACGCCGCAACAGGAGTTGGAGCGGTCGCCTTCGGGCGCCGCTCCTGCGTTCCGCCGCGTCCTCCTCAAGCTCTCCGGGGAGGCGTTGATGGGGGACCAGAGCTACGGGACCGACCGGAAGACGGTCGACGCGATCGCGGCCGAGATCGTGGCGGTGCAGTCGGAGGGGCTGGAGCTCGCCATCGTCGTCGGCGGCGGCAACATCTATCGCGGCATCTCCGCCGCGGCGGAGGGGATGGACCGGGCGACGGCCGACTATGCCGGCATGCTCGCAACCGTCCTCAACGCGCTCGCGCTCCAGGACGCGCTCGAGCGGCAGGGGGCCGACACACGCGTCCTCTCCGCGCTCGAGGTCTCCGAGGTCGCCGAGCCCTACATCCGCCGCCGGGCGATGCGCCACCTGGAGAAAGGGCGCGTCGTCATCTTCGCAGCCGGGACCGGCAACCCCTTCTTCACTACGGACACGGCCGCCGCGCTGCGGGCGCTCGAGATCGGCGCGGAGGCGATCCTGATGGCGAAGAGCGGCACGAAGGGCGTCTACGACGGCGACCCCAACGAGGATCCCGATGCCACCTTTCTGCCCGCGCTGACGCACCTGGAGGCGATCGAGCGCGGCCTGCGCGTCATGGACGCAACGGCCCTCTCGCTCTGCATGGAGAACACGCTGCCGATCTACGTCTTCGAGCTCGCCGGCGGCAACATCCTCCGCGTGGCCACAGGCGAGCAGGTAGGAACCGTCATCTCGACGTCATCCCACCCACAGCAGGCAAAGGAGCGCTGAAATGCCGACCATCGAGGAGTTCCTGGAGGACGCCAAGCGCCGCATGGACCGTTCGATCGAGACCACGCGGACCGAGTTCAACAGCGTGCGCACGGGTCGGGCCTCGGCGGCGCTCCTCGACCGGATCGCGATCGACTACTACGGCACGCCGACGCCCCTGAAGAACATGGCGACGATCGGCGTGCCCGAGCCGCGCCTACTCACGGTGCAGCCCTTCGACCCGAGCCAGATCAAGGCGATCGAGAAGGCGGTGCAGGAGTCCGACCTCGGCCTGACCCCGTCGAACGACGGCAAGCTGATCCGGCTGCCGATCCCGCAGCTCACCGAGGAGCGGCGCAAGGAGCTCGTGAAGCTCGTCCGCAAGTACGGCGAGGACGGCAAGGTCGCGATCCGGAACGTCCGCCGCGACGTGATGAAGCACCTCGAGGAGCTCGTTCGCAACGGCGAGGTGGGGGACGACGAGGAGCTGCGGGGCGAGAAGCAGGTACAGAAGTTGACCGACGAGCACACGAGCGCGATCGACGACCTGATGAAGCACAAAGAGTCGGAAATCATGGAGGTTTGAGGTCGCCAGCGACCTCAACGCGACCGAACTCGCCCGCAGCGTCGCGATCATCATGGACGGCAACGGCCGCTGGGCGGAGCGGCGCGGACTCCCGGTGGCAGCGGGTCACCGTGAGGGAACCCGTGCTCTGAGGCGAACGGTCGAGGCTGCGATCGACCTCGGCGTCGCCTCGCTCGCCGTCTACGCCTTTTCGACCGAGAATTGGGCCAGGCCGGTCGACGAGGTCGACGACCTGATGGAGATCTTCGGCGAGACGATCGAGCGGGAGCTTCCCGATCTCGCCAAGCAGGGCGTCCGCACGCGCTTCATCGGCCGCCGCGACCGCGTCCCCCAGTGGCTGCGGGAGCGGATGGCGGCGCTCGAGGCCGAGACGGAGGCGAACGACCGGCTCTCGCTCTGGATCGCATTCGACTACGGCGGCCGTGCGGAGCTCGTCGACGCCGCGCGCCGCGTGCTCCAGACGGGAGTCGCGCCGGCAGACCTCGACGAGGAGACGCTCGCCGCGCACCTGTACGCGCCCGAGTTGCCCGATCCCGACCTCCTGATCAGGACGTCGGGCGAGCTGCGCCTCTCGAACTTCCTCCTCTGGCAGCTCGCGTATGCGGAGCTGGTCTTCGTCGACACACTCTGGCCTGACTTCGCCGAAGACGACCTGCGGAGCGCGCTCGCCGACTATGCGACGCGCCGGCGGCGATTCGGCGGTCGATGAGCAACTTCCTCTCGCGAATCCTCGTCACCGTCGTGGGCGTGCCGATCGTCCTCTACCTCGTCTACCTGGGCGACTGGTGGCTCTTCGGCCTGGCCGCGTTCGCGACGCTGGTTGCGCTGCACGAGCTCTACGCGATGGCCCGCTCGCTGCGACCGCTCGTCCTTGCAGCCTACGCGGGGGCGCTGGCGACCCTGCTCGGTGCCGAGCTCGGCGGCGCCGAGTGGATGCTCGGCGGTTTCATGCTCACGCTCCTGCTCGCGTTCCTGCTCTACGGGATCGCGGAGACGCGGCAGACGGCGACCGTGACCATGAGCGCGACGATCCTCGGCGTCGCCTGGATCGGACTGGGACTCGGCCACCTTCTCCTTCTCCGCGACGTGCCCGAGCACGGCCGCCTCGCGGTCTTCACCGTCCTCATCGCCGTTTTCGCGGACGACACGGCGGCGTACCTGATCGGCCGCCTCGTCGGACGGCACAAGCTCGCGCCGTCGCTCTCGCCGGGGAAGACGTGGGAGGGGTTCGTCGCAGGCACCCTGGCCGCGATCGCGGTGGCTTTCTTCGCACTCTACGAGCAGGACTTCCTCACGATCCGGGAGTCGATCGTCCTCGGCGCGGCAGTCGCGCTGGCGGGCGCCGCCGGCGACTTGTTCGAGTCGGCGCTGAAGCGCGACCTCGAGGTGAAGGACTCCGGGCAGCTGCTCGGCGGCCACGGCGGCATGCTCGACCGGATCGACTCGCTCCTCTTCGCGGCCGTCGCAGCCTTCTACGTGGTCATCGCGTTCGTGTAGGCACACTGTGCCGGTGAGGCGGATTGCGCTGCTCGGAGCCACCGGCTCGATCGGCCGGCAGGCGATCGAGGTCGTGGAACGGAACCCGGAGCTCGAGTTCTGCGCGCTCGCCTCGGGCTCCTCGGATCTATCGGAGCTGGCGGCGGAGTACGGGGTCGAGCACGTGCAGGTCGGAGGCGACCTGACGGAGCTGCTCGAGAGGGCTCAGCCCGACGTCGTCCTCAACGCGGTCGTCGGCTTCGCGGGCGTCGGCGCCACGCTCTGGGCGCTCGAGCGCGGCGTCACGCTCGCGCTCGCGAACAAGGAGAGCCTCGTCGCGGCCGGCGATCTGGCCCGGCAGGCGAAGGCGCGAGGTCGAGGGCTGCTGCTGCCGGTCGACTCCGAGCATTCGGCGCTGTTCCAGTGCCTCGAGGCGCGCGACCCCGAGAGCGTCGACTCCCTGGTCCTGACGGCGTCCGGCGGCCCGTTCCGCGGGCGTTCGCGCGTCGAGCTCAGCGATGTCGGCGTCGAGGATGCGCTCGCACACCCGACGTGGAGCATGGGTCCGAAGATCACCGTCGACTCGGCCACGCTCGCCAACAAGGGCCTCGAGCTGATCGAGGCGCACTTCCTCTTCGGCGTGCCCTACGAGCGCATCGAGGTCGTGATCCATCCGACCTCGGTGGTCCACTCGCTCGTGCGCTTCCGCGACGGGGCCGCGCTCGCGCACCTGGGCTATCCCGACATGACCGTTCCCATCTCCTACGCGCTGACCTTCCCGGATCGTCCGGCGACCGAGGTTCCGGCCCTCGACCTGGCGTCCGGCCTGACCCTCGAGTTCTCGGCGCCCGACCTGGAGACGTTTCCGCTGCTCGCGCTGGCGAGGCGCGCGGGCGAGGCGGGCGGCACGTACCCGGCCGTCTTCAACGCCGCCAACGAGGTGGCGGTCGCCGCCTTCCTGGAAGGGCGGCTGCCCTTCCTCGGCATCGCCGGAGTCATCGAGGAGGCGCTCGAGGCCGCCGATGGATCGGCCGCGCACGACCTTGCCGAGCTGGTCGAGGCCGACACGGCGGCGCGCAGTCTCGCCGAGGGCGGAGTTCCAGTCGCGTGAGCATCCTCGTCTCCCTCCTCGGGCTGGCGTTCCTGATCCTCATCCACGAGGCCGGCCACTTCTTCGTGGCACGCGGGGTTGGGATGAACCCGCGGAAGTTCTACCTCGGCTTCCCGCCGGCAATTGCCAAGACCAAGCGGAACGGGATCGAGTACGGCGTCGGCGCGATCCCTCTCGGCGGCTACGTCAAGATTCCTGGGATGCACCGACCCGCGGCGGGCGACCTCGACGTCCACTTCGGGCGGGCGGTCGAGGAGGAACCAACGCTCGCCCGGTCTCTCGGCGACCTGCGGCGTGCCCTCGATGAGAGCGATTACGACTCGGCGCGCACGGCGCTCGAGCGCTTTCGCGACGTTTTGGAGACGGCGTCGCTGTCGCCGCTCGCGGAGCGGTCGGCTGAGCGCGGCTTGACGGAGATCGGGGACTCGCTCGCGCCCGACGCGTACTGGCGCGCCCGGACCTGGAAGCGGGTCGCGGTCATCTTCGCCGGGCCGGCCGCGAACCTCGTGCTCGCGATCGTGATCTTCGCGGCGCTCTTCATGGCACTCGATCCCAGCTATCGGCTCGGGTTCGAGCTGCGCGGAACGACCGAGCAGGTGACGGCGACGGTGAACGACGTCCTGGCCGACTCGCCGGCGGAGGCGGCGGGCGTGCAGCCGGAAGACCGGATCGTCGCCATCAACGGCAGGCGGGTGGACGGCAACACGATCCGTCCGACGATCCAGGCGTCGAACGGCAGGCCTCTGCGGCTCACCGTCGAGCGCGACGGCAGATTGGTGCGGCTCGCGGCGGTGCGTCCGGAGCAGTCGGAGGAGTTCGGTCCGGCCGCCGCGGTCGGCGAGTCCTTCCGCGTCACCTGGGAGGTGACGCAGGAGATCGGGCGTTCGGTCGGCCGGCTCGTGACGGGCGACGGCCGTGACGTCTCCAGCCCCGTCGGTATCGTCCAGGGCTCGTCGGAGGCGGTCCAGCAGGGAACGGACACGTATCTGTGGGTGCTCGGGTTGATCAGCCTTTCACTGGCCCTCCTGAACCTGCTGCCGCTGCTCCCGCTCGACGGAGGCCACATCGTCTTCTCGCTGATCGAGGGGATCCGCGGCCGAGCGGTCGCCCGCGAGGTGTACGAGCGGGTCTCGCTGGTCGGGATCGCCCTCGTCCTGCTGCTCTTCTTCGTCGGTCTGAACAACGACATCGGCCGCCTCGGCGACTGAGTCTGCCGTCGCGTGTCGGAATCCGCAGGAGCGGATCCAGACCGAGCCGAACTCCTGAGGAGCCCGCTTTGCGGCTCGGTGGCTAACCTTGACCTCGATGGCCTCGGACGTCCAGATTAGGGTCGGCAACGTCGCGATCGGCGGCGGCGCGCCTGTCGTCGTCCAGTCGATGACACTGACGCCGACGCGCGACGTGGAGGCGACGACGGCGCAAATCGCGGCGCTCGCGTCGGCCGGCTGCGAGGTCGTCCGCTGTGCCGTGCCAAAGACCGAGGACGCCGAGGCGCTCGCGCGCATCGTTCGCTTCAGCCCGATCCCTGTGATCGCCGACATCCACTTCAACGCCAGCCTTGCGCTGAAGGCGATCGATGCCGGCGTGGCGGCCGTCCGGATCAACCCCGGCAACATCGGCGGCCCGGACAAGGTCGAGCAGGTCGTCAGCGCGGCGAAGAACGCGGGAATCCCGATGCGGATCGGCGCCAACTCCGGTTCGCTGCCGAAGCACCTGCACGACCTCGCGCAGGTCGACCAGGCCGAGGCGCTCGTTGCCGCCGCGCTCGAGGAGGTCGAGCTGCTCGAGAAGCTCGACTACCGCGACTTCAAGATCTCTGTCAAGTCGACGCACGTGCCGACGATGATCCGCGCCTACCGCATGCTCGCAGCGAAGGTGCCGTACCCGCTCCACCTCGGCGTCACCGAGGCGGGAACGCCCTTCTCGGGCTCGATCAAGAGCGCCGTCGGTATGGGGGCGCTGCTCGCGGACGGGATCGGCGACACGGTCCGCGTCTCCCTGACGGCCGACCCGGTGAAGGAGGTCGAGGCGGCTTTCGAGATCCTGAAGGCGCTCGGGCTGCGCGAGCGCGGCCCGGTGATGATCTCCTGCCCCTCCTGTGGCCGCGACAACGTCGGCGTCGAGAAGCTTGCCATCGTCGTCGAAGAGCGGCTGCGCCGGTACCCGCAGGCATTCGAGGTCGCCGTGATGGGGTGCGCGGTCAACGGACCGGGGGAGGCGGGCGACGCCGACTTCGGCATCGCCGGCGGCCGCGACGTCGGCTTCATCTATGCGCACGGCCGCGTGCTGAAGAAGGTCAGTTCCGACATCCTGATCGACGAGCTCTTCCACGAGATCGACCGCTGGATCGAGGACGGGATGAGGCGCCCGAAGCGGCTCAAGATGGCGAAGCCGGCCGCGCTCGCAATGGCGGAAGCCTCGCTGATTCCGCTCGATTAGGCTCAGCGGATGCTCCAGCGCGCCTCCCAGCTCTTCCTGCCGACCCTGCGGGACGCGCCGGCCGACGCCGACGCGCTCTCGCACAAGCTGCTCGTTCGCGGCGGCTTCATCCGCCAGGTCAGCGCCGGCCTCTGGACGTACTTGCCGCTCGGCTGGCGCGTGCACCGGAAGGTGGAGCAGATCGTCCGCGAAGAGATGGACGCGATCGGCGCGCAGGAGATGCTCGCGCCTGTGCTGACGCCGGCGGAGCTCTGGATCACATCCAGCCGGTACGGGATCCCGGAGCTCTTCAGGCTGCAGGACCGGAACGGCCGCGACCACGTTCTCCCGCTCACGCACGAGGAGACGTTCACGTTGCACGCGCTCGAGCTACAGAGCTACCGTCAGCTGCCGCAGGCGTGGTACCACTTCCAGACGAAGGACCGCGACGAGCCCCGTCCGCGCGGCGGGCTCCTCCGGGTCCGCGAGTTCATCATGAAGGACTCGTACTCGTTCGACCGGGACGAGGCGGGCCTCGACGTCAGCTTCCAGGCCCACAAGGGCGCCTACGACCGGATCTGGAAGCGCTGCGGCCTCGAGACGTACTGCGTCCTCGCCGAGAGCGGGATGATGGGCGGCAGCGAGTCCTTCGACTACCTCGCGCCCTCGGGATCCGGTGAGAACACACTCGTCACCTGCGAGAACGGCGACTATGCCGCCGACCTCGAGATCGCCCGCGGCGTTCCGCGCGCGCCGGAGTTCCCGGACTCCCTGGGGGCGCCGACGGAGGTCGAC
>Ga0126307_10000724_pt1 | contig 21637 bp, 17 predicted proteins | sample Plot28_FD_89955 | JGI IMG/M metagenome (GOLD analysis project Ga0126307, IMG submission 89955) | Serpentine soil microbial communities from UC McLaughlin Reserve, CA, USA - Plot28 | ecosystem: Environmental > Terrestrial > Soil > Grasslands | place: USA: UC McLaughlin Reserve, Lake County... | reverse complement strand
GAACCTGCACCTGGCGGACACGGTGGAGAACGTGCGCATCCGAAACAAGAAGATCATAGTCGAGGAGCATAGGAGGAGGTCCGCCGCTTCCTAAACTTCCTAAAGGGCTTCGCAGTAGAGTGCATAAGGGCAAGAACAAGGGCCGGGGCTCTTAGAACCCAGCCCTTGTTCTCCTCAGGGTCTTACCTGGAAGACTATGGGGTGCGCGTTGACGTTGTAGTTGTCGCTGTACCACTCAAACCGCACCTCCAAGGGTTTGGAGGGATCAACCTTACCGAAGGTCACCACGCCGTCCGTGCGCACCCCCGGTCGCAGGTCGGACTGCGGCGCCTTGACCTCGTAGTCGTAGTTGGTCTCCTGATCGAACTGCCGCGAACCCTGGATGATCTTCGCATCGTAGTCGTAGAAGGAAGCCCCCGTGCCCGTGCCGTTCTGGACGGATACGTAAACCCGGGTGGTATCTTCTCCGAACTCTATCTTCTTGAGGGTGACGCCGAAGCCCTGGTCTGCCAGGGTTCTTCCGACCTCCATGGTCTTCTGGGTCGGATCGACGGCCTCGACCCCGCTTACGACGTCCACCTCGTCGGCTTCCACCATGACCGCCGTGACGGTTCCCCCCATGAGGTTCTCGCCCTCCATCTGGCCCGCCACGCTACCGACCACGTGCACATAGTCGTCCACGTCGAGATCGGGGTCGTTACCTTGGGTCAGGACCGCCGTGTTCCACTCGAGGTTTTCGGGGTCTGCGTACATCTGGAAGGCGGTATCTCCCTCGACTATCTCCGGAGCAGTAAAGATCTGGCCGGTTATGTCCACCTTGGCTCCCTCGTGGGACTCGGGGTCGGAGACGAGTTCAGGGTAGTTCTCACTGGTGAACGTCTCACCCGAGTCCTCGGCTTCCACGGGATCTTGGTCCGAAGCTTGGCCGCCGCCTCCGCCGTTGCCACCCCCTGCGGTCTCATCGCCCACACCGAACGCCGCGGCCACGATGACCAAGACGACCAGCAGCCCGACGATGGTAAGGCATCCGAACAGAATGGGATGCCTCTGTCTGAAGCCCTCTTGCGCTGGTTGCTGCGGGGACGCCGCGGCGCCACCCCCGGCTTGCGGTGGCGGCGGTACGGCCACATCTGCTTCCGGCGTCGGGACCCTCGCCGCCTGATGGACCGGGGTCCCGCAGTTTGGACAGAACCTGTCGTCCGGGCTTAACTCGTTCCCGCAGTTGCCGCAGTACCTACGCGGTGCTTCGGCCATACCTCCCCTTCTCCCCTACCGGGTACGTTCCTGCCCCGGCCCGCAGCGGCTACGTGGGATCCGCCTTCAACCGCCTATCCCGCCCTTTATCTGCGCCAGCTTGATCTCGGGCGCGTCCGTCTTGCCGATGTAGACGGTCTTCTGCTTGCCGTCCTTGCGGTGGTGGAAGTACCAGTACGGACCGTTCTCGCCCCGCAACTCCAGCTGTAGTACCCCGCTCCCGTAGGCGCGTCGCTCGATGACGGTGCTGGAGGAGCCGGCAGTGGGTGCCACTTCCTCCCCGTCGAGCTCCCCACGGCGGCGGTCGATGGCGACTTGCAGCCGGTCTAAGTCCTCAGCGTCCATTGTGTTGATGCGCTCGATGAGCATGTCACTGATCATGATCGTGTCCCTCCCTATATTGTGCATGCACAATAATAACGCAAAAGGTGTTCGGGCACAAGTTTCGCGGAGCAGGGGTAGTCAGACCGGGGCTATGCAGGATGCTGGATACGGAATTCCGGGAATTTACTTTCTAGGCAACTCGGTGAATGGACCTCAACTGGGCTTATCTTGGACGCGCCCCTTATCGCGTTTCGAGGGCGCAAGAAAGTCCAAACTAGCCTTCCGCGCCCACATAGTGGAAGACGCGCAAGAAGTAACCTTCGGGTTGACTGGCATAGGCTAAAGGCTACCAGGGCCTAATTCTTGTCGAGGTGCGATGTTGATCGTGCTTTTTTGCATAGGGGGTAGGCCTGCTTTCTCTAGTCATCCCCTGCCGTTACTCTTGGCGCCGCTTTAGCCGAGCTTTGCCATCACGTGCTTGATCACAGTGTAATCCTCCAAAGCATACGCGGACATATCCTTGCCGTAGCCGGACTGCTTGAAGCCCCCGTGGGGCATCTCGGAGACCCCGGCGATGTGGTCGTTAATCCAGACCGTCCCGAATCGCAGCGCCCGCACCGCCTTCAGGGCCCGGCCCACGTCCCTGGTCCATACCGAAGCGGCGAGTCCGTAGGAGACGTCATTGGCCCAGCGGAGGGCCTCCTCGTCGCCCTCGAAGCGCTGGACGGTCACGACGGGGCCGAAGATCTCCTTCTGCACGATCTCGCTCCCCTGCTCCGGACCGGCGATGACCGTCGGCTCGACGAAGAAACCGCGGTCGCCGTTCGTCCTGTCGCCGCCGGTGAGTATCTCTATACTGCCGCCCGCCTTCGCACGTTCCAGGAAACCCAGGACGCGCTCCTGCTGGGAAGCGGAGACGACCGGGCCCATCTCGACGTCTTCGCCCTCCGCCGGGTCGGCAGTCCTTATCGTAGAGACCGCGCTCGCCAACTCAGAGGCAAGCCCGTCGTACGCCTTAGGCCCGGCGATGACGCGGGAGGCCGCGGTGCAATCCTGCCCGGAGTTGGTGTAGCCAGCGTACCGCAGGTTCTCGACCACCGCCTCGATGTCCGCGTCGTCGAAGACGATTACGGGCGCCTTGCCACCGAGCTCTAGGTGGACGCGCTTTACCGTCTGCGCCGCAGCCTTCGCGACCTCCTTGCCGGTAGCGACGTCGCCGGTCAGGGAGACCATGTCTACCTTGGGGTGCCGCACGATCCCCGCGCCGACCGGCTCTCCGTCGCCGGTGATCACGTTGAGGACGCCGCCGGGGAAGATGTCGGCGGCTAGCTCGGCCATCCTCAAAGTTGTCAGAGGCGTCTGCTCGGAGGGCTTGAGTACGACGGTGTTGCCTGCGGCGAGTGCCGGGCCTATCTTCCAGACCGCCATCATCAAGGGATAATTCCACGGAGCGATCTGGCCAGCAACGCCCACCGGCTCACGACGGATCATGGACGTGTACCCTCGCACGTACTCGCCCGCCGCCTTGCCCTCCATAACGCGGCAGGCCCCCGCGAAGAAGCGCAAATTGTCCACCACGAACGGCAACTCACCGCGGGCCGACGTGATCGGCTTGCCCACGTCCTTAGACTCGAGCCGCGCCAGTTCCTCGGCGTGCTCCTGCAGAACGTCGGCGAGCCTATGGAGCATCTCCGCCCTCTCCGCGAGTGTAGTCTCGAACCACCCTTCGAACGCCCTGCTGGCCACCTCCACGGCCCTGTCCACGTCCTCCTCGGCACATCTGGGCACCTCGGCTATAACCTCGCCGCTGGCGGGGTCGATCACGCGCTCCCATTCGTCCCGCTCAGCCTCCACGAACTCGCCTCCGACGAGGTTCTTCATGCGCGCGACCTGGACTTCCATACCCTCTCCTCTCTTAAGTGCTCCTGCGGACCGATCGAGGCTGTCGTCAAACGTCCATCATGTACGCGCCGACGCCCCGCTTGAGCATCCCGCGGGCGATTATCAGGCGCTGGATCTCGCTCGTGCCCTCCCAGATACGGTCCACGCGGAGCTCCCGATAGTACCTTTCTGCGGGGTTCTCGGTCATGTAGCCGCGTCCCCCGAAGATCTGGACGGCCCGGTCAGCCACGCGGCCGGCCATCTCCGAAGCGGAGAGCTTCGCCATCGCCGTCTTCCCGTGCAAGACGCTGGGGTCGTCTCGATCCCATGCCTGGGCCACGTGGTACGTCATAAGCCGCGCCGCGTTCAGCTCGGTCAAGGAGTCGGCCAGCATGAACTGGACCGCCTGATACTCCGAGATCTTCTTGCCGGACGCCGACCGCTCCAGAGCCCATGAGCGCGCCAACTCTATGAGCCGCTCGGCGGCCCCGCAGCAGCGCGCCGCGATCATGAGCCGCTCCAGCGAAAACCAACGCTTGGTTCCCTCGTTTCCCCCGCCCCCGAGACGCGCGCTGCCCGGCACCCGGCAGTTTGTCAACTTGAGCTCGACGTGCTTGGAGGCGTACGGGTCGTGCATGAACGTCGGCGTGCGTACAATCTGCAGCCCAGGCGCGTCCCTGTCGACGAGGAAGGACGCCTGCTCCTCACCGGCCCACGCCAGCACGATAAAGAATCCCGCGCGCTCCCCGCCGGTAACGAACCACTTCTCCCCGTTCAGCACCCACCCTTCACCGTCTCTTTCGGCGGTGGTCGCTATATCCTTTATGTCCGAACCGGCTCCGGGCTCGGTGATCGCCCACGCTTCGCGCGTATCGCCTCTGACCACAGGCATGACGTAGCGCTCGACCTGCTCGGAGCTCGCGAGGTCGAGCAGCTCCCTGGGGCCCCGGTCAGCGACCATGTAGCCGAGGCCGTTCGTAGTCTTTCCCGCCTCTTCTTCCAGTGCGACCTGCGACACCACGGACAGGTCCATGCCGCCGTACTCCTCGGGCATGTTGAGGTTGCTGAACCCCGCCGCGCGGGCCTTATCCCGGAGCGCCCGCAGCCTCTCCTCGTCGATCTTGCCGCGACATGCGATCTCCGCCTCGAACGGGTGGAGCTCCTCCCTCACGAACCGAGCGATGCGGGCCTTCAGGGCCCGCACGTCCTCGGGGATCGTCGGCCGTTCTACCACCGTCAAAGCTTCATCTCCTTAACCACTTCCGTAGGTTCGAGCCTATCCCCCCTCACTTCTTGGGGAAGGGAAGGGCGATCATGTCCTCCGCCTTGCCTGTATCCTTCTCACGCGAGAACCGCGCCAGTTCGACGTCCTCCTTGGGCACGCCGCTCAGCGCGCCCTCGGAGATCAAGCCCGCCATCTTTTCCCCCAGCGCCGGTCCCCACATCATCCCGTGCCCCCCGGCGGCCAGGACGTAGAAGCCCTCCATGGGCTCGTCGATGATGGGCAGGTGGTCAGGCGTGTAGTCTATGGACGCCGCCCACGCCCGCGAGATCGGCAGGCCCTTGAGAGGTGGGTACGCCGACTCCCAATCGGGGCGCGTCTTCTCGTAGTAGCCCCAGTCGAAGTCTATTTGGTAGCGCTCTGAGAGGTCGGCCTCATCCGAGGCGTTACTCATCCCCAACAGGGCGCCCTGCTCCTCAGGCCGCGCGTAGTAGCCCTTGCCCACTAAGAAGAACAGCGGGAACGGGTGCGCCGCCCCCTCCGCGATTGTCGGGAAGGTAACGATCTGGTGCCTAACCGCCATCACGGGCACCTCCACGCCGACCATCGCCCCGACCTCACGCGCTCCCCGCGGCCCGCCGGCGTCCACCACCCGCTCTGCCTCGAACGTGCCGCGGACGGTCTCGAGCGAGTAACGCCCGCCTCTCTCCTCGATCCTACTGACCTCGCACATCTCGAAGAGGTCCACGGAGTCAGAGGAGGAGAAGACGGCGCACGTGGCGTTGCGGGCGCCTATCTGCGGGCTCACGTACCCGTCGGTCGGGGTGTACGTGGCACCCACGAAACGGTCCCAATCGAGGTCCGGGAAGCGCTTCTTGCCCTCCTCGGGCTCAACCCACTCGTTCTCGACCCCAGCATCGCGCCGAACCTCCACGAGCCTCAGGAAGCCTTCCTTCTCCTCCTCCGTCTCCGCCACGATGTAATAGCCAGTCTCGACGAAGCCCGAATCCAACCCGAGCTCCTCGCCCAGCTCCAGGTAGAGCTCCCGCGCAAGCTTGCCCAGCTTCGCTGCTGTCTCCGAGCCTCCCTGCTGGCGAACCACCCCAGCCGAACGGCTCGTCGCCCCACCACCGGACCAGCCCTGCTCCAGCACCGCCACGCGTCCGAAACCGCGCCGCGCCAGCCGGTACGCCGTCCATAGCCCCAGGTTGCCGCCCCCCACTATCGCAACGTCGTAGATCGGCATAACCCTCTCCTCCTCACGAATCGTCGCTTTTCTTGCCCCCGGCGATGGTTACCGTCTTCCGGGACCTCCAGCATCTTCGTGCCGCCCGCGATCGCGCCGACGTATTTTGAACTGTGGTTTAGCACGTAGGGATCGCAGCCGCCACGACTCGGCGGGAGATGAAAACACCGGCGAGCGGAACCCGCTTGCCCGCGATGGAAAAGCTCCTCACCGACACGTTCCACCCGTCGCGAAGCCTCCCGGTCCCGGAGAGCCCCGTCAGCCGATCCCACCCGAGCGTATTCTTGAACCGTCATTCAAAAACGATTATACTGGAGTCGGGAAGTTGCGGCAAGCGGTGTTAAGCGGTGTTGGCGGGCCCCGGTCGCGGTGGAGTATGGCCCGTGGGGCGTACTGGATCGGTTCTAAAGGAGCGTGCTCATGACCCCTATTGACCGCAAACGGTTGGCTCCGTCTCTGACCTCCGACGGGCAGATGAGCCTCCCCGCGGAGGCGTACGCGGGCGACTCGGTACTCCGGTGGGAGCTCGAGCACTTCTTCGACGAGAGCTGGGTTTGCGTCGGCCGTTCCGAGGATCTGCGGGACGCCGGAGACCGGCGCGCGGTAAGGCTGGGGCGGGAGTGCGTACTGCTCGTGCGCGGCGAGGGTAGCTCTTTGCGCGCCTTTTTCAACGTGTGCCGCCACCGCGGGCACGAGCTCCTGGAGGTCGGTCAGGCGGCGAGCGGGAGGTTCGTCCGGTGTCCGTACCACGCCTGGGCCTACGGGCTCGACGGGGAACTGAAGGGCGCGCCGGGCTTCGGCGACGTCGCCGGGTTTGACAAGGCTGACTACTCGCTGGTGCCGGTCCGGCTCGCCGAGTGGCAGGGGTGGCTCTTCGCCAACGCCAGCGGCGACGCCCCGCAGTTCGAGGAGCACGTCGGTAACCTCGGAGAGATGATCGGCAACCACCGTCCCGGGGAGCTCGTCGCGTGCGCCCGCCAATCCTACGAGGTGGCGGCCAACTGGAAGATCCTGGTCGAGAACTACCACGAGTGCTACCACTGCCCCTCCATCCACCCCGAGCTCTGCAAGGTTAGCCCGCCGAAGAGCGGGGAGGATCACGAGGCGCGTGGCGCCTGGGTCGGCGGCTCTATGGAGCTAGAGGACCACGCCCAGACGATGTCACTCACGGGCGAGAGCCTCGCCCCGAAACTGCCGCACCTGACCGCGCTCCAGGAGCGCGAGGTGTACTACTACCAGCTCTTCCCTAACCTCCTCATAAGCCTCCACCCAGATTACGTGATGACCCACCGCCTCGCGCCCCTCGCCCCGGACCGCACCCACGTCGAGTGCGAGTGGCTCTTCTCGCGCGAGGCGGTCGAGGCGGAAGGCTTCGATCCCTCGTATGCCATCGACTTCTGGGACCTGACCAACGGTCAGGACTGGCGGGCGTGCGAGGGTGTGCAGCGGGGTGCCTCCTCGCGCGGCTACCGTCAAGGTCCGCTCTCGCCCGAGGAGTCGACGTCTGGCAAGTTCGTCGCGATGATCGCCAGGGGGTATCTGGAGGGCCGCATCACGCGGACGCCGGGGCGCGCATCCGAAGCGTTCCAGTAGCCCTGGTTGTCGCCCGCCAGCCGGTGAGACCGGAGCGTTTTTCTCTCAGGACTGGTTAGGCGCGGTAAGGCGGCCTTCTCGGGAGGCGTCCTGGACGCTGGGCTCTACCAGGGCGTCGACCGCAGCGCACCCGTGCGGGCCGACGATGATCGGGTTTATGTCGAGGGCACCGATAAGGGCCCCGAGGTCTTGAGCCAGCAACGAAAGGTGCGCCATTGACCGGGCGAGCGCGAACACGTTCGCCGCCGGCCTGCCCCTGACACCGTCCAGCAACGGCCGGATCTCGAGCCGGGCGATCAGCCTCAGGGCGCGCGTCTCGTCCAGGGGGGGCAGGGCGAGGAGCCGGTCGCGTAGCGTCTCGATCAGGACCCCGCCCGCGGAGACCATCACCAGCGGGCCGAACTGCGGGTCGCTTACGACCCCGAGCGCCATCTCCACGCCCGGTTCGGACATCTCCTGCACCGTCGCGGCCGGGCCGAGGCGGCGGGCCATCCCCCTGTAGGCTTCGCTCAAGGTCTCTTCGTCCTCGAGACTGAGCACCACACCGCCCACCTCGGTCTTGTGCGAGGCGGTCGCGGTCTTAAGCGCTACTGGGTAGCCGATGCGTTCTGCGGCGCCGAGTACCCCGGCGAGGTCTGCCGCAGCAGAGGTCCGGGCCGTCGGGATGCCGTAATCCGCCAGCATCCGCAGCGCATCGGTCTCCGGGAGGCGTCCTCCGGCGGCCAGCGCTTCGCGCCAGCGCCTCCGGACGTTTTCCGGCGGCGGTTCCGGGGTGTTAAGGGGTGGAAGGGCGCGCGCGTCGCGCCGCTCGAAGAGGTGGCCGAAGGCGCGCAGGCCCGAAGCTACGTCCTCCAACACCGGCACCCCGACCGACCGCAGGCGGGCCGCTGCGCTCCGCTGGATCGCACTCGCGAGACCGCATACCACGGCGAACGGCTTGTCGGTCGAGGCCCAGACCCTCTCGGCGGCCCAGGCGTGGTTTCGGTGGGCCTCCTCGCTGTGGAGGTCCACCACGTACGCGAACGCTCCGGTGCTGGGATCGTGGACAAGATGGCGGGAGCAGTCAAGAAAGATACGGTAGGCGCCGTTGCCTGTCCCCCAGGCGTCCAGGGGGTTGACGGCCGGTAGACCCGGCTCCAGCCGTGCGGCGACACGGCGCAGGGTCTCCTCCGAGGGCCGGGCGAGGGGGACGCGTAGGTCGGACGCGGCGTCGACCAGGTGAGCCCGCTCGCCGCCGGAGTCGTGGATCGCGGCGAGCCCTCCCGGGGCCGCTCGTCTCCCCGCTCCCAGGAGCTCCAGCAGATCCGCCATCTCGTTCAGTGTCCCGACGCGCGCCACCCCGTAGGCGTCGAACAGCGCCTCGTATGCCGCGTCGTCCCCCGCAATGGCGCCCGAGTGGGCTGTGACGAGGGATCCGGAGGTCTCCGTGCGGCCCACCTTCAGCGCGACCACGGGCACGTCGCGCTCCGCAGCGGTCTCGAGGGCCCGCCTGAAGTTCTCGGGGTCGCGCACGGTCTCCAGGTACAGCGCTACCGCCCGGGTCGACTCGCGTTCCAACGCGTAGTTCATGTAGTCCGCCATCGTAGTCGTGAGCTCCTGGCCCGCCGAGACCGTGAGGTTGAAGCGCACTCCCCTCTCAGCATGCAGCAGCGCCGTGAAGGCGGAACCGGAGTGCGAGATCCAGGTTATCCCTCCTGGCTCGAGGTCGACCCGCTCTTCGAAGGCCAGGGCGCGCAGCCGGCGCTCGATGTCAGCGAAGCCCATGCAGTTGCCGCCGCAGACGACCATACTCGCCTCGCGCGCGATCCGCCTGAGGCGCTCGGTGAGCGGTGGTTCACGCGGAGGATCTTCCAGCCCGCTCGCGAAGACGACGACCCCCCGTGCGCCACGCTCAGCCGCCGCGACCATCTGCTCCTCCAGCAGCCGGTTGCCTACGCCCAGTAACACCAAGTCCGGGGCGAAAGGCACCTCCCCGAGCGAAGAGTAGCAGGCAACGCCCTCGACGGTGTCGTACCTGGGGTTGACGGCCGCGAGCTCGCCCGAGAACCCGCCCACGAGCAACTCCTTGACCATCCGGTTGCCGGGCGTGCCCGGCTTCCGGCTCGCCCCCACCACAGCGACGGAGCGCGCCTCCAGCACAGTGCGCAGGGCTCCGTTAGCCGCCACGCTCGAACTCTCCCTAGCTGCGGTTTCGCAAGGTCAAGCGCTCCTTGAGGCTCTGCTTGCGTCGGTCGCGCCGGATCTCGCGCACGCAGTTGTACGCCGGGATCGCGCACACGCCGCCTCCTGCGTGGGTCGCCGAGGACGCCTGGTAGAGACCGTGGATCGGGGTGCGGTAGTCGGCGTAGCCTGGGGCCGGGCGCATGTGGAAGAGCTGTTCGGCCGTCAGCTCGCCGTGGAAGATGTTACCCCCGATGAGGCCGATGTCCTGCTCCATGTCGTAGGGCCCGAGCACCTGGCGGTGGAGGATCGCGCCCTTCAGGTTCGGCGCGAGCTCGGCGTAGCCGTCGATCACGCGATCGGCGTAGGCCTCGAGCTCCTCGCGGTGTGGCTCCTTGGACCACTCGTGCGGCACCCACTGGGTAAACAGCGACATAATGTGGTGGCCCTCGGGGCACAGCGTCCGGTCGAACACAGTCGGTATGACCCCGTCGGAGAATGGCCGGCGGGCCGGCACCCCGCGCCTCGCGTCCTGAAACGCCTCCTCGATGTAGTCGATAGAGTGGGCGAGCTCTATGGCCCCCCCGAGGTGATCGCCTGGCCCCGGATCCGCCGCGAAGTCAGGCAACTCCGAGAGGACGAGGTTGATCTTGACCACCCCGCTGCGCGAGTTCCAGCGCTCGATACTGCGAACGAAGTCGTCCGGGAGCTCTTCCCGTACGAGCTGCTCTAGGAAGGCGATCCTCGGGTGCGTCGTGGTGACCACGACGTCGGCCAGTAGCTCCTCCCCGTTCGCCAGAACGACGCCCTGGACGCGCCCGTCCCGCTGCAGGATGCGCGCCACCGGCGCGTTCGTGCGCACCCGCGCGCCGAACTCTTCGGCCGAGCTGCGCAGGGCGGCGGAGACCGCGCCCATCCCCCCCCGCGGGTAGCCCCACGAGCCCAACCCGAGTCCGGCGTCCCCGATCTCGTGGTGCATCAACACGTAGGACGTGCCCTGGGCGGCCGGCCCAGCCCATGTCCCTATGATGCCGTCGACCGCCATGGCACCCTTGACCTGCGGCGACTCGAACCAGCCGTCCAACAGATCCCAGGCGCTCATGGTCATGAGCCGCGTCAGCTCGCCCACGCGCGGCACGTCGAGGCCCCGCATCCGCCACGCCAGCTTTAGCTGCTCGACGAGGTCCCCGGGTCGCCACGAGCCGAGCTTCGGGGGCGTCGTGAGCAGCAGCGGCTCCAGGATCGCCGCCATCTCGCCCAGCCACCTGCGCCACTCCGGGTACGCCCGTGCGTCTTTGCGCGAGAACCGCGCAATCGACTCAAAGTCGCGGCGGTCGTCTTCGCCGGTCATAACCAGCGATCGCCCGTCCGGGAACGCGTAGTACGATGGCCCCATCGGATAGACCTTGTAACCGTGCCGCTCCAGCCGCAGCTCGTCGATGATGCGCCTGGGCATAAGGCTCATGACATACGAGTAGGTGGTCACCTTGAACTCCGGAGCCTCAGGCCACGGCGCGTCGGTCCTCGCCGCCCCCCCGACCCCGTCGCGGGCCTCGAGCACCACCGTGCGCAAACCGTCGCGGGCCAGGTAAGCCCCAGCGGCTAGCCCGTTGTGCCCCCCACCAATGACTATGGCGTCGTAGCCGCCTTCCATCGCCCTCTCCCTTCGGAGCTCTGAGACCGAAACTAAACTGCTGTTCAATGTAACACCCGGTTCTTGTGGCGGCAAGAGGTTTCGTTTTGCGCGGATACTCTGCGAACATGGACCGTAGCGAACGGTTGTGCTATCTTGAGTCGTTAAATAATCGTTCATACGCTTTGCGAGTTGGTCAGGAGGAGCATGGGGACAAGGCCCAGGCTAACGCAGAAGCGCCGCACTCAGATGCTAGAGGCGGCTGCGGAGGTGATCGGGGTGCGGGGCCTTTGCGAGACGCGTATAGCCGACGTGGCGGAGCGGGCGGGCCTGAGCCCGGCGTTGGTTGTGTACTACTTCGGGTCCAAGGAAAAGCTGTTGACGGAGGCACTCGCCTACACCGAGGACCTGTTCTACATCGAGGCCTTCCGGGAGCTGACGGGGATCGAGGGCGCCTCCGAGCAGCTGGTGCGCTTGATCGAGCTGGCCTGTCCGCCAGCGGGGCGGCGCGAGACGGACGAGTACTGGGCGCTATGGGTCGAGTTGTGGTCGCGGTCCTTGCGCAACGGCGAGGCGGCCCGCAAGCGCGAGGCGCTGGACCGGCGCTGGCGCAACACCATCGCGGAGGTGGTGAGGGAGGGCCAGCGGGCCGGCGAGTTCGGGCCAGCCGATCCCGAGCGCTTCGCGACGTACCTCTCCGCGCTTATGGACGGCCTCGCCCTCCAGATGCTGCTCCACGACTCCGCGGTGGACGGCGAGCTGGTCAACGGGATGTGCCTGAACGCGGCGGCCCAGGAGCTGGGCTTCAATCCGGACGCGCTCGGGCGGGGACGCAAAAAGGGCGCCGGGCGAGAAGAAGAGCTCGCCGCGGAGGCTTAGGGGCGAGAGCGCTATCGGGATCGGAGGGTCCTGTGAGGAGGTGCGGTAAAGATGGTCTTCCACCCGCGAGAGAGGTCTCCCTGGCGTAGGAGCATCTCGCGGCGCGAGATGCTCAAGCTGATGGCGGGAACGGCAGTGGCGGGCGGATTACTTGCGGGTTGTGGTTCCGGGACCGGTTCCTCCTCGGACTCGCGCCTCGCCATCGGGACTCGGGAGAACCCCGTCGAGCAGCCGCTGTTCGATGAGGTGCCGCGAGTAGAGTCCGGGCAGGAGCCGGAGGAAGGGCCGCTGCGCGTCTACAACTGGGCGGACTACATAAACCCAGCGGTACTAAAGGGCTTCACCGAGCAGTTCGGGGCCGAGGTCGAGGTCACCACGTTCTACAACTCGCAGGAGGCGGCGCAGAAGCTGAGGACAGGCAAGGTCAGCTTCGACGTCTTTTTCCCGACGCAGGACGAGCTGCCGAAATACGTGGCAGGGAAGCTGCTGCAGCCGCTTAATCACGACTACCTACCCAACCTGGAGAAGAACGTCTGGCCGGCGCTCGCCGATCCCTTCTACGACCGTGGATCTCGCTACACCACCCCCTACGTGACCTACTCCACGGGCATCGGCTGGCGGACGGACATGGTTCCGGCCGACGTGGCGGGCATGGACAACCCCTGGGAGATCTTCTGGGACCCCGAGTACAAGGGCATCACCGGGCTCTACGACGAGTACAGGGACGCTCTGAGCGTCGGGATGTACAGGAGTGGCCTCACCGGGGTCAACGAGGCGAACGCCTCCGACCTCAACAAAGCCAGGGACAACCTCCTGGAATTGCCCGACCTCGTCGACATCCGCTACACCATCGACGGGGCCTACTCCAGGCTGCCCGAGGGCAACCTCGGCCTCGTTGAGGCCTGGTCGGGGGACATGCTCCTGGCGGTCCAGTACGTGCCGAAGGGCGGGGACGCCTCAGTGTTGCGCTACGCGTGGCCACCCAAGACGACGCAGGACAAAGTGGGCGGGATGATCTCCAACGACTGCATGTGCGTTCTCGCCAACGCCGAGCATCCCGTGCTCGCCCACACGTTCATCAACTACGTCCTCGACGCCGATGTGGCGCTCAAGAACATGGGCTGGCTGGGCTACCAACCGCCCCAGAAGTCCCTCGATCCCAAGACCTTTGTGGAAGACGGTTTTATCCCCGAGAACCTCTCCACGGCGGTAGTTGACCAGGGGGATTTCCAGATGGGCCAGATAACCACGCAGTTGACGCCGGAGGAGGAAGGTCGTTGGCTCGACGCGTGGTCGAGGGTTCAGCAGGGAGGTTAGCCGCGTGAGCGCGCCCGACGAACGGCGCGCGGTCGGCGAGAGGCGCTGGCTGTGGCCGTCGCTGGCCGCTCCGGGCGTGATCTGGCTTGTCCTGCTCTTCCTCGTCCCGCTTTACGCCGTCCTCGCGGTGGCCATGGGGGCGCCGGATCCCATCTTCGGAGACGCGCTGCCCGCGTGGAACCCGCTGGCGTGGGACCCCAGCGAGTTTGGAACGATCTTCGGCGAGATCTTCACCGGGCAGTTGGACATCGTCTTCCTGCGCACGCTCGTCTACGTCGCGGTCGCCACGTTCCTGAGCCTGCTGATCGGGTACCCGGTCGCCTACTACGTGGCCAGGCACGCCGGCCGTTACCGCGTGCTGTTGTTAATGCTCATCATCGCGCCGTTCTGGATCAACTACCTCATGCGTATGCTCGCATGGGTGAACCTGCTCTCCACCGACGGCTACGTCAACCAGGTCCTCATGTTCGTGGGCATCCTGGACGCGCCGCGCGAGTGGCTGGTCGGCAAGCACGAGACAGTCATCCTGGGGCTGGTCTACGGGTACGTGCCGTTCCTCATCCTGCCGCTCTTCGCCGCGTTGGACCGTATCGACCAGCGCGTGATCGAGGCGGCGCGAGACCTCGGGGCCAGCTCGGCCCAGGCCTTCTGGCGCGTCACGCTGCCGCTCTCGTCGCAAGGGATCCTCGCCGGGTGCGTCATCGTCATGCTGCCGATGTTCGGCGACTACTACACGGCCACGCTGCTCTCGGGATCCCCCAAGACGAACATGGTCGGCAAGCTCATTGAGCAGTCCATTAACACCGGCGGTGGGAGCGGGAGGGGCGCGGCCCTGACCGTCGTGTTGATGTCGTTCGTCGCAATCTTGATGACCTACTACCTCTACAGCGTGGCACGCGCGTCGAGGGAGGCCAGGACTTGAGCGCCGCGGGGACTGAACTGGGGGAGAAGCGACGGCCCGCGGCGCGCCTCAAGGCGTGGTGGTCGAACCCCTGGGGCAAACCGCGCTTCCTGATACTCTTCACGTGGGCCTACATCCTCTGGTCGCTCGTCCCGGTGGCTATCGCAGTGCAATTCGGGTTCAACGCGGGCCGCTCGCGCAGCACCTGGCAGGGCTTCTCTCTGCGTTGGTACTTCCAGGACCCTAACCTCTCGGTTCTGCATGACCCTTCGCTGCGCGCTGCGCTCGTGCAGAGCCTCCAGCTGGCGGCGCTGACGATGCTGGTAGCCACGCCGCTGGGGGTCGCGCTGGCGATCGGCCTGGCGCGCTGGAGCGGGTGGGGGTCCAGGTCCGCCAACTTCCTGATGCTCTTCCCGCTCATCACGCCAGAGATAGTGATGGGCGTCGCGCTCTTTCTGGTATTCGTGCACCTCTTCGGCTTCGTGCAACTGGGGACGATGGCCCAGGTGCTCGGGCACGTGACCTTCACTGTCTCCTACGTAGTCATAGTCATGCGCGGGCGCCTGTTCTCCGTCGGGAGGGAGTACGAGGAAGCTGCCATGGATCTGGGCGCGTCGCGGTGGCAGGCGATCCGGACGGTGCTGCTGCCGATGCTGTACCCCGCCATCTGGGCGAGCCTCATGGTCGCCTTCGCCATCTCCATCGACGACTTCGTGATCAGCGCGTTCCTGATGGGAGACCAGTCGTCCGCCACAATACCGGTCAAGCTATACAGCGCGGCGCGTCTGGCGCCGAGCCCGGCGATAAACGCCCTCGCCAGCATCCTCCTGTTCGCGTCTATGTTTGCCATCGCCTTTGCCATCCTGGTTATGGGCCGATCTCGCAAGAAAGAAGGCAAGGGAGGCTCAGCGGTCGAGGACTTCGCCCGGCTGGACCTCTGAGAGCGCCGCGCGGATACGCCAAAAAGCTGTCCGCGCAGCACCTCGTTGTGGGGTGCCTCCGCTACCGATTGCCGTTGCACGCTCGCGGCACGCTCCACCTGGAGGTTGCGCCCTCCGCCGGATCTTCCCGAGGTGCGCCCGCGAGAGTACGAAACCGCACTTACCGGCGATGGCACGCGAGGTGATCCAGTCTCCTCAACGCAGGTCTTTTGGCGTGGAACTGTTGGAGCAAGCAGGCCGCCTTCGTGCCGACACCGCGTCCCCGGAGATGCGGCCCAAACAGACGACCCGATATCCGGGTGTTCACTGAAGCATCCCATGCGCGAGTTTGACTGATGGTTGGGCCGTACGCCGCAGCTCACGACCGTAACGCCAGCAGGGCTTGGCCGCACAGGCGCGGTGTGACAGGTCCTAGTCCGCCGCCGCCGGCGCGGACACGGCGGGGGCTTGCTCCGTCCATTCTCCGCCTACCGGGACGCTCCCGGCACCCAGCACGCGCAGGGCCTCGCCCGGCAGGTGCACCGACACCGGCGTCCCCCGATCGAACGAGGAGTCCTCCCCGTCGTTGGCGAGCATGCACTGGATCGGGGTCCCGCGGTCCAGGGTGACCACGAGTTGGGAGATGGCGCCCGCGTAGACGACGCGCTCGATCTTTCCGGGCAGCCGGTTCTCGCCGGCCCTGCGGGGGGCCTCCACGCGCACCCGCTCGGGACGCACCACTATCTTGACGGAACCCCTGGCCGAGGTATGCCCGCAGGAGGCTAGCAGCTCGACGTCCCCGACCTTCAGCCGGCACCTACCGTCGGATGCCATACCGACCGCCTCGGCGTCCAGAAGGTTTGAGACGCCCAAGAAGCCAGCGACGTAGGCGGACGCCGGCTCCTCGTAGACCTCTTGGGGAGAGCCGACCTGCTCGATCCGGCCCTCCTTCATCACCGCGAGGCGGTCGGCCATCGTGAGGGCCTCTTCCTGGTCGTGCGTCACGTACACGAAGGTAATGCCGACCTTCTCCTGCAAGGCCTTAAGCTCGATCTGGAGCATCTTCCTGAGCTTGGCATCCAGAGCCCCGAGCGGCTCGTCCAGAAGGAGCACCGACGGGTTGAGGATAAGGGCACGCGCGAGGGCCACCCGTTGCTGCTGGCCCCCCGAGAGCTGGTGCGGCTTACGGTCGGAGAACTCTTGCATGTGCACGAGGGCGAGCGCCTGAGCAACCCTGGCACGGGTCTCCCCCCTGGAGGACCTCATGAAGCGCAACCCGAAGGCGACGTTCTCGGCGACCGTCAGGTGGGAGAAGAGAGCGTAGCTCTGGAACACGGTGTTGACGTTGCGCTTGTTCGGTGGGGTGTCGGACACGTTCTTGCCGTCGAGTAGGATCTGCCCTCTGGTAGGACGCTCGAAACCGGCGATCAGGCGCAGCGTCGTGGTTTTGCCGCACCCGCTCGGGCCGAGCAGCGAGAAGAACTCCCCGGATCGGATGTCCAAATCTATGCCGCACACCGCCTCGGAATCGTCGTAGCGCTTGGCCAGGTTAATGAGCTGTACGCGGCCCCCCGTTCGGCCTTCCTCCTCGCTCATTTTCTGAGTGCTCGCGCGAAGGCCTCGAAGTTGTCCACGAAACGCCGTGCATCGTCCTCGGTATGCTGCACCGACAGCGTCCACTGCTCAGCCTTCCCCCACGGTGGCAAGAAGACGCCGCCGTTGTGCTGAAATAGCCAGTGCGCTTGGCTAAAGCGGTCGTCGACCTCCAGGAAGCCGCGATAGTTGCGGACCTTGCGCGCGGAGAAGGTGATCGAGCCCTTCGCCCCGAACGACAGTGGGTAAGCGGCGAGGTCGTACTCCTCGATGACCCCCCACGCCCCGTCGACCATCACCCGCGCGAGTCGGTCGAGGTGCTCGTACGCCTCGGGCGTAAGGATCTCCGTGAGCGCGGCGCGCGAAGCGGCCATCGTCAGCGGGTTGCCGTTGAAGGTTCCCACTTGCTCGTAGGTGCCGTCGGCGATGTAGCCCATGACCTCATCGGTGCCGCCGATGGCGCCGCAGGGTACGCCGCCGCCCATCGCCTTGGCGAGGCACACGATGTCGGGACGCACGCCGAGGCGCTCGGTAGCGCCCCCGTAGGCGGTGGTGACGCCGCACTTGACCTCGTCGAAGGCGAGCAGGGCGCCGTGCTCGTGCGCTATCTCGCGCACGCCCTCGAGATATCCATCATCCGGGGGGATCACGCCAGCGTTCATCATGATAGGCTCGAGGATCACACCCGCCACCCGCCTATGGTGCTCGGCGAAGAGGCGCTCCAGCGCGCCGAGGTCGTTGTAGGGGGCGACGATCGTCAGCTCGACGATCGCGCGCGGTATGCCCGACCCGGAAGGCGCGCTGTAGGGGCGGTCAGCCGGCCCGATCTCGCCTTCGCCGTTGGAAACCGAGACCATGACCGAGTCGTGGTGCCCGTGGTAGCAGCCTTCCATTTTGACGATAAGATCGCGCGCCGTTATAGCGCGCATCAGGTGCACGGCGTCCATGGTCGCCTCAGTGCCCGAGTTGGAGAAGCGCCACAGCGGGAGACCGAAGCGACGCGCCAGCTCCCCCGCCACAACGATCGCGTCTTCCGTCGGCTGGGCGAAGTGCGTTCCGCGCGGCGCCCGCTGCACGAGCGCTTCCACGATACGGGGGTGGCCGTGCCCGACAGCACCTACACCGTAGCCACCATGGAGGTCGACGTACTCGCCCCCGTCTGCGTCGTAGATCTTGGAGCCCTCACCGTGGCTGACCCAGATCATCTGCGGCCGAGCTATCTGCCAGCTCGAGGTCGCACCCCCCGCCAAGACCTCGCGCGCGCCCTCCAAAAGAGCCCGCGACCTAGGTTGGCGCTCCTTGAATCGACGCTCACCCTCCGCAATGACTTCATCTAGGCGTCGAAGGTCTTGTTCGTTCCGAGTGCGTGAGGTCCCCATGCTCCTCCTTTGAATAGCCATTTAATGATAGAGAGGGCTTGTTATTGTGTCAACGCCAAGGCGATACGCAGGATGGTGCGATTTGCAGGGTGCGAGGGACCCACGTGGCGCGGGCGGCTTCCGCTCTTGTCGGCTGGCACTCTGAAGAAATCCCCGTCGCGCTGCGCTATCGGGAGCGAGGAACCTTGACCCCAGCTCTGGGTGTAGCGTGAACTGAGGATTGGTGGTCCACGAGGCAAGAGTTGGGGGTTAGGACTAAGCATGTCGGAGATCACGGTCCTGAACCCCGTACACCCGAACTTCCGAGAAGACCCCTTCTAGGACGTTGGTGAATAGGCGAAATGAGAAGGGCCGGGACCTAAGAGTCCCGGCCCTGAACTCAGTAAGCCGTTAGCGAAAATACTTTATCTATGGGCCTAGGCCGTCCCGTAAGCCGGATTCTGCTCTATCCCGCCATCCATCTCCGGGGCCTGAAGCCCCGGGCCCCTTGGGGGCCGCGCCTACCAACCCGGTGAGAGGAGTGTCTCCGCCGGGACATTTTGGCTTGCTCGCACCGGTCGTTTACCTGGCCGGTCCCTCGCGGGATACCGCCGGTGGGCTCTTACCCCACCCTTTCACCCATTACCTGTGCCGGAAGGTAGCCTTCCGGCCATCGGCTGGTCTGCTCTCTGTTGCACTTGACGTGGCGGCGGGCTTGCGCCGTCGCCGCCCCTCGGGTTCTTGGCCCGAGCGGCCTCTGCTACGAGTCCGGACTTTGCTCTGCACCCCGGGAGATCCCGGGATACAGCGGCGGGTCGGACGGCCCAGACCCTTTTTGATTATACCCTAATGAATCAGGCGCTAGGCTCCAGCCGGCGCGCTCTCGCTCCGCTGCGCCTGAGGAGCACGATCTTGGTCGGGGTCAGGCGCAGCTCGACCCTCTCTGCGCCGCTCCAGCGCTTCTGCCAGCGCGGGTCGTCACCGACGGCGGCATCGAACCAGACGCCGGGACCTTCGTCATCGATTACACCCTCAAAGGAGGCGTAGTCCTGCGGGTCGTGCAGCGTGGAGCCGGCGCCCCGGCGGTAGATGGCGTTGCGCGAACGGAAGGACTGCACGCTGGAAGGGCTCGTCCCGAGGGCGCTCGCGATCCACTCGTCGCTCCTTCCCTCATCCACCCATCGACGGATGTCGTCGACGAACTTCCTGAGCGAGACCCTCTGATTTATGCCCATAAACGCCCACCACCTTTATCGGATGTTGCAAGTGCTTAGCCTACATGACGGCGCGCGTAGTTTTCCAGTGACCTGTAACCACTGGTGTAGACTGGCGTCGTGGAGATCCTGTTGCGGGTAGGGGTCGAGGTCCTGCGGCTGGTGCCTTTGATCCTGGCGTTCTACGTCCCGGCGCTGCTCGGGGTGGCGATCTGGAAGGAGCGCGGGCTGGGGTACAGGCCGAAGGCCGCCCTCGTGCTCGTCTTCGGCTTCGGCGCCATAGTCGCGGTGCGGCTGCTTTTCCGCAACGCCTCGGCCCTGCAGGTCGCGGCGACGGTCGGGTTGTCGCTGGTCCAAGTCGCCCTCGCCCTCGCCCTCGCGGCGCTCACCGTCTACAAGCTGGCCGACTGAGCCACCTCGAAGAAGGCTCGCAGCTCGGAGTAGGTCTCGCCCGGGGCCTCCTCCGGCAGGTAGTGCCCGCACCCAAGCGCCCGGCCTCGCACGTCTTCGGCCCACTCCTGCCAGATCCCTACGACGTCGTACCACTCGTCCAGTTTGGCCTGCCGGCCCCACAGAGCGAGCACCGGGCACGTTATCCGTCTTCCCTCGCGTCGGTCCGCCTCGTCGTGCGCGAAGTCTAGGGTGGCGGCGGCCCGGTAATCCTCGCAGATGGCGTGCACCGTCCTCGGGTCGCGGAAGCATCGGAGGTACTCCTCGAGCGCCTCGGAGGCGAAAACGGCGGACCTTTCGGGGCGCGACAGAAAGTAGTGGGTCGGATCGGTGCCGATGAGGCGCTCCGGCAGGTCGTAGGGCTGGGCCAGGAAGAACCAGTGCCAGTAGCCGAGCCCGAACGCCATGTCCGCGCGGGAGAACGCCTCCCAGGTCGGCACTATGTCGAGCACGGCGAGCCTGAGCACGCGCTCCGGGTGGTCGAGCGCCATCCGGTAGGCCACCCGGCCACCGCGGTCGTGGCCGCAGACGAAAAAACGCTCGAAGCCTAGAGCGCGCATCACCGCTACCTGGTCTCGCGCCATCGTCCGCTTCGAGTAGGGCGCGTGGTCGGGCGTGGTCTCGGGCTTCGAGGAGTCGCCGTAGCCCCTGAGATCCGTGGCGACGACGGTGAAGTGCTCGGCGAGTCGGGGAGCGACCTCGTGCCACATGGCGTGGGTCTGCGGGTTGCCGTGGAGCAGTAGGAGCGGCGGACCGCTGCCGCCGCGGCGCACCTGGATCGTCGCCTCCCCGGCGTCGATAATCGCCGACTCGAAGCCCTCGAACATCGCGCCCGCCCTTACCGGCTCGAGCCGGGGATCGGCGTTCCCTACCCGCCGTCGAGGGCGTTCTTGACCTCTTCGCGGTCGCGGTTGAGGGCGTAGAAGGTCATGTCGGCCTTCGCTTCCTTGTAAGGCTTCTCGCGGGCCCGGCTCAGGTACTCGGCCTCCAGCATGGCGCCTATGACATCCTCAATCTCCTCGCGCGAGAGCTCCAGCTCGCCCCGCTCGTCCAGCTCGCGGATGCTGCCGAAGATCTCAACCAACGACGCCGGCTGCCTGAGGGAGGCCACGCTCCGGGTGATGGTCCTGAGTTCGTAGGGCGTGAGGTCCTCGAGCAGGTCGAGGCCCTGTCCCTCCTCCGGTGGCCCGGTCTCCTCGGTGGCGCGCCGTCCGTTGGCGCGGGCCTCGGTCCTCCCCCGGTCTGCTTTCGGCTCCTCCGATGCGAGGTCGGTCTCGGCAACCTCGGGCACCTTCTCGTCCGGGAGGTAGACTTGGAGCTCGAAGTCCTGATCCACGGTGTTCACCAGGCCCCGGCGCTCGGCCTCGACGACGAAGTCCTTGAACTTCTTGAAGCCCACGTTGCGCTCGTCGAAGGAGCCGAGCTGCACGATCATCTGCTGCTTGACTTGGCCGAGGACCCGCGTCTTGTTCGCCTTCTTCAGCGCCTCGACCGCCCGGACGAGCTCCTTGTAGGGGTCTGCCGCCTTCTTCTTCGGCTCCTTGTCGCGGGCGCGCGCCGCGCGCTCCTCCTCGAGCAACGACGCGTAAGAGATAAAGTGGTCGGCGGATTCGATCAGGTGGTAGGAGGTGGCCTCGGAGACCCCGAGCACGACGACGGTCTTGCCCCGGCTCCGCAAGAGGCTCACCAGCG
>Ga0126307_10000723_pt1 | contig 21642 bp, 20 predicted proteins | sample Plot28_FD_89955 | JGI IMG/M metagenome (GOLD analysis project Ga0126307, IMG submission 89955) | Serpentine soil microbial communities from UC McLaughlin Reserve, CA, USA - Plot28 | ecosystem: Environmental > Terrestrial > Soil > Grasslands | place: USA: UC McLaughlin Reserve, Lake County... | reverse complement strand
GCGCGCGAGCCGGCGCTGTTTGTAGGGCAGGACCGCGGAGTCGCGCGTGGTGACGATCACGGCGCGCGGGACGTCGCGCAGCCCGGCGATCCACGGGCGGGCGTCGAACCGGCTCAGCTCGCGCCCGGCTTCGGCGAGGTCGACGCTCGAGCCGCGTGAGAGCTCGGCCGCGAGCCAGTCGCGCTGCGGGCCGCGCGGGGCCCGGCTCGCCGTGAGCAGCCAGCGCCAGGCGGCGACCGGGAGCAGTCCGAGCGCGCCGCTGTCGCACGAACAGCTCGCCGCGTTCGCGGACGAGCACGATCCGCCCGGGCGGGAGCGGGGCGGGCGGCACGGGTGCGGTCATGCGCCCCGACCACCCGATAGCGTCGCGCGCCGATGCCGGCTTCGTCGTCGAACCTGTGTGACGGCGCGAAGCCGTAGGCTGGCCGCATGAAGGTGCTGCTCGCCGGAGCGTCGGGCCGGCTCGGGGGCCTCGTCGTGCCCGCGCTGCTCGTGCGCGGGCATGCGGTGCGGGCGCTCGTGCACGACGAGCGCGACGCCGAGGCGCTGCGGGCGTCCGGCGCGGAGGCCCTGGTCGGCGACCTGCGCGGCGACATCGAGTGGGCGGCGGACGGGTGCGACGCGGCGGTGTTCGCCGCCGGCGCCCGGCACCGGGCGGAGCTCGGCGCGGTCGACGGCGGCGGCGCGGCGAAGCTCGCGGAGGCGGCGTACCGCTACGAGCACTCGCGCTTCATCCTCTGCAGCGCGGTCGGCGCCGATCGCCCGGAGCGGCGGCAGGGCGGCGTGCGCGAGTTCCTCGCCGCCAAGCACCACGCCGAACGGCGGCTCGCCGAGCTCGACCTGCCGTGGACCATCCTGCGCTTCGGCCGGCTGACCGACGAGCGCGGCACGGGCCGGATCGCCACGACCGTCGCGTCGGGAGCGCCGCTGACCCTCAGCCGCGACGACGCCGCGATCACGGTCGCCGAGGCCGTGCAGCGCGCGCACCTGGCGCGCCGCGCGGTCAACGTGGTCGACGGCGACCGCGCGGTCGCATCCGCGCTCGACGCCGTCCAGCCGCGGCCGCTCCCCGCGCCCGGCGCCGCGCGGACCGGCCGCGAGGCGTCGCTCGGAGCCGCACAGTCCGACAACCCGCCGGACGCGCCGGACATGATCGTCGCCGACGCGGCGCCGCTCGACGCCGACGTCGACTGGGAGGGCGACGGCCCGGTGCCGCCCGCGCCGGTCGGCAACGAGGACCCGGCGCCCGGCGTCCCCTAGCCGGCTCGGGTGGCTGCGCCGTTCGGCGGCGGGCCCTTCACGACCCAGCCGCGACCGGCGCGCTCGATCACGCCGGACTGCGCGAGCTTGCTCAGCGCGTGCGAGACCGAGGGCCTGCGGGCGGCGGCGAGGTGGCTGATGAGCTCGTGCGTCAGCGGGAGGTCGAGGTGGACGCCGTCGGCATGGACTCTCCCGTGCCGGTCGGCGAGCTCCCAGAAGAGCAGCCGGAGCCGCTGCTCGAGCCGCGGCTGCTGGGCGAGCGCCATCAACACGGCCAGCCGCCGCGAGCGGTCGAGGGCGCGCCCCGCGAGATGCGCGCCGACCTCCGGGAACGGCGCCATGCGCGTCGCCCAGCGGAGGTCAAGGACCGCCATGCGCGCCGGCGACACGACGCGCCACGCCGCCTCGAAGGGCAGTACCGCTGCATCGCCGTCGTGCTGCCACGGGCGCAGGAGGTCGCCCTTGGCCAGCAGCTCGGCCCCGAACCGGCCGTCGACGCCGACGCGGCGGATGAGCAGCCCGTCCAGCACGAGCAGGCCGAAGCCGTTGTCCAGCAGCGCGGCGTCCCCGCGCGCGTCCCACGGGCCGGCGCGCAGGCCGACGACGGTCGCCATCGACGCCGCGACGCCACGCTCGCGGCGGTCCGCGGGCACGGCGTCGCGGAGCTCGGCGTCCTCAATGAGCACCAGTGCGGGATCGCGTGCCATCCGGGGCACACCTATACCCGTCCGCCCGCGGACACCCCGCGTCCGCGGTCCGGCGCGGCGGGTAGCCGAGTGGCATGGCTTCCAAGACCAACACCACCACGGACCACGACGAGATCCGCCGCTGGGTCGAGGAGCACGACGGGCGCCCCGTGACCGTCCGCGGCACGGGCAACGGCGACGCCGGCGTCCTGCGCATCGACTTCCCCGGCGGGGCAGGCGAGGATCAGCTCGAGCCGATCTCCTGGGAGGAGTGGTTCGAGAAGTTCGACGAGAACAACCTCGCGCTCCTCTACCAGGAGGAGAAGGCGAGCGGCGAGGACAGCACGTTCTTCAAGCTCGTGTCGCGCTGATAGGCCGCCTTGCGCACGGCGTCGCGGCCGGGTTCGACGCGCTGACCGGCTGACGCTACTCCCGGCCGCCTGTCGCGGCGGGCTCAGGCGGCTTGCGGCTCGCGCCGTGGCCGGCGCCGGCCTCGACGCGCCGGCGCTGCGGCGCGACGGTGTAGGCGGGGTCCGCCGCCGACTGCCAGCCGGCGTTGAAGATGCTGAACCGCTCGAGCAGAGCGCCGCCGAGGGCGACGGCGCCGCCGAGCACGGCGACGGGCCGGCTGCGCCCGCGCGCGGCCACCGCGAGCGAACCGGCGAGCACGAGGCCGTGACCGAGGCGCTTGTAGGCCCCGGCCCTGCCCTGGCCGTACGGCTCGCCGGTCTCGCCCAGCCGCTGCTCCATGAGCAGCATGCCGCCGAGCTCGGCCGCCGCGCCGAGCACGGTCAGCCGCCGGGCCGCCGCCGCGCCGGGCGGCGGCGTGAGGACGGTCGCGGCCGCTCCGGCGCTCAGCGCCGCGCCCGCCGCGAACACGAACGGCAGCTCACGCCGCGCCTCGTGCCAGACCGGCACGGCAGTCTGCGCGATCAGCGCGCCGGTGTACGTCGAGAGCGGGAGCCCCAGCAGCGCCGCCGCGGGCCGCGCCACGCGCGCCGGACCGCTCAGGCGGCCGGTCAGGGCGTGCGCGGCCGCCACGCCGATGCTGGCGCCGGCGCCGCTGAGGATCCAGCTGCCGACGCTCATCGGCGACGTGACCTTGAAGACGCGCAGCATGTTGAAGAAGCGGGCGGGCACGCCGAGGTCGGCGATGAGCAGCGCGGGGCTGGCCGCGGCGCCGGCGAGGGAGGCCGCCCAGGCGCGGCGCGCGAGCGGCGTGTCGCCGCTCAGGTACGCGAGGCCGGCCGACGCGCCGGCGAGTCCGCCGGTGAAGAAGTACCACGGGATCTCCGGCGTCCAGACGGGCTCCTTGATGACCGGGCGCCCGTAGTAGGACCGCGTCACCGGCGCCCCCGAGGACGGCGACGGCGACGGCCGCGCCAAGCGCCAGCGCCGCCGCCCCGGCCGAGCGCCAGGTCGTCCCGAGGTCGCGCGTGGCGTCGACCGGGTCGGGCGGCAGCCCGTAGACCTCCGGCTCGTCGAGGAGCAGGAAGAACGCGCGGGCGCCGCCGACGCCGTCGTCGGAGTCGGCGAGATACAGCTGCGCGTGCTCGGCACCGGCCTCGGCGAGCTGCTCGAGGCGAGCGCCGGCGCGCTCGCGCAGGTCCTCCAGCTCGCCGTACTGGATCGAGTTCGTGGGGCACGCCTGCGCGCAGGCCGGCTCCTTGTCGTCCTTGAGCCGGTCGTAGCAGAGCGTGCACTTCCAGACGCGGCCATCGTCCTCGCGTTGGTCGAGGACGCCGAACGGGCACGCCGGCACGCAGTAGCCGCAGCCGTTGCAGATGTCCTCCTGCACGACGACGGTGTCGAACTCCGTCCGGAACAGCGCTCCGGTCGGGCAGACGTCGAGGCAGGCGGCGTGCGAGCAGTGCTTGCAGACGTCGGACGCCATCAGCCAGCGCAGGTCGTCGCCGTCCTGGTAGGTCTGCAGCCCGGTCTCGGTGGCGAGCTGCTCGAGCGCGGGGGTCGCCGCCTTGCGCTGCTCGACGAAGGCCACGTGGCGCCACGTGTTCGCGCCGAGGTCGACGGTGTTGTCGTAGGAGAGGCCGGTGAACCCCTGGAGCGACTCGGGGATCTGGTTCCACTCCTTGCACGCGACCTCGCACGCCTTGCAGCCGATGCACAGGCTGGTGTCGGTGAAGAAGCCCATCCGCGGCTTCTGCGCGCCGCCGTACGTGCTCACCGCCAGCCCGCTCATGCCGTCGTCGCGGCTCCCGCGCGGCGGCGGTAGTCCTCCACGAGCGCGGTGAGCGCTCGCCCCCGCGGCCCGCCGCCCCGGCCGGACGTCGCACGTGGCCACCTTGTACTCCGCGATGTGCGTGTTGCGGTCGAGCACCAGCGGCAGCAGCTCGTTCGCGGAGTCGCCGGTGATCAGGCCGCGCGTGCCCCAGTGGTACGGGAGGCCGACCGTGAGCGGGCGCATCCGATCGGTGACCAGCACCCGCGCCTCGACCGCCGCGCGCGTGGTGACGATCGTCGCCCAGCCGCCGTGCTCGAGCCCGCGCTCGGCCGCCAGCTGCGGCCCGACCTCGCAGAAGAGCTCGGGCTGGAGCTCGGCGAGGTGCGGCACCGTCCGCGACATGGCGCCCGCGGTGTGGTGCTCGGTCAGCCGGTAGGTCGTGAGCACGAACGGGAAGACGCCGGAGCCCCGCGGGTTGTAGGGGTTCTCCGGGCGCTCGTAGACCTGCCGCGTCGGGCTCGGGCCCTGCGCGTAGAGCGCGTTGGCGACCGGGGACTCGTGCGGCTCGTAGTGCGTCGGCAGCGGACCGTCGACCAGGCCGGACGGCGCGTAGAGCCAGCCGAGGCCGTCCGGGTGGACGATGAACGGCGCGTCGCCGCGGATCGCGTCCATGCCCTTGGGGTCCTCCTCCTCCGGCACGAAGCCCGGGGCCTTGTCGGGCGGGAAGTCGACGTCGTCGCCGAGCGACTGCCAGGCGCCGTCGGCCTCGCTCCACCAGACGTACTTCTTGCGCTCCGACCACGGGCGGCCCTGCGGGTCGGCGGAGGCGCGGTTGTAGATGATGCGGCGGTTCGCGGGCCACGCCCAGCCCCACTCCGGCGCGATCCAGCTCTGCTCGGTGTGTGGCTTGCGGCGCGCGGTCTGGTTGACGCCGTCGGCGTAGATTCCGGCGTGCAGCCACGACCCGCCCGTCGTGGAGCCGTCGTCGGCCAGGTCCTGGTACTTCGTGATGAACGAGCCGTCCGCCGCGCGGCCGTTGATCTCCTGGAGCACCGCCTCCGCGTCGGGCTCGTCGTGCGGCCCCTGGAGCGGGTAGTCCCACGTGAGATCGAGGATCGCCCGGTCGCGCGGCTCTGCCGATCCGGCCAGCTTCTCGCGGATCCGGCGCAGCAGGTGGTAGGCGAACCACAGCTCCGAGCGGCAGTCGCCCGGCGGCTCGACCGCCTTGTGGTGCCACTGGAGCAGGCGCTGGGTGTTGGTGAACGTGCCGTCCTTCTCCGTGTGCGTGGCGGCCGGGAGGAAGAACACCTCCGTGCCGATGTCCTCCGGCCGCGCCCCGTCGCGCCAGAACGCCGCCGTCTCGGTCTCGCTCGTGTCGCGCACGACCATCCAGTCGAGCCGGCCCATCGCCTGCCGCACGAGCCCCGCGTTCGCCGATCCGACGGCCGGGTTCTGGCCCATGACGAGGAACCCCGTGGTCTCCCCGTCGAGCATCCGCAGCAGCATCGCGTAGTGCGAGTGGTCGCCGTCGATGCGCGGCAGGTGGCCGAAGCCGAACTGGTTCTCGGCCGTCGCGGCGTCGCCGTACCACGCCTTCAGGAGGCTGACGACGTAGGCCTTCAGCGAGCCCCAGGCACCGGTGCTCGGCCCGTTCTTGGCGACGTACTCGTCCACGTCGTCGCCCGCGAACGGATGCGGCTGCGGGATGTAGCCCGGCAGGATGTCGTAGAGCGTCGGGATGTCGGTCGAGCCCTGGATGTTCGCGTGGCCGCGCAGGGCGAGGACGCCGCCGCCCGGCCGGCCGATGTTGCCGAGCAGCAGCTGGATGATCGACGCGGCGCGGATGATCTGCACGCCGTTGGTGTGCTGCGTCCAGCCGACCGCGTAGCAGATGGCGCCCGTGCGCTCCGGGCCGGAGTTGCGGCACAGCGTCTCGGCCACCTGGAGGAACTTCGCGACCGGCACGCCGCAGACGCGCTCGACCATCTCGGGCGTGTAGCGGGCGAAGTGGCGCTTGAGGACCTGGAAGACGCAGCGCGGGTGCTCGAGGTCCCAGTCCTCCTCGGGCGGGCTGCCGTGGGGCAGGTCCATCCCGTGGGCGCCGTGCGCCTGGTCGCCGGAGACGTCGCCGGACTGCTCCTGCTTGCCCGCCGTCAGCTCGCCCTCGGTGCCGGCGTAGCCCCAGGTCGAGACCTCGTAGAGCCCGTCCTCGGCGACCCAGCCGGAGAACCGCCCGTCGAGGTCGTCCGTGTCGCGGAACTCCTCCTTGAGGATCACGCGCGCGTTGGTGTAGTGGCGGACGTACTCGCGGAACTCGAGCCCGTTGGACAGGATGTGTTTGATCACCGCGCCGAGGAAGGCGACGTCGGTCCCCGGGCGCAGCGGCACGTGGATGTCGGCCATCGCGCTCGTGCGCGTGTAACGCGGGTCGACGTGCATCACCGTCGCGCCGCGCTCCTTGGCCTCGATCACCCACTGGAAGCCGACGGGGTGCTGCTCGGCCATGTTCGAGCCCATGATCAGGATCGAGTCCGCGTTCTGGAGGTCCTGCTGGAACGTGGTGGCGCCGCCGCGGCCGAACGAGGTCCCCAGACCGGGGACCGTCGAGGAGTGTCATATGCGCGCCTGGTTCTCGATCGACACCGCGCCGAGCCCGCAGAACGCCTTCTTGACGAGGTAGTTCTCCTCGGTGTCGAGCGTGGCGCCGCCGAGGCCGCAGAAGCCGAGCGTCCGGCGCAGCGGGCGACCCTCGTCGTCGGTCTCCTCCCAGGTCTCGGCGCGCGTGCGGATGACGCGGTCGGCGATCATGTCCATCGCCGTCTCGAGGTCGAGGTCCTCCCACTCGGTGCCGTGCGGGCGGCGGTAGCGGACCCGGCGCTCGCGCACCGGTGAGTTCACGTAGCCGGCCGACGCGGCGCCCTTCGGGCACAGCCGGCCGCGGGAGATCGGGCTGTCGGGGTCGCCCTCGATCTGGACGACCTTCTCGTCGGAGACGTAGACCTTCTGGCCGCAGCCGACGGCGCAGTACGGGCAGATCGACCGGACGACGCGGTCGGCGGTGGCGGTGCGCGGCGTCAGCTCCTCGGAGCGCCGCGACTGCGCGGCGCGAGCCACGCCCAGGCGGTCCGTGGTCAGCTGGCGCAGGAGCGGAGGAAGCGCCACGCGGGTGGAGTACCACGGACGCCCGCCGCTGTCCGCCGAGCCGGTAAGCCGGAGGACACCAGCGCCTGACTGCCGCGCGTCACATGGGGTAGTCGGGTGCTGGCTTGGGCGACACCCGAGGGAGCTACTTCGACGTCTTCGACGTCTATCTGCCGGTCGCGCTGGCCGTCTTCGTGCTCGTCTGCGGGTTCATCGCGCTCGCGGTCTCGCGCGGGCGCCGGCGCACCGCCGAGCCGAGCCGCCGCCGCGACCACCACGTGCTCGAGGGCGCCTACGTCGTCGTGCTCGTGCTCGTCACGGCCGCGCTGCTCGGGCTCACGCTGACCGTGCAGGACCGGATCGCGGAGGCGCCGGCGAGCGGCCCCGCGGAGCAGGTCCGGGTCGTCGCCGCCAAGTGGCACTGGCGGTTCGAGTACCCGCGTTACCGGATCGTCCAGCAGGGCACCGACGACCGGCCCGCCGAGCTGGTCGTGCCGCGCGACACGCCGATCGACTTCCGCGGCCGCTCGCTCGACGTCATCCATTCGTTCTGGGTGCCGCAGGCGCGCTTCCAGCGCGAGCTGTTCAACGACCGCGTGTCGGGCTGGCGGCTGGCGTTCTCGCGCGACACGGACGGCGGCATGGCGCCGTGCGCCTTCTACTGCGGGCTCGGTCACCGGACGATGCGCTTCCGCGTCACGGTCCTCGAGCCGGCCGGCTTCCGCGCGTGGGTGGCGCGGCGGCGATCGGAGGCGCGGTGACGCTCCTCGACTTCGTCGGCGGCACCGACCACAAGTCGGTCGCGAAGCGCATCCTCGCCACGGCGTTCGCCTTCATGCTCGCGGGCGGCGCGATGGCCATGGTCATCCGCTCCGAGCTCCTCGCGCCGGGGATGCAGGTGACCTCGGTGGAGACCTACAACGCGCTGTTCACGATCCACGGGTCGACGATGATCTACCTGGTCGTCACGCCGGTCGCGCTGGCGCTGGGCCTCTACTTCCTGCCGCTCCAGATCGGCTCCGCGGCGGCGGCCGGGCCGCGCGCGGCGCTGCTCGGCTACTGGCTCTACGCGCTGGGCGGGCTGACGATGTTCAGCGGCTTCCTGACCAAGGGCGGCGCGGCCAAGGCGGCGTGGCCGGCGTTCGACCCGCTGGCGGGCGCGGTGCACTCCCCGGGCAGCGGCATGGACCTGTGGATCGCCGGCGTGTTCCTCGCGGTCGCGGGCACGCTGGTGCTCGGCTGGTGCCTGCTGCTCACGACGCTGCGCAAGCGCGCCCCCGGCATGACGCTGCTGCGGATGCCGGTGTTCACGTGGACGATGGTCGCGACGAGCCTGATGGTCGTCTTCGCCTTCCCGGTCCTGCTCGTCGCGCTGGCGCTGCTGTACGCCGAGCGCCAGGGCGGCGACGTCATGGGCGGCGGGGTGACCTACCAGCACCTCTTCTGGTTCTTCGGGCACCCGGTCGTCTACGTCATGTTCTTCCCCTTCCTCGGCGCGGTGCTCGAGGTCCTCGCCGTTTTCTCCGGCCGGCGGTTCTTCGGCTACGCCGCCTTCGTCGGGTCGATCCTGCTCTTCACGTCGCTCTCGATGAGCGTCTGGGGACACCACATGTTCACCACCGATGCCGTGGCCAACGGCTACTTCGCGCTGACCTCGACGGCGCTCATCGTCCCCGCGGGCGTGGAGTACTTCGACGCCATCGCGACGATGTGGGGCGGGCGCATCCGCGCCTCGGCGGCGTTCCTGTTCGCCGTCGGGTTCCTCGTCGAGTTCCTGATCGGCGGGCTGTCGGGCATCTGGGTCGCGTCGCCGCCGATCGACTTCCACGCCAACAACTCCTACGTGGTCGTCGCGCACCTGCACTTCGTGCTCGTCGGAGGGAGTCTGTTCGGGATCTTTGCGGCCGCCTACTACTGGTGGCCGAAGGTGACCGGCTGGTTCCTGCGCGAGAGCCTGGGGAAGCTGCACTTCCTGCTGTTCGCGGTCGGGACGAACCTGACGTTCCTGCCCCAGTTCGTCCTCGGCGAGGACGGGATGACGCGCCGCATCGCCGACTACCCGGCGAGCGAGGGCTGGGAGGGGCTGAACGTGGCCTCGAGCATCGGCGCCTACGTGCTCGGGCTCTCGATCGTCGTGTTCTGCGTGAACATCGCCGTGTCGTGGGTCGTGCCCCGGCGCGCGGCCGGCGACGCCTGGGGCGCGGGCCAGACGCTCGAGTGGGCCACGACGTCGCCGCCACCGCCGGCCAACTTCGCCGGCCCGCTGCCGGAGGTGCGCTCGTACGCGCCACTGTGGGACGCCCGCGAGGCCGACGCCCGCGTGGAAGTGGCGGCGTGAGGCGCGGCGCCGTGGTCCTCGTCGCCTTCGCGGCGCTGATGGCGGTGCACTTCGCCGTGACGTTCGCCTTCCCCGGCGCCGACCTCATCACGCATCTGCTGCTCGCGGGCGTGGCCGCGGCGTCGCTGGTGGTGGGCCTCGTGGCGCTCACCCTGCGCGGCGACGGTGGCGCGCCGGTCGCGGCGCCGGAGCTCTCGTTCGCGACCGCGCTGCTGGCGCTCGGCGTCGCGGCCGTCGTGGTGGGCGCGATGGCGGGCCGCTGGCTCGTGCTCATCGGCGCCGGGATGGCGGCCTTCGGGGTGGCGGGGCTCGTCCGGGAGGGGCGTTGACGATCGTCGTCGCCGCGGCGCTGAGCGCCGGGCTGTATCTCGCGGGCGTGCGCGAGGCCTCGGGGCGCTGGCCGGCGTGGCGCACGGCGGCCTGGTGCGCCGGGCTCGTCGTGCTGGTGGCGGCGCTCATAGGCCCGGTGCACGACCGCGCCGAGGCGCTGCTGTCGGCGCACATGCTCCAGCACCTGGCGGTCACGCTGGCGGCCGCGCCGCTGCTCGTGCTCGGCGCGCCGGTCGCGCTGGCCCTGCGGGCGCTGCGCGGCGGGTCGCGCCGGCGGCTGGGAGCCGCGGTCACGTCCCGGCCGGCGCGCGTGCTCGCGCACCCGCTCACCGGCTGGGCCGCGTTCGCCGCCGGCACCGCCGTGCCGCACGTCACCGGCCTCTACGACGCGGCGCTGCGCCACCCGGCGCTGCACGAGCTGGAGCATGTCCTCTTCCTCGCCACCGCGCTCGTGTGGTGGACGTCGGTGATCGGCGTCCATCCCGGGGACGCGCGCCTGGGCGCGATCGGGCGGCTCGCCTGGGTCATGGCCGCGATGCCGGTGATGGCCGGCGTGGGCGCGTGGCTCGCTCAGTCGGACGCCGTGCGGTACGCCGCCTACACCGGGGCCGGCGCGCTCGCCGACCAGCGCGACGCCGGCTCGCTCATGTGGGCGCTCGGCACGTTCCCCATGGCCCTCGCCGCCTTCGCGCTGGCCGGCGAGGCGCTGTGGCGGGAGGAGCGCCGCCAGCGGCGCCGGGAGGCCGTGCGGGCGTGAGGTGGCTCGCGACCGCCTGCGCGGTGCTGGCGCTGGCGCTGTGGGCCGCGCCGCACGTCGCCGCCCAGGCCGGCGCGGAGGGCGGGCGCGCGCTGTACCTCGAGGCCTGCGCGGCATGCCACGGCGAGGACGCGCGCGGGCGGCCCGCCCGCGGGCCGTCGCTCGTGGGCGTCGGCGCGCAGTCCGCCGACTTCTACGTCTCGACGGGGCGCATGCCGCTCGCCGATCCGGACGACCAGCCGGTCCGCGCGCCGCCGTCCTACTCGCGCGAGAGCCGGCGCGCGCTGATCGACTATGTCGCTTCCCTCGGCGGGCCGGCGATCCCCCGTGTCGACCCGGCGCACGGCTCCATCGCCGAGGGCAAGGCGCTCTTCACCGAGAGCTGCGGCGGCTGCCATCAGGTCGTCGCGCAGGGCGGCATCGTGCCGCCCGATGGCGTCGCGCCGCCGCTCCAGCGCGCGGACGCCACGACCATCGTCGAGGCGATCCGCGTCGGCCCGTACACGATGCCGTCGTTCAGCGAGGCGCAGATCGACGCGCGCGAGGCCGAGTCGCTCGCCCGCTACGTGCTCTCCACGCGCCACCCCGAGGACCGCGGCGGCTGGGGCATCGGCAACATCGGGCCGGTGCCGGAGGGCATGGCAGCCTGGCTGCTCGCCGGCGTGGCGCTGCTGCTCGTCATCCGCGTGCTCGGCAAGAGGGCGCCGTGAGGGCGCTCGTCGCGGCGCGGGTGGCGTGGCTCGCCCTTGTCGCGCTCGTGCGGCGCCCGCGCCGGGCGGCGCGCGCCGCGGGCCCGGCGGAGGACCCGCGCGAGCGCCGGATCGTGGCCACGCCGCGCCGCGAGCGGCTCGTGCTCGCGCTGCTCGCCGGCTGCGTCGCGTGCGCTGCGGCCTTCGTGGTGCTGTTCCTCACCGGCGACCGCGTGCAGCTCGAGGGCCTCGCGCTGGGCGGGTCGCTCGCGTTCCTCGCGGCCGCGCTCGGGGTCGCGGCCAACGCGCTCGTCCCGCAGGTCACCGAGGTCGAGCCGCGCCCGCGGCTCGAGCATCCCGAGGAGCATGCCGGGCTGACCGGCGAGATGGTCGACGGGGTCGAGGGGATCTCGCGCCGGCGACTGCTCACCGCGGCGGGGCTCGGCGCCGGCGCGGCGCTCGGGGCGGCGGTCGTCGTGCCCGCGGCGTCGCTGGGCCCAGCGGTCGGGGACGCGCCGTGGGAGACGCCATGGGGCCGCGGCCGGCTGCTCGTCGACGAGGAGGACCGGCCGGTCGTCGCTGACGACCTCGCGCCGGGCGGCTTCCTCACCGCGTTCCCCGAGGGCGCGGACAAGCGCGAGCTGGGCTCTCCCGTCGTCGTCGTGCGCATCAGCCCCGAGACGCTCGAGCTGCCGCCCGGCCGCGGCGACTGGGCGCCCGAGGGCTTCCTCGCGTTCTCCAGGATCTGCACGCACGCCGGCTGCGCGGTGACGCTGTTCCGCTCGCCGAAGTACGAGCCGACCGCGGGGCACGAGCCCGCGCTGCAGTGCCCGTGCCACTACTCGACGTTCGCGGTGCGCCGGGCGGCCGAGGTCACGTTCGGCCCCGCTCCGCGCCCGCTTCCGCAGCTGCCGCTGGTCATCGACGCCGAGCGCCGCCTGCGCGCCAACGGGCCGCTGTCGGGCCCCGTCGGCCCGTCGTGGTGGGGAGTGCGCGGGCGGTGAGCAGCCTGCGGTTCGTCGACGAGCGGCTCGGCGCGGCGCCGGCGGCCCGCAAGGCGCTCCGCTACGTGTTCCCCGACCACTGGTCGTTCATGTTGGGCGAGATCGCCCTCTACTGCTTCCTCTTCCTGGTGGCTACGGGGACGTATCTGGCGCTCTTCTTCGAGCCGAGCCTGGAGCGCCTGACCTACACGGGCTCCTACCTCCCGCTGCGCGGGACGGAGGTCTCCGCGGCGTACGACTCCGTCATGGGCATCTCGTTCGAGCTGCCCGCCGGGCTGCTCATCCGCCAGGCGCACCACTGGGCGGCCGACGTGTTCGTCGTGGCGATCGTGCTGCACCTGCTGCGCGTCTTCTTCACGGGCGCGTTCCGCAAGCCGCGCGAGCTCAACTACATGATCGGCGTCACGATGCTCGGCCTCGCGCTGGTCGAGGGCTACGCCGGCTACTCGCTCGTCGACGACCTGCTCTCGGGCATGGGCCTGGCCATCGGCTACAGCACCGCGATGTCGATCCCGCTGTTCGGCGGGGACCTCGCGTACGTGGTCTGGGGCGGCGAGTTCCCGGGCGCCGACAGCATCCAGTCGCGTCTGTACATCGGCCACGTCTTCCTGCTGCCGGCGGCGATCGCGACGCTCATCGCGCTGCACCTCGCCCTGATCGTCCGGCAGCGCCACACGCAGTTCCCCGGACCGGGACGCGCCGAGGACCGTGACGTCGGCACGCCGCTGTGGCCCGGCTACGCCCTGCGCTCGCTGTCGCTGTTCGCGGCGGTCGCCGCCGTGCTGTTCCTCCTCGGCGGCCTCGTCCAGATCAACCCGATCTGGCAGTGGGGCCCGTACGAGATCTGGCGCGGCGAGAACGGCGCGCAGCCCGACTGGTACCTGGGCTGGCTGATCGGCGCGCTGCGGCTGATGCCGGGATGGGAGCCGGTCGCGGGCGACGCGACGCTCGCCGGGAACCCGTTCTTCGGCGGCGTGCTCTTCCCGGTCACGATCTTCGCCGCGCTGTACCTCTGGCCGTGGTTGGAGCAGCGCCTCGTCACGCGCGACCCGCGCCGGCACGAGCTGCTCGACCGCCCGCGCGACAACCCGTTCCGCACCGCCGTCGGCGTCGGCGGCTTCGTCTGGGTGGTCGGCGTCTTCACGTTCGGCGCCGCCGACCGGGTGCTCGTCAGCCTCGGCTTCTCGTACGCCACGCAGCTGTGGATCGCGCGCGTCGGCGTGTTCCTCGCGCCGGTGGTGGCCTTCTTCGCCGCGTACTCCGCTTGCCGTGCGCTCCAGGGCCGACGTAGTGTTGCGGCACCCCACCGAGGAGGACCGGCATGATCTGCACGCTCACCGCCCGCCGGCTGAACCCGGGCGCCTACGACGCCTTCCGCGCCGCCTTCGAGCGGATCGGAGTCGAGGAGGTGCCGGACGAGATCGCCAAGCGCTGGAACCGGGTCTACGTGTGCCGCGACGTCACCGACGAGGACGTCGCCCTCACGTTCGGCTTCTTCGACGGCACGCTCGAGGAGCTGCGGGAGATCCAGGGCGGCAGTACCGAGGGCCGCGGACCGCAGGGCGGCGCGCTGGACGAGCACGTCCAGGACGTGCTGCTCGACGGCTCCTACGAGGTGCTCCAGGAGATCACGCCGTAGCCACGTGCCCGAGGCGCTGTGCATCCGGCTGCTGGGCGAGCCGGAGCTGAGGCTCGGCGACCGCCCGTTGCCGCCGCTGGACTCGGCGCGGGCCGAGTCGCTACTCGCGTACCTCGTCCTGAATCGCGACGCGCCGCAGTCGCGGCAGCGCCTCGCGTTCCTGCTCTGGCCGGACTCGACCGAGCCCCAGGCGCGGACGAACCTGCGGCACGTCCTGCACAACCTGCGCCGCGCGTTGCCGGACGCCGATCGCTTCCTCGAAGTCGGCCCGCGGACGCTGCGCTGGTGCCCGGGCGCGCCGTGCCAGCATCGACGTCGCCGACTTCGAGGCGGCGCTCGCGCGCGGCGACCTGCGCCGCGCGGCGGACCTCTACGCCGGCGACCTCCTCGCGCGCAGCTACGACGAGTGGGTCCTCGCCGCGCGCGACGAGCTGCGCGAGCGCCACCTGGATGGGCTCGAGCGCCTCGCGACGAGCCGCGCGGCCGCCGGCGACCACGACGGCGCCATCGAGTACGCGGAGCGGCTCGTGCGCCGTGACCCGCTGCGCGAGGCGGGCCACCGGCTGCTCATGCGCGCCCACGACGCGCGCGGCGACCGCGCCCGCGCGCTGCAGGCCTACCACGCGTGCTCCGCGGCGCTCGAGCGCGAGCTGGGCGCCGTGCCGTCGACCCGCGGGAGGCCTATGACGCGCTGCTCCCGGCCGCCGCCGCGGACGCCCAGGGCGCGCCGGGCAACGCCGTGCTCGTAGGTCGCGAGGCGAGCACGCGCGACTGACCGAGCTCTGGCTCAGCGCCGCCGCCGGCCGCGCCCAGCTGGCGCTCGTGACCGGCGAGCCCGGGATCGGCAAGACACGGCTCGTCGACGAGCTGCGCAGCTTCTGCGCGCAGCGCGGCGCGGCGACCGCGGAGGCGCGCTCGTACGCGGTGGAGGGCGCGCTCGCATTCGGGCCGGTCGTCTCCTGGCTGCGCGCCGAGCCGTTCGCCGCGCGGCGCGGGCGCCTCGACCGCACGACGCTCGCGGACCTCGCGTCCGTGCTCCCCGAGCTGCCCGAGCGGCCCGTCCGGCCGCCGCAGCGCCGGCGCCTCTTCGACGCCATGGCCCGCGCCTTACTCGCGCCGGCCGGACCGCTGCTCCTCGTCGCCGACGACCTGCCGTGGGCCGACGGCGAGACGCCGCGGTTCCTGCACTACCTGCTGCGCGCGGCCGCCGGGGCGCCGCTGCTCGTCGTCGCGACGGGGCGCAGCGAGGACCTCGCCGCGCTCGAGGAGCTCACGGCCGCGCTGCGCCGCGGGGACCGCTGCACCGAGATCGAGCTCAGGCGCCTGAGCGGCGCCCAGACCGCGGTCCTCGCCGAGCGCGTCACGGGGCGCGCGCTCGACGAGGACGCGGCGGAGCGCCTGCACGCGGAGACCGAGGGCAACCCGCTGTTCGTCGTCGAGACACTGCGCGCCGGTGGCGGGTTCAGCCGCCGCGCACGGGCGGTCATCGAGTCACGCCTGGCCCAGCTCTCCCCGACCGCACGCGATGTGGCGGCGGTGGCGGCGACCGTCGGCCGCGAGTTCACGACGGCCGTCGTCGAGCGGGCGGCGCCCGTCGGCCCCGCCGAGCTCGTGCCGGCCCTTGACGAGCTCTGGCGACGGCGGATCATCCGCGACCGCGGCCCGGGCGGCTACGACTTCACGCACGACAAGCTGCGCGAGGCGGACGACCGCAGCCTGGGCCCCGCGGGTGAGCGCCGGACGCACCGGCTCGTAGCCGTGGCGCTCGAGGCGCTTCGCCCGGGCGATCCGGGCGCCGTGGCGCTCCACTACGACCGCGCCGGCGAGGCCGCCGAGGCGGTCCCGTGGTACGAGCGCGCCGCGGAGCTCGCCCAGCGCATGGGCGCCGACGCGGAGGCGATCCGGCTGCTCGAGCGCGCGCTGACGCTCGCGAGCGGCTCGGAGGCCGAGGCGCGCGTCCTCGGCGCGCTGCTCGCGCCGGTCGCCCTGTTCGAGGGCTACGGCTCGGCCCGGGTCCAGCAGGTGTTGCACCGCGCGCTCGAGCTCAGCGACGACCCGGCGCCGCCCGTCCTGCGCGCGCAGGCGGTGACCGCGCTCGCCGGCAACGACTTCGCGGCCGCGCGGCGCCTCGGCGAGCGCCTCAGGGCGCGCGCCGAGCGCGCCGCCGACGACGTGCTGATCGTGGAGAGCGACTACGTCCTCGGCATCGCGGCCTTCTGGTCCGGCGAGCTGGAGAGCGCGCGCCGCCACTTCGAGGCCGCGGTGGAGCGCTACCGGCCCGAGCATCGGTTCACGCACGTCGTGCGCTACAGCCTCGACCCACAGGTCGTCTGCCTGAGCCGCCTCGCGAACACGCTGTTCCTGCTCGGCGAGCCGGCCGCCGCCGTTGCGACGCGCGAGCGCGCGCTCGCGCTCGCCGCGGAGATCGACCATCCCGCGACGACGGCCACGGCGCTCGTCTTCGCCGCGCTCCTCGCGCTCGACGGGAGCGACGAACCCGGCGTCCGCCGCTATGCCGCCGCGCTGGACGGGCACGAGGAGGTCAAGGCGGCGAGCGTGATGCGACGCGCGCTCGCCGGCTACGTGGACGTGCTCGACGGCAAGGTGGCGGAGGGCCTCGCCCGCGTCCGCGACGCGGCGAGCGATCACAGCCGCGTCGACCACGCCCCCGGTCATCACGCGTCGATCGTCCGGGTGCTGCTCGCGGCCTGCGCGGCCGCCGGCGACGTCCGCGGCGGCCTGGAGGCGACCGAGATCCCTCTCAGGCCGCGCGTCTGGGCGCCGCTCACACAACGCATGCGCGCGGCGTTCCTCGCTCAGGAACGGTCGCGGAACGCCCGTGCGGCGATCGTGCCGGGCCATGAGCGATGAACTGCGCAGCCGCTTCCGCGGCGCCCTCCTGCGCCCCGGCGAGGAGGGCTATGACGAGGCCCGCCGGATCTGGAACGGCGCGATCGACCGCCGGCCGGCCCTGATCGCACGCTGCGCCGGCGCCGACGACGTCGCCACGGCCGTCCGCTTCGCACGCGAGCGCGACCTCCCCGTCTCCGTCCGCGGCGGCGGCCACGCCGTCGCCGGCCACGCAGTCTGCGACGACGGCGTGATGATCGACCTCTCGCTGATGAAGGCCGTCCGCGTCGACCCCGAGGCGCGCACGGCGCGCGCGTCCGCGGGACTGCTCTGGCGCGAGCTCGACGCGGCGACGCAGGCGTTCGCGCTCGCCACCACCGGCGGCGTGATCAGCCACACCGGGATCGCCGGGCTGACGCTCGGGGGCGGCCTCGGGCAACTGATGCGCAAGCACGGGCTCACCGTCGACAACCTGGTCGGCGCCGATCTCGTGACGGCGGAGGGCGAGCGCGTGCGGGCCGACGCCGAGCACGAGGCCGAGCTGTTCTGGGGACTGCGGGGCGGCGGCGGCAACTTCGGCATCGTGACCGCCTTCGACTACCGGCTGCACCCGGTCGGCCCGATGGTGCTCGGCGGCCCGGTGTTCTGGCCCGTCGAGCAGGCCCACGAGGTGCTCGGCCGGGTAGCCGAGGTCCTCCCCGATGCCCCGGACGAGCTCGGGATCAGCATCGCCGTGATGCCGGCCCCGCCCGTGCCGTTCCTGCCGCCGGAGCGGTTCGGCAAGCCGGTCGTCGGGCTCATCCTCGTGTGGGCCGGCGACATGGCCGCCGGCCGGAAGGCGCTCGCGCCGCTGCGCTCGGTGGGCACGCCGCTCGCCGACGCGGTGACCGTGATGCCCTACCTCGCGCTGCAGTCGATGCTCGACGGCGGCGCGCCGCATGGCCGGCACTACTACTGGCGCTCGCACCGCCTGCACGACCTCTCGGACGCCGTGATCGACGTGTTCGTCGAGCGCGTCGGAGCGATGACGTCGCCGTTCGGGCAGATCAACGGCTGGGCGATGGGCGGCGCCGTCAGCCGCGTCGATCCGGCCGCCACAGCGGTCGGCGAGCGCGAGGTCGGCATCGACATCAGCCTGGCCATCGGCTGGCTTCCCGGCGACCGCGAGCCCGAGCGCCACCGCGCCTGGTCGCGAGCGGGCTGGGAGGCGCTGCGGCCCCACAGCGGGGGCGTCTACGCCAACTTCATCTCGGACGAGGGAGCGGCGGGCGTGGAGACGGCATACGGCGACCGGCTCTCCCGCCTCACCGCCCTGAAGGACCGCTTCGACCCCGACAACGTCTTCCGCATGAACGCGAACATCCCGCCGAGCGGGGAGGTCTCAGATGGCGATCCTGGTCACCGGAGCGACGGGGAACGTCGGCTCGCAGGTCGTCCGTGAGCTGAACGAGCGGGGCGCCGGCGTGAGGGCCTTCGTCCGCGACCCGGCCCGGGCGGCCGAGCTCCTCGGGCCGGAGGTCGAGCTGGTGACCGGCGACCTGTCCGACGCCGCCTCCATCCGGCGCGCGCTGGACTGCGTCGAGCGGGTCTTCCTCTCGTCGGCGGACGGCCCGCAGAAGGTCGCGCACGAGGCCGCGGTCATCGACGCCGCCGAGGCGGCCGGGGTCGAGCTGGTAGTCAAGGCATCGACGATGCAGGCGCGGGCCGGCTCGCCGCTGCCGCCGCTGGACTGGAACGGCCGCGTCGAGGAGCACCTGCGCCGCTCGGGCGTGCCCGGAGCGGTCCTCGGCTCGGGCTTCTACATGACGAACCTGCTCATGCCGGGGGCGTTCATCGCGCCCGCCGGCCAGGGCCGGATCGCCATGATCGACCCGTGCGACATCGGCGCCGTCGCCGCCGTCGTGCTCACGACCGACGGGCACGCGGGCGAGACGTACCGGCTCACGGGACCCGAGGCGATCAGCTACGAACGCGCCGCGGCCGAGCTCGCGGCGGCCACCGGCGAGGAGGTCGAGTACGCTGACGTCCCGCCCGAAGCGGCACAGGCCGCGCTGGCCGCGGCCGGCCTGCCGGGCTGGCTCCTCGCGCACCTGATCGGCATGTACGCGCTGATCCGGGCCGACGCGTTCGCGCGGACGACCGGCACGGTGCAGGCGCTCACCGGCCGGCCGGCGCGTACACGGGCTCGCTTCGCGCAGGAGCGGGCTGCCCGGCGGGTTGCGCGCTGACCACGCTCGCCCTAGGCCGAACCTGGACATCGCCACCGCGGGCGGCGGCGCAGCCGCCCGCCGGAGGTGGGCGCTCCTACGGCTAGCCCGACTGGCGAGCGGGGTCGCGGCGGCTACCGTCGATGTATGCCCACCTCGCCCGACACCGCGGCCGGGCGACGGTGGCGGCGGCCCCCGGCCCCGTGGCGGGGGCCGATGCAGCGCGCGGACAAGGTGCTCGTCGGTGGGTTCGCGTTGGCGGTCGGGTATCAGCTCGCGCTGTGGCCGCTCGCGCCCGCGTGGATCGCCTCGCATCCCGAGCTGCTCGAGCTGGTCCAGGGGTCGATGGCCTCGATCGTCAACATGGGCGCCCGGGCGCGGGTAGGCGAGACGTCGCTGATCCTCGCCGCGGCACTCGGTGTGCCGAGCCTGATGGCCTTCACCTGGCTGTACTGGTGGGCGGGCCGGCGCTGGGGCGACGGCGTATTCCTGTGGCTGCTCGGCGGAGCGAGCGCACGGAACGAACGCCGCCTGGCGCGCCTGCACCGGGTCGAGGCGCGCTTCGGGCCGTACGCGGTCGTGCTGGCGTTCTTCCTGCCCGTGCCGTCGGCGCTCATCTACGCCGCGGTCGGCGAGGGCGGGATGCGGCTCTGGGTCTTCCTGGCGCTGAACGCGCTCGGGACGGCCTTGTGGACGAGTCTGCTGGCGGCCGGTGGCTACGCCCTCGGCCAGGGCGCCGTCGACGTAGCCGACGCGGTGGCGCGCTACGGGCTGTGGGCCTCGATCGCGGGCGCCGCCGCGATCCTCGTCTGGCTGGCCGTGCGCCGCCGCGCCCGGACCTGACGGCTCAGCGCAGGACCGACGCGCCGAAGTCCTCGGGCACGGCGTCCATCATCACCACGTCCGTCGGGCGCCCGTTGCTCATCACGGCGCCGCGCCGTACGCCGATGCGGCGAAAGCCCGCCCGTTCGTACGCCGTCAACCCGGCGGCGTTCCACTCCAGCACCTCGAGCAGCACGTTGCGCAGGCCCAGCACGTGGAAGGCGAAGTCGAGCACGAGTCGCGTCGCCTCGGTGCCGAGGCCCTGGCCGCGGCGCTCGCCGATGGCGATGCCGAACCTGGCGCTCCCGTGGGCGTGGGCGATCCTGAACAGCCCGGCCGTGCCGACCGGCGCGGAGTCGCTGCGGGCATAGATCGTGAACTCGACGCCCTTCGGCTCGCCCTCCGCGCCGCGCTCGACGTTCTCGTCCACCCACTTCTCCTGGCTCTGCGGCGTCGCGATACCGAGGTAGTCGAGCCCGCGGCGGACCTCGAGCTGGTTCATCCAGCGCGCGTACGTGGAGGCGAGGTCTCGCCGAAGGGGTCCCAGCGCGACCTCCTCGCCGACGACGATGAAGTCCGGCTCGTGGCTGTCCATCCGGGCATTGTGTCCTGCTCTGCCGCCGATCGGGGACGGCGTAGGATCGCGGGCCCATGCCGACGCTGATCAACGTCTTCGAGGTGGCGCAGGGAGTCGACGACGAGTTCGTCGCCGAATGGAAGCGGGCGCGCGACTTCCTGCTGGCGCGCAAGGGCTACGTCGACACCGCCCTGCATCGCAGCCTCGCGCCGCAGGCCGAGTTCCGCTTCGTCAACGTCGCGCGCGTCGACGCGCTGGAGCGCTGGCTGGCGATCGTCAGCGACTCCGCGTTCCCGCGCCATCTTCCCGCGACGCCGAACCCCGCGCTCTACGAGGTGGTGCGCGAGGACGAGACGGGCGCAGGTGACGCGCACGCCGTGCTCATCAACCCGTTCGAGGTCCCCGCCGGCGAGGACGAGGCCTTCCTCGCCGCCTGGGAAGGCGCCCGCGAGACGATGCGCGACGCCGACGGCTACCTCGGCACGCGGCTCTACGGCAGCGTCGCGCCCGACGCCCGGTTCCGGTTCGTCAACGTGGCGCCGTGGCGCAGCCCCGACGACTTCCAGGCGGCGCTCCAGCGGCCGGGCTTCCAGGAGGCCGCGTCGGCGATGCGCTTCCCCGCGCACCCCGCGCTCTACGAGGTCGTCGCGCGTTAGCGCCGGCCGTCGCATGGCCACGCCGCACGTGTTCGCGATCGTCCTCGCCGGCGGTGAGGGCAAGCGCCTGGCGCCACTGACCGCCGACCGGGCGAAGCCCGCGGTGCCGTTCGGCGGCAACTACCGCCTGATCGACTTCGCGCTCTCGAACCTCGTCAACGCCGGATTCCTGCGGATCGTCGTGCTCACGCAGTACAAGAGCCACTCGCTCGACCGCCACATCGCCACCACCTGGCGGCTGTCGCCGCTGCTCGGCAACTACGTGACGCCGGTGCCGGCGCAGATGCGGCGCGGGCCGTACTGGTTCTCGGGCTCGGCCGACGCGATCTACCAGAACCTCAACCTGCTCAACGACGAGCGGCCCGACCACGTCGCGGTCTTCGGCGCCGACCACATCTACCGCATGGACCCGCGGCAGATGCTCGACCAGCACATCGAGACCGGCGCGGCGGTCACGGTCGCCGCCCTGCGCGCGCCGATCGAGCTGGCCGACCAGTTCGGCGT
>Ga0126307_10000722_pt1 | contig 21642 bp, 23 predicted proteins | sample Plot28_FD_89955 | JGI IMG/M metagenome (GOLD analysis project Ga0126307, IMG submission 89955) | Serpentine soil microbial communities from UC McLaughlin Reserve, CA, USA - Plot28 | ecosystem: Environmental > Terrestrial > Soil > Grasslands | place: USA: UC McLaughlin Reserve, Lake County... | reverse complement strand
TGCGGCGAGTCTAGCAAGGGCCTTTTCCGCCCCTTCGCGACGCCGTGCGTCCACGCGTCAGGCGTCAGGTTCGGACGGGACGGGGAGGTCGAGCGTGAAGGTGAGCGTGCCGTCGGCGACGCGGGCCGACACGCTGCCCCCCTGGGCCTCGGCCACACCGAGCGCCACGAACAGCCCGATCTTGCTCCCCGAACCGGTCCCCGGCGCGCGGGGACGGAACAGACGTTCCGCCTGCTCCTGCGTGAGCTCGGTCTCGGCGCGGCGAGCCTCGACCGAGAGACGGCCGTCCCGGAGGCGTCCCTCGACGCGCACCGGACCCTCGCTCGCCCACCAGACGAGGGACTCGACGAATGCCTCGAGCACGAGCCTGAGGCGCTCGGGGTCGACCACCACGTTCAGCTCGTCTCCGCCCGTCCACTCGACGCGGACGTGTTCGGGGTCGCGGGCCAGGGAGGTCGCGATCTCCTCGACCACCTGCGCGATGGTCGTTCGTTGCGGGAACAGGTCGAGCGCACCGGCGGCGACCCGGGCGGCGTCCACGAGCTGACGCAGGATGGCGTTCAGACGATCGGTGTCGAACTGGATCCCCTGCAGCATCAGCTCGCGGTCCTCGGGCGTCATCTGCTCCCACCGGGTGGCGAGGGCGTGCCCGATCCCCTTCAACGCCGTGAGCGGCGAGCGGATGTCGTGAGCGGCGGCCGCGATGATCGTCTCGAGCACCGCCCGCCTGCCCTCGCGACGCTGGCGCTCCCATTCGAACAGGCAGACGGTCGCGGCCGCGGCGAGGTTCAGTGACTCGGCTCGACCCGTGATCGGCACGCGCACGCTCGCGTCGGCGAGCGCCGCGACCTCCTTGGGCAGACCCCATGCCTCGTTGCCGAACACGAACGCGACGGGATCGGACAGATCCTGCTCGTAGAGGTCCCCCTCGCCGTCGGCGTCCATCGCCAGGATCCGCATCCCCCGCGCCCGCAGCGCGTCGATCGCCGATGCGGTGTCGGGGCCCCGCACGATCGGTAGATGGAACAGCGAGCCCGCCGAGGCCCGCACGGTCTTCGCGTTGTACACGTCGACCGAGGACGAGGAGAAGACGACCGCGTCGGCACCGACGGCATCGGCGGAACGGAGCACCGTCCCCGCGTTCCCCGGATCTCGGACCTCGTGCAGCAGCGCCACCCCGGCCGGCTCATCGGGCAGGTCGTCGAACGGGACGTCGAGGAATCTCGCGACCCCGACGAACCCCTGCGGGGTGACCGTGCCCGCCAGACGAGCCATCACGTCACCGCTCACGTGCACCGCCACGACGCCCCCGGCGCGCGCGCGTTCGACGAGGGGATGCAGGGGCTCCGTGTGGAACAGGGTCGAGATCGCGTCGCGGGGCATCGAGAGCGCCTCGCCCAGAACCTGCACTCCCTCGACCAGGAACGCGCGTTCGTGCTCGCGGAACGCCCGCTTGTGGAGCCTGAGCGCCGCGGCGACCTTCGGGTTCCGGACGGAGGTGATCACGCGCCCTCCCGGCATCCTTCCCGGCCCTTGGGGCTAGGCCGCGAGCGCGTCCTTGGCCGCCTCGACGAGCTGGCCGAACGCGGCCGGATCGTGCACGGCCATGTCGGCCAGCATCTTGCGATCGACCTCGATACCGGCCTTGCTGAGGCCGTGCACGAACCTCGAGTAGGACAGACCGTGCTGGCGAGCGCCCGCCCCGATCCGGGCGATCCACAGCCGGCGGAACTGCGCCTTGCGGTCTCGTCGGTCCCGGTAGGCGTACTGTCCGGAGTGGAGGAGCTGCTCCTTGGCCACGCGGTAGCGCTTCGAACGCGACCCGAAGTACCCCTTCGCCTTGCGGAGCACCTCGCGGCGCTTCTTCTTCGCGTGGACCGATCGCTTGACCCGTGCCATCTCCCCTACTTCCCGAGGAGCCGACGGATGTTGGTGCGCTCGGCCGTGACCTCTGTCATGCCCTCCACGCGGCGTCGGCGGCTCCCGCTCTTCTTCCTCAGGAAATGGTTGCCGGTCGCCTTTCGATGCAGGACCTTGCCGGTTCGCGTGATGCGGAACCGCTTCGCCGTCGCTCGGTGCGTCTTCTGTTTGGGCATCGCTCTGCTTCCTCTGGTCGAACGTGGCGTGCCTGCGACTCCGTTACGCCTCCGGGGGGGCCTCCGCGGGGGCCGCGACCACCTCGTCCGGCGCCCGCTGCGGAACGGGCTGGGCAGCGGCCAGGGGGACGGCCGCCTCCGGCTCCCGCCGGTTCCTCGGCTCGGTGCTCTTCGGTTCGGGGGGCCTCTTCGACGGCGCAAGGACCATCACCATGTTCCGTCCGTCCTGCTTGGGATGCGCCTCGACGACGGCCTGCTCCGCGAGGTCCGCGACCAGCCGGTCCAAGATCTTGCGTCCGAGCTCGGTGCGGGCCATCTCGCGCCCCCGGAACATGATGGTCACCTTGACCCGCGCGCCCGTCCGGAGGAACCGCTCGACGTGGCCCTTCTTGGTGGCGTAGTCGTGCGGATCGATCTTGGGACGGAACTTGATCTCCTTGACCTCGATCCGGGCCTGCTTCTTGCGGGCTTCCTTCTGACGGATGTCGCGCTCGTACTTGAACTTCCCGTAGTCCATGATCCTGGCCACGGGAGGGTTCGCCTGCGGCGCCACCTCCACGAGATCGAGATCCAGATCCTGTGCCTGACGGAGCGCGTCCTGGGTCGAAACGATCCCGATCTGCGACCCGTCTGCACCCACCAGGCGCACCTCCGCCGAGCGGATGCGGTCGTTTATGCGCGGATCAGCCGAGACCCCGCATCACCTCCCTACCGATGAGAAGGCACCGGCCGTTCGCCGGTGCCAGCCGAACACGGTGAACAGAACCCGCAGAGTATAGGTGCCGCCCGGGGAGGCTGTCGACGTTGGGGGCACGACCCCGGCCGAGCGGGTCAGACGGCTCGGACGTTGGCCGCCTGCTTGCCTTTCGGGCCGTCGACGACGTCGAACTCGACCGCCTGGCCCTCCGTGAGGGACTTGTACCCCTCGCCGTCGATCGCCGAGAAGTGGACGAACACGTCGTCCTCCCCCTCGCGCGAGATGAACCCGAAACCCTTCTCGTTGCTGAACCACTTCACGGTCCCCTGCTCTGCCAACGTGCCCTCCTGGTGCCTGGAGCGCGCGGAGCGTAGCACGGCCCACGCGCGGCGCTCAACGCGGAGACGGGACGTTCGGGCCCCTGTACGCGAGCCTCACCAGTCGGGTTCTAGCGGGCGGCCGTAGTCGTCCTGGAGGCGGAGCGTGTCGTCCTCGGTGGTGTACCCGTAGGCGATCTCGAGCACCCGGCCGCGGGTGGTCCGGGGGTTCGCGATCCGATGCGTCGTCTCGGCGCTCACCATGAACTCCTCTCCCGAGGACGCCTCGACCTGGCGGTTGCCGATCTGCACGGAGAGCCCCGGGTCGAGCACGACCCACATCTCGTCACGCATCTGGTGGTAGTGGACGCTCGTCTCCTGGCCGGGCTCGACGGTGATGACGCGGACCGAGCTCGGCTGGTTGAGCGCGTAGGTCACGACCTTGCCCCACGGTTTGTCGACGATCACGGTTCGGCCTCCTTGGGCAGCTGTTCGAGGAGCGACGCCATCTCTATCGCCGCGGCCGCCGCGTCCCACCCCTTGTTCCCGTGCTTGCCGCCCGAGCGATCCAGCGCCTGCTCGAGCGTCTCCGTCGTCAGGACCCCGAAGGTGACCGGCACGCCGGTCGCCTCGGCGGCCCGGCGGATCCCCGCCGCCGCCTGTCCCGAGACAAGCTCGAAGTGTGCGGTCTCCCCCCGGATCACCGCGCCGAGGCAGATCACCGCGTCGAACGTGCGCGACGCCGCCAGCCGCCGCGCAACCAGGGGTAGCTCGAGCGCTCCCGGCACCCACACCACGTCGACGTCCTCCTCAGCCACCCCGTTCGCGCGAAGGCCGGCGAGCGCGCCCTCGAGCAGCTTGCGCGTGACGAGCTCGTTGAACCTCGCCACCGCGATCGCGAAGCGGCGGCCACGCGCGTGCAGGTCACCCCGGAGCTCGCTCACGGAGCGGCCTGATCGGGTTCGAGGTTCTCGAGGAGATGCCCGAGCTTCTCCCGCTTCGTGCGCAGGTAGCCGATGTTCTCCGCGGTCGGGCGCGTCTCGAGCGGCACGCGCTCGGAGATCGACAGGCCGTAGCCTTCGAGCCCGGCCCGCTTCGCAGGATTGTTGGTGAGCAGCCGCATCGAGCGCACCCCGAGGTCCACGAGGATCTGGGCGCCGATCCCATAGTCGCGGGGGTCCGCCGCGAACCCGAGCTCGACGTTGGCCTCGACGGTGTCCCGTCCCTGCTCCTGGAGGCGGTAGGCGCGCAGCTTGTGCGTCAGCCCGATCGCACGCCCCTCGTGGCCCCGTATATACAGGACCACACCTCGGCCCTCCTTGCCGACCTGGGCGAGCGCGCCGTTCAGTTGGTCGCCGCAGTCGCACCGCATCGAACCGAACACGTCGCCGGTCAGGCACTCCGAGTGCACGCGTACCAGGATCTGCTCGCCGTCGCCGACCTCGCCCAGCACGAGCGCGACATGCACCATCCCGCCGACGGAGCTCTCGTACGTGTGCGCGGTGAACTCCCCGTGCTCGGTCGGGATCTGCGCCGAGGCCGTCCGCGCCACCAGATGCTCGCGATGGCGCCGGTACTCGATCAGATCCGCGATCGAGATGATCTTGAGGCCGTGCTCACTCGCCACCCGCGCGAGCTCCGCTGCCCGCGCCATCGAGCCGTCGGGATGCAGCACCTCGCACAGCACCCCGGCCGGGTACAGGCCGGCGAGCCGCGCCAGGTCGACGGTCGCCTCCGTATGGCCAGCCCGCTTGAGGACGCCCCCTTGCTGCGCCATGAGCGGGAAGACGTGGCCGGGCATCCGGATGTCCCCCGGCTGCAGGGATGGGTCGGTGATCGCCCGCACCGTGGCCGCGCGGTCGAACGCACTCGTCCCGGTCGTCGTCCGCCCCTCGATGTCGATCGAGACCGCGAACGCCGTGCCGTGGCTCTCGTTGTTCTTCGAGACCATCAGGGGGATCCGAAGCTCGTCGAGGCGTTGCGCCGTCATCGGCATGCACACGATGCCCCGGCCGTGCGTGACCATGAAGTTCAGGCTCTCGGGCGTCGCCTTCTCCGCGGCCATGATGAAGTCGCCCTCGTTCTCGCGATCGGCGTCGTCGACGACGATCACCATCTTCCCGGCGCGGATGTCGGTGAGGGCCTCCTCGATCGTCGCGAACACGGGTCCGGTCTCCTGGGTCACGGTGTCGTTCCTTCCATCTTGCCCTCCATCCGGCCTTCGATCGGGCCGAGGAGCGCTTCCACGTACTTCGCTATCACGTCGACCTCCAGGTTCAATGGGTCTCCCACCTCGGCGGTGCCGAGCGTCGTCACCTCGAGCGTGTGCGGGATCAGCGCAACGCCGAACGTCTCCCCATCCCGAGAGGCGACCGTCAGGCTGACCCCGTCGACGCACACCGACCCCTTGTCCACCAGGTACCGCGCCACCCGTTCGGGAGCGCGAACGGTGATCCACGCGCTCCCGTCCTCGGCGAGATCGATCGCGACGACCTCGCCCACGCCGTCGACGTGTCCCTGCACGAGGTGACCGCCGAGCCGGCTCGACAGGGTAAGCGACCGCTCGAGGTTGACGCGGTCGCCCGCCCGCAGGCGCGAGAAGCTCGTTCGCCGGAGCGTCTCCTCGGAGACGTCGAACGCGAGATGCTCGTCCGAGCGCTCGACGACCGTGAGGCAGGCGCCGTTCACCGCGATCGACGCACCCTCGGTCGCGTCCGAGGCCACGGTTCGGCAGCCGACGGACAGGCGCGTCGTCCCCAGCTCACGGACCACCCCTCGCTCCTCAACGATCCCCGTGAACATCCGCCTCCACCCTCAGGTCCTCGCCGACCCGCTCGACCGAGCGGATCCGCATCGGCAACGCCTGCCCGATCGGCGCGAATCCACGTCCGTCCAACACGGTCGGGGCATCCCTTCCCCCGAGCAGCTTCGGCGACAGGTACAGGACGATCGTGTCGACCAGGCCCTCCTCGACCGCCGACCAGGCCAGGGTGGGTCCGCCTTCCAGGAGCACCCCCTGGAGGTCGCGCTTGCCGAGATCGCCCATCAGCGCGGTGAGCCCCACGCCCTCGCCGTCGGTCTCCATCACCAGGACCTCGGCGCCGGCCTCCCGCCACGCATCACGCGCCTTCATGGAGGCGAGCTCGGTCGTCGCGACGAGGGTGGGCGCCTGGTCGTCGAACAGGTCACCCGACGGAGCCACCCGCCCTCGCGCGTCCACCAGGACCCGGAGCGGCGGTCTCCCCCGGTAGTCGGGGTCGCGGACCGTGAGCTCGGGGTCGTCGGCGAGCGCCGTGCCCGCACCCACCACGATCGCGTCCGCCCACGCTCGGAGGCGATGCACGTCGGCCCGCGCGGCCTCGCCGGTGATCCACCGCGAGGAGCCGTCGCGCGCCGCCACCTTCCCGTCCAGCGACGCGGCGGCCTTCCAGATCACGAAAGGCATCCCGGTGCTGACGTGCTTGGCGAACCCCGCGTTGAGCCGAAGCGACTCGGCCTCGCGGATCCCCTCGACGACCTCGACGCCGCGGGCGCGGAGGCTCCGCACCCCCTGCCCGTCGACGACCGGGTTGGGGTCCCGGGTCGCGGAGACCACCCGCGCGATGCCGGCGCGCACGATCGCCTCCGTGCACGGTGGGGTTCGGCCGTAGTGGTCGCAGGGTTCGAGCGAGGTGAAGAGCGTGGCGCCTCGAGCGCGCTCGCCCGCCCGGTCGAGCGCCACGACCTCGGCATGCGGCAGGCCCGGGCCTTCGTGGGAGCCCTCGCCGACGATCGCGCCGTCGGAGACGACGACGGCGCCGACCATGGGGTTGGGGGACACCAAACCACTGCCCCGCCGCGCGAGCTCGATCGCCCGCTCCATGTACGCCTCGTCGGACACGTCACTTCCGATCTCGAGGCGGCGATGCGGAAAGAGGCAGGACGGGCAGCCGCCGGCTGCCGTTCCCCCGTCCTCTCCCATCCCGACTTTGACGGTCGGTCCCGGAATCTCACCGGGTCAACCCCCGAATGGCGTTCGGGGGGTCGCGGACTCTCACCGCCGGTGGGGACTTGCACCCCGCCCCGAAGACAGGCTGTTCTGGAGCCCAAGTATAGGTCGCCCGCGCGGACAGGTCACGCGGACACGATGCGCGCGAAGCCGGATAGAGGGTGGGTCAGTCCACCTTGCGCCGGTCTACCGCGTAGGAGGACTTCGGCTCGCGTTTGGCGTACTGCTTCATCTCCGTGGCCACCGAGACCGCCTCGCCGTAGTGCGCGAACGAGCGCACCTTCGTGGTCGCGATGCCGATCGAGATGCCTGCGAGCGGAAGCCGTTGCAGCTTTCCCTTGCGATCCTCGACCTCGAGGTACCCGCGTTCCACGTCCTCGGGGTCGTAGAACCCCCGGATCTGCCGGTCGAAGGTCTCGACCACGAGTGCGGCGACGTCCTCGGCGACGTCGGGCGGCACGACCGCTACGAAGTCGTCTCCCCCGACGTGCCCGACGAACCCGTCGGCGCCGGCACGCCCGACGACGGCGTCCTGCAGGATCCTCGCCGTTGCCTGGATCAGGCGGTCACCCTGCACGAACCCCTTCTGGTCGTTATAGGCCTTGAAGTTGTCCAGGTCCGCGTACAGCACGGCGAACGGCGACTCCTCGCGGACCATCCGCTCGATCTCCTCCTGGATGCGGATGTTCCCGGGCAGCCCGGTGAGCGGCGAGAGGTTGCGCATCTCCTTCGCTCGCCGGAGCGTGCCCTTGACCCGCGCGAGAAGCTCGATCGGGTCGAAGGGCTTGATGATGTAGTCGTCGGCGCCCGCGGTGAGCCCGAGGACCTTGTCGGTGGCGAGCGCCTTCGCGGTGAGCATGATGATGGACGTGTTCGAGGTGTGCGGGTTCCGGCGGAGCCGGTGCGCGACCTCGAAACCGTCGATGCGCGGCATCATCACATCGAGCAGCACGAGATCGGGGCGCATGCCGGCGGCCTTCTCGAGCGCCTCTTCCCCGTCCGAGGCGACCGAGACCTCGTAGCCCGCGCTGCGGAGGTTCACCTCGACGAATCGGGCGATGTCCGGATCGTCGTCGACGACGAGGATCGACTCCGGCATCAGACCGTCGCCTCCGCCGAGGCCTTCAGCTCGAGGGCCGAGCGGACCGGATCCGCCGCGCCGAAGATCGCGGTCGCGGCGACCAGGACGTCGGCCCCTGCCTGCAGGCATCGGGCGACCGTCTGGAGGTTCACGCCGCTGTCCACGTGCACCTCGACGTCGAGGCCGCGACGATCGATCTCGGAACGGAGCGCCTCGATCTTGGCCAGGGCCCCGGTCTGGAACGGTTGCCCCGCCCACCCGGGTTCGACCGCGAGGACGACCACGTCGTCGGCGTCCTCCAGGAAGGCGAAGGCGGCCTCCGCGGGCGTCCGCGGCGCGAGCGCCACCCCGACCCGCATCCCCAAGGCCCTGACCTTGCGCTGCGTAGGCATCGGATCGCTTACCGCCTCGAGATGGAAGCTCACGGCATCGGCACCCGCTCCGGCGAGCTCGTCGAGGAACCCATCGGGCGCCTCGACCTGGAGATGGGCGTGGAGAGGCCGATCCGTGTGCGGGCGCAGCGCAGCCACCACCACCGGACCGATCGTGAGGGGCGGGACGAAATGTCCGTCCATGACGTCGATATGGATGAGGTCGGCATGCTCACCTACCAGCTTGACCTCCTCGGCCAGACGGGCGAGGTCGGCCGACAGGATGGACGCGCCCAGCTTGGCCACGGCGCGATTCTAGCCTTGAGGGGTTGCTCGCAAGCGGAAGGCCGCGACGAACATCGCGTCGCATCCGTGCGCGTGCGGCCACAGACGGACCCGTTCGGCGGGGCCGTCGGGACCGGTGATCTCGATGGGCTCGAGCTCGGGCACGCGCCGGAGGATGGCGTCGCACGCGGCGTCGGTCTCGGCGCGCGGGAACGTGCAGACGCTGTAGACGAGCCGGCCCCCGGGGCGCAGCAGCCCCGCGGCGGCGGTCGCGATCCCGACCTGCAGCCGGGCGAGGCTCGAGAGCTCGTCCTTGCGGGCCCGCCACAGGAGCTCGGGGCGCCGGCGGGAGGAGCCGATCCCCGAGCACGGCGCATCCACCAGGACGCGGTCGAACCCGCCTCGGACGGCGGGCCGGCGACCGTCCTGCACGAGCAGCTCCGTCCGAACGCCGAGTCGCTGGACGTTGGCGCGCACGAGCCCGAGCCGCGCCGGCGATACATCCGCAGCGACCGAACGTCCCTCGGGCCCGATCACGCAGGCGAGATGGCCGGTCTTGCCGCCCGGACCGGCGCACACGTCCAAGACCCGGTCGCCCGGCCGAGGATCCAGCGCCGACACGACGAACGAGGAGGCCTGGTCCTGAACCGCGAACCATCCCTCGGCGGATCCTGGAAGCGCCGAGGGGGCGCCCGAGCCGATCACGAGCGAGTCCGGATGCATCGCTCCCCGTTGGGTCCCGACCCCGGCGGCGTGCAGCTCGCGCTCGAGCTCGTCGACCGTCGTGCGACAGGTGTTCGTTCGGATCGTGAGCGGCGCCCGTGCGGCGAGCGCGGCGGCGGCCCGCTCCGTCTCCTCGTCGGACGACACGATCCGGCGGAGCTCGCGCACGGCCCACTCGGCGAGCCCGGTCCGCAACGAGATCGCGAGATCGGTCCGACCGTCGGGCACCTCCGGCTCGAGCGTCGCGAACCGCCGCAGAACCGCGTTCACGAAGCCGCGGTGGCGCGGGTCGGCGAGGGCGACGGTCTCCGACACCGCGGCGTGGACGGGGACGCGCAGGAAGCCCATCTGGTAGGCCCCCAGACGCAGCGCGGCGCGGGCGCCCTTGGGGGCGGTGTCGATCGGACGGTCGAGCAGCGGCGCGAGCCGATGGTCGATCGGGACCAGTCTGCGTAACGTGCCGTAGACGAGCTCGGTCGCGAACGCCACGTCGCGTTCGGACAGGCGGACCCGTGCGAGCGTCCGCGCGAGGGTGAGGTTGGAGTACGCGCCCTCATCGGTGACGCGCCTGATCACGTCGAGCGCGACCGAACGCGCGGACGGCGCGGGCGTCGGCCGCCCCGGGGGCCCGACCCTGCGCGTCGACCCGGCCCGCCTCCGGCCCGCGGGACGGGTCACCCGAGCGACTCGCCGACAACGGGGTGGTAGCCGTTCAGGAAGTCCGACGAACTCATGCGCCGCCGGCCCGCCGGCGCGAGCTCGATCGCTCGGTACCCGTCCTCGCCCGTCGCGACGACGAACCCCCCCTTGCTCGCCTCGACGATCGAGCCGGGCGTCCCGATCGCGGGGACGGCCTCCGCACGGAAGATCTTCAGGTCCTCGCCGCGGAACCTCGTGGTGGCGCCCGGTTCGGGCGACATCGCCCGGGTGCGGTTGACGAGATCGCGCGCGGGTTCGATCCACCGCAGGACGCGATCGTCGGAGCCGAGGCGCCTGGTGAACGTCGCGGCCGACTCGTCCTGCGGACGGGGCTCGGCCGCGCCCTCCGCGAACAGGTCCGCGGTCTCGACCAGGACCTCCGCCCCGATCGCGGCGAGCCGGTCCCCGAGCGAACCCGCGTCGTCGCCGGCTTCGATCGCCTCGGCGCGGCGGAGGATCACCGGGCCCGTGTCGATCCCGGCGTCCATCACGATCGTCGTGACACCGGTCTCGTCGCGTCCCTCGAGCAACGCCGTCTGCACCGGGCTCGCGCCCCGGAGCTCCGGCAACAGCGAGAAGTGCAGGTTCACGGGCGCGACGGCCGGGAGCTCGAGTACCGCCTGCGGCAGGATCTCGCCGTAGGCGACCACGATCAGGAGGTCGGGGGCGCTCGCGGCCAGCGCGCCGGCGCCCGGGCCCGACGTGACCGTCTCGACCTCGTGCAGCGACAGCCCTGCCTCCGCTGCGGCGTCCGCAACCGGCGTCGGGCGGAGCTCGTTGCCGCGACCGGCGGGCCTGCGTGCGGCCGTGATCACCGCCACGACCTCGTGGCGGGAGCCGGCGATCGCTCGTAACGACGGCACCGACCATCGGTCGTTGCCGAGGAACGCGATGCGGAGCGAGCGGATCACGGGTGCGAGGATACGCGGGCCCGCTCGCCCTTCCGGAGGGGCGACCGGTCAGGGCTCGGAGCGTTGCACCTCGAACTCGCGGAGCTGGCGCATCACGTCACGCCTGCCGGCGTCGTCGAGACGGTCGATGTAGAGCATCCCCTTCAGGTGGTCGGATTCGTGCTGGAAGATCCGCGCCAGGAGACCCTCCGCCACGATGTCGAGCGGTTCGCCGTCGAGATCGGCGCCGACCAGGCGGACCCGTGCGGCGCGGACCGTCGGGTGGTAGGGACCCGGGATCGACAGGCATCCCTCCTCGAGGGACTCCTCGCCCTCCGGCTGGGACAGCCGGGGGTTCGCGACGAAGCCGGCGTGTCCCTCGCGATCGTCGTAGACGAAGCACGCCGTCCGCAGACCCACCTGGTTCCCGGCAAGACCGACGCCGGGCGCCGCGTACATCGTCTCGAGCATGTCGTCGACGATCCGACGGAGCGCGTCGTCGAACACCTCGGCCGGCGAGGCCGTCTCCCGCAGGACGGGGTCGCCGAGCGTTCGGATCTGCATCACGGTCACGATGTCTCCCCCACCAACGCGGGTCGGCGGTCACAGGTGCGGCTCGGCCTCGACCCGAGTGACGATCCCCGCCGCCGCGAGCCGGCGCATCTCGGCCCCGAAATCGGGGACACGGCCCGCATCGAGCGCGACCAAGCATATCGTCGCCCCGCCGACGTTCGATGAGAGCAACGTCCCGGGTTCAAGCGCCGCCAGCTCGCGGTCGAGCTCGGCGGCGCCGGTCACGCGGAACACGGCCGACCCCACCGGGAACCCGGCCTCGGCCCGGCGCCGGGCCTCGGCGCGCCGGAACCGGTCGGGTCGGCCCGAGACGAGGGCCTGGATCGCGGGGTCGTTCGGCGCGTCGGTCTGCACGATGACCCGTCCGTCCGGACGGGCCCAGGCCGCCGCCTCGAACCACGTCACGAGCACGCGCTCCCGAGCGTCCACGCCGGGACGACGGAGCGAGGCGTCGGCGTGCAGGATCGCCACGAGGTCCAGGCCGGGAGAGCCCATGTCCTTCAGCGCGTCGACGCCGCCCACCAGCACCTCGCGTTCGATCGGCGCGCGGGACGGGTCGTCGCGACCGATCAAGGACACCGGGACGGTGGCGACGCCGCGCGCCCACTCCTCGACCCGTTCGGCGCCTCGACGAGCGATGCCGAAGTCGGTCGCCCCGCAGGACGCGCACCGCCCGGGGGCCTCGCACACCACGCACCGGATGCTTCCTCGTTCGAGCCGGAGCATCCCGAGGCACGACGCGCACGCGGCGAGTTCACCGCAGGACCTGCAGACCCTGGCCACCCCATAGCCGGGTAGCGGCTCGAACACGAACGCGCGCGTGGCCGAGCGGAGCGCTCGGATCAGGCGGGGCGACCGGTCCTCGGGACCCGGCCGGACGACCTCGACGGGCGCCCACGGCCGGACGGCCGGCTCGACGAGGACGTGGTCACGGACCGTGGCCTCGAGCGAGGGGCAGAACGCACTCAGGACGCTCACGGCGCCGACGATCTCGGCACGCATCCGGGCCACGTCGCGGACGTGGTAGGACGGCGAACGCTCGTCCCGGTGCTGCGGGTGACCCTCACGATGCACGTAAATCAGGCCCAGTGCGACGAGCGGCGCGAACACCGCGGGACGCGTGCCCACCACGACCCGGTACCGGCCGGCCGCGATCTCGAGCCAGGTGCGGTACCTGACGCGCTTGTCGCCCCCCAGGAACAGCACCGCGTCGTCTCCGAACGCGTCGACGACCGCCCCCGCCGTCGCGGGGACCGGGTCCGCGTCCGGCACGATGACGATCGCCGTGAGCCCGGCGGCGAGCGTCGCCGCGACGCAGGTCACGGCGACGTCCGCCTCGTCCGTCGGCGCGGGCCGTACCACGAACGCGCCCCGCCCCGACCGAAGCGCCGCCAGCAGCAGCGGGCCGTCCCGGTAGGCCTCGATGGGTGAGGTCCCCAGCGCCCGCGGGGGGTTCCCCCCCGGCGGCGGGGTCCCGAGGGACGTCTCCTCCGAGGCGACGCGCGGGGGCACGGCTCGGCCGATCACGGTCGCGAGCGGCGCGACGTACCGTTCGCTCATCGCGCGGAACAGCGCGAGCGAGCGCTCGTCGAAGGATCGGACCGCCGAGACGACCTTTCGGACCCGGAGCATCCGTTCGGGCACGTCGCCGGTCTCGCCGAGCACCCACGCGCGGGTGGCGCGCCCGTGGAAGGGGACCTGCACCACGGACCCGAGACCGGCGCCGAGCTCCTCGGGGAGGTCGTAGGTGAAGGGACGATCGAGGGCGAGCAGCGGCCGGTCGATGCACACGGTGACGGGGCCCGACAGGACCCGCATCGGCGTCACCTGCGGTGCCCTCGGGACGAACCGGGAGGCCGCGCTACCCGAACGCGCGGCGGAGCTCATCCGCGCGGTCGGTCGTCTCCCAGGGGAACTCCTTGCGGCCGAAGTGGCCGTAGGCGGCCGTGTCCTCGTAGATCGGGCGTCGGAGATCCATGTTCCGGATGATCGCTGCAGGCCGGAAGTCGAACGCGTCCCACACGACGTCCACGAGGCGGCCGGGATCGACCTGCTCGGTCCCGAACGTGTCGACCGCCAGCGAGACCGGGTGTGCCGTCCCGATCGCGTATGCGACCTGGATCTGCAGCCGGTCCGCGGCGCCCGCGGCCACGAGGTTCTTCGCGACGTACCGCGCCATGTACGCCGCCGAGCGGTCGACCTTCGTCGGGTCCTTGCCCGAGAAGCATCCGCCGCCGTGCGGCGCCATCCCTCCGTAGCTGTCGACGATGATCTTGCGGCCCGTGAGACCTGTGTCGGCCTTGGGCCCCCCGATCTCGAACCGGCCCGTCGGGTTGACGAGGATGCGCGCGCCGTCGGCGTCGAGCTCGAACTCGCGCAGCACCGGGTCGATCACCTCCGAGCGGACGTCGGGGGTCAGCAGGGTCTCGACGTCGACCTCGTCGCGGTGCTGCGCGCTGATCAGCACGGTGTCGACCCGCTTGGCGGTCGTCCCCTCGTACGCGATCGTGACCTGGCTCTTGCCGTCCGGCCGCAGGTACGGGATCACCCCCGCCTTGCGCACGTCGGCCAGCCGCTTGGCGAACCGGTGCGCCATCGCGATCGGCAGCGGCATCAGCTCGTCCGTCTCGCGGCAGGCATAGCCGAACATCATCCCCTGGTCGCCGGCACCGAGCGCGTCGAGCTCGTCGACAGATCGACCCTCGCGATGCTCGAGCGCGTCGTCGATGCCGCGTGCGATGTCCTGGGACTGTTCCTGGATCGATGTGACCACCCCGCACGTTTCGCCGTCGATCCCGAAGTTGGCGTCGGTGTACCCGATCTCGGTGACCGTCCGGCGCACGACCGCGGGGATCTCGACGTACTCCGATGTCGAAATCTCGCCGGCGACCATCACCAGCCCGGTCGTCACCAACGTCTCGCACGCGACGCGGCACTCGGGATCCACCGCGATGATGGCGTCCAGCACAGCGTCGGAGATCCGATCGGCAAGCTTGTCGGGGTGCCCCTCGGTGACCGATTCGGATGAGAACAGGTACGCGTGGCTCATCGTGGCGGAGCATAGCAGCGGCCTCCCACGGCCCCCGCAGACGGCGCGGGATCGGTCCCGGGGTCGCGACGGGCCGGGCTAGACGGTGAGCAGCTTGGCGAGGCGGTCACAGATCGCGGACGCCAGCTCGGCCTTGGTCCATTCGCGCATGCCGACGTCCTCGCCGTCGGCGGCCAGGATCGCGGCGCGATCCGTGTCCGAACCGAATCCCGTGCCTTCGCGCCCCACCTCGTTCGCCACCAAGAGCTGCACGCCCTTGCGCCGCAACTTCTCACGTCCGGACACCTCGACGTCCTCGGTCTCGGCCGCGAAGCCCACGAGGACGGTGTCCCCCGCCGAGCCGAGCTCCGCGAGGATGTCGCGGGTGGGAACGAGACGGACCTGGGGCGGACCCTGGTCCTTCTTGATCTTGGCGTCGGCCACCGTCTCGGGTCGGAAATCGGCGACGGCCGCCGCCATCACGACCGCGTCGGCCCCTTCGGCCGCGTCGAGCACGGCGCGGCGCATCTCCTCGGCGGTGGTCACGCGTACCAGGGCGGGACCCGCGGGGGGTTCGACCGTGCCGGGACCGACCACCAGCGTGACCTCGGCTCCGCGTCCGAACGCCTCCGCGGCGACGGCGAACCCCATCTTGCCCGTCGAACGGTTCCCGACGAATCGGACGGGGTCGATCGGCTCCCACGTCGGTCCGGCCGTCACGACGATGCGCGTGCCGGCGAGATCGCCCGCCGCGGCGAGCGCATCCTCGATCGCCTGCATGATGCCCTCGGGCTCGGTCATGCGACCCGTCCCCTCGTCGCCGGCGGCCAGCGAACCGTACGCCGGTCCGACGAGGCGTGCCCCTCGCGACGACAGGGCGCTCACGTTGGCCTGGGTGGCCGGGTGCTCCCACATCCCCGTGTGCATCGCCGGCGCGAGGACGAGCGGGCAGCCGGCCTCGAGCAGCGTCGACGTGAGCAGGTCGTCCGCGATGCCCTGCGCGAGCTTGGCGATCACGTTCGCCGTGGCCGGGGCGACGACGGCGACGTCGGCCTCGTGGGCGAGCCGGACATGCGGGACGACGCCGGGCTCCTCCCACAGGTCGGTGTAGACGCGGTGATCCGAGAGCGCCGCGAAGGTCGCCGGGCCGACGAACCGTTCCGCCGAACGTGTCATCACGACCCGGACGGAGGCGCCCCGCAGGCGGAGGAGCCGCACCAGGATGCACGCCTTGTAGGCGGCGATCCCACCGGTGACGCCGAGGAGCACGCGACGGCCCCCAAGGGCGGAGCGCTCGGTCGTCACGCGGCCTCCTTCGGCCCCCGATCCCTCGGGCGCCAGGGTCGATCGGTTACTTGATGCCGACCCCGTCCGGCCGCTCGGCGTTGATCTTCCCCTCGGCGATCTCCTCGAGCGCGATCGACAGGGGCTTGTTCCGCAACCCGGTCTCGACCAGGGGCGGCACGAACTCGGCGCGGCCCTCGCCCAGCTGGTTGTAATAGGAGTTGATCTCTCGGGCGCGTTTGGCCGACAGCGTCACGAGCGTGTACTTGGAGTCGACCTCGGCGAGCAGGTCGTCGATCTTGGGCTCGATCATGGGTTCGAGGATCCTTTCTCTTCCGTGCCTTCGCCCTTGGCGTGGCCCCCTCGGGTGGCCTCGGGCAGGCCGTCTACCTGGGCAGACGCATCGATGATAGCAGCGACCTCGTCGGCGGCCCGCTCGGCGTCGTCGTTCACGATCACGACGTCGAACGCGTCTCGCTGCTCGAGCTCCCGATCGGCCTTCGCCAGTCGCCGAGCCAGACCCTCCTCCGTCTCGGTACCCCTGGAGCGCAGCCGTCGCTCGACCTCCTGCATCGTCGGCGGCTCGAGCAGGATCAGCACCGCCCGGGGGATCACCCCGCGCACGTGCCTGGCCCCGGTCACGTCGAGCTCGAGGAGGACGTCGATCCCGGCGTCGAGCGCCCGACGGACCGGCTCGGCCGGCGTGCCCGAGCGATGCCCGAAGATCTCCTCCCACTCGAGCAGCTCGCCCGCCTCGATCATCCGATCGAAGGCCTCCTCGGACACGAACCGGTAGTCGACGCCCTCGCGCTCGCCCGATCGGGGTGCGCGCGTGGTGGCCGAGACCGAGAGGTGGATCGCGGGCTTCCGCTCGCGGACCAGGCGGACGACCGTCCCCTTACCGACCCCGGAGGGTCCGGCGACGACGAAAAGCCTCCCGAGCCTGGCGGCCAGCGCTCGCTACTTCTTCGCGAACTCGCCCAGGAGCGACTCTCGCTGCTTCGCGCCGAGACCCCTGACCCGTCGGCTGGCGGAGATATCCAGACGCTCCATGATCTTGCGCGCCCGGACCTTCCCCACACCCGGGAGCGACTCGAGCACCGTGGAGACCTTCATCTTGCCCACCGTGTCGTCGTCCTGTCTGGACAGCACGTCCCTCAGCATGAGCTTGCCGGACTTCAGCTGACCCTTCAGCTCGGCGCGCCTCTTCCGCGCGATCGCGGCCTTCTCCAGGGCCTGCTTGCGCTGTTCATCGGTCAGGACGGGTAGGGGCATCACACCACTCCTTCGCTCGGGGGCTGGAAGCCCGCGAGTATAGCCAGGGCCCCTCGACGGCATCAACGCGACTCATGCGCTCTACCTGCAGGTTTCCGATCGCGGCGACGTCAGCGAACCGTCGCGAGGATCGCGCGCGCGACACCCGCCGGGTCGGTCGATCCCGTGATCGGCCGGCCGACGACGAGGTAGTCGGCGCCACGTTCGACCGCTTCCTCCGGTGTGAGGATGCGGACCTGATCGTGACCGTTCGAGCCGGCCGGCCGGACGCCGGGGACGACGAGACACGCCGCCGGGCCGAGCACCTCGCGGACCGGCGCGACGTCCTCGCCGGACACGACCACGCCGTCCGCACCCGCCGCGACCGCCTCGAAGGCGAGCGACGGCGCCGAGGCGAGCCCCTCCCCCGCGAGGCTGGACAGCACCGTCACGGCCAGGACCATCGGGGCCGGATGCCCCGTCTCCTCGGAGCCCGTGGCGGCGCCGCGGACCGCGGCGGCGACCATCGCCTCTCCCCCGAGCGCGTGGACCGTGAGCATCGCCACCCCGAGCCGCGCGCAGTTGCGCGCCGCGCCCTCGACCGTGGCGGGGATGTCGTGCAGCTTCAGGTCGAGGAACACCCGGGCGAAGGCTCGCATCCGCGACACGGCCACGGGACCGTGTGCCGCGAACAGCTCGAGCCCGACCTTGAGGATCCCGGCCGCACCGCCGAGCCGCCGGGCCATCGCCTCGGCCGCGTCGACCTCCGAGACGTCGAGCGCGACAATGAGTGGGTTGTCCGGGCGCGGGATCACGGACCGTTCCCGGCGTCGGGGACCCGAACCCGGCCGCGCAGCTCTTCGGGCGAGGCGAACCCCTTCTCGCGGAGGTATCCGAGGATCCCCTGCGCGATGTCGATGTGGACCGAGGGGTCGACCAGCAGCGCCGTGCCGACCTGGACCGCCCACGCACCTGCCAGCAGGAACTCGATCGCGTCCTCCGCCGTCGCGATGCCTCCGACGCCCATCACCGGCACGTTCGGGAGCGCACGCGCCACCTGGTACACGGCCGCGAGCGCAAGGGGCTTGATCGCGGGGCCCGAGAGCCCACCCACCGGTGTGGCCGTCCGCGTCCGCAGGCGATGAGGATCGACGGCCAGCGCCGGGACCTGATCAATCAGGGTGAGACCGAAGGCACCAGCTCGGACACACGCCTGGGCGGTCTGGACGAGCCCCGGCAGCAGGGGAGGCAGCTTGGCGAACACCGGCACGCGGGACAGCCGGGCCACGGCCCCCACGACCTCGGTCAGCCGCTCGGGACGGACGTAGAACGGCTGGCCCTCGCGCTCTTCGTCGGGACACGAGACGCAGACCTCGAGCGCGACGATCCCCGGCTTGAGATGCAACGAGCTCGCCACGTTGACGTACTCGCCCAGGCTCCCGCCGGCCACCGAGGCCACCACCGGCACCTCCGCCTCGCGGAGGCTCGGCAGGTCCTCCTCGACGAACGCCAGCACGCCGGGGTTCTGGTACCCCACGGCCGTGATCAGCCCCGCCGAGGTCTCGGACGCGCGCGGGGTGGCCGATCCCTTCGAGGGCCCGAACGTGAGGCTGCGGGTCACGACGCCGCCGAGCCGGCGCAGGTCGACGAGGTCGGGGAGGTCGTGACCGGTCGCCAGGCAGCCCGAGGCGGAGAGCACCGGAGGGGTGAACCGCAGGCCGTTCAGATCGACGCCGAGGTGCGGCTTCATGCGACCTCGAGCCGGTTCATCCCGGCCACGTCATGACTACCGGGAACCCCTCGGGCGGCGTACCGATCGTGAGTTGCTCATCGGCCATCCAGCGATCCCACAGGATGCGGGCCGGGTTGAAGACGGGTCCGTCGATGCACGCTCGGAGGTTGTCGTAGCCCGAACCGTCCTTGCGGATCACCGGCACAGTGCAGGTGAAGCACAGGCCGAAGCCGCACGCCATCTCCTCCTCCACGGCGACCTGCGAGGGGATCTGCCGTTCGGAACAGAACTCGGAGATCCGGCGTAGCGTCTGCCGGCCCGCCGCCGCGTAGATCACCTGCGCCCCGGTGGCCTCGACGACCCGCGGGAACAGGTCGGCGACGCTGCCGGTCTCCCCCAGGCTTCCGTCCTCCGTCGCGATGACGATCGTCTGCGCCAGGCGCTTGCCCTCGATCGGCTTGAAGACGAGCTCCTGCGTCTCCGCGCCCATCAGCATGTCGACGCGCTTGCCGCGGGCCCGGAGCTCCTGACCCAAGAAGTACATCGACGCGGCGCCGTGACCCTCCGCGACGAGCAGGCACGTCGAGAGCTTCGCCGGGTACGCGAACGCCGTGCCGAGCGGCCCGATCACGTCGAGAAACTGGTGTGCCTTGACCTCGGCGAGCCAGCTGGACCCGCCACCACCCCGCGGATCGAACACGAACTCGAGCGTGCCGGCCCACCCCCCGCGCCGCGACGCCTGGTGGATCGAGAAGTGGCGCCGCAGCAGGAAGGTTCTGCCCTGGGGCATCGCGACCGAGACGAACTGCCCGGGCCGGACGCGTTCGGCCACCTCGGGCGCGACGATCGTGATCGAGTGATACGCGCCGACGCGCTTGGCGTTCAAGACCTCCGCGCGGACGCGCCTCACCGTCCGCCCCCGAGAACCCGGAGCATCAGGACGCCACCTCCGCGGGGTCGTGGCCGAACACCAGCCGTTCTTGCACGGCCGCCGCCGCCTCGGCGGACTCGTGGTACTCCTGCAGCGAGCGGGGCTCCCCTCTCCCGCCACGCACCGACTCGATCCCGCGCAGGGCCGCGAGGACGGCCGGCAGGGTCGTGATGCACGGGATGCCCGCCTGCGCTGCGGCGGCGCGGATCAGCGGCCCGTCCGTGCGCGGGCCGCGGCCGAACGGCGTGTTCACGACCAGGTCGACCTCGGCGTCCCGGATCAGGTCGACGACCGAGCGTCCACCCTCGGAGACCTTGGAGACTCTCGAGACGGCGATCCCGGCGCGTTCGAGCACCGCGGCCGTGCCCCTCGTCGCCAGCAGGCGGAACCCCAGATCTGCCAGGCGCTTGGCCGGATACAGGATCGACCGCTTGTCCCGGTTGGCGACCGAAAGGAAGATCGTGCCCTCGCCGGGAAGCGAGGCGCCGCTCGCGACCAGGGCCTTGGCCAGCGCGCGTCCCGGGTCGGCGTCGATCCCCATGACCTCCCCCGTCGACCGCATCTCGGGCCCGAGCAGCGTGTCCGCCCCGGGGAAGCGTCCGAACGGAAGCACGGCCGCCTTCACGGCCGTGTGCGGCAGCCGCAGGTAGTGCCGGGGCTCGGCCGGCACGAGCCCCTCATCCCGGAGCTCGGCCAGGGTCCGACCCAGCATCACGGACGTCGCCACCTTGGCGAGCGGTACCCCGGTGACCTTGGACACGAACGGCACGGTACGCGACGCACGCGGGTTCGCCTCGAGGACCCAGATCCGCTCGTCCTTGCTCGCGAGCTGCAGGTTGATCAGGCCGCGCACGTCCAGCCGCAGGGCGAGGTTCCGCGTGATGCGCTCGACGTCGTCCAGCTCGTCGTCGGACAGCGTCGCCGGGGGGATCTGGCACGAGGAGTCGCCGGAGTGGATCCCCGCCTCCTCGATGTGCTCCATCACAGCGCCGATGAACACGTCCGTGCCATCGCTCACCGCGTCGACGTCGATCTCGATCGCGCCCTCGAGGAACCGGTCGATCAGGACCGGGTGATCGGGGCCGGCGGCGGCGGCGCGGGCGACGAATCGCTCGAGCTCGTCGTCGCCGTCGACGATCTCCATCGCGCGCCCCCCGAGCACGTAGGACGGTCGAACGACGACCGGGTACCCGATCCGCGCCGCGATCGTTCGGGCATGCTCGAAGTCGTTCGCCTCGCCGTGCTCGGGCGCGGCGATGTCGAGCTCGTGGAGGAGGCCGGCGAACTTCCCGCGATCCTCGGCCAGGTCGATCGAGGACGCCGGAGTCCCGAGGACCGGGAACCCGGCGGCCTCAAGCTCCTTCGCCATCCGCAGCGGCGTCTGCCCACCGAACTGACAGATCACGCCGATCGGCCGTTCGGCCTCGCACACCGCCAGGACGTCCTCGGTCGACAGCGGTTCGAAGTACAGGCGGGCGCTCGTGTCGTAGTCGGTCGAGACCGTCTCGGGGTTCGAGTTGATCATCACGGCCTCGAACCCCGCGTCCCCGAGCGCGAAGGCCGCGTGGACGCAGGCGTAGTCGAACTCGATCCCCTGCCCGATCCGGTTGGGGCCGGCCCCGAGGATCACCACGCGCTGCCGCGCGGCCGGTCGGACCTCGTCCCGCTCCTCGTAGGCGGAGTAGTGGTACGG
>Ga0126307_10000721_pt1 | contig 21683 bp, 22 predicted proteins | sample Plot28_FD_89955 | JGI IMG/M metagenome (GOLD analysis project Ga0126307, IMG submission 89955) | Serpentine soil microbial communities from UC McLaughlin Reserve, CA, USA - Plot28 | ecosystem: Environmental > Terrestrial > Soil > Grasslands | place: USA: UC McLaughlin Reserve, Lake County... | reverse complement strand
GCCACCGGTGCGGGCCCGGCTCGACAGGCACCGGCGTTGAGCGCCCGGACCAGGTCGGCCACCGTGTCGGACGAGTCGAAGTCGACCTCGTCGATCGCCGTGCGGGTCTCGACCGCGTCGTCGATGGCGATGAGCAGCTCCAGCGTCTGGAGGGAGTCGAGCTCGAGGGCCCGCAGCGGCGTCGTCGCGTCGACCTCGCGGTCGAACCCGAGCGAGTCGAGGGCGTCCCGCACGCAGTCGAGCGTCACCTCGCGGTACCGGAGCATCAGTGCCCCCGGTCGGGCGGCGGGCCGGCGGCCTGGCCCACCAGCGTCAGCAGCGTGAACACGGCCGGAGAGCCCGGGGGCACCAGCGCCGTCCCGGCCGCCCGCAGTTCGAGCTCGCGGCCGGCGCCGCCGCCCTCGATCGTGCACAGCACCCGGCACGTGAACGTGACGGCCGGCCCGCCGCCGGCCAGTGGCTCGACCGCCATGTCGAGCACCCGTCCGGCCACCGTGAAGGACGGGGGCACCACCTGGGAGAGGACGGCCCCGATGTGGGCGCGGCCCCAGGCGCAGGCGCCGTCGGGCATGACCAGGAGGCTCGGGGGCGCGTCGGCGAATGCGGCCGCCGCGGCCTCTGGCCCCTCGGTCAGGCGGCCGACCACCGTCTCCAGGGCCGATCCGACCTCCCGCCCGGCCTCCTCGGGCGCCCGGTCGCGACCCACCGCGGCCTCCGTCACTCGTCCCTCAGCACGCGGCCGCGCACCTCGTGCCACCGCTCGGCCGTCACCGACAGGAACACGTTGTCCCAGTAGCGCCCGTCCAGGTAGAGGTGCTCGTGCAGGCGTGCCTCCTCGGTCAGGATGCCCTCGGTCACCGAGGCGAACTGGGGAAGGTTGAACTCGGACACCTCGGCGTAGACCTTGCGCAGGTCGAGCACGGCGAAGGCGTGGTCGACGAGCAGCGCCACGGCCTCGAGGGCGGCGCCGCCCGCCCGGCCCGGGTCGAAGACGGCGGCCACGTACGTGAAGCGGTTGCGCTGGCTGGTGTTGTAGGCCACCACCAGGCCGAGCGGCTCGCCGCTGGCGATCGACGCGGCGATGAACTGCACCGTGACGCCGTTCCACAGCGACTCCTCGAATGCCTCCGGCGAGACGGCCAGGCCGTGGTAGCGCCAGCGCAGGGAGGCCTCGGGCCCCGTCGTGAGCGCGTACAGGTAGGCGTAGTCGTCGGGCGTGACCGGGCGGAGCCGGATCCAGCGGCCCTCGAGACGGGGGGCGATCACGACCACACCCCGAGCAGCGTCCCGGCGACCGTGACGGCGACCGCGACCGCGGCGGCCAGCCCGGCGAGCCGGCGGGGCGCCAGCCGCGACCAGCGTGCGGCCTCGTCCCGCTCCGCGCCGCCCAGGAACCGCAGCCACGAACCGAGCGACCGCCCGAGGCCGAACCCGGCGGCGACCACCGCGGCGAGCGGCGCCGACGGGAACAGCAGGAGCAGCCCGGCCAACGCGTACGGCCCGGCCGACGGCATGTAGGTGCGCACGCCGGTGCCCAGCTCGACCCCGAACTGGAGCGGGCCCGACAGGGGCCGGCCGAGGACCTCGCGCCCGATCTGCCGGTGGGTCTGGGGCAGCGTGAACCGCACGGACGGCAGGTCGGACGCGACCCAGGCGGCCACCAGCGCCAGCAGGGCGACCGAGCGCGCGACGGCGGGCGCCCAGGTGACGAAGCCGCTCAGGAGGACGGCCACGGCGGCGACGACGCCCGCGCCGAGCACGATGCCGACGCTGAACGCCACCAGGCGGAACCACTGCAGTTGCGACGCGTGACGCCACCCGGGCGTCGTCAGCACGACCGTGCTGTTCATGCTTCAGACGGACCCCGACAGCGAGTGCCCGACGACCGCGGCGAGGAAGAAGCCGATGAGCAGGCCGTCGCCCGTGGCCAGCGCCGCCACCGCGGCGGCGCCCGGTAGGGCGACGCTGGCGACCAGCCGGCCCGAGAGGCCCTCCTCGACCTGTGGCGCGCTCATCGCTGGCAGAACGACCACTGGCAGATGGAGTTGACGAACGACCCACCCGGCGGCCGGAACCGACCGTCGTGGCAGCGGAACCATTTGGTGCCGAGCTCGTAGACGGTGGGGCCGCATCCCCGGCAACGCTCCGACCACTTCCACCCGTCCCAGTCACCCGGGTCCGGCCCGCTCGACCCCGGCCCCGTGCACACGTTGGGCCGGAGCCGGTACTGCGTGCCGTTGACGTCGTAGTTCTTGTGCCAATGGTTGCTGTCACAGAAGCTCGAGCTGGCCACCGACGGGCCGCACGCCACCGTGCAGTTCCATTCGCTCTCGGGATAGTCGGCCCGATAGCAGCGCAGGTCGATCTCCTGGCCCTCGTTACCGGGCGCATCGGCGGACACGGGCGCCGCCAGCCCGGCCCAGTCGAGGACGCTCGCCCCCAGGGTGGCGGCCCCGGCGGCGAGCGACGATTGGAGGAACCGCCGGCGCGAGGCGACGAGCGAGCTCGTCGCGAACCCCGATCGACGTCTGCCGTCAGCCATGGTGCCTCCTCGAGCCGTCCACGGGCTCACACGGTTGTCTGCAAGGGGTCGATCGCCGCCGACAGCAGCGACGGCGACCCCACGGGTCGGGCGATCTCGATCGTGCCGTCGACGGTCCACACGGTGACGGTCGGCGTGGTCGTCACCGCCAGCTCCTCGAAGAGGGCCCGCTGGTGGCCGACGGCTCGGACGTGGGCGAGGGGGGTGAGGCTGGGGCCCTCCTCGTAGACGGTCAGGAAGGTGGCCTCGCGCCCGCGGCGGGCGTACTCGCCGGCGATCTCGTCGAGCACGGGCAGGAGCCGCTCGCACGTGCTGCAGCCGGTCGAGAGGAACAGCACGACGCGGGGCGTCGACCGCCCGGGCAGGTCGGCGGCGAGGGCCGGGCTGACGGTGCGGCCGGCGGGCCCGCCGGACGACCCCGGCTGCAGGCGCAGGCGCTGCAGCTCGCGGGCGATCGCCACGACGACGCAGGTCAGCACGAGGACCAGCAGCCAGAGCAGCACCAGCGCGCTCGCCTGCAGGCTCATCCCAGCATCTCCCGGGCGCTCGGGAGCACCTCGAGCAGGAGGCCGGCGACCAGCCCGGCGAGGACGCCGTAGGTCAGCGCCAGGCCGTCGAGCGAGCCGGGCACGACCTGCGACGCCACCACCAGCCCGACGAGGAGGCCGGCGGCCCGCACGATCGTGACCGCGTTGAGCGGGTCGTCGCCGGGGAAGCAGTGGCAGTCGGTCCGCTGCCGGCGGGCCAGCACGACCAGGTAGGCGAGGAAGGCGGCGAACAGCGCGGCCGCCGCCAGCGCCGCCGGCGCGAGCAGGCCGCGGGCCAGGACACCCGCCAGCAGCGCAACGGCCAGGGCGGCGTTGACCACGGGCAGCAGGGCGGCGACGGCCCGGGCGCCCGCGGCGGGGACGCCCTCGACGCGCAACGCCCACTCGAGCGCGGGGCGGTCCTTCCCGTGGCCGGCCGCGGACCGGGCGAGGAGCGTCGCGGCGGCGACGCAGACGGCGACGACGAGCATGCCCGACCCGCCTTACCCGAGCTCGATCGCCAGCCCGACGATGGCGTCGTGGGCGACGGCACGTTCGAGGGCACGGTCGGGCTCGAGCGTGGCGACGACCGTGTCGCCGACGACGACCCACGTCTCGTTGGGGGCGCCCTCGCCGTGGACGGACGCCGTGCCCGTGCGGGTCTCGACCTGTCGGACGCCGCGCCGGGCCTCGTACGCGCTCGTGCTGGTCCTCGGCCGGACGGTGGCGATGCCGAGGCCGGGCAGCTCCTTCATCATCGTCGGCACGTCGAACGGCCGGACGTGCCGGCTCAGGTCGAACCGGACCCCGCCCGCCACCTCGGCCGGTGCCAGCGCCTCGACGAGGGCCACGAGGTCGGCGCTGCGCCCGCCGTAGCGGTGGAAGTAGAACGATGCCTGGGGGCCGGTGACGCTTGCGAGGCCCATCGGGACCCTGCTGCCGGTGTACTCGTCGCGCCACAGCGTCCACCCGACGCGAACCGCCAGGCTGCCGTATCGGTACTCCTCGTCGAGGGCGAAACCGAGGTGCCGGGCGACGATCTCGGCCAACGTGGGCTTGCCCACGACCACCTCGTATTGGAAGTTGCCGTGGACGACGCGCGCCGTCGACGTGGGCTCGACCGACAGGTCCAATGCCGCGACGTCGGACGAGAAGCTGACCGCACGGCCGTCGGCCAGCGGATGGGACACCGCCGCCATGTGCACGACCTCCCCTGTGGCTCCTAACCCGGCGGACAGTACCCGCCCTCCCCACCCGATGCCGGTCGCCCCGACCGATAAAAACGCGACGACGCGCGCCGCCGTGACGAGGGGTCAGTCGTCCTCGCGGCGGGCGCGCTTGCCCCGGGCGATCTCGGTGGCGAGGGCGTCGAGGCGCTGGTCCCAGAACCGGCGGAAGCGGTCGAGCCAGGCGTCGACCGACCGCAGCGGCGCGGGGTCGAGCGAGTAGACCCGCCGGGGCCCGTCCACCCGGACGTGCACGAACCCGCCGCTGCGGAGCACGCCGAGGTGCTGGGAGACGGCGGGCTGGGAGATCCCGAACTCCTCGCGGACCACCTCGGTGATGGCGCCGGCGCTGCGCTCGCCCTCGGCGAGCAGCTCGAGCACGCGCCGCCGAACGGGGTCCCCCAGCACGTCGAAGGCGTGCATCAGCCCTCCGGCGGGCTCCCGCCGTCGGCGGACTCGCCGGTGGCCGCCTCGCCCTCGGGGGCCTCGCCGCCGGTGTAGGCGGCGGTCGTGCGGTCGGCGGCGGCACGGGCGACGGCGTCCGGCGTGCCGGAAGCGATGTCGGCCTCGCACCAGGCGTGGCTGCTGCGGGTCATGAACTCGACGCCCGCCCCGCCGAGGGCCGCCTCGGGGTCGACGGCGACCGACTCGCCGGTGCGGATGTGTTCGGCGAGGCCGAACAGCGAGAGGTCCCACCCGATGCCGACCGCGCCCGGGCCGAACCGGTCCCAGTGGCCGGAGTCGTCGACGGGGGCCACGTGCTCCAGCCGCAGGAGCGTGCCCCCGGCCGGCGCCTCGCTCAGGTGCACGTCGAGCCAGGTGAGCGCCTCGCCGAACTCCCACGTGACGGCCAGGCGCGTGGGCGGCTCGCAGGTGGTGATCTCGCCGCCGGCGTTGCCCTTCAGCTGGTAGCGGCCGCCGAGACGCAGGTCGCCCTCGATGGGGAGGAACCAGCGGGGGATGCGCTCGCGGTTGGTGATGGCGTCCCACACGTCCTCGACGGTGGTGTCGTACGTGCGCTCGGCGACGACGGCGTGGGCCGGCTGGCCGTCGCGCTCGCACGTCCGCACCTCACGCCGCACCGCGCCGATGCTGTCGATCACGTCTTTCATGCTGTACTTATATAAGTGCCGGCTTGTGTGACGCAAGCCTTCGAGGCCGGCCGGCCCGTCGCCGTCACGCCTCCGCCAGGTCGAGCCAGGTGCCGTCGGGCGCCCCGTAGCCGACGCTCCGCTGCGACCAGTCGCACACGCCGTCGGGGAAGACGGCGGCGAGCCGGTCGAGCTCGTCGTCCGAGAAGGTGACGTCGCTGTCGGCCCACGCCTCCTCCAGCGGCGTGAGCTGGCACTTGATGACGTCGTTCGCACGGGGTGCGCCGGCGGCGGTGCGGGGCTCCTCGGCGATGGGGAAGGCCTCCTCACAGGCCGGCTCCGCGTTGGCCTCGGGGCCGACGAGCTCCTCACCGCCGGGGATGGCGCAGCGGGACTCGGCCGCCCCGGGCTTGGCCCCGGCGAGCGCCTCGCGCCAGCCGTCGCTCCCCGGGCCGGCGTCCGCGCCTGGGTCCTCCTCGGCCGCCGTCAGCCACTCGTCGAGGGCCAGGACCGGCGCGGTCAGGCGGTCGCCGAGGGCGCCGGCCAGCGTGTCGGCGACGGTGGCGCTCTCGGGGAGGGGCAGCGTCCACAGCGACGCGGTGGCCGGCCAGGCCCCGTCCTCGCCCGCCAGCCGGTCGAGCAGCGAGAACGGCCGCATCCGGTCGTGGATGTCGCCCTGGGAGTCGGTGTAGGCGTTGACCAGGATCATCGGCGTGTCGGGGAGCCCGCCCCACGGGCCGGCCACGCGGCCCGTGGCGAAGGCGCGGGCGGGCAGGTCGTCGGCGACGACCGACCGCTCCGGCCGTGGCTGGCCGTCGGCGTCGAAGCCGCCGACGCCCTCGTTGAGCGCCACGAACTCCTCGGCGTCGATCACGCCGGCGTCGAGGGCGTCGAGCCCGTACTGCACGCCCTCGTTGTCGTAGCCCGAGCGGGCGTGGCCGGTCTGGGGGTCGCGTCCCGTGATGGCGACGTTCGTCTCCCACACGGTGCAGCGCCAGCCGTCGGGGTTGGCCTCGGGGTCGTAGCGCTCGGCCTCGGGGATCGTGGGCAGGGGGGCCGACCCGGCCGCGGCGAAGGCGGCCGAGAAGTCGGTGGCGCAGCCGTCGATGGCGTCGATCGTCGGCCCGAACAGCGTGGCCCACATCTCGCACGTCCCGGTGGTGGCGTGGCCGTTGACCGCCCGGCGCTGCTCGTCGTCGAGGGCGGACCCGTCGGGCGTGGCGTAGTAGGCGCCCAGCAGCGTGCAGTCGTAGACGCCCGGAGCGATCGTGAGCGCGTCGGGGAAGGGGATGAGCGGGGCGATGCCGTCGAGCAGCCCCGGGTAGTTCTGGGCCAGCAGGACCTGCTGGATGGCCCCGCCCGAGCCGCCCTCGCCGATCGTGTGCACCGGCTCGCCGTAGGCCTCGGCGAACCGTTCCTTCACCATCGATGCGGTCTCGGCCGAGATCGCGTCGTTGCACAGCACCTGGTACGTGTTGAACGTGGCGGTGGCGGTGGCGTAGCCCCGTTCGAGCAGCTCGAGCGAGGCCGGGCCCTGGAGGAAGTAGCCCTGCGTGAAGGCGGCGCCGCAGCCGCCGCCGAAGCGGTAGACGAGGCGCCCGTTCCAGCCGCTGGTGTCGGGCTCGCCCTCGGGGTCGGGGTGGGGCTCGCGCACCGTGATCTCGTAGACCGACCGGTTGAGGACGCCCGTCTCGGTCCGCAGGACGAACGGCACGTCCTCGCCGTCGACCTCCACCGTGGCGGCGTCGGCCGGCGGGCGCGCGGGGTCGGCCACGTCGTGGCGCTCGCCGTCGGCGTCCACGTACTGCCACCTGACCTCGGTCGGCGCGACGCAGCCGTCCTCGGGCGTGGCGGCGTCGAGCCCGAACGCCTCGGTGGAGCAGGCGTAGAGCGGGAGCTGCTCGCCGGCGAAGAGGGGACCGGTGGTGGGGTGGTCGGTGACCGTGACCGTGGCGGCGTCGTCGCCCAGCCGGGCGGTGACCTCGTTGTCGCCCTCGGCCAGGCCGTCGACGAGCCCGACCAGCCGGCCGTCGGCCCCGGCCGGGTCGGGGGCGAAGGCGTCGCCCACGTCCCGGTCGCCGGCCGTGACCGTGAGGTCGGACGGGTCCGCGCCGGCCGGCAGCGTCACGGCCATCAGGGCGTCGCCGCCGGTCACGTACTCGGGCCGGGAGGACACGACGTCGACGGCGAGGCCGCCGGGCCCGCCGCTCGCGCCCGACCCCTCCGCCTCCCCGCCGTCGTCGCCCGAACAGGCGCCGGCCAGGGCGGCGAGCGCCACGACCACCGCCACCACTCGTGTGGACCTGCGTGTCCCTGACATCGGGCTCCCTCTCCTGCGGCTAATTCTCTTCTAGAGGAATTAATCCGGAGAGGTCAACCCGGCGGGACGACGAAGAGGGTGCCGGCGACGAGCCGGTCGAGGACGTCCAGCGTGGCCTCGTAGGCGGCGCCGTCGGCCCCGGCGAGCAGCGTGATCCCGGCGCCCACGGCCTCGATCAGGGCGACGGCCCCGGCCGGGTCGACGTCGGGGGCGATGTCGCCGCCCTCGAGGCCGACCGCGACGATCGACCGGTTGAGCACGGCGGTCACGCCGGCGTCGTCGCCGAGGCGCTCGCCGAGGCCGGCCCGCACGTCGGGGTTCCACCGCGCCTCCAGGACGACGACACCGAAGAACGCCACGAGGGTCGGGTCCTCGCGGTGCAGCGCTCGGAAGACCTCGATCAGCGCCCGCAGGCGGGCGCGGGTGTTGGCCTCCGGCAGGACGCGGCGCAGCACCTCCTCGCCGAGCCGGTCGAGGACCGAGGCGGTGACCTCCGCGAACAGTTCGGGCTTCGAGTCCACGTAGTGGTAGAGGGCACGCGAGGTGATGCCCGCGGCCCGGGCGATGTCGGCCAGCGACGTGCGCTCGTAGCCGGCGGCCGAGAACTGCGCCCGGGCGGCGGCCAGGACGTCGGCCCGCGTGTCCTCGCTCCGACGCCCGGCCGGCCGGCCGCGCCGGCGTGGTCGTCCCGTTCCGTCGGCCATCACCGCTGGAGGCTAGGCCCCCGGCGGGCCGTGCCAGGTGGTCGCCGCCGGCCTGGTTCTCTACTCTCTTTCGAAAAGGCCGAGCAGAGGGGGTCCACGATGCATCGGTCCAGGAGGGTGACGACGGCCGCCGTGGCCGCCCTGATGGTGGTCGCCGGCGCCTGCTCGGGCGGCCGACGACGGCGACGACGGGGACGAAGCAGGGGCCGGCGCCGAGGGGACGGCGACCACCGAGGCCGCGACACCCGTGCCGTCGGCCGGTTGCGGGGGCGGCGCCACCGCCGAGGCCGACCAGGTGGAGGCCACCCTGTCCGTGCGCGAGGCCGACCGGCGCTACCTGCTGTCGGCCCCCGCGTGGGAGGCGGGTGGCGAGCCGCTGCCGCTCGTGCTCGACTTCCACGGGCTAGCCGAGGGCGCCGATGTCCACGCCGGGATGACGCAGCTGGGGCCGCTGGGCATTGAGGAGGGCTTCGTCACCGTGTTCCCGCACGGCCGCGGCGAGCCCGTCCGGTGGGAGACGGCGACCGACCCCGCCGCCAACGACGACCTCGCCTACGTGGCCGCCGTGCTCGACCAGGTGGAGGCCGAGCGGTGCGTGGACACCACCCGCGTCTATGCCACCGGCCTGTCCAACGGGGCGATGATGGCCTCCACCGTGGCCTGCGCCATGGCCGACCGCGTGGCGGCCATCGGCCCCGTCGCCGGCGTCGCGCTGCCCGAACCGTGCGAGCCGGCGCTGCCGGTCCCCGTGCTGGCGATCCACGGCACGGCCGACCCGATCCTGCTGTTCAACGGCGGGGTGGGCTCCGGCGTGCTCGACGCCGCCCTGGGCGGCGAGGTGTCCGAGACGACGACGACCACCGTGGCCGCGGACCTCGACGGCGCCGGCTACCCGGAGACGGTGCGCGGCTGGGCCGAGCTCGCCGGCTGCGGGGCGACCGCCACCGACGAGCGGGTGAGCGACGAGGTCATCCGGCGCACCTACGACTGCCCCGAGCACGCCCCGGTCGAGTTCTTGATCGTCGAGGGCGGCGGCCACAGCTGGCCGTCGAGCGAGTTCAGCCGCTCGATCGAGGACTTCGTCGGGCCCACCACGTTCGACATCGACGCCAGCCGCGAGGTGTGGAGCTTCGTGAGCCGGTTCCGCCTCCCCGCCCCCTGAGCACGCACGAGACCGGAGGACGCACATGGCCGACACGATGGAGACCGTCTACTGGGACCCGTTCGACCCGGTCGTCGACGCCGACCCCCACGCCACCTGGAAGCGGCTGCGCGACGAGGCGCCCGTCTACCGGAACGACCGTTACGGCTTCTGGGCGCTGAGCCGCTTCGCCGACGTCGAGGCCGCCCACCGCGACCCGGCGACGTTCAGCTCGAGCCACGGCACGGTCCTGGAGATCATGGGTGACGAGCCCTTCCAGGGCGGGATGATGATCTTCATGGACCCGCCGGAGCACACGATGCTCCGGGCGCTGGTGTCGCGGGCGTTCACCCCGCGGCGGGTCGCGGCGCTGGAGGAGCGGATCCGGGGCCTGTGCGCCGAGCTGCTCGACCCGCACGTGGGAAGCGGCGGCTTCGACTTCGTGCAGGACTTCGGCGCCGCGCTCCCGGCGATGGTCATCGCCACGCTGCTCGGCATCCCGGCCGAGGACCAGGCCCGCGCCCACCACCTCATCGACACCACCTTCCACATCGAGGAGGGGGTGGGGATGATCAACGACGTCTCGCTGAGCGCCCGCATCGAGCTGCACGAGTACCTGACGGCCCAGCTGGCGGCCCGGGTCGGCGAGCCCCGTGACGACATGCTGTCCGACCTGGTGCGGGCCGAGGTGAAGACCCCGGACGGGGGCACCCGGCGGCTCACCCTGAAGGAGAGCGCCGACTTCGCCGACCTGCTCATCAGCGCCGGCACGGAAACCGTGGCCCGGCTGCTGGGCTGGGCCGCCGTCGTCCTCGACGAGCACCCGGACCAGCGGGCCGAGCTCGCCGCCGAGCCGGGCCTGATCCCCGCGACGGTCGAGGAGCTGCTGCGCTACGAGGCCCCGTCGCCCGTCCAGGGCCGGTGGACCACCCGGCCGGTCGAGCTGCACGGCGTCACGATCCCGGAGGGCTCCAAGGTCCTGCTCATCACCGGGTCGGCCGGCCGCGACGAGCGCCGGTACCCGCATGCCGACCGCTTCGACGTCCACCGCCCGGCCGAGCAGCACGTCTCGTTCGGGCACGGCATCCACTTCTGCCTCGGCGCCGCCCTCGCCCGCCTCGAGGGCCGCATCGGCCTGGAGGAGACATTCCGCCGGTTCCCCACCTGGCGCGTCGACCGGGAGCGGGCCGTCCGCCTGCACACGAGCACGGTGCGGGGCTGGTCCAGCGTCCCGGTCGAGCTGCCCTAGCGCACCTCGCTCACGTGCCGGGGCGTCAGGGCTCGTGGCGCTGGACCAGCTCGACCTGGTAGCCGTCGGGGTCGGCGACGAAGGCGATGGTCACGGGCCAGCGGTCGAGGCGCATGGGCGCCATCACGGACGCGTGGCCCGCGGCGACGGCACGGTCGTGCAGCCCCTGGCAGTCGTCGGTGTTCACGTAGAGCTTCCACATCGAGCCCATGCGGACGGGGCCGTCCTGGTCCGTCTGCTGGGCCAGCTGCAGCTTCGAGCCGACGCCCGGTGCCTCGACGATCGCCTCGTGGGCGTGCGGGATCTCGGTCCGGCTCGTGCAGGTGAGCCCCAGCAGCTCGTAGAAGCCGATCGTGGCCTCGATGTCCGTGACGTTGAGGCAGTACTGGCCGAGCCACGGGCCGTCGGCCGGCACGTCGTCGGGCCACGGGTGCCGCTGGACGAACTCGACGAGGTAGCCGTCGACGTCGCGCACGAAGCCGACCGTCACCGGCCAGCGCTCCATGCGCTCGGGCTCGGACTCCACCGTGGCGCCGGCCTTCAGCGCCAGGTCCCACGTGGTGGCGATGTGGTGCGTGTCGACGTACAGCTTCCAGAAGGCGGTACCGAGGTCGAGCGGCAGCTCCTGCTCCTTCTGCTGGGCCAGCTGCAGCTTGGACCCGCCGGCGGGGCTCTCGACGATGGCCTCGAAGGCCTGCGGGATCTCGGTCCGGCTGGTGCACTCGAGGCCCAGGCCCTCGTAGAAGGCCACGGCGGCGTCGAGGTCGGCCACGTTCAGGCAGTACTGCCCGAGCGAACTGGTCATCTGCACTCCTGCAGGGTCGTGGGCCCGATCCGGGCGGATCAGGATCCGGTCATCTGCGGGGCCGGCCGGGCCCCGGCGTCGCTGCGCTCGACGAGGCGCGTGCCCGTCCCGAGGTAGGACGCCACGACCAGGGGGTCGTGACGGATCTGCTCGGGCGACCCCGAGGCGATGACCCGGCCGGCCTCGAGGCAGTAGATGCGGTCGCTTATCGACATCACCAGCGGCATGTCGTGCTCGATGACGAGCATCGAGGCGTCGAGCTCCCGGCGGACCCGCAGCAGCAGCGGGCCGAACGCCTCGGCCTCGCGCTGGGCGATGCCGGCGGTCGGCTCGTCGAGGCACAGCATCTCGGCGTCGCCCGCCAGGAGGGAGGCCAGCTCGACGATGCGCCGCATGCCGGTCGACAGCTCGCTCACGAAGCGCTCGCCGTAGGTGCCCAGGCCGAGGAAGTCGAGGACCTCGTCGGCGTGCGCCCGCTTGGCCCGCTCGACGCGCCGCGCCCGCGGCAGGCCCAGGGCGACGGTGGCGAAGCGGGCGTGCGCCCGGGTCTCGACCGCCGTCTGGACCGTCTCGCGCACGGTGAGGTCGGCGAAGAGGGCGGCGTCCTGGAACGTCCGGCCGAGGCCGCGGGCGGACCGACGGTGGGCGGCCAGGCCCTGCACCTCGCGGCCCAGCACCTCGATCGTCCCCGTGGCGGGCACGAAGCCGCCCACCGCGTTCATGAGCGTCGACTTACCGGCGCCGTTGGTCCCGATGAGGCCGACGACCTCGCCGCGGCGGACCTCGAGGGCGGCCCGGTCGACGACCGTGCGGACGCCGAAGCGCACGCTGACGTCCTCCAGGCGCAGCGCCAGGCCGCTGCCGTCCGGGTCCGGGCGGTGCCTGCGGGCCAGGCCGCCACCGGTGGGGACCGCCCCCGCGCCGCCGCCCGACGGGGCGGCGTCGGCGCGGCGGCGGGCCAGGGCGCCGAAGGCGGCGTCGCGGACGTTGAACAGCACCTGGACCAGGCCGCCGGGGAAGTACAGCAGCAGGACGAGCATGCCGATGCCGCTGGTCAGCAGGGCGACCTCGGGGCTGTCCGGGGCAAGCGCCGGCAGGCCCACCACGAACAGGCTGCCCAGCACCGCCCCGGTGATCGAGGCGAGGCCGCCGACGACGGCGATCGCGACGATCTCGAGCGAGGCGCTCGCGGTGAAGTCGTCCGGCGCGAACTGCACCCACAGGCCGACGAGCAACCCGCCGGCCAAGCCGGCCAGCCCGCCCGAGACGGCGAAGGCGAACAGCTTGACCCGGGTGGGGGAGAGGCCCATCGCCGACGCGGCCAGCTCGTTGTCGCGCACGGCCAGCAGCGCCCGTCCCAGCCCGCTGGCCCGGAGCCGGGCGATCGCCACGATCGTCACCGCGAGGATGGCCAGGCAGACGTAGTAGTAGGTCCGCTGGGACTCCAGCGACACGCCGCCGATCGTGGGCCGGCGCAGCAGCGGCGAGAACTGGTCGGGGTCCTGGAAGATCGACCGGTCGAGGATCCAGGGCATCGCCACGGCCAACGCCAGCGTGCTGATCGCGAGCAGCAGCCCGCGCATGCGCAGCGCCGGCGCCCCCACCGCCACGGCGGCGACCGTCGTGACGACCGCGGCCACGAGGAGTGCGGCGGGCAGGGCCAGCCGGTTCTGCACCAGCGCGTAGGTGGTCATGCCGCCCAGGCCCACGAGGGCGAACTGCCCGAGCGACAGCTGGCCCGCCCAGCCGGTGAGCACGGTGAGCGACAGGGCGATGAGCGCCATCACGATCACGCGGGCATAGAGGAACTGCCGCGACGGCGAGGTGACCAGCAGGGGCAGGACGGCGGCGGCCGCCAGCGCCAGGGCGGCGCCGATGTGGCCGTGGTGGCGGACCCACCACGAGTCCCGCAGCGCCGGCGGCACGGGGCGGACGCGTGGTGCGAACGAGAACCGCTCGCGCACGCCGAGGCCGTGCTCGCGCATCGAGACGACGAGCACCGCCGCCAGGACGACCACGAAGAGCACGCCGTTGACCAGGCCCGGGTCGCTCGGGTTGTTGAAGAACAGCACGGCCTCGACGAGGCCCACCGCCACGGCGGCCACGACGGCCAGCGGGAGGGACGCCATGCCGGCGATGACGGCGGCGGCGAAGGTGCGCAGCAGGATGCCGGGGCCGAGGTCGCCGGTGCTGGCCACGTTGGCCCCCGACAGCGGGGCGGCAAGGATCGTGGCCACGGCGGCGAGCCCGCCGGCGAGCGCCCACACGAGGGTGGACACCCGCTTGACGCCGATGCCGGCCAGGCGGGCGGCGTCGGGGTTGTCGGCCGAGGCCCGGATGGCCACGCCGTGGCGGGTCCGGTCGAGGAACCAGGCCAGCGCCGCCACCAGGGTCGGGAACACCACGAGGGCCACGACGTGCTCGGCCCGGACGACGACGTCGCCGACCGTCCACTGGGCGTCGAACGCCGTGGGGAAGGCGCTGTAGTTGTCGATGTCCGGCAGGACGAACTGGAGGAACAGCAGGAGCTGGGCGGCGCCGATCGTGGCCACCATCAGGACGACCCGGGGTGCCTTGGCCAGGCGGCGGACCAACCCCAGTTCGAGGCCGGCGCCCACCAGCGCCCCGGCCAGCACCGTGATGGCCAGGGCGGCGTAGAAGTTCCAGTGCCAGTTGACGGTCAGCCGGACGAACAGGGCGGCGGCCAACGCCCCGAGCTCGCCGAGGGCGAAGTTCACGACCCGGCACGACCGGTAGATCAGGATCACGCCGACGGCCAGCACCCCGATGGCCAGGCCCCGCATGGCGCCGCTGAGCAGCACCTGCGGTGGCAGCTCGAACGCGAGCGTGGTCATGCGCGGCTCCCCCCGAGGAAGACGGCACGGGCGAGGTCGTCCCGCTCCGCCAGCTCTCGGGCGGGGCCGTCGAAGCGGACCTGCCCCTTCTCCATGAACACCGCCCGGTCGGCGATCGCGAGCGCCACGTTCAGGGACTGCTCGACGATCACCATCGTCGTCCCCCGCTCCTTGAGCTCGCGGACCGTGACCAGCAGCTCCTGCACCATGATCGGGGCGAGGCCGAGCGAGAGCTCGTCGATGACCAGCACCTCGGGCTCGTGTACGAGCGCCATGGCGAGAGCGAGCATCTGCTGCTGGCCACCGGAGAGGTCGCCGGCCAGGGCCTTGCGGCGCTCCACCAACGAGGGGAACCGGGCCAGCGACGCCGCCACCCGGCGGTCGAGGCCGGCGCCCGTGTAGAGGAAGCCGGCCATGCGCAGGTTCTCGTCCACCGTGAGGCTCGGGAACGTGGCGTTGCCCCCCATGAGCTGGACGATGCCGATCTTGGACCGCAGCTCGGGGTCGCTGTAGGTGATGGTCCGCCCGTGGAGGCGGACCACGCCGCGGCTCGGGACCCCGAGCCCGCTGATGACCCGCAGCAGCGTCGACTTGCCGGCACCGTTCGTTCCCAGCAGGGCCAGCGTCTCGCCCTGGTGGACGTCGATGCTCACGTCGAAGAGCACCTGCACCGAGCCGTACGAGAAGTCGAGGTTACGCACCTGGATCGCCGGCACGACGGCCTCGTCGGCCCGGACGCGGTCGGCCTCGGCCTTCTCCTCCAGCAGCTCCTCGACGCAGCGCGAGATGTCGGCCCGCACGTGGCGGGCGCCGTAGGCGATGAGCGCCCCGCCGATGAGGGTGGCCGGCAGGACGACGAGGCTCAGCGCCCCCCGCCGCCCGAGCGGGTCGGTGAGCAGGCCGGTCAGGACGGCGCCGAAGAAGCCCCCGAACAGGAAGATGTACACGCCGACCATCGCCGTGCCCCGGGACCGCAGCCGGTAGGGGATCACCGACGAGGTCACCGACACGGTGGTGAAGAGGGCCGACTGGCACAGCGCCGTGCCGAGCGCGTAGAACGCGCCGAGCAGCCAGACGTTCGGCATGAAGAGCCCGATGACGATGAAGGCGCCGAAGGCGGCGACCATCGTGCCGATGAACACGACGGCGGCCGGGGGGCTACGGCGGAACAGACGGTCGACCCGCGGCCCGGCCAACGCCAGGGCGATCACGCCGGGGACCATCACGACCGACCCGAACACGCCGCGCTCCCAGGCGGAGAGGCCGAGCTCGTCCTCGAGGTAGAGGTTGAGGAACAGCGGGATGCTGAACAAGGCGAAGCCGAGGGCGGCCATGCCGGTGAGGAAGAAGTGGAAGCTGCGGATCGACTTCAGCCGCTCGAACGCCACGCCCAGCGAGATGGGCAGCTCGCCGGCGTCCTCGGCCAGCTCCTCGCCGAGGACGGCGTGCATCTCGTTGCGGCCCCGCCGGGGCTCCTTCACGGCCAGCAGGCCCAACACCACCGGGGCGCCGAGGGCGGCGCAGGCCACGAACACCCAGCGCCAGTCGTCGGGCCCGGCCACGAGGCCGGCGACGCCGCCGGCGAACAGCGGGCCGGCCACCCGGCCGGTGATCTCGAACGAGCCGTAGGCGGCGAACACCCGGGTGCGGGCCGGGATGGGGTAGGTGTCCATCAGCAGCGGCCCGTTCACCGGCAGCGAGTACGACTGGCTGATGCCGCTGCCCAGCCGGGTGACGAACAGCCAGAACGCGTTCTGCACCAGGGCGGTGCCGAGCACGACCACCGACCACAGCGCCATCGACACCGCGGCGATGAGCTTGCGGGAGTGGCGGTCGGCGAGCGAGCTGACCGGGATCGAGCCCAGCAGGAACAGCACGCCGAAGGCGCCGCCGATCGCGCCCATCACCGCGTCGCTCGCTCCCAGGCTCTCCTGGATGTCGGGGGCGAGGACGGCGAGCGCCGCGACGTCGAACCCGTCGACCAGCCGGGCGCAGCCGACGGCCACGAGCGTGGTGGCGCCCCCGGCCCGCAGCGCGGTCCGGAGCGACATCGGGTCGTCGCCCACGCCGGGCAGCAGGTCGTCGGGCAGGACGATCGCCTCGCGCGGGGCGCCCTCGCCCTGGCGGCGGGCCTCGCTGTCGAGGACCGCCGCCGTGAGCGCGGTGGCGTTCGCGGGGGCGACGTCGGGTGCTGTCACTGGCCGTCGATCGCGACGGGCTCGCCGTCGCGCTGGACGAACTCGCCCGCCTCGGCGCTGTAGTCGGCCACGAACAGGTAGTTGCCGGCGTCGTGCTTGTCGGCCGAGAGGTCGCCCGGCGGGCCGGCGTTCAGCTCGACCTCGCCGAGGCCCTCCATCGCCTCGATGGCGGTGGCCTGGTCGAGGTCGGCCGCCTCCACGCCGCCGGCGGCGTCGGCGAACGTGCGGAACAGCAGGCAGGTGACGGCGGCGAAGCCGAAGGCGTCGGAGCCGGGCTCGTACGCCTCGCCGCTGCGGGCCTCGATCGTCTCGTTGCAGTCGTGGGCGGGCTCGGTGAGGTCGTCGGGGTTGGCGAACACCGTGCTGGTGCCGATGGCGCCGTCCCACTCGGGGGCGACCGACTCGAAGAACTGCGAGACCGTGTCGGTCACCTGGTTGCCGTTGGCGGCCCACTGCGGGTGGAAGTCGAGGTTGATGGCGGCCTGGACGAACGTGGGGCCGACGAGGTTGGCGGCGGCCATGAACACGAAGTCGACGCCGGCGTCCTTCATCTGCTGGACGGCGGCCTCCTGCTGGTCGCAGTCGGTGTCGCCCTCGGGGCAGGGGAGCGTGGTGGTGACCGCCACCTCGTAGCCCAGGTCCTCGAGCGTGGGGATGAGCCCCTCCTCGGCGGCGGCCACGAACTCCGGCGTCTGCTCGTCGGTGACGACGCCGATGGTCCGGCCGTCGAGGGCGCCCTCGTCGTGCATGAGCTGCGCCCAGCCCTGGTACTGCCGCGTGGTGCTCATCGACGTGTCCGAGCCGGCGGTGAACAGGCGGCCCTCGGCCTCCTCGTAGACCGCCTGGTCGAAGCCCGTGGCGCCGAGCGTGATCGTCTGGTTCTGCACGGCCGTGCAGCGGACGACGTCGCGGCCGATGGCCGGGGCCACGACGACGGCGAAGGCGCCGAAGTCCTGTGTCATCTCCAGGCAGGCGGCCTGGCCGGCCTCGTCGCCCGCGGTCGGGTCGACGAGCGTCAGCCGCGTCTCGATCTGCCGACCGCCGATGCCGCCGTCCTCGTTGATCTGGTCGACGACGGACTGGACGATGCTCGGCTGGTCGCCGAGCTCGGGAGCCAGGCCGGCCTCGGCCAGCGGGCCGAAGTCCGACCCGATGACGCCGATGCGGATCGTGTCGTCGGTCAGGCCCTGCGTCACGCCGGACCCCGAGCCGGCGGGCCCGGCCGACTCGCTCCCTCCGCTGCCCGTCTCGTCCGGGTCGCTGGTACACGCCCCGCCGACGAGGAGCAGGACGGCCAGGGCCGTCGCCATCCGTCCAGTGCTGCGCATCGCGCGGCCCCCTTCGGTCGAGGGGCCGCGGTGGGCGACCCCTTGGTACTCACGCCCGGCGGCCGGCGCGTCGCATCGGGCGCCACGGAGCGCGCCACGCGAGACCGAATGTTCCCCCCGGACCACGCCGGCACTCCCGGCATCGATCAGTTTTCGATTCGTTGTAGAGAATTCCACACGTGTCGCCGGTCACGCAAGGCTCAGGATCGGTCGACAAGCGCCACCACCAGGTACGGTGCCCCCATGGGGACCCCCGAGGTGGCGTCGTCCGGCAAGCGAGCGAAGGTGGGCCGCCCGCCGCGCATCAGCCGCGAGCGCATCGCCGAGGCCGCCCACGAGCTCGGGCTCGAGAGGCTCACGCTGCGTGACGTGGCGGACCATCTCGGCGTGTCGATCGCCGCGCTCTACTACCACGTCTCCAGCAAGGAGGACCTGATGCGCCTGGCGGCCGAGTACACGGCCGGCAGGTTGCCGCTTCCGGAAGATCACGGCCAGCACTGGGCCGTCTGGCTCTACGAGTGGGCGCTCTACAACCGCGACGCCTTCGTGGCCCAGCCCGGCCTGCTGGCGCAGTACGTCGACGGCGCCATCTCCGCCGAGGTCATCGCCGGCAGCGTCGACGCCATCCTCGGCGTCCTGGTGCGCCAGGGCTTCGGCATCATCGAGGCCTTCGAGGCCTACGAGCTGGTGATCTCGTGCGCTCTCGGCACAGCCGTCAGCCTCATCCGCGAGCGCGAGGCGGCCGAGGCCGGGCGCAGCATGCTGGCCGTCGGCCAGGTGCCGAACGACGCCGGCGGGGCCCCGCTCGTCCACCTGCGCCGCCTCGTGGAGGAGATGGCCACGGCCGGGCGGGACCCGTTCCACGTCCGGATCGGGACGGTGCTGCGGGGCATCGCCGCCCGATTCGACCTCGACTGGGCACCGGTCCAGGCGGCTCTCGACGAGGCGGTGGCCGCCCGGCGGCGCCGTCCCCGGCCCGGCCGGGCGCTGGGCGCCGGCCCGTAGCCCCGCCCGCGCCCCCGGCTTCACGAGGCGCCGAATTCGTGTGGCTCCGTGGGGTTGGCGGCGGCGGCGAAGCGCTCGGCCCGGCCCCGCAGCGTCTCGGCGTGCCGCTCGATGTCGAGGACCATGACGAAACGCTCGTCGCGGATGCCGTCGACCACGAGGTCGGCCAGCTCGTCGAGCGGCTGGACGGGCACGCCCTTCTCGCGCAGCGCGGCCACGGTCAGGGCCGGCGTGGCTCGGGGCCGCTCGCGGGCCAGCTCGGGCGGGCGGTTGCGGTCGGAGGTCCACAGCCCGGTGTCGAGCAGGCCCCGGCCCGACGGGTAGAACACCGCCGCCCTGACCTTGGCGCCCTGGGCGGCGAGCTGGGCGGCGAGGCACTCGGTCACGCACGTGACGGCGCACTTGGTGGCGGCGTACACCGACGCCTGCGGCATCGGGGCGATCGGCCCGTCGGGCGACGACGTGTTGATCACGACGCCCTCCTCGCCGGCGGCCAGCATCCGGGGCACGAACGCCTGGATGCCGTGGGCGACCCCGAACACGTTGACGCCGAACGTCCACGCCCAGTCGTTGGGCGTCGAGTCCCACACGAAGCCGCCGGGCGGGCCCACGCCGGCGTTGTTGCACAGCACGTGGACGGCGCCGAAGGCCGCGTAGGCCGCGTCGGCCAGGGCCTCGACGGAGTCGTAGGAGGACACGTCGGTCGTCACCCCGATGGCCTCGGCCCCGCTGCCGCGTAGCTCGTCGACGCAGGCGTCCAGCGCCCCCTGCTCGACGTCGGCCACGACGAGCCGCATCCCCTCGGCGGCCAGGCGCACGGCCAGTGCCCGCCCGATCCCGCCGGCGCCCCCGGTGACGACGGCGACGTTCCCCTCCAGGTCCTTCACGGTCGTCGTCCTCAGCCGTGCACGTCGGCCGTCGTGGGGCCGATGCGCTGGGACACCTCGAGCAGGGCGTCGACATCGACCCGGTACACCGCGGCGGCGTTGAGGCCGAGGATGGCGGCCGTCTCGTCCTGCGGGACGTCTCGGAAGCGCTCGGCGATCCACTTGCGGGTATGCGGGTACGTGCCCTCGGGGTGGGGGAGGTCGTTGCCCCAGAGCAGGTTGCCGACGCCGACGGCGTGGCGGCGGGTGATCTCGTCGGCGCCCGGCGTCGAGGCGGCGAAGAAGCAGTTCCGGTTCACGTAGGCGCTCGGTGCCTCGGGTAGGTCGAGCTTGAAGGCGTCGCCGAACTTGCGGGTGTTGTGGGCGCCCTCCCACTTCTCGTCCATGCGGGTGACCAGGTCGGGGACCCACCAGGCGCCGTTCTCGGCGATCGAGTACCGGAGCCCCGGGTGCCGGGCGAACACGCCCGACAGCACCAGCACCCAGAACGGGCGGGCGGCCCACCACCAGGCCTCGGCGGCGTAGATCGACAGGAAGCCGGGACCCATCGTGTAGTCGGCGGGGCCGGCGCCCGAGTGCGTGTGCAGGACCATGCCGGTCTCCGCGCACGCCGCCCAGAACGGCTCGTAGCTCGGGTCGATGTAGGCCGGGGCGTCGAACCAGCGTGTCGGGATCATCACGCCGCGCAGGCCGTTCTGGGCCGCCGCCCGCACCTCGGCCACGGCGTCCTCGACGCCGGCGGTCACCGGGACCACGGCCACGCCGATGCGGCGGTGAGGGTTGGTGCGGCAGAAGTCGGCGAGCCAGCGGTTGTGCGCCCGGGCCCCGGCCTTGACGGCCTCGGGGTCGGCCCCGGCGCCGGAGCCCAGCCCCGAGCCGAACGGCGAGCTGGCGAGGCGCCCGGTGCCGAGCACGTCGGCGTCGGGGAAGAGGACCTCGGCGGCGACGCCCTCCTGGTCGAGGATGCCGTCACGCACGGCGGGGTCGTAGCCCGCCTTCATGTCGTGGTCGCCGGTCTCCTCGTCCCACTCCTCGACGAACTCGGTGTTGACCATCCGGCCGGCCTCGAGCGCGGCCTGGTGGGTGTCGAAGGCCTCGCGGAACGCCGGGTCGAGGTAGTCGCGGTACACGGCCGACGGCGGGCCGGCGTGGCCGTCGGCCGAGATGACGAGGTACCTGGACAATGTGACCCCCCGGGTCGACTTTTCTAAACTGGTCCGAATAATAGGCCCTCGTGCGGCCGGTGGGTCAAGGGGCGAGCAGGGGCATCACGCGGTCGGCCGCCAGCTGGAGGCTCTCCCAGGCCAGGCCGGGGGCGAGGCCGCCCACGAGCGGGTGCAGGATCACGGTGAACCGCTGTTCAATCCGTTGACACTATGGTTCACTGCGCACGGGCCGGGAACAAGCCGCGGTCGGGGAGGGGAGCATGACCGAGTTGTGGCGCGACGACGGGGACGACCACGCCGTGGCCGTCGCCAACGACTCGCCCTACGGGCTGTCGGGCGCCGTCTTCGGCGAGACCGAGCGGGCCCGGGCGGTCGCCGCCCGGGTGCGTACCGGGACGATCGGCGTCAACGGCGGGCTGTTCTACAGCCCCGACGTGCCGTTCGGCGGCTACAAGCAGAGCGGGCTCGGCCGCGAGATGGGCCGCCTCGGCTTCGAGGAGTACACCGAGGTCAAATCCGTGGCGGAGGGGCTGTGACCGCCACCGGCGCCTGGGTGGGCGGGTCGCGCTCGACCGTCCTCGACCTCCTCGACCGCCGGCTCGGGTCCGAGCCCGACGGCGAGTACCTCGACGTGTGCGG
>Ga0126307_10000720_pt1 | contig 21712 bp, 29 predicted proteins | sample Plot28_FD_89955 | JGI IMG/M metagenome (GOLD analysis project Ga0126307, IMG submission 89955) | Serpentine soil microbial communities from UC McLaughlin Reserve, CA, USA - Plot28 | ecosystem: Environmental > Terrestrial > Soil > Grasslands | place: USA: UC McLaughlin Reserve, Lake County... | reverse complement strand
TCGACGAGCTGGCGGGGTCCGGGCGTGTCGACACCGCCGACTACAAGGGCATCTTCCGCGGCGAATTCGGGCAGGCGCCGGATGCCGAGCTGTACGTCCGCGTCGCGGAGGCGTTCCCGCAGGCCTGGCTCGAGGATCCCGGGCTCAACGAGGAGACGACGGCGGCGCTCGAGCGCTATCGCGAGCGGATCACGTGGGACGCCCCAATTCACTCGTGGGCGGACGTGGAGCGGCTCCCGTTCCCGCCGCGGTGCCTCAACTGCAAGCCGTCGCGTTTCGGGACGCTGGAGCGGTTGCTGGAGTTCTACGCGCGCTGCGCCGCTCAGGGGATCGCCCTCTACGGCGGCGGCCAGTTCGAGCTCGGGCCCGGCCGCGCGCAGATCCAGGAGCTGGCGTCCCTGTTCCATGCGGACGCGCCGAACGACGTGGCGCCGGGGGCCTTCAATGTGGACGCGGTTCCGGAGGACGCTCCGCAGTCGCCGCTCGATCCGCCCGCGGCGTTCGGCGTCTGACGCAGCGCGGGCGCGACGCACGCGTTTGCGGCGCGTGCACAGGATCGGCACGAAGTCGGCACACGCGCGGCACAGGTCGTCGTCTACTTTCGGTGCATGGGCGACGTCACGACCGCATGGGGCAAGGCCTCGGTCGCCGAGGAGATCAAGCTCGCTCAATCCGCGAACGGCAAGCGCTTCACGACGCACGTGCAGCTCCTCGAGGACGTAAGCGGCGGCTGGTTCGTCCGCTTCGCCTACGCGACGGACGGCGTGGCGCGGCGAGGACCTGTGACGTTCCGCGGTGCGGATCTGGAGCGCCTGCGCAAGGCGCTGGCGAAGGCGCCGCGACTGCGCTCCGCGCTCGATCTCGGCGGCGAGTGAGCGAGCCCGACCGGCCAGAGCTGCTTGTGCCGCGAGAGCTCTTCGGCGGGGCCTGGGCCGACTACGTCGACGTCTTCGGCGACTTCGCGGAACTCGCGATCGACTTCGCGCGTCTCGATCCCCGCACGCCGACGCGAGGCGTCCTCGTCGCCCGTGTCGCCGCATCGCGGTGGTGCATACTGAAACTCCATCAAGAGCTGACGAAGAGAGTCGAATGACGGACAAGTACGAAGAGCTCCCGTTCGGGTGGACGAGTTACCGAGGCAAGCGCTTTGTGCCGACGCCCGAGCAGGTCGAACAGGTCCGGCGGTGGGTCGAGCAGCAGGACGTCGTCCTGAAGGAGCGGCTGCGGAAGCTCTACGGCACTAAGCGGTAGCGAGCGCTTTTTCGCGCACCGCGTCGAGCATCGACGCGAGGATCAAGGCACCGTCGCCGGACCCGAGCAGCGGGTCGACCGCGTGCTCCGGATGCGGCATCAGGCCCATCACGTTGCCGTGTGCGTTGAGCACGCCGGCGGCATCGGCGACGGCACCGTTCGGGCACTCCTCGTAGCGCAGGAGAAGCTGTCCGTTCGCCTCCAGCTCGTCGAGCAGATCAGGCGGCGCGTACCACGCGCCCTCGCCGTGCTTGATGGGGATCACGAGCTTCTGGCCGGCCTCGCACCGTGACGTGAAGGGTGTGTCGTCTCGCTCGACGCGAATGACCACATCACGGCAGATGAACCGCAGCGACGCGTTCGGCCGGAGGATGCCGGGCAGCAGCTCCGCCTCGCACAGGACCTGGAAGCCGTTGCACGTTCCGAGCACAAGTCCGCCGTCGTCGGCGAACGCCCGGACGGCGTCCATGATCGGCGCGAAGCGCGCGATCGCGCCGCAGCGGAGGTAGTCGCCGTAGGAGAACCCGCCCGGAAGCACGACGGCGCCGGTGCCGCGCGGAAGCTCCTCGTCCGCGTGCCACACGAGCCGCGCGTCCCCGCCGAGTGCCTGCAGCGCCCACTGCGCGTCTCGGTCGTCGTTGGAGCCCGGAAACCGAACGACTGCGACAACGGGATCCGTCACGACGGGATCCGTCACGGCAGCCTGATCTCGTACGACTCGATCAGCGGGTTCGCGAGCAGGCTCTTGCACATCTCGTCGACCCGCGCGCGAGCCTCGTCCTCGCTTTCCGCGTCGACATCGACCTCGACCAGGCGCCCCACCCGCGCGTCGGAGACGGCGAAGCCGAGCGTTCGCAGAGACGCCTCGACCGCCGCGCCCTGAGGGTCGAGAATTCCTTCCTTGGGTCTGACGAGCACGGTTGCCCTCATCGCGATACGACCTCCGGATCGGCAAGGTAGTCGTCGAACGAGATGCCGGTGAGCCGCTCGAACGCCTCGATGTAGCGGGCGCGCGTGCCCTCGACGACGTCCTCCGGCAGCTCCGGTCCCGGGTCGGCCTTGTTCCAGCCGAGCGTTTCGCAGTAGTCGCGGACGAACTGCTTATCGAACGACGCCTGCGGCCGGCCCGCCTCGTGCTCGTCCGCGGGCCAGAATCGTGACGAGTCCGGCGTGAACGCCTCGTCACCGAGCACGAGCTCGCCGGCGCCATCGAGGCCGAACTCGAGCTTCGTGTCGGCCAGGATGATCCCGCGCGCGCGGGCATGGGAAGACGCAAAGGCGTAGAGCTCCAGCGAAACGCGTTCGACGCGGTCGAACAGCTCTTCGCCGACGAGCGCCGCCGCCTCGTCCCTCGTGATGTTCTCGTCGTGGCCGGTCTGCGCCTTGGTCGCGGGCGTGAAGATCGGCTCCGGAAGCTGCTGTGACTCGACGAGCCCTTCCGGCAGACGGTGGCCGCAGACCTCGCCGGTAGCGCGGTAGTCCGTCCAGCCGGAGCCGGTGATGTAGCCGCGGACGACACACTCGATCGGCAGCATCTCGAGCCTGCGGCACTCGGTCGAGCGCCCGTCTTCGCGCAGCCGCAGGAGATGGTTCGGGCAGATCTGGCGTGTCCGCGCGAACCAGAAGCCGGACAGGCCGGTGAGGACGCGGCCCTTGTCCGGGATCTCGGTCGGCAGGACGACGTCGAAGGTCGAGATGCGGTCGCTCGCGACGAGCAGGAGACGCTCGTCGTCGATTGCGTAGAGCTCACGAACCTTGCCGCTGGCGACAAACGTCTCAGGCATGCACGGGCTCCTTCGTCAGGTCGTGGAGGCGTTCGAATACAAGGTCGACGTGCTTGGTGTACGCGGACTCGTCGAAGACGCGGTCGAGCTCGATGCGTGACGCGATGTCGTTGTCGTCGCGAACGAGACTCCGGAAGTCGAGCTCCTCGTCCCACGCGCGCATCGCGTGCCGTTGCACGAGCCGGTAGGCGTCGTCGCGCTCGAGCCCCGACTCGACGAGCGCGAGCAGCAGGCGCTGCGAGAAGTAGAGGCCGTGCGAGGCGTCGAGGTTCCGGCGCATCCGCTCGGGGCGCACGACGAGTCCTTCGACCAGCCACGCGAGCTTGTCCAGCATGTAGTCGAGCGCGAGGAACGCGTCTGGGATCACGACCCGCTCGGCCGAAGAATGCGAGATGTCGCGCTCGTGCCAGAGGGCGACGTTCTCGAGCCCGGCCACCGCCGCCGCGCGCACCACGCGCGCGAGCCCGCAGATTCGCTCCGCCACGACCGGGTTCCGCTTGTGCGGCATCGCCGAGGATCCCTTTTGGCCACGGGCGAACGGCTCCTCGACCTCGCGGACCTCGGTGCGCGCGAGGTGCCGGATCTCGAGCGCGAACTTGTCGAGAGACGAAGCCGTGACCGCGAGCGCGGCGAGCAGCTCGGCGTGGCGGTCTCGCTGGACGATCTGGGTCGACGCCGGCGCCGGCTCGAGGCCGAGCCGTTCGCACGCGACGCGCTCGACGTCGGGATCGATCGAGGCGTACTGCCCGACGGCCCCCGAGAGCTTCCCGACGCGCATTCCCTCCAGCGCACGCGCGACGCGCATGCGCGCGCGTTCGAGCTCGAACGCCCACACCGCGAGCTTGAGGCCGAACGTCGTCGGCTCAGCATGGACGCCGTGCGTGCGCCCGATGCAGAGCGTGTTCCGGTGCTCCTCGGCGCGTGTCATCACGGCGTCCAGGACGCGCTCGAGGTCGTCGAGGATCAGGCGGCCGGCCTCCTGCACCTGCAACGCAAGCCCGGTGTCGACGACGTCGGAGGACGTCAGGCCGAAGTGGAACCAGCGGCCCACCGGCCCGAGGTGCTCGGACACGGCATCCACGAACGCGGCCGTGTCGTGGTGCAGACGCGCTTCCAGCTCGGCGACGCGGGCAGGCGAAGGCGGCTCGGCCCGCGCGCGAATCTCGGCGACGGCATCCGCCGGCACGGCGCCGACTTCCGCCCATCCGTCGAGCGCCGCCAGCTCGACGTCGAGCCAGCGCGCGAGCTTGCCCTCGTCCGACCATACGCGAGCCATGGCCGGGCGCGAGTAACGGGCGATCACCAGGCCATCGTATCGCCGGCGCCGGTTGCCTCCGTCAGCGTCGCGATCCACGCCTCGGCGACTCCAGCCAAGTCCCAAACAGCCACGGCCGGGGGTCAGACCCCGGGCCATGGCCGGATGAGGCAGCACCTGCGCCGATCTCCGCTCGGAGCGCGAAATTGCGGCTTCTGCGGCGCGCCAGAGGGCGCCGCTGCGGCATGATCGGCACGGTTTCCCTGGATTTCGTCCTCCCGTTTCGGACACGTCCGCGGGTCAGACCCTAGGACGCGTCCGCTCGGGCCACGTCACGAACGACTTCGTTGCACCACGCCTTGGCGACGGCCAGGCAGACGTCGCGGACGCGTCCGACGGAGGCAAGGTCCACCCATTCCTCGACCGCGTGTGCGCCTTCGCCGATCGGGCCGTACAGCACTGTCGGGATGCCCGCTGCGCCGACGAGGCCCGAGTCGGCCCAGAACGAGACGCCGACCGTTTCGGGCTCGCCTGCGCATGCGCGCACGATGCGCACGAACTCGTGCTCGGGGTCGATCTCGAACGGATCCCGGGCTACGAGCATCCGGAGATCGGCGTCACCGGTGATCTCGCGCAGTTCCCGCTGGACCTGCTCGGGCGTCTCTCCTGGAAGCGTGCGGCGCTCGCCGGTGAGCAGACAGCGCGCCGGATAGCTCGAGAACTCCTGGCCGCCTTCGATCAGCGACGCGTGGAGGGAGCCCGGCCCGAGGAGCGGGTGCCGGCCGCCTGCCTGGATCCGCTCGTCGAGTTCCTTCAGCGCGACGAGGATCGGACCCATCTTCGCGATCGCGTCGACCCCGAGGTGTGGCCGTGACCCATGCGCTGCGACGCCGGCGGTTTCGATCTCGAACCCGGCGAAGCCCTTGTGTGCGACGGCAAGCTGAAGCTCTGTCGGCTCGACGACGATCGCGGCGTCGGCACCCATGTGCTCGAGCACCGCCTCCGTTCCGATCGACGCCACCTCCTCGTCGGCGACGGCGGTGGCGACGACGTCGCCGCGCAAGTCCAAGGCAACCGCCCGCGCAGCGGCGTCGAGGATCGCGGCGACCGCAGCCTTCATGTCGTACGCGCCGCGCCCGTACATGCGGCCACCTTCGAGTCGCGGTTCGAAGGGCGATTCCATGCCCGCCACACCGACGGTGTCGAGGTGCCCGTTCAGCAGCAGCGACCGGCCGCCGCCCGTGCCGCGGGCAATCGCGATCACGCTCGGACGGTCGCCGGGCCCGACGAGCTCGACATCGAGCCCGCGATCGCGCGCCCAACCGGCGACGAAGTCGGCGATCTCGCGCTCGCCCCGCCCGCCTGCGATCAGCTCGGGGTTGATCGAGTCCATTCGAACGAGCTGCTGGGCGAGCTCGGCCAATTCGTCGGTGCTACGCACCGAGGATCCGCGCTGCGAGGACGGCGGCGTTCCGCGCGTTGTCCACGCCGACGGTCGCGACGGGGACGCCGGGCGGCATCTGCGCGATCGCGAGCAGGGCGTCGAGGCCGTCGAGCACCGAGAGCGACGACCGGAGCGGAACGCCGATCACCGGCAGGTCGGTGTGCGCCGCGGCCACGCCCGGGAGGGCGGCGGACAGGCCCGCGCCGCAGATCAGCACGCGCAGGCCGCGTCCGCGCGCGCTGCGGCAGTAGTCGGCGACGGCCTCCGGCTGCCGGTGTGCCGACCTCACGTCGAACTCGTACGCGATGCCACGCTTGTCGAGCTCGTCGAGCGCGCCCTGCATCCGCTCGCGATCGGAGTCCGAGCCGACGAGGATCCCGACGACCGCGCCGTCAGACAAGCGCCGCCTCCGCTGCGATGTCGCCGCGGTACCGAACGCCGTCGAACTCGATCAGCTCCGCGGCGGCGTACGCGCGCTCGCGGGCTTCCGACACGGTCGCGCCGATCCCCGTGACGTCGAGGATCCGGCCGCCGTTGGTCAGGATGCGGCCGTCGCGCTGTGCGGTTCCGGCGTGGAAGACGAGCGCACGCGCTTCCTCGGCCTCCGCGATGCCATCGATCGGCGACCCGGCATCGCCGCGAGCGGGATACGCGCCTGCTGCGAGAACGACCGTGACCGCGGCCTGCGGGCTCGTCTCCAGCTCGACCGTCGTCGCGTCGCCCGCGGCGGCGGCCGCGAACGCGCCGAGCACATCCCCCTCCAGGCGCGGAAGGATCGATTGAGCCTCCGGGTCGCCGAAGCGGCAGTTGAACTCGAGGACGCGCGGCCCGTCGTCGGTCAGCATCAGGCCGGCGAACAGGACGCCGATGAACGGCGAACCGCGTTCGGCCAGCTCCGCGAGCACGGGGCGGTGGATCTCGCCAACCAGTTGCGCGGCGTCGATACCGGCAACGGGCGAGTACGAGCCCATTCCGCCCGTGTTCGGCCCGCCGTCCCCGTCGAATGCGCGCTTGAAGTCCTGCGCCGCCGGCAGCGGAACCGCGTTCGTTCCGTCGCAGAGCGCGAGGATCGACACCTCCGAGCCTTCCAGGAGCTCCTCGACGACGACCGCCCCGCCGAGCTTCGTGACGGCGGCCAGCGCAGCGTCGAGCTCCTCCTGCGTGCGGCAGACGAAGACACCCTTGCCCGCGGCCAGTCCGTCCGCCTTCACGACGCACGGTGGCCGCGCGATCGGAAGCGTGTCGGCGGTCGCGACGCCTGCGGCGCGCAGCACGTCCTTGGCGAACAGCTTCGAGCCCTCGATCCGCGCCGCTGCCGCGCCTGGGCCGAAAACCGCGACGCCGTTGTGTCGAAGCGCGTCGGCGACGCCCGCGACGAGCGGCGCCTCCGGTCCGACGACGACGAGGTCGACGTCGAGCGAGCGCGCAAGATCGAGAAGGCCGTCGGCGTCCTCCGCAAGCACGGGGTGGCACGATGCATGGCGCGCGATTCCCGGATTGCCGGGCGCGCAGTGCAGCTCGGTTAGCCCCGGGCTTTGCGCCAGCTTCCACGCGAGCGCGTGCTCACGCCCGCCCGACCCCACGACGAGCACCTTCACGCCGCGACTCTACTCGGGTTTGAGGACGGCGGCGGCCGCGCAGATCACGCGGGATGATGGAGCCGGGACTCGACCTGCATGAGTGGCAGACGCGGTGGTCGGAGCTCGAGGACGCGGCGCGCGACTCGCCTGTCGAAACGGCGAGCGAGATGGATCGCCTCCTCGAGCAGATGCTGCTCGAGCGCGGCTATTCGCTCGATCCGAACGACGCGGTCGACGAAGAGCCGGAAGTCGTCGCGCGCCTTCGCGCGGCGAGGGAGCTTTCGAACGCGGCCGGCGACGCCGACGCCGATCCGGGCGACCTCGGCCAGGCGATCGAGAGCTACCGCGAGCTGTTCGAGCACGTCGTCACCGAGCACCCCGCGCCGTAGCGCCCCGCCGCGCGCGCAGCCGCGACCTGCACACTTCTGCGATGCCGCCGCGGAGGCTGACCGGCGTCGTGCTCGTCGGCGGCGAGAGCCGGCGGTTCGGCTCGCCGAAGCCGCACGCGCGCTTTCGCGGCGAGACGCTCGCGGAGCGGGCCTGGCGCGTACTCGGCGAGGCCTGTGACGAGCGGCTCGCGGTCGGCAAGCGCGGCGAGCTCGAGCTGCCGTTCGACGTCGTCGACGACGGCGTCGAGCTGCGGGCGCCGCTCGTCGGTGTCGTCGCGGGGCTCCGCACCGCGGCGCACGAGGTCTGCGTGTTCCTTCCTGTCGACGCGCCGCTCGTGACGCCGTCGATTCTGCGGACGCTGGGTGAAGCGTGCCGCGAAGGCGCCCGGCCGGCGACCACTCCGGCGCCGTGCGCGTTCGCGAAGCGCGCGCTCGCCCAGCTCGAGGCGCGTCTCCGCGGCGACGATCTTTCGCTCGCCGGAGCGCTTCGTGCAGTCGACACCGTGGTCGTCGACGGCCTGGAGGAGGGGCTGCTCGTCGATACGGATCATCCGGACGAGCTCGCGCGCCTCGAGCGCTCGCCGACCTGAGGACGGCGCTAGGCCCGCGAGAGGACGCGCTCGCGCTCGGCGCCCGTCCCGACGAGTTGCACGGGCACGTCGAGCTCGCGCTCTACGAACTCGACGTACGCGCGAGCGGCTGCGGGCAGCTCGTCGTCGAGCTCGGACTCCCAGCCGCGGAGCGTCTCGAACACGGGCCGGCAGTGGTGGAAGTCGGACTGATGCGCCGGGAAGTCCGGCGTCTCCGTCCCATCCGGAAGCAGGTAACGAACGCACACGGGGATCTCCGCGAACGCCGAGAGGACGTCGAGCTTCGTCAGCGCCAGCGACGTGATCCCGTTCAGCCGCACGGCGTACCGCAACGCGACGAGATCGAGCCAGCCGCAACGTCGGTCGCGTCCGGTGACGGTGCCGAACTCGCCGCCGAGGTCGCGCACCTGCTCCTGCTGCGGCGACTCGATCTCGGACGGGAACGGCCCTTCGCCGACGCGGGTCACGTACGCCTTGGCGACGCCGATGATCCGGTCGAGCCGGTTGGGTCCGATCCCCGTCCCCGTCGCCGCGCTTCCGGCGACCGGGTTGGACGAGGTGACGAACGGATACGTCCCGTGGTCGAGGTCGAGCAGCGTCCCCTGCGCGCCTTCGAACAGGACGTTCCGGCCGTTCCGCAGCGCGCGGTCGACGAGGAGCGACGTGTCGGCGACGTAGGGGCGCAGGCGCTGCGCATACGACTCGTAGCGCGAAGCGACGTCCTCGAGCTCGAACGTCTCGGCTTCGTACACACGCTCGAGCCAGACGTTCTTCTCGGCGAGCGCGACCTCGATCTTCTGCCGCAGGATCTTGGCGTCGAGCACGTCCTGGACGCGGATCCCGATCCGCGACGCCTTGTCGGCGTACGCGGGCCCGATGCCGCGCTTTGTCGTCCCGATCTGGAGGTCGCCGAGACGGCGTTCGGATGCGCGGTCGATCGCAAGGTGCCAGGGCATGATCAGGTGCGCGTTGCCGGAGACGTAGAACGTCCCGCGGTCGCCGTACGCATCCAGCTCGGCGACGAGCACCTCGGGATCGACGACACAGCCGGCGCCGAGGATCGCGATCTTCCCCGAGAGGATCCCGGTCGGAATCTGGCGGATCTTGAACGTCTCGCCGTCGAAGATGACGGTATGGCCGGCGTTCGGGCCGCCCTGATAGCGGCACACGATGTCCGAGTTCTGCGCGAGCAGATCGACGATCTTGCCCTTGCCCTCGTCGCCCCACTGCGCACCGACGATCACGGTTCCGGGCACGACGTCGAAGTGTGCCTGACGCTCCGGTCGGTCGAAGCCTCGTCTAACGGACGCGGAGGTACGCGACCACGGTCTCGTCGTCGAGCTCGAAACGGTCGATGACGTAGCCGTTCAGGAGGTCGCCGGGCCGGAAGAAGCGGTCGCGCGGATCGAATCGCGCCGAGCCGCCGTTCGGGTACACGAGCAGCATCGGCTCGCGCCACGCGTGCGGAGGCGAGCGCGTCTGCGTCGCCGGCCGGCCCACCTAGGCGAAGTCGCGCGAGGTCGCGCCGACGAGGCGGACGCGCTTCACGAGCAGTCGGTGGCCGCGGCGGCACGAGCGAAAGCCGACGTCGACGTCGCGGCGGAGTGACCCTTCCACCTGAGCCGCGCGATGCCGGGCCGCCAGCGACCCCTCGCGCGTGTTGAGGCACGCGTCGCAGCATGCCTCGAACGTCGTGTCGTCCGGTCGGAGATAGACGACCTGTGAGCTCACCCGGCCGCCGCCCTGAGCTCGCGGAAATCGCGCGCATCGACGGGAACGCTCGCGCACAGTTCCGTGATTCGACTCGCAGTTGGCCCCCCGAGCCTCGGCCTGATGTCCGCGGGCTCGAGATTCGTCGTGATCACAGTCAACCCCCCGGACTGCGCGCGGTGATTCACGAGCCCATAGATCCGCTCCTGCGCCCAACGCGTCGTGTTCTCCGCGCCGAGGTCGTCGATGACGGCGAGCTCGTAGCCGTCAGGGTTCGGCGGCGCGGCCGCATCCGAGGCATTCCACGCCTCACGCACCGCGTTGAGCCATTCCGGGACGTTGATGAACAGACAGCGCATGAAGCGGCTATAGATCGCTTCACGGATGACCGAGATCGCGAGGTGGGTCTTGCCGGCGCCGGTCGGGCCGTGCAGGAGCAGCCCGCGCGGCGGCTTGCTGCCGCGACGCACCTCGGCCGACCAGCGCGACACGACGTCGTGCGCGTGCCTCGAGCCGACCGACGTGTCGTAGGACGAAAGCGAGACGCTTCGGTACATGACCGGGATCTGCGCCTGCGTGAACAGGATCTCGGCCCGCTTCTCCTGATCCTCGGCCACCTCCGTCTCGCGACAGACTTCGCAGAAGCGCGAGCCCGGAAACGAGTAGCGAAAGATCTCGACGGTCGTCGTTCGGAACTCGCGACCGCAGCGAATGCACTTGACGGTCTGTGCTTCCGTCATGTCATTGATGGTGCGACGCGAACTTCGCGTAGCGCCGGAGGAAGGACAGGGTGACGGTGTCGGTCGGGCCGTTTCGGTGCTTGGCGATGTTGACCTCGGCCGTGCCGACGCTTTCGCTGTCCTTGTTGTAGTAGTCGTCCCGGTAGATGAACATCACGACGTCGGCGTCCTGCTCGATGCCGCCGCTCTCGCGGAGGTCGGACAGGATCGGGCGCTTGTCCGTCCGCTGCTCGACCGCCCGCGAAAGCTGCGACAACGCCAGAACCGGCACGTCCATGTCGCGCGCGATCGCCTTGAGCCCTCGCGAGATAGCGGAGACCTCCTGCAGGCGGCTCTCCTCCGAGCGCCCCGACGTCATCAGCTGCATGTAGTCGACGACCACGAGCCCCAAATTGCGTTCGCGCCGGTGGAGCGTCTGCAACCGTGAGCGGAGGTCGAGCAGCGTCAGGCTCGGCGTGTCGTCGAGGTAGAGCGGAACCTTCTCGAGGGTCGCGCACGCCTTCGCCAGTCGCGGCCAGTCGTCGGGCGACAGCTTTCCGGTGCGAACCGCATGCGAATCGACCTTCGCCTCGAGGCACATCAGGCGCTGCGCGACCTCGGCCCGCGACATCTCGAGGCTGAAGAAGGCGCAGGTGACGTCCTGCTTCACGACGTTCGCCGCGATCGAGAGGCCGAGGCCGCTCTTTCCCATCGACGGGCGCGCGGCCAGAACGATGAGGTTGCCGCGCTGAAAGCCGGCGGTGATCCGATCGAGGTCCCGGAACCCGCTCGCGATCCCCGTGACCTCCTCGCCGGACTCGTAGAGCGCGTTGACCTGCTTGAAGGCGTCGAGCAGCGCGTCGCGGAAGATGACGAGGTTGTCGCCGGCGCGGCGCTCCGCGAGCTCGTACACGAGCGTCTCGGCGTTCGCCAGCAGCTCCGGCGTCTCTGCGCCGCGCTCCCAGCCGAGGCGCTCGATCTCGCCGCCGACGCGGATCAGGCCGCGGAGCGTCGCGCTCTCGCGGACGATTCGCGCGTAATGAGCCGCGTTCGCGGTCGCCGGGACGAGCGCCGCCAGCTCGTGGATGCGCGGGCGGCCGCCGACGTCGTCGAGCTCGCCGCGCTGGTCGAGCTCGTCGACGAGCGTGATCGCGTCGACGGGCTCGCCCTTGGCGTAGAGCGCGAGAGCCGCGCGATAGATCCTCGCGTGGCTCTCGCGGTAGAAGTCGCCCGCGTCGAGGATCTCGCTCACTGCACCGATCGCCCCGGGGGAGAGCATCATCGCCCCGAGGACCGACTCCTCGGCCTCGAGGCTTTGCGGCGGGACCGGAGCGGTCGGCGGCTGGAGCTGGACGACCACTTACGGGAGGATTGAACCGCGCCGAGGCGGCCGGTTCAACGGGTGGATAACGGCGGTTGGGGACATGGCAAAAACGGGCATTTCCAGGATGATGAGAACATGTGTTCGCACAGTATCCACACGCCGGCGGACGTTGTCCACCGGCGACGGCGCGGGGACGTGGAAGAAACTGCTGCACCTTGCGCAAGGTTCTTCTCGTCATCAACAGCCTGGGGATCGAGCTGTGAATCAGCGCGCCGCGCGGGCGCGACGGGCGAGCTCGAGCAGGTGCGGGATCCCGTCGTGGCCGTCCTGGCGAAGGAACTCGTCGAGCTGGATCCCGAGCAGGAACACGATCGCCGACAGGTAGAGGTACCCCGTGACGACGAGGAACAGGAGGAGGTTGCCCGCCGCGCTCTGGTAGTCGCCGATCCTGTCCACGTAGAGCGCGAACAGCGCCGACGCGATCAGCCACGCGAAGACGGTCAGGAGCGCGCCGGCGGTGGCCCACTGCGATCCATGCGAGCGGACCGGCGCGTAGTTGGTGACGATGCCGACCGCGAGCGCGAGGAACACCGCGCCGAGGGGCCAGCGCAGTACGGCCACGAGCGACCACCACAGCCCTCCGCTCGCGGCCACGCGGCCGAGCACGAGCACCACCACCATCGCGAGGGCAACGCAGACGATCACGACGACGGCGAGCGCCAGCGAGACGACGATCCGCCGCCAGAACGGCCGGCTCTCTTCTTGATCGGTGATCTCGTTCAGGGCGAGCGCGACGATGCGCACGGCCCGTGAGACCTCCCAGACGGCGAACGCGGCTGCGAAGGCGACGAACCACGCGGAACGCTCCGTGAAGATCTTGGCGGCGGCCGCGGTGATCGCCGCATAGGTCGGTGCAGTCACTTTCTCCGCGACCGCAGGCAAGACGTGCTGCTCCCACAACGCCTCCTGGCCGAACGCCGGGAGCAGCGCGAGTGTGAACAGCGACAGCCCGATCACCGCTGCGAAGGAGTGGAGCGCAATCGCGGCCGCATAGACGAGCAGCGCGTGCTCGCGAAACGCCTCCGCCCACCGGCGCAGGTACGCCCGCGCGCCGGGCGGCGGTTGCTTGGTGCGGCGTCTCGCGATACGCGCGCCTACCCGCTGCGCGCGCGGTTAGGCGGCGTCGTTATCGGCGCGGTTCGCGGCGTCGTCTTCGGCGGGAGCTTCGGCGGCGGCTGCCGGCGCGGTGTCGGCCTCGTCGGGCTCCTCGGCGCCGGACTCAGCCTCGGCCGCCGGCTCGGGCTCCGGCTCAAGCTCGGGCTCGGGCTCGGGCGGGGCCTCGGCCTCGGCGGCGGCAACAGCGGCGTCCTCCTCGGCCAGCACGGCCTCGAGGTCGCCGTCCGACTGCTGCTCTGGGATCGCTGTCTCGTCGACGCCGCGCTCCGCGGACTCCATCGCCGCCAGCTCCTCCTCGGACGGCAGCTCTCCGCCCTCGGGCACCACTGTCGCCCGGACGATGACGTTGACGTCCTGGAACAGCTCGACCGGCACCTCGTGGCGGCCGATGCGCTTGATCGTGTCGATCCCGATCTTTCGCCGATCGACGCGGATCTTGCGTACGCGCCAGATCTCGTCGGCGATATCCGTCGGCGTGACCGAGCCGAACAGCGATCCGGTCGGCCCGGCCTTGACGTCGAAGCGCAGCTGGGTCTGCTCGAGCGTCGCCGCGATCTCCTTCGCCTGCTCGAACGACCGTGCCTCGTGCCGCGCGCGCTGCGACTCCCGCTTCTGGAGCTCGGCGACCTTCGACGTCGTCGCGATCTCGGCCATCCGGCGCGGCAGCAGGTAGTTGCGGGCGTAGCCGCGCGCGACGTTGACCACGTCGCCGCGGAGGCCGACGTTGTCGACGTCGTCGAGGAGGATGACCTCCATCAGTTCTCGACGTACTTCATCAGCGCCATCTCGCGCGCCCGCTTCACGGCGACGGCGACCTGGCGCTGGTGGCGCCGGCAGGCGCCGCTGATCCGGCGCGAGCGGATCTTCCCCTTCTCCGACACGTAGCGCCGGAGCTGGTTGATGTTCTTGTAGTCGATCTCGTCGACCTTGTCCTTGCAGAAGTAACAGGACTTGCGCCTCGTCGGCGCCGTCGTCGGCTTCCTGCGGCTGGTCGACTGGCGATCGCGGTCGCTCTTCTGGGCCATTCGCTTCCTTCCTAGAACGGGATGTCGTCGTCGGCACCGCCGCCGCCGAAGTCGGCGTCGTTGCGCGCGGTCGCGCTTGCCGGGACGTACTGCTGCCCTTCGCCGCTTCCGCCTTCGCGGCCCCCGATGAACTGGACGCTGTCGGCGATGATGTCGACCGCCTGCCGCTTCGAGCCGTCCTGCGCGTCCCATTCGCGCCACTCGAGCCGGCCGTCGATCGCGACCTGGCGCCCCTTCGCGAGGTACTGCGCACAGCTCTCGCCCTGGTTTCCCCAGACGGTGACGTCGAAGTAGTTGGGCTTCTCGCCCCACTCGCCCGTCTGCGCGTCCTTCCGCCGCGTATTGACCGCCACCCGCAGCGAGCACACTGCCATTCCGCTCTGCGTGTGCCGCAGCTCGGGGTCGCGCGTGAGGTTCCCGACGAGGACGACCCGGTTGATGCTTGCTGCCATGGCCTGCTACTCCTCCTCTTCCGGTCCGGTGTTCGTCGCAGCGTACTGAGGCTCCGGGGCCGGCCGCTGCTGCGTTTCCGGCGCGGGTCGGCCTCGGCCCTGGTTCGACTGGACGCGGTGCACGGCCATGTGCCGCATGACGTCGTCGGTGATCTTGAGGATCCGCGAGAGCTCCGCGAGCGTCTCCGGCGACGCGTCGAAATCGAGCAGGTGGTAGATGCCGTCGGTCTTCTTGTCGATCTCGTAGGCGAGGCGCCGGCGGCCCCACGCGTCGTGGCGCACCCACTTGCCGCCGCCGTCCTCGACGAGGGCGCGAACGCGCGTGAGGATCTCCTCCTGTCGCTGCTCGGACAGGTCAGGATCGAGCATCAGCAGGATCTCGTATTCGTTCACAGTTCCCCTTCGTTCACAGTTCCCCGGTCTCCCTTCGGTCTGGTCGGCCCCGCCGCTCGATGCGCCGTTGGGGTCCGGCGCGCGGGCGTGGCAGAGAGCGGCAGAAGAGTAGCATCGGCTCCGTGAGCGGCGACTTCGGGAAACGGGCTCTGGCGGGCGTTGGCGGCGCGATCGGCGGCATCGCGCTCGTGCGGTTCCTCCGGCGGCGCGGCACGCCGGCGGCGCCTCCGGCTCCGGCGCAGCATCCGTCGGAGATGCTTCGCGCCAAGCTCGACGAGTCGCGCGCCGTCGCGGCGGACCGCGAAGCGTTCGAGGCGGGGGAGACGCCGGTCGACGAGGCAGATCCGGACGAGCGCAGGCGCGCGGTACACGAGCAGGCGCGCGCGCAGCTCGACGAGCTCTCGGGGTCCGACCCGGCCAGGTAACGCGGAGCCAAGTAACAGACTGTTAGTCGGGGGCGGTGGCGGTTCGTCAGGTGCGCCGGCCGCGGAAGCACGTGACGCCCGCGGCGAGTTGCGCGACCACCGCCCTAGCCTCGCAGTTGCCGCCGGCGCCGGGCGAGCAGGATCACAGCGACGACAGCGAGCACTGCGGCGACGCCGTCGGCCACGTAGTTCCGCCCGTCGTGGCGCTTTGGCGTCTCACGTGTCGTCGTCGTCTCGGGCGCGTTCTGCCGGCGCTCGGGCAGGGTGCGCCCGAACGCTTCGCGCGCCGCCGTCACGTCGGCCGCCGACGACGCCGAGGGCGGCGAGCGGCGCACCGCGCCGGTGTCGACCGCCTTCGCCGGTGCGACGAGCACGAGGGCGACGACGGCAGCTGCAAGCAGGTGCACGTCCCGAAGCTACGCAGTTGCGTGCCGCTTGTGCAGCGCCGTGAGTGACCCGCACCGTTTTTTGTGCGCACCGCGTGGCAAAGAACGCGCATGCGCCACGTCTTCGCGATGTTCGTCCTGTGGCTGGTCTTCCTCGTCGGGTGCCTGACGTGGTGGAGCCTCAACGCGTTCTCCGACATCTGACGATGCGTCGCTTCATCCGTGACAACGGCTTGACGCTGTTCTTCGCGGCGCTGTGCCTCGGCACGATCGTGGGCGACGCGCTCGTCGGCTACCGCGCCTTCAACGAGGAGGCGCTGCAGCACGACCAGCCGACGATCACGGTGTGGCGCTACTTCGTCAGCGCCGACTTCGCGGAGGCGATGGCGGAGAACTGGCAGTCGGAGTTCCTCCAGTTCGTCGCGTTCATCCTCGCGACGATCTGGCTCTTCCAGCGCGGGTCGATGGAGTCGAAGGAGGAGAAGAACCTCGGGCTGAAGACGGGAGCCGCGCCGCCGGACGGGAGTCGCGCCGACCGCGCGCCGCAGTGGGCGAAGGTGGGTGGGCTGCGCACTCGCCTGTACTCCCATTCGCTCGTTATCGTGATGCTGTTCTTCTTCGTCTTCTCCTGGTTTGCGCAGTCGATCTCGCACTGGAAGCTCTACAACAGTGAGCAGCTCGATCATCAGGACGCCACCATCGGCTATTTGCACTTCCTCGGAAAGCCGCAGTTCTGGGAGGCCACCTTCCAGAACTGGCAGTCGGAGTTCATGGCCCTCGCGACGATGGCGATACTGACCGTGTTCCTGCGCCAGCAGGCCTCGGCGGAGTCGAAGCCGGTCCCGGAGCCTCACGACTCGACCGGCGTCACGAACTGACGCCGCTTTTCGAGCGTAGGGCGGGAAGCGGGCCGCCGCTCGTCCTCGTCCACGGGTACGGCGTCTCGAGCCTGTACTTCGTGAGGGCGCTGCGCGAGCTCTCGGCGGACTTCACCTGCCGGGCGCCCGATCTTCCCGGGTACGGGAGGAGCGTGAAACCCAGCAACGCGCTCAGCGTCGCCGAGCTCGCCGAGGCGCTGCTCCAGTGGCTGGACGAGCCGGCGCTGCTCCTGGCGAACTCGTTCGGGTGCCAGGTCGTGCTCGAGGCGGCGCTCCGCGACCCGGCGCGCGTCCGCGGGCTCGTCCTCGTCGGCCCGACGTACGACCCGCGGCCGCGGCTCGCGCAGTCGGCGGCGAGGCTCCTTCGTGACGCGGTGCGGGAGCAGCCGAGCCTCCTGCGAGGGATCGTCCGCGACTACCTTCGGATGGGGCCGCGGAGGCTCGCGCAGACGGCGCTCGCGATGCCGCGAGATCCGGTGCTCGAGAAGTTGCCACGTATCGAGGCGCCGACGCTCGTCGTGCGCGGCGAACGCGATGGGATCGTCTCGCAGTCGTGGACAGAGCGAGTCGCGAGCCTGCTCCCGCGCGGGCGGTCGACGGTCGTGCCCGGCGCCGCCCACGCCGTGCACTGGTCGCACGCTCGCGAGTTACGCCGCCTGGTGCTCGACTTCGTCGAGGAAGTCGAGTAGCGCCCGCGCAAGCTCGTGCGGGCGCTCGAGCATCGGCGCGTGAGCGACGCCCTCGAGCACTGCCAGCCGCGCGTCGGGCAGCGCGCGGTGCCATTCCTCGGCGAGGCCGGGAGGTACCAGCGGATCGCGTGAGCCCCACACGAGGAGCGTGGGAATGTGGAGTGACGACAGCTCCTCGCGGACATCGGCTCCAACCGCGGTCGCGGCGCCGCGAACGAGTGCGAACGGCCCCATCCGGATCGCGTCGCGCACGAGGAGCGGGACGAGAGCCCGCGGCGCCGCCACGACCGTCCGCACCAGCGGCGCGAGATTCTGCGTCAGCGACCGCGCGAGCGGGACGCCGACCGGAGCGACCAGGACGAGCGCCCGGACGCGCTCCGGGTGCTTGAGCGCGGCGCGTACGCAGACCAGGCCGCCGAGAGAGTGGCCGACGAGGACGGCGCCGTCGATCCGCGGCGCCACGGCGTCGAGCGGGTCGCCGCGCGGCAGGTCGAGGACCTCGACCCGGTGGTGGGCCTCGAGGTCGGGCACCACCGCGCGCCACCATCGCGACGAGCCGGCGAGGCCGTGCACCAGCACGATGTCCATCGCCGAAGCATGCCCAGCCCGAGGGACCCATTGACACCTTCCGACCAACGTCCTAGGTTCGAATCGTGCGCGGCGTCGGCATCTGCCTTGCCGTGCTCGGCGCGGCGATCCTGGTGGCTGGCGGTGCGGCTCTGGCCGCAGACGTGGCGGGCACACCTGACGTTGCGACGGGCACGACGACTGTCGTCACCGGCGGCGTGACGTACACGTTCACGACGCCGGATACAACGACCGGCGGGACAACCACGCCGCCCGCCGCGCCGGATGCACCGAATCTGATCAGGACGCTCCCTGGCGATTCCGGCGTCGGCCTCACCTGGAGCGTCCCACTCGCCGGCAGCGCCCCGATCGACGGCTACAAGATCTACCGCGGAACCGCGAGCGGCGGCGAGACGCTCCTCGCGACGATCGGCAACGACAACGACGGCACCGACGCCCGCTACGTCGATCTCGCCGTGGTGAAGGGAGTCACCTACTACTACGAAGTGAGCGCGTTCAACACCTACGGCGAGGGCGCGCGATCGAACGAGCTTACGGCCACGCCTGGCGTGCCGAACCTCCCGGGCGCGCCCGTCGTCACATCGCTGCCGCGGCAGGATGCGACAGCGGCCCTCGAATGGAGCACCCGGACGACGGGGGTGGCGAGATCACCGCGTACCGGATCTATCGCGGCACCTCGAGAGGCGGCGAGACGCTGCTAACGACGCTCGGTGTCCAGAACTTCTACATCGACTTCGACGTCGCCCCCGGGGTGACCTACTACTACGAGGTCAGCGCAGTCAACGAGACGGGGGAGGGACCGCATTCGACCACCGTTTCCGCGAGCGTCCGTCTCAACGTGCCCGAGGCACCCGTGCTGTGGGGCGCGCGGACGTACGCCGACTCGATCGAGCTCGACTGGGAACTCCCCTGGAACGGCGGCGCCGAGATCACCGGCTACAGGATCTATCGCGGCACGTCGAGCGGCGGCGAGACCTTGCTCGTGACGACCGGTCCCGAGCTCCCGCTCGTGTACGTGGACTACACCCCAGTACCCGGCACGCGGTACTACTACGCAGTCAGTGCGGTGAACGCGGGCGGCGAGAGCCCGCTCTCGAACGAGGTTTGGGGCGTCGCAGGGCCCGGCGACGTGCCCGGGAAGCCGAACCTGACGTCGGCGGCACGCATCGAGGGAGGCGTGAAGCTCGATTGGGCGACGCCGCCGGACTATGGCGTGCCGATCGGGTCCTACAAGGTCTACCGCGGCGCGGTCAGCGGCGGCGAGACGCTTCTCGCGACGACAGACGCGGTCAACTCGTATCTCGACACGACGGCGGCAGACGACAAGACCTACTACTACAAGGTCAGCGCCGAGAACGCGTTTGGTGAGGGGCCGCAGTCCGACGAGCGTGGGGTGGCGCCGGCGGGGTCGTTGTTCGAGGCGTATGACGCGACGTCTGTCGGCTCGTGGCCCGAGGCGGTGGCGATTGGGGACGTCACGGGCGACGGGCGGAACGACGTCGTGATGACGACGAGCTCGTACTTCAGCCCGGCGAACGACTACCACCTCTTCGTCTTCGTGCAGGCCTCCGACGGCACGCTGCTGCCACCGGTCTCCTACCCGACGAGAGGGGGTCTCGGCCCGGCGCCGCAGTCCGTCGCGATCGGCGATATCACCGGCGACGGACGCGGCGATGTGGTCGTCGGTCTCGACCGCTTCGGGATTCAGGTCTTTCCTCAACTCGCGTCAGGCGCGCTCGGAACTCCCGTCTTCAACGCCACGACCGAGAGCACGCGTATCCGCCTTGGCCGCCTCAACGGCGACGACCGGCTCGACGTGGCCGGGCTTGGCTGGGGCTCGGACAAGGTCAGCGTCCTGCTCAACGACGGCAGCGGCGGCCTTCGGACGCCGGTCACCTATCCCGCGCAACACGACGGGTATGACGACCTCGAGGTCGCGGACGTGACCGGCGACGGTCGTGACGACCTGGTCGTCATGTCGGGCCAGGGGTTCGCGCCGAACGTCAGCGTCGTGCCTCAACTCGCCGGCGGGGGCTTCGGCGCGGCGGCGGAATACCGCGTCGGCACGAACGTGCTCTCGAGCGGAATCGGCGTCGGCGACATCACGGGCGACGGCCGGGCCGACGTTGCCGTGGCGTATGGCGGTAACAGGCCGAGCTCGTTCGTCGCCGTGCTCCCACAGACCGCGCTTGGGACGCTCGGCGCGCCGTCGACCCATCCCAGCTACGACATACCCGAGGCCGCCGACGTCGCCGACTTCGATCTCGACGGGCGAGCGGATGTCCTGACGCTCCACGGGGGCTGGAACGCGGTGGGCCTCTACCGCCAGGCCGCTGACGGGACGCTCGGGCCCGAGGAGTTGTACGGCATTCCATATGCGTCGCACTACAACCCCCACGGTCTCGCGGTCGGCGACGTGAACGGCGATGGCTCCCCGGATGCCGTGCTCGCCGACTACAACCACGGCCTCGTCGTTCTCCGCAACGCGAAGAACGGCTTCCCGCCGCCGCCGCCGCCCGCCCGCACGCCCGACCCGCCGAGGCTGGATTCTGCGGCGGCCGGCAACGGCACTGCGACCCTCGCGTGGAGGGCTCCCGCGTCGAACGGTGGGTCCGCGATCACCGGCTACAACGTCTACCGCGGGACGTCGCCCGGCGGAGGAACGCTGTTGGCGACGCTCGGCGACGTCCTGACGTACGAGGACGGCGGGTTGACGAACGGAACGACGTACTCCTACCGCGTGACGGCCGTCAACGCCGTCGGCGAGAGCGCGCCGTCGAATGAGGGCTCCGCCACGCCGGCGACCGTGCCGGGAGCGCCGACGCTCAATGCGCCCACTGCCGGGAACGCGACCGTGAATCTCACGTGGGTCACGCCGTCCAACGGCGGCTCGGCCGTCACTGGATACAACGTCTACCGCGGCACCTCGTCCGGCGCGGTGACACTGCGCGCGACGCTCGGCAACGTGACCTCGTACGGCGAAACGTTCCTCACGAACGGGACGACCTACTACTACCGCGTGAGTGCGGTCAACGCGCGCGGCGAGGGCGCTCTCTCGAACGAGCAGTCGGCGACGCCGCGTGTGCCGGACACGACCGCGCCGGCGAAACCCGCGAACCTCCGGCTCGTCGTCGCAGGAACCAATCAGCTGGCGCTCGACTGGTCGGCGTCGACAGACAACGTCGGCGTCACCGGCTACGAGGTCCTGCGTGGCGGCAATGTGATCGCGACAGTCGCGACGACGCAGTACCTCGACGGAGCGCTTGCCGCAGGGACGAGTTACACGTACCAGGTGCGCGCGCTCGACGCAGCGGCGAACAGATCGCCCTTGTCGAGCAACCTCGGCGCGAAGACGGTCTCTCTTGCCAACAGCTCCTCCGGCACGCTCTCCGGCGTCGCGTACGACACGGCCGGCGCGCCGCTTGCGAATGCCGGGGTGAAGGTCACCCTCCTCAACGGCTCGACCAAGAGCACGAAGACGAACTCGAGCGGGCTCTGGAAGGTCTCCACGGTCGCGCCGGGCAGCTACTCCGTCACCGCCACGCCCACCGGCTTCGGCGCGAAGACCTTCACGATGACCGCGGTCGCCGGCAAGACGGTGCTCGCCGTGACCACGTTCGGTTGACCCGAGTCCCGCGCGCCCCCTTCTAAGCT
>Ga0126307_10000719_pt1 | contig 21730 bp, 18 predicted proteins | sample Plot28_FD_89955 | JGI IMG/M metagenome (GOLD analysis project Ga0126307, IMG submission 89955) | Serpentine soil microbial communities from UC McLaughlin Reserve, CA, USA - Plot28 | ecosystem: Environmental > Terrestrial > Soil > Grasslands | place: USA: UC McLaughlin Reserve, Lake County... | reverse complement strand
TGCCCCGGACGCCAGCGGCACCTCCCGTCGGGTCGCGTACGGGGCCGCTCCGGCGGGGGTGCCGAAGCCGCCGGCCCAGACCAGGCCGAGATAGTGCAGCGGGTTGCCGGCCGTATTGAGCCGGGACGGGTCGGCGGCGAGCCGGACGCTAGCGGTGGCGATCCCGACGCCGGGCTCCGCCGCCACGTCGGCGAGCGCGGCGAGCGCCCCCGGCTCCACCACCGCGTCCCCGTTGACCAGTGCGAGGACGTCCCCGGTCGCGACCTCCGCCCCGGCGTCGCAACCTCCGGCAAAGCCGAGGTTGCGTCCCGGCCGGACCACGACCACCCCCGGCTCGGCCACCAGCACGTCCACGCCCTCCGTGGTGCAGCCGTTGTCGACCAGCACGACCTCGACCGTCACGCCCGTCGATGCGAGCAGCGCGCGGACGGAACGCTCCAGCCAAGGCTCGTCGCCGTAGGCCAGAACGACGGCCGAGACCGACCGCGGAGGGGCTACTCGGGCGGAGGTCACGGGCGCCGACGTTACCGCCGGGCCGCGCCGACCCTGTCTACGCTTCGGTCCATGAGCGGCTACGTCGAGCTGCAGACGCTCCCGTACCGGGGGCACGTCCTGCTCGAGGAGGCGGTCCGGCGAGCCATCCGGCCGGGTGGCCGGATCTTCGAGGGCGGGGTGTCCTCCGGCTACTTCGCGCGGGTGCTGGTAGACGCCGGCTACGTCGTCGACGGGGCCGAGATCGACCCGGAGGCGGCCGCCGCGGCCGCCGACGTCTGCGACCGGCTGGTCGTCGGCGACCTGTCCGCGCTGGAGCTCGACCGGCTGGCCCCGACGTACGACGGCTTCGTCTTCGGCGACACCCTGGAGCACCTTCCAGACCCGGTCGCCGTCCTGCGCCGGCTCCGGCCCCGGCTCGCCGACGACGGCGCTCTGGTGGTCAGCATCCCGAACGTCGCCAACTGGGCGATCCGGCTCGGCCTGCTCGCCGGCCGGTTCCGCTACACCGAGCGCGGCATCCTCGATCGGACCCACCTGCGCTTCTACACCGCGCGCACGGTGCGAGAGATGCTCGCCGAGGCAGGATTCCGGACCGACGAGCTGGTGGCCAGCGTGCCGGTGCCACTCGTCCGCTGGCGGCCGCTGCTCCGGCTGACTCACAAGATCGGCAACCTCCGTCCGTCGCTGTTCGGGTACACCTTCATCATTGTCGCCCGGCCGTCCCGACCGGCCGGTGAGGTCCGGGATGGTGGCTTAGGCTCGTCTTCGTGAAACAGGAGGCGTTCGGCGACACCTGGGTGGTGGTGCCCGCCTTCCAGGAGGAGTCGGTCGTCGGAGGAGTGGTGACCGACCTGCGCGGCGCTTTCCCGAACGTCGTGTGCGTCGACGACGGCAGCCGCGACGCCTCGGCCGCCGTGGCAGCCGCCGCAGGCGCCCGGGTGGTCAGACACGCCGTGAACCTCGGCCAGGGCGCGGCGCTGCGGACCGGCATCGAATTCGCGCTGCTCGACCCCGATGCGCGTCACCTGGTCACCTTCGATGGGGACGGGCAGCATCGGGTCGGGGACGCGGTGCGCATGGTCGAGTTGCTGCGGACCGGCACGTACGACGTGGTCCTCGGCTCCCGCTTCCTCGGCGACGCGACCGGCATCAGCCGCGGTCGCCGGGCGCTGCTGAGGACCGCCGCCGTGCTGACCCGGCTCAGCTCCGGCCTGCCCGTCACCGACGCCCACAACGGGCTGCGGGCGATGAGCCGCGCCTTCGCCGAGAAGGTCGAGATCACCATGTCCGGCATGGCGCACGCGTCGGAGATCACCGCCGCCGTCGCCCGGCTGGGTGCCCGCTGGGTCGAGGTGCCGGTGACCATCGACTACACGCAGTATTCGCTCGGCAAGGGCCAGCACCCCATCAACTCGGTCAACATCGCATTCGAGCTCTCCGTCAACCAGTTCTTCGGGAGTCGAGGATGATCAAGGTGATCCTGGTCGGGCTCATCCTGGTCGCGCTGGTGTGGGGGGTGCGGCACCGGGACGACGTCGGCTTGCGTGCTGGCCGGCGGCTGGCCGCGGTGGTCCTGGCGCTGTTCGGCATCGTCGCCGTGCTCGCGCCGGGCTTCACCACGAGCCTGGCACATGCCGTGGGGATCGGCCGCGGAACGGACCTCCTGCTCTACACGCTCGTGATGACCTTCGTGTTCACCACCGCGGGGCTCTACTTCCGCTGCCGGGACATCGAGCGCCGGCTAGTGGAGATTACCCGGTCGGTGGCCATCCGGGAGGCGCTGGCCACCGCCGGGCCGCCCGGCGGCCGCCCCGCGGACCCGCGACACGAGTCCTAGCGGAGCCCGGCGGCCACCGCGACCAAGCCCGTCCCTCGGGTCGGGGCCGAGGCGTTGCAGGTAGCGGAACTTATCTCCCGTGTGCCCTCAGATACGCCGCGTAGGTCCCGGCGGCGGTAGCGGTCCAGCTGAAGGCGCGTGCCCGCTCCCGGCGGGCGGCCGCGGCGGCCGGGCCGCCGTCGTCGATGAACACCGCCTGGAGAGCGGTGGCCAGCGCCGTCTCGTCCCCGACCGGGACGAGCGATGCCATGCCACCCGTGACCTCCCGGATCACCGGGAGGTCGGAGCCGACCACCGGCCGGCCGGCAGCGAAGGCCTCCAGCGGCGGCAGCCCGAAGCCCTCGTACACCGAGGGGAAGGCGAGCGCGGCCGCCCCGGCGACCACCCGGCGGAGCTCGGCGGGCTCGAGATAGCCGGCCGAGCGCACGGCTCCGTCCGGCAGGCCGGCGGTCTCCAGCGCCGGACCCCAGCCGGGCGGTCCGGCCAGCACCAGCGGCGGCGGCTCGTATCCCGGGTCGCGGTGCAACAGCCGCAGCGCGCCGAGCAGCGTCGGGAGGCCCTTGCGCGGCTCGACCGTGCCGACGAAGAGCAGGTAGCGCTCCGGCAGCCCGCGGGCGGCCAGCCAGCCCGGATCCGACGGAGCCGCGGTGAACCACGCCGCATCGACGCCGAGCGGCGTCGCCACCACCCGGTCTGGCGCGACCAGCGTCGGATACTCGGCCCGGACTTCCTCGGCGACCGCCTCGCTCGGGGTCAGCACGACGGCGGCCCGCCGCAGCCCGCGGGGCACAAGCGCGCGGTAGCGCAGTGACGCCCGTGCGACCGTCGCCGGAAACCGCAGGTAGGACAGGTCGTGCACGGTCAGCACGCCGCCGGCCCGGCGCGCCGGCGGCAGCACGAAGTTGGTGCCGTGGAAGACGTCCAGCCGCCCGACGAGCCACTCCACCGGCGGCAGGTCCAGCCGCTCCCAGGCGGCCTGCACCGCCCGGGCGGACGCGCAGCTGCGTCGCGGTTGCACCCCCCGCGGCACCGCCGCCGCCAGCCCGCCGCCACCCCGGAGAGTGAATGCGGTCGCCGCCAGCCGAAGGTCGTCCCGGCGGGGCGCGGCGGCGAGAGCGGCCAGCTCGCGGAGCAGGTGCTCGACGTAGCGGCCGACCCCCGTGCGCACCCCGAGCAGCGGCGTCGCATCGAGGCCGACCAGCATCAGCGGAGCACTATAGTGGCGCGGCGCAGGGGCCGCCCGCCGGACCGGCCGGCGCACGACCCGGGGAAGTGAGTTCACGCCATGGTCTCCAAGTACGACGTCGAGGTCGACCTGGCAGCCGCACCTGAGACCAGCCACGCGAAGATGGTCGAGCTGGTCGGCGCCAACAAGCGTGTGCTCGACGTCGGCTGCTCGACCGGCTACCTCGCCCGGGTCCTCGGCGCGCTCGGCAACACCGTCTCCGGCGTCGAGTACGACGCGGCCGCCGCGAAGGAGGCCGAGCCGGACCTCGCGAAGCTGGTCGTCGGCGACCTGGAGCGGCTCGACCTGGTCGCCGAGTTCGGCGAGGGCAGCTTCGACGTCGTCGTCTTCGGCGACGTGCTGGAGCACCTGCGCGACCCGATGCCCGTGCTGCGGCAGGCCCGCCCGCTGCTGGCCGCCGGCGGCAGCGTGGTCATATCGGTGCCCAACATCGCGCACGGCGACGTCCGGCTCGCCCTGCTCAAGGGCCGCTTCCGCTACACGAAGCTGGGGCTGCTCGACGAGACGCACACGCGCTTCTTCACCCGGGAGAACCTCGACTCGTTCGTGCGCGAGGCAGGCTTCGTGCCGGTCGACGTCCGCCGAACGTACGCGCCGCTGTTCAGCACCGAGGTCGGCGTCCGCGAGGACGAGGTCGACCCGGCGGTGGCCGCCGAGTTGCGCACCGACCCGGAGGCGGAGACCTACCAATTCGTGCTGCGGGCGGTGCGGGACGACGCGGTGCACGTCGAGGTCGGGCTGACCGACCGGGCCGAGAAGCTCGAGCTGAAGGTCCGCGAGCTGTCCGGCGAGCTCGACCGGGCGCTGGCCGCCGTGGACGTGGCGACGGAGGCCGAGCGCGCCGCTGCAGCGGCCGCCGATGCGGCCCGGCTAGAGGCAGCGGAGCGCGCCGAGCGGGCCGAGCGGGAGGCGCGGCAGGCGGCAGCCGAGGCAGCCCGGCTGCGGACGGAGCTCGACGAGGTCTACCGGACCCGGGTGATGCGGGCGGCCCGGCTTCCCCGCGCCATCTACGGCGCGCTCCGTCGTCATCGCGGCTGAGGTGGAGCCCTAGACTCGACGCCGATGTCCGTGCTGTCCCACGTCCGCGGCTCCCGCGAGCTGCTCGTCAACCTCACCCTCCGCGAGGTCCGCGGCAAGTACAAGCGGACGGCGCTCGGGCAGGGCTGGTCGCTGCTCAACCCGCTCGTCCAGATGACGATCTTCACGGTCGTCTTCGGTGTGCTGATCAAGGTCCAGCCGGATCCGGGAAACCCGAGCGGGCTGAACCAGTTCGCGCTGTGGCTGGTGGCCGGGCTGCTGCCCTGGTCGTTCCTGGCGAACGCGGTGACCAGCGGAATGGGCTCGCTGATCAGCAACGCCAACTTGATCAACAAGGTCTACTTCCCGCGGGAGACGCTGGTGCTGTCCAGCGTCTTCTCCTGGGACGTCAGCTTCTCCATCGAGCTCGCCGTGCTGACCGTGGTGCTGCTGATCTTCGGCGGCTCGCCGCTGCTCTTCCTGCCGCTGGTGGTCGTCGCGGTGGTGCTGCTGACCGCCTTCGCGCTCGGCATCGCGCTGGCGCTTTCGGTCGCCAACGTCTACTTCCGGGACACCCAGCACTTCATGGCGCTGTTCCTCCAGGTCTGGTTCTACGCGACGCCGATCGTCTACCCGTACTCCTACGTCCAGCGCAACGCCTCCCCCGCGGTGGAGACGCTCTACCGGCTCAACCCTATGGAGCGCTTCGTCGCGGTCTTCCGGAACCTGCTGTGGGACAACCGGCTGCCGGCGCTGTCGGACGCGGTCTACGTGCTCGCCGCCGCGGCGCTGACACTCGTGCTGGGCTGGGCGGTGTTCCGGCGGTACGAGGGCCGGCTGGCGGAGGAGCTGTGACCGGGCCCGTATGGCCAGCGGGGTCCGCGCCGGGGTCTCCGGCGGGGTCTTCGACGGGGTCTTCGGCGGGCTCTTCGGTGGGGTCTACGCCGGCGTCCGGGGTCGGCTCCACGGCGGCGATCAGCGTCGAGGACCTGTCCAAGCGGTTCCGGCTCTACCGGGAGCGCAACCAGTCACTCAAGGCCGCCCTGCTGCGCGGACGGCGCGCCGCGTACGAGGAGTTCTGGGCGCTGCGGGACGTGTCCTTCGAGGTACCCGAGGGCAGCACCTTCGGGCTGATCGGGGAGAACGGCTCCGGCAAGTCGACGCTGCTCAAGTGCATCGCCCGGATCCTGCGCCCGGACGCCGGCCAGGTCCGCGCCCGCGGCTCGGTGGCCTCGCTGCTCGAGCTCGGCTCCGGGTTCCACCCGGAGCTGTCCGGCCGGGAGAACGTCTACCTCAACGGCTCCATCCTCGGCCTGTCTCGGCGGGAGATCGACGCGCGCTTCGACGCCATCGTCGACTTCGCCGGCATCGATGCATTCATCGACCAGCCGGTGAAGAACTACTCCTCCGGCATGTACGTGCGGCTCGGCTTCTCCGTGGCGATCAACGTCGACCCGGAAATCCTGCTCGTGGACGAAGTGCTGGCGGTCGGCGACTCGGCCTTCCAGGAGAAGTGCCTGGAGAAGTTCGCCGAGTTCCGCCAGGCCGGCAAGACGGTGGTCGTGGTCAGCCACGCCATGGGGTCGCTGCGCACGTTCTGCGACACCGCCGCCTGGCTGGAGCATGGCCGGCTGGTCCGCGTCGGCCCGGCGGCCGAGCTGGTCGACGACTACATCGACGAGGGCCACGCGGAGCGGGAGACCCAGACCGAGGCGGCCTCCCGGTGGGGGTCCGGCGAGGCGCGGCTGACCAAGGTGGAGCTGCTCGACGCCCGCGGCCGACCCACCACCCGGGTGCGGACGGGCGACACGGTCACGGTGCGGCTGACATACGACGCCTCGGAGCCGATCTCCAAGCCGGTCTTCGGCCTGGCGCTGGAGAACCTGGAGGGCGTCTACGTCTGGGCCCACCACAGCCGGGACGGCGAGTTCGTGCCGGACCGGATCGCCGGCACCGGCAGCATCGACCTGGTCATCCCTCGGCTGATGCTGCAGCCCGGCACGTTCGACCTGCTGGCCTCGCTGGTGGACTACACCACCACGCACACCTACGACTTCCTCCGGCACTGCTACCGCTTCGACGTCGACGCCGGGCGGCCGCGGGAGTCCGGCGGCATCGTGGCGCTCGGCGGCCAGTGGGGCAACCTGCGCGCCGGCCCTGCCGCGGGGGCGGCGGGGCCGGAAGCGGACCCGGCATGACCCCGGGCGCCGCGACCGGTCACGGCGCCGACGTGGCGGCCGTCCAGATCCCGTAGGCGCTCGCCGCGGCGCCGAGCACGAGCAGCGCTATCCCGAGCCGGCGGCTGCGTGCGGACACCGCGAGCAGCGCCGCCCAGGCGGGGATCAGCACGTACCCGTAGCGGATCGAGACGTTGAAGAAGCCGTGGGTGGCGGAGAAGTTGGCGAGCGCGTACAGCGGGCCACCCAGCACGGTTAGCAGAAGCGTGGGCAGCGCGACCGCGAACGCCGCCCGGTTGCGCCGCACGTCCAGCAGCGCCGCGACGGTGCCGACAAGCAGCAGCGCGCCGGTGACCGCGGCCAGCCGGGCCCACAGCGCTTCGCTGATCCGGGTGTCGACCAGGAATGGGGCGACGTGCGGGATCTGCGTCGGCGGGAGGAAGTTCAGCCACTGCGAGGCGACCTGGTTGACCTCCAGCCGCTCCACGTAGTAGCGCGGGCCGAGCGAGCTGATCGGCACCAGCGCCCGGGCCTTGGCGGCCCGGTCGATCGCGCCGGCGACCAGCATCGCCGGCACGGCCAGCAGCGCGACCGCACCGCCGGCCCAGGCCAGCCGGGTCAGCCGCCGCCGCCACGGGCCGGAGCGCACCAGCGCGTGCAGCAGCAGGAAGCCGCCGGCGACGCCGACGATCAGCACGTTGGTGAGCTTGAAGCTCACCGCCGCCCAGCCGGCCAGCGGCAGTAGCAGCACCGCGGCCGGCGAACGCCCCCAGGCCACCGCGACGTAGAGCACCGCGGCCCCGACCGGCAGCGAGGAGGCGTCCGGCGTGACCACCGCGGAGGAATACCAGACCGGCGGCCAGGCGGCGACCAGCAGCGCGACCCCGCCGGCCGCCCACGGTGACGCCCCCAGCCGCCGGGACAGCAGGTAGAGCAGGACCAGCCCCAGGGAAAGGAAAACCGCCCCGGCAAGCCGGGCGGAGTCGACGTCGTCCGTGTGCCAGCGTCCGTAGATGACGTCCGCCAGCCAGTGCGCCACCCGGTAGTAGGTCGGGGGGTGGATGTAGGCGGTGTTGTCACCGCGGCCGGGATAGGCGCGGGCGGGCAGCTCGGCCGCGTCGCACGGCGGCGGCCGGTATCTCGTCGCCTGGATCAGCCGACACGAGGTGGCCCGCTTCGCCTCCTCCCCGAGCAGCTCGCCGGCCGCGACGGGGTGTGGCGCCTTGAACACCGCGTCGAGGTGCATCACCTCGTCCACCGGCGACAGCGTCCGGTACGCCTGCAAGTGCAGGGCGACCAGCGTGGCCGCGGCCCCGCAGAGGACCGCCGCGGCGACGGCCACCTCGGCGACCCCGAGCCGGGTCAGCCCGTCCAACCGGCTCCGATGCAGCCGCCACAGCAGGCGCGCGAGCCGGTCCAGCTCGCGGCCAGTGCCGCGCAGGCGTGGGAGCAGCCATGCGGCGGCCGCGGTAAGCCCGGCGACCAGGGCGGCCGTGCGGCCGGCCGGGACCCATCCGGCAAACCGGGCCAGGCGGCGGCCGCCGACGGGCGACCGCGCGGCAGCCTGATTCCGCGGTCGCCCCCCCGGCCAGCCGCGCGACCAGCCGGCCGGCCACGCCGGCCGCCAGCCGGGGCGCTGCGCCGGATGCTCGCCGGAGCTCCGGCCACCGGGCCCGCCCCACCGCAGGCCTTCCGGACCGTCCTCCCCTGGGACGCCCGGAGCCGCGCCGCCGGGTCCTTCGCGCGGCGGGCTCTCCGACGCGGCGGGCTCCGGTGGGTCCGGATCCCGTCGCGGCGGCACCGACGAAGCATCGGGCAGCGGCTCCGCCTCCGCTGTCGGCTCCACCGGCGGAGCCGGCGGAGCCGCAGAGCGCACCTGGGCCGGCCGACGGACGGCCGGCGAGGCCGCGTCCCGCGGCGGCCGCGCCAACCCGCCGTGCGGAGCGACAGACGACGGAGCCGCGGAGGCCGCGGGCGGGTCGGGCGCAACACCAGGCGGGGCGGGCGGACCGCCGGGCGGGGCCGCTGGCGCGGACGCCGGCGGCGTGGGGGACGCAGGCATGGGATCGGCGCCGGGAGGTGGTGCGGGCATGCCCCTCCCGTCCGCGCGACTCGCCGACCGCCGTAGCGTACCGCCGGGGCCGGGGCGCAGCACTGCAATGGCGGCTGCCCCCGCCGGTGCGCGGCCGGCTCGAGGTCGGCCCGTACGATGCTGCGGGGGGCAGGTCCCGGGCCCGGGCCAGTGCAGGGAGATGCCGTGGCAAGCTTGCCGGTCGGAGCGGCGGTCGAGGACGCCCCGACCGGGCCGGCCGCGGTCACGGCCGGTCGGGCCCGCCGCCGGCCGGCCGACCTCGGCCCGAAGCTGCTCGCCGGCGCCGCGCTCGTCCTGCTGGCCGGCAGCCTCGTGCTAACCGCGATCGTGCGGGCGCCGCAGCTGTCCCTGCTGGACGAGTGGACGCACGCGGACTACGCGTACCGGATCTCGCACGGGGAGGTCCCTGCCGACGGCGACGCGATCTCCCGGGAGATCCGGGAGGAGTGGTCCTGCCACCGGCTCGCCCCCGGCGGCGACATCCCGCCCTGCGGGCAGCCCGACCCGCCGCCGGCCGACTACACCGCGGAGGGCCAGCAGTACAACAGCTTCCACCCGCCGGTCTACTACGCGATCACCGGGGTGCTCGCCCGTGCGATCGACGCGGTCCGGCCGGGGCTGACCTTCATCACCGCCGCCCGGCTGGTCGGGCTGGGCTGGCTGCTGGCCGGGATGGCGGTCTTCTACCTCGCGCTGCGCCGCTTCGAAGTCGGCTGGCCGTACGCGGCGGCGGGGGTGGCGCTGCTTCCGCTGACCCCGATCGTGCTGCACGCCAGCTCGACGGTTACCAACGACGCGGCGGCGGCGCTGGCCGGCTCGCTGGCCCTGCTGGTGCTGGCCAGGGTGCTGGTGCAGCGGCGCACGGGCTGGCTGTTGCCGGCCGCGGCGACCTTGTTCGTCAGTGGCACGAAGATGCTGAACGGGTTGCCGATGCTCGTGGTGGCCGGGCTGCTCGGCGTGCTGGCGATCAGGTCCTGGCGGGAGCGCGACCGCGCCACAGCCCGGTCGCTGGCGGTGCTCGCGCTGGTGATCGTCGGCACGTTCCTGGCCGCGTACCTCGCTTGGTCGCTCTACCAGGCCAGCCGCGGCGACCCCAACTGGGTGAACCCGGTGCTCGGCAAGAGCGGGCGGCCGGTACGCGGGCTGCCGTTCGACGAAATCTTCTCGACCTCGTTCACCGGCTTCTCCCTCACCTCGTCGTACTACCTGCAGCCCCTGATCAACGGCCAGGGCATCACCGCCTGGGCGAAGCTGCTCAGCGCCCTGGTGGTGGCGTCGCCGTTCGTCGCGCTGGCGGCGTTCCGGCCGTGGCGCCCGGCCTGGCTGGTCGGCGCCGGCCTGCTCGCCGGCATGCTGCTCTACCCACTGGCGGTCGAGCTGCAGGTATACCTCAGCTTCGGCCGCTACTTCCCGCAGGTGGTCGTGCGGTACGGCATGTCGTTCATTCCCTGGGCGCTGGCGGTGCTGGTGATGCTGGCGGCCACGCGGCGGGCCTGGCGGACCGGGGCGGCCGTGCTGGGCATGGGGACGCTGCTGGTCGCCGGCACCGTGACGGGCGTGCTGTAGCCGATGAGCGTGCGGGACACGAGCGCGGCGGCCGACGGGACCGGCCGGCACCGGGCCGATCCCGGACGGGGACCCGGTCCGGAGCAGGCCGCCCGCCCCGACCCGAACCGGGACCCGGATCCGGACACGGGCGCCGGGGACGCCGGGTCCGCGGGCGCCACCACCGCGGCGACCACCACCGGCGGCGCCCGCCCCGACGACACCGGCGACCGCGTCGACGGCGGAGCCGGGGACGCCGACGGTCGGGCCGGTGGGCCTGCCCCCTCGCTGGCGGTCCGGCTGGCCTGCGTCCTCGCCCTGGTCGGGCTGGCCACCGTGCTGGTCGTCACTGCGATCGCCCGGGGCCCGGAGCTGTCCCTCTTCGACGAGGCCACCCACGCGGACTACGCATACCAGATCGCGCGCGGCCACGTCCCGGCCAAGGGTGACCTCATCGCGCCGGAGATCCTGGACGAGTGGTCCTGCCACGGCACCTGGGACCGCAAGCCGCTGCCGCCGTGCGGCGGGAGCAACCCGCCGCGGCGCTACACCGCCGGCGGCGAGAACTACAACACCTTCCATCCGCCGACCTACTACCTGCTGACCGGACTGGCCGCGCGCGCGGTCGACGCGGTCCGGCCCGGTGGGCCGTCGTTCATCACCGCCGCCCGGCTGGTCGGGCTGGTCTGGCTGCTGGCCGGCATGGGCGTGCTCTACCTGGCGCTCCGGCGGCTCGGCGCCGCACGGCCGTACGCGCTGCTGGGGTGCGCGCTGCTGCCGCTGATCCCGACGATCCTGCACTCCGACGCCACCGTCACCAACGACGCCCCGGCGGCGCTGGCCGGCGCGCTGGCGCTGCTCATGCTCGCCCGGATCCTGGTGGGGCGCAGGACCGGCTGGCTGCTGCCCGCGATCGCCACACTGGCGATGGCGAGCACGAAGATGCTCAACGCGCTGCCGTTCCTGATCCTGGCTGCGCTGCTGCTGCTGCGCGCGGTCCTCGACCGGCGGGACGGCGACCGCCGGCAGGCCCGCCGGCTCGCCACCGTCGCCGTAGCGATCGGCGTCGCCTTCCTGGTCGCGTACGAGGGTTGGGCGCTCTACCAGGCCGGCCGCGGGGTGGCCGACTGGGTCAACCCGATCCGGAACATCAGTGGCAAGCCGGTGCGCGGGCTGCCCTTCGACGAGCTGCTGTCGACTTCGTTCACCGGCTTCCCGCTGACCGCGCAGTTCTACCTGCAGCCGGGCATCGCCGGCAGCTGGATCACGGTGTGGAACAGGCTGCTGACCGCGCTGGTGGTGGCCTCGCCCTTCGTGGCCGTGGTCGCCTCTCGGCGGTGGACGCCGGCCTGGACCGTCGGCATCGGCACCTTGGCCGGGATGCTGCTCTACCCGCTCGTGGTAGAGCTGCAGGTCTACATCTCGTCCGGGCAGTACTTCCCGAGCGTGCTGGTCCGCTACGGGATCACGCTGATCCCGTGGGCAGTGGCGGGCCTGGTCCTGGTCGCCTCCGCGCGGGAACTGCGGCGGACCGCCGCCGCCCTGATCGCGGCCGCCGCCGTGGTGATGGTCGGGACGATCACCGGCCTCATCTGAGCACACGCTGGCGCACCAGCCGCAGGGCCTTGCGCATGCCGAGCCGGGCCGCGTAGACGGGCCCGCCCTCGCGCAGCCGCTCCCGCGCGTAGTACAGGTTGCGGGCCGCGATGCCCTGCGGCAGCGCCCGGGCTGCGCCGGCGGAGCCGATGTGGACCGTGTTCGTCCTGCGGCCGGCATCGGGCGCCGGTCGGGGGTCGTTGCAGAACTCGATCAGCGGCTCCAGCGCCCGCCGCCACACGAAGCGCTCCCGCACCCGGGCGATCTGCTCCCGGCAGCGGGCGACGAACGTGTCGTCGTAGAGCGCCCGCTCCAGCGCCGCGGTGAGCGCGTCCACGTCCTGCTCGCGTACCGTGATTCCGAGCCCCTCGTTGTCGATCAGGCTGCCGAACGAGTCGCCGCCGACCGCGACGATCGGCAGCCCGGCCCACAGGTAGTCGAGCATCCGGGTGCGGAACGAGAACGTGGTCTCCACGTGGTCGAAATGCGTGCTCACGCCGACGTCCGCGTCCAGCAGGTAGTTCTGCCGGTCCGAGTACTCCACCCAGGACTCGTTGAAGAAGACGTGCTTGTTCGTCAGGCCGAGCCCGTCGGCGAGCTGGCGAGCCTGCACGGCCATCCGCATCTGCGGCACGTCCGGGTTCGGGTGCTTCATGCCGAGGAAGAACAGGCGCACGTCGCCGTGGTCGTGCCGGAGCCTGTCCACCGCCTTGATCAGGGTCAGCGGGTCGAACCAGTTGTAGACCCCACCGGCCCAGAGGATGACCTTGTCGCCGGGGTCGATGCCGGGTACCACGCCCTTGATCGCGGGCCGAGTGCGCCGCGGCGGCTCCGCGGACAGGCCGAACGGGCACACGGCCACCAGCGAGCGCAGCGACGAGTCCACCGCGTACACGATGGGGTTGAGCCGGTGCAGCCCGGCGAGCTGACCGAGCCAGAAGTGCCGCTGCTCCTCGCTGGCGCACATGAAGAAGTCACCGCGGGCCAGCTGCTTGTTCAGCACGTCGGTGGTGGAGTCGACGTACAGCTCGCGAGAAGGCGGGTCGAGCTCCTTGGTCTGCTCGAGCTGCTCCAGGTGCATCGGATCGTAGATGTCGACGACCAGGATCTTGTCGGTGTCCGCGATCCACGGCGAGTGGTGCATCACGAAGCCCTGGAAGATCACGATCTCGGACCACTGCACCAGCCGGTGCAGGGCCGAGGCCTTGACGTGCAGGCAGCGGAAGTCGTCCGAGCTGATCGTGCACGCGGTGGTGGAGACCAGCTGCACGTCGTGCTCCCCGGCGAGCTCCTCGGCGATGTGGAAGGCCCGGATCGCCGGCCCGGCCATCTGCTCGCCGAGCGTGTCCGCGGTGATCACCAGGATCCGCCGCCGGGTCCGGAAGGCGGCGGCGACCCGGAACCCGGCCGCGACCTTGCCGAAGACCTCCAGGAACCGCGGGTCGTCGCTGGCCGGCTCGACCGGCTCCTCCAGCAGCCGGGCCAGCGCAACGTCCGAGCGTACCCGCCGGTCCTGCAGCTCCCGGCGGGACTCGAGCACCTCGTCGAGGTGCTCGGCCAGCCAGGCCTGCGCGTACGGCCCGGCGAGCGCGCGCTTGTCCACGCTGGCGGCCGGCTCGTCGTCCCCGGTCGGGGTGAGCCGGAGGTCGAGCTCGTCGACGTCGACGCCGCCCAGCGAGAGCGTGCGGTAGGTGCTCAGCAGCAGCGACGGCGCCAGGACCGCGCCGAGGGTGGCGTCGTCGAAGTTCTTCACGATCGTCAGCAGCGCGTTGCGCTCGAGCAGGTACTGCTCGCGGTACGAGCCGAACTTCGAGATCGACGCGTGGTGCTTGTGGTAGACGACCGAGGTTGGCAGATAGCGGACCCGGTGGCCGAGCAGGTTCAGCCGCCAGCCGAGGTCCACGTCCTCGAAGAACATGAAGTAGCGCTCGTCGAAGCCGCCCACCTCGGCGAAGACATCCGCCCGCGCTACCAGTGCCGAGCCGGTCGGGTAGAGCACATCCCTGGCCTCGTCGAACTCGCCGGTGTCCGGCCGGCCGGCCTCCCGCTTGTAGCCCATGCCGCTGAACGAGACGCCGCCGCCGACGTAGTCGACGGTGCGGCCCTCCCAGTCGAGCACTTTGCTCGCCACGCAGGCGACGCCCCGGTCGTAGTCGAGGATCCGCACGGCCTCGGCCAGCCAGCCCGGGTGCGGCCGGGCGTCGCTGTTGATCAGCGCCAGGTACTCTCCCGTCGCCTGCCGGGCGCCGAAGTTGCAGCCGCCGGCGAAGCCGGTGTTGACCGGCGACTCGACCAGCCGCACGCCGGGCACCGCGGCCGCCCGGATTCGCTCCGCGCTGCCGTCGCCGGAGGCGTTGTCGACGCAGATCACCTCGAGCCGTTCGGCCGGCCAGTCGAGCGCCGACAGGTTGCGCAGGCATTCGATCGTGTCGTCGGCGCCCCGGTAGTTCAGGACCACGACGGACACGACTCCGGACCTGCGGTCCGGCGAGTCGGGCATGGGGGCTCCTGGTCGGCTCGGCGCGCTGCTCAGTGGCGACGTCGGATGGGCGCTCGCCGATCGGCGACTCCGCCGGCCGAGTCTAGACGGCGGGACCCGGCGCCCGGTCCCGCCACCCCGCAGGGCTGCTCCGACGCTGTCGCCCTCCTCCGCCTGGTCCCTGGCCGCAGGACGTGGTCCCGCTAGAGCCGGTCGACGTGGGTCGCTGGCCCTCGACGGGGACTGCGCGAGCTCCCCGACATAACGGTTCACTCGCCGGAGCGGTCGCCGGACGAGGACTGGCGGAGGCGGGCGCGGCGCTTGCCCTCGTGCATCGCCTGCACCCGCGCGACGGGGATCGCCCGGCCCTCCTCGACGAGCTCGGCGCTCAGCCGTTGGGGCGGCGGCATCCGGTCGGCCCACGGGTCGGCGTCGCCGAGCAGGTCCGCCGCTGTCCGCACCGTGAAGTCGCCCGGCACCACCGAGTCGAGGTCCGCCCAGGCGACCGGGAACGAGACCGGCCCGCCCGGCCGGACCCGCGGGCTGTACGTGGCGACAACGGTCGCCCCACCGCTGCGGGTCGAGTCGAGGAAGACCTTCCCGCCGCGCTCCTCGACGATGTAGGCCGTGGTGGCGAGCTCCGGGTCCAGCCGCTCGGCCCGCGCGGCGAGCGCCCGGGTCGCCGCCGCGACCGCCTCCACGGTGGACTCCGCGGCGACCGGCACGAAGACGTGGACGCCCTTGGCCCCGCTGGTCTTGACCGCGCCCGCCAGCCCGGAGTCGGCGAGTGCCCGGTGGACCAGGTGGGCGGCGCCGACCGCCGCCCGGAAGCCGTTGTCCGGCGGCGGGTCGATGTCGAGCACCAGGTAGGTCGGATGGTCCTCGCCGAACCGGTTCAGCGTCGGGTGGTATTCCACCGCCCGCTGGTTGGCGAACCACAGCAGCGTGCGGCGGTCGTTGCAGAGCGCGTACGACACCTCGCGCCGGGACCGTTCCGCCCACACCTTGACCCTCGGGATCCAGGCCGGCGTGTACTTCGGAACGTTCTTCTGCATGAAGGGCGGCTGGTCGCGCAGAACCCGGATCACCGACAGGGGACGGTCGGCCAGCTCGGGGAGGAGCCGGGAGCGGACCGCGTCCAGGTAGTCCACGAGGTCCCGCTTGGTCGCTCCCGCGTCCTCGAAGAGCGGCTCGTCGAGGTTCGTCAGCCGGACGCCGTCACGCTCCTCGTCACCCGCCACCGGCTCACCCTCCCACGCCGCGGCTGGTGCCGCGGATAGCCCAGGCCCGGGCCGAGAGGGGAATGGACCCGTCGCCGGCCCGGGGCAGGGTGGACCGCAGCCGCTCCCGCAGTCGCTGCCGGTCGTCGTCGGCCAGCCGGACGCAGTAGCCCGGAGCCGGTCCCTGCCCGCCCAGGAATGGCCTCCAGTAGTCGTCGAAGTCGCGGAACCGGGTCGGCACGGTGATCGGGACGCTCTCGATCTCGGTGAGGCCGGCGGCGGCGAGGAGCTCGGCGAGCCGGTCCGGGTGGCAGAGGGAGAAGCGCCGGCCCTCGTCCAGCTCGGCGGCGGCCGGGTCGAGCGCCTCCGCGGCCTCCCAGAACAGCCGGATCGGCTGCATGCCGTCCGCGTAGTCCCACACGTACGCGGCCACCAGGCCGCCGACCCGGCAGGCTCGCCGCATTGCGGCCATCGCCCCAGCCGGATCGGGGAGGAAGTTGAGCACCAGCCCCGAGACGACGCGATCGACCGACCCGTCGCAGACCGGCAACGCCGCGCCGTCGGCCACTGCGACTGCGACGGGACCGCCGGCCAGCCGGCGCGCCGCGTGGGCCGCGTACGCCGGGGAGCGGTCGACGGCGAGTACCGCAGCCGGCCGGGCCGCCGTCAGCACCGCCTCGGCCAGCGCGCCGGTCCCGCAGCCGACGTCCAGCCAGCGCTCCCCGGCCGCCGGCCCCAGCCAGGCCACGAACCGCTCGGCCACCAGCCGGCTCCAGCGCCCCACGTACGGCTCGTACGCGTCGCCGCTGCCCCACGCCTCGCCCGGCACGCGTCGATCATCCTCGATGCGCCCCGCCACCGCTGAGCCGGTCGAGCTCGTCCGCCGTGATCAGCGGCGCCACACTCGTGCTGACGCCGAGTGCGCCGAGGATCACCGCGTCGTACGAGCTGGTCGCCGCGGTCGTCCTGGCCGTCCGCTCGGCGCTACCGGCGCCTGCGGTACGCCGCCAGCGTGACCGAGGCCGTGGTTCGAAGGGGATCGGGCAGGGCGGCGGCGAGGCAGGCGAGGTCGGCGGCGTCGACGTGGTACGCGGACGGTCCCATGGCAGCCGCCGCGAGCGCGTCGGCGACCGGCAGCGCCAGCGGCCAGCGATGCGGCACCTGGGAGACCGGCTCCAAGTACGGCTCGAGCGCGCTGGCGACGCGGTCGGGCTTGTGCTCGTCGACGGACAGGAGGCCGAGCGCTTCGACGAGCTCGGCGAGGTGGTCCGGCTCGGGCGTGACCACCAGCAGGACCCCGTCCGGGCGCAGGATCCGGGCGGTCTCCGCGCCGTTGCGGGGCGAGAAGACGTTGAGTGCGACCGCCGCGACGTCGGACCGGACCGGCAGCGCCCGCCACACGTCGGCGATTACCGCGACCGCGTCGGGATGGGCCCGGGCAGCGCGCCGTGCGGCGGGGCGCGAGGAGTCGAGCGCGACGCCGACCCGGCCCGGCATCGCGTCGAGCACGACGGCCAGGTGGTGGCCGGTGCCGGCGCCGATGTCGACGACCGGATCGTTGGAGCCCCCCGCCGCCTCGACCAGCGCCGCCGTCAGCGGCGCGAAGTGGCCGGCCCCGAGGAAGCGTTCCCGCGCCGCGACCATCTCGGCCGTGTCCCCCCCGGCGGGCCGCACGCCGCGGGGCAGCAGCGTGACGTACCCCTGCCGAGCAAGGTCGAAGGAGTGTCCTGCGGCGCAACCGAGCGCGCGCCCGGCGAGCGCCAGCCGGCGGCCACAGTACGGGCAGGCGAGGCAGGCGACCGCGCCGGCCGCCGGGACCGCGGTCACCGCATCCAGCGCTCCGCGACCGCCACACGGTCCACTGTGGACCGTCGGGAGATCCGGTGCCGTTCGGCCAGCGCCCACGGCAGCAGCCGCGCGTACGAGCCGAGCACGCGCAGCCGCAGCCCGACCCGGAAATGTGGCGCGGCCGGCAGCGGCCGGCGCAGCGCCCGCTTCGCGGCCAGCGACGCCGTGGTGACCGGGAACTTGGCCACCTGCCGGGCGGCGAGCCGGCCGGGCGCGCAGCGGGTCAGCGTGAGCAGCCGGTTGCGCTCATTGTGGAAGGAGAAGAACGCCGACGCCTGGTCGGCGCTGGCCGAGTGGGCATGCCGCACCCGCGCGCCAGGCGCGTAGAGGATGCGCCCGCCGCCCAGCCGCAGCCGCCAGGACGTGTCGGTGTCCTCGTAGTAGAGGAAGTATGGCGCGGGAAACCCGCCCGCCGCCCGGACCGCCGCGGTGTCGAGCAGCGCCGCGCCGCCGGAGAAGCCGAAGACCTCGGCCGGGACGTCGTACGGCGGCCCGTCCGGCTGCCCCAGCCCGCGGTCTGCGCCGTAACCGTCGGGGCGCAGCACCACGCCGGCATTGTTCACGACGCCGGAAGCCAGCAGCAGCCGGGACGTCACGGCGACGACTCCTCCGGCGCGGGCGGTGTCGAGCAGTGCGGCGAGCCAGCCGGGCTCGGGCGCCGCGTCGTCGTTGAGCAGCGCCACCCACCGGGTCGCGACCTCGTCCAGCCCGGCGGCCACGCCGCCGGCGAAGCCCGCGTTGCGCGGCAGCCGCAGCACCCGCGCCTCCGGGAACGACCGGAGCAGCTCGGCGGTCCCGTCGGTGGAGGCGTTGTCCACGACCAGCAGCCGATGCGGCACGGTCTGCCGCCGCAGCGCCGCGAGGCAACCGGCGACCAGGTCGCGGGCCCGCCAGGTCACCACCAGCACGGTGACGTCGCGGACGGGCTCGGGCACGCGGGGACGGTACCCGCCGTCTCCGCAGGTACCATGCTCCGGCGTGAGCACCGCCCAGCCGCTCGATCAGCCGGGCCAGGCGCATCCTCATCAGAGCGAGACGTGACCGACGTCCCGGCGCCGCCCCGGCGCGACGCCGGCCGCTGGGTCAAGCCGGCGTTCCTGGCGCTCGTGCTCGCGTTCGGCGGTCTGTTCGTGGCCCGGCGGTGGGACCTGCTGGTGCTCGAGCTCCAGCGGATGTCCTGGTCGGCGGTGCTCGCCGCCGTGGTGCTGGCGGCGCTCGCCCAGGTCGCCGGGATGCGGGCGTACCGGGCGATCCTGGCCGACCTGGGCGCGCCGCTGCCGGTAGCCGCCGCGGGCCGGCTCTACTTCCTCGGTCAGCTCGGCAAGTATCTTCCGGGCACGGTGTGGGTGGTCGTCGGCACCATGGCGCTGGCCCGCGAGCTCGGAATCATGCGGAAGACCTCGCTGGCGGCCAGTTTGCTCGCGCTCGTGCTGTCGATCGCCACCGCGCTGAGCCTCGCCGCGGTCCTGCTCCCGATCGACGCGGTCGGAAGCATCCGCCAGTACTGGTGGGTCGGGCTGCTGCTGCCGTTGCTGCTGGCGGGGCTGCACCCGCGGGTGGTCTCGGCGGTGCTGGACACCGCGCTGCGGCTGGCCCGCCGGCAGCCGATGCCGGAGCAGCTGTCCACCGCCGGGACGCTGCGGGCGGTGGGCTGGCAGGGACTGTCCTGGCTGCTGTTCGGGTTGCACGCCTGGATGCTGGTGCTCGGCGTCGGCGGCCCGGCCGGGCAGTCGCTGGCGGTCAGCATCGGGGGCTTCGCTCTCGCTTACGCGATCGGACCGCTCGCGGTGGTCGCACCGGCCGGTGCCGGCGTGCGGGAGGTCGCGCTGGTGCTCACCCTCGGCAGCGTCATCGGTTCGACCGCCGCGCTCGCGGTCGCGCTGGTCTCCCGGGTCTTGCTGGTGGGGGTCGACTTCGCGCAGGCCGGCAGCTGGACACTGCGGGCCCGCCGAGCCGGGGCGAGCCCGGCCCCAACCCTGCCACTAGGCTGAACCGCCGTGCGGATCGCCATCATCGGGCCCACCTATCCCTACAAGGGTGGCATCGCGCTGCACACGACCGAGCTCGCCCACCGGTTGCGGAGGGCCGGACACGAGGTGGTCTTGGAGTCCTGGTCGGCGCAGTACCCGAAGGTGCTGTACCCGGGACGGCAGACGATCGACACCCCCGAGCACGAGCTGTTCCCGGGCAGCCGGCGGGCGCTGTCCTGGCGCCGGCCGGAGTCCTGGTGGCAGGTGGGCCGGCGGCTACGCGGCTGGGCCGACCAGGCGGTGCTCGCCGTGTCCACCCCCTGGCAGCTGGTGCCGTATCTCGGGATCTTGGTCGGCCTGCGGGGCGGCGGCACCCGCACGGTGGCCCTCTGCCACAACGTCCTCCCGCACGAGCGGAGCCGGGTCGACGAGCGTCTCATGCGGACACTGCTCGCCCGCGTGGACGGAGTGCTGGTGCACTCCGCGGAACAAGCCGCGGTCGCCCGCAAGCTCGCTTCCACGACGGTGACCGTCGCTGCCATCGCCCCGTATCTGCCGACGACCAAGTCCAGTGCCACCAGCGGGGACACGGCTGTACGCAAGCGGCTGCTGTTCTTCGGGATCGTCCGGCCGTACAAGGGCCTCGACGTGCTGCTGCGCGCGCTCGCAAGGGGTCCGGCCGATGTGGCGCTGACGGTTGCCGGTGAGTTCTGGGGCGGCACGGCGGACACCGTGCGGCTGATCGGCGAGTTGGGGCTGGCCGCTCGGGTGACTCTCCGCCCGGGGTACCTGCCCAGCGACCAAGTCCCGGCGCTGTTCTCGGAGGCCGACGCGCTGGTGCTGCCGTACCGCACCGCCACGTCGTCGCAGAACGCGTGGATCGCGTTCGAGAACGGTATCCCCGTGATCTCCACCCGGGCGGGCTCACTGGGCGACCAGATCACAGACGGCGTCGACGGAATTCTCTGCGAGCCGGATGACGTGGACTCGTTGGCCGCCGCGCTGGACCGGTTCTACCAGCCCGGCATTCCCCTGCGGCTGCGCGCCGGGGTCGCGCCGGTGGACCCCGAGCCGTACTGGAAGAGCTACATCGACAAGCTCACCGCGCTGGTCGCCGAGCCGACCTGCCGATCCTGACCTCCGTGGATCAGTCCCGGTCGAACGTCAGGCGTATGCAGGTGTAGTCCAGTCCGGTCCGGGCCCAGTGCACCGGCCGCTCGGCGTTGTCGAGCCGAAGCTCGCCGCGCAGCCGGAGGCCGTGGCCGGCGGCGAGGTCGACCAGCTCACGGATCTCGTGCGGGGAGAAGATGTGCACCGGCACGCCGTACGCCTGCTTCCCGGTGGTGTCGGGCGGGTCGCGGTCGTAGTCGGTCGAGACGACCAGCACCCCGCCGGTGCGGAGGATGCGGGCCGACTCCTTGAGGAACGGTTCGACCGGCACGCCATGCTCGATGACGCTCAGGCACGTCACCGCATCGAAGGACGCGTCCGGGTAGTCGGTTGCCGTGATGTCGCCGTGCTCGAAGGTGACCGGGCCGTGCCGGGTGCGGCGGGTGAACTCGAGGTTGTTGCCGACCAGCCGGGAGTAGCCGTACAGCCGCAGCCAGGGCAGCACCGGAGAGTAGCGGGCCGCCCCGGCGTCGAGCACCCGACCGTCCGGAGGCACCGCGTCCAGCACCACGCTCAACGCGCCGAGAGCGTCCCAGTTCTTCTGCCGGTCGTGGTGCGACAGGAGCCGTAGCCGGCGGCACTCGGTCAGCGCCGCCTCCCGCTCGGCCCGGGTAGACAGCACATCACCCGGCGGGAGCGGCGCCGGACGAGGCCGCGGTGCGGCCCGCCGGCCCTCGACCAGCCCCTGCACCCGGACCCGCGCCCACAACACCTGCTCGAGAGCGCGCTTCGCGAGGGCGCGCGGGAGTCCGCCGGGTGGTGCGGCCCTGGGCATGCCTACTTCCTGTTCCTCGACGACGAAATCGTCCCGCGGTCGCGACAGGCTACACGGACACGGACAGGGACGAGGCCCCCGTGGCGGTGGACGGGAGCGGCAGCGGGTACGCCGCTTGGCGCCGTCGGCTACTGGCACCGACCCCCGTCCGGCCCCTCTAGAGTGACGGAGTCCACGGACCGAGTCGTCTGCGACGGGGGGAAGGCGTGCGCCGAGCGCTCATCACCGGCATCACCGGCCAGGACGGCCTTTACCTGGGCCAG